>Ga0073928_10003326_pt1 | contig 25626 bp, 25 predicted proteins | sample PaiPotPPA55metaG_FD_76969 | JGI IMG/M metagenome (GOLD analysis project Ga0073928, IMG submission 76969) | Iron sulfur acid spring bacterial and archeal communities from Banff, Canada, to study Microbial Dark Matter (Phase II) - Paint Pots PPA... ...
AAGGCCATACCGGCCAAAGTGAATGCCGTCGCGCGTGATATACAGGGGGTCCGTCACATCAAGGCGGTTGACGACCATGGGCTCGGACCGACCGGCCCACCCGCTGAGTAGCGGTCGGACACCCATTCCCTGCACCTCATCGTAGTAGATGTATTGCGCCACAATAATCCCATGCCCCGACTGCACGTAGCCGGTCGTGTAGCTGGAGTGCCCCTTTTGCACGCCGCGAAGTATCAGATCCACCGTGAAGTAGCTCCGCACCCAAAGCACCACCGTGATTACGCACAGCAAGAGAGACAGGACAGAGGTGGCGGTAAAGAGGCGTAGTCTCATCCCGTCGTCTCCAGCTTCTTTGGAACAGGCGTTCCGCATTCCGGGCAGCGCTCAGCGCTGGCGCGAAGGTCATAACCGCACGACGGGCAGAATCCCACCCGCATCTGCCGCCAACCGGCAACTCGCCGCCATAGCCACAACAGGGGAAGCAGTCCGGCAAGCAACACCGGCACGTGGTCCGGTATCCCCAATTCCCATGAACCGCGGTCGTACCGGAACCGCGCTCCGCCCGGCAGGCGCCGGGGTGCGTACCTCCCCGCCTGATACCAGAAAGAGGAGTCGATAAACCCGTCCCACCCCACCGGTTCCGGCTGGCGGTGAAACCAGTGCGAACGCGACGGCGGACGAAGATAGCCGATCAAATAGCGCACCATCCACCGCCCCCGGCACTGATCAAATTCCATCTCGTTGACGAGCACCATGTTTGGTATCGGCGCCGGATTCTCCCGCCAATATCCGCCCTCCCAGAGGTCGGCGATCCAGTAGCTCCGGACCCATAGCGAGACCGCGGCCATACACAGCGCAAGTGACAGACCAGAAGCGATAGCAAAGAGCCAGCGTTTCATGCGGCCGTCTCCGCTTTCTTCGCAATGGGCGTTCCGCATTCCGGGCAGCGGTCGAAGGTGGCGCGGAGATCATAGCCACAACGTGAGCATAAGCCCCGACGCAGCCTTTGGGCGCTTCGATGACGACGAAGCGTCAGCCCCACCCAGACGGCCGGCAACATCGCCATGGCAGCCGCCGGCAGCCAGGCTGGAAAGACGAACTGCCAGAATGACGACCGGTAATTGGCGAGAATCCAATATGCCTCCCGCGCGCGCTCATGGAGCAATGCGATCTCCTCCCGTTGAGCGGAACCAATGCGGGGTCCCTTTCGCATCTTCTCCCAGGCGGCGATCACGTCCCGTGCTTCGCGCATCTGCTGCGGGGTGGGCGGCGGTGGAGGCGGCGTCGCATCGTAGGTAAACACCCACCAATCCCGGTGGATAGCGTAGCTGCCCGGGGTCGTCCGCGCGCTGATCGGTTTGCCTCCGGCATGGCTGAAGCGTATCGCACTCTCGAAATTCCCCTTTTCGTTGGAGCGGGAGTGATACAGCTCAAAATCGCCGTGCGAGCAGCGAAACAGCTCCGCTCCCCCAGAGCGATACATCATCCAGAAATGATCGGCCACCCAATAACTCCGGACCCACAGAACCACGGTCGCCGCGAACAGCAGCAGGGACAGGATGGAGGCGATTGTGAACAATCGGCGTCTCATACGGCCCCCCGGCGTCCTTCGGGATGGGTGTTCCGCATTCCGGGCATCGCCCGGAGCTGGCGCGGAGGTCGTAGCCGCAACACTGGCACACGTTCAAGTTGCGCCTGCGGCACAAGCGTACCCGTCTAACAAACCGCCAAACCCAGACAAGCGGTAGCGCCGCCGTAATAACAAAGAGCAAGGATGCAGGCGCCTCGATCAAGAATACGCCCCACTGACCGCCGACTCTTCCGTCCGGCCATCGGGCGAATTCCTGATCGCGCCCGACATACCTGATCCCGGCGAATTGAAACGACTTCTGCGTTCTAACCGGCAGAAGGACGAAACGTACGCCGCCGGAACGACTTGGTTGTGTTGCTGGTGGTGCGATAGTCGGCCGCGGCATCAGAACGGTGAAATAGCCATGGCGCGAGACCGACTCAAGCGGCCGAACCTGCCGTGCCAGACTGACAAGACCGTGCGCCCAGTTCAATTGCCATTGGACGCACCACGGCTGCGGCTTCTCTGGAGGGGGCCATTGAGGCAAAGGAAAATCAGAGTCGGCATCCTCTTCATCGACGATGGGTCGTGGCACGATCGGAGCGGGTGCTTGAAGAAGAAAAGGCCGTGAGGGCTGGAAATACCATCCTTCAGCGGCGGCCCGGCCACGCCACCACAGCGCCAGCGTTGCTAGACAAAGCAGCAGCGACAGGGCCGAGGCGAACGTGAATAGGCGGCACCGCATGGGGGCATCATACCCGTCGAGCGGGCGGAAGGGTGAGCCGAATCAGTTGAGAGGGTGCCCGTCATATCGGCGCCGGCCCAACCCTACAACGTCTAATGGAGCAATGGCGACGTGCCAGATTCAGATAAACCGCGAAGGCGCGAAGGATGCGAAGACGAATATATGGGCACGCATCGTCAAAGGATGAGCGGGGAACCGGTCCTAAGAGAGGTCTGCAAACCGGAATCGGCTCGCGTGGAGGTAGGCTTCTTCTATCTCCACAGCAATCCACCGGCGCCCTAGCTTCTCCGCGACCATGCCGAGAGTGTTTGAGCCGGCGAATGGGTCGAGCACGATGTCGTCGCGGTCGGTGAGAAGCCGGATGAAGAAGTCAGGCAGCGCCGCCGGAAACCGGGCGGGGTGGATTTTGATGCCGGCTTCCTTGCACTTGAGCGTATAGCGGTCGTTGGCGGCATTGTTTCCGAACTTGAGCATGTCTTCGGCTGTATCTTCGTCAATAACGTTTGGCGGGATCGATCCGCCGGTGTCCACGTCCGCGAAGCTCCCTTTAATGATGTAACCGCCGGGCCTTACCGTCTGGCGGGGCTTGCGCCTGTTAAGCCGAATCATGTCCTTCGAATAAGCCCGGAGCACCTTCCGGTTGTCTGCTTTGGGGTGCGGCGTCTTACTTAGCCACCAGACGTACTCCACCGAGTCTTTGACCCGCACCCGTCGGACCGTCACCCACTCCGCGGGCATCGGCATCTTCGCGGGGTTGTACCAGAAGCACTCCTGGGCGAGGTGGAACCCGACCTCCTCGACCAGTGCCACCAGCAGCTTGAAGTGATAGATAGACCGCGTCGGCGATCCCTTGTTGTAGCTGCCCCCGATGTTGAGCACGAAGCTGCCGTCGCCTTTGAGCACGCGCCGAATCTCGCGCGCGAACGGTATCATCCAATCGACGTACTCGTGCTTGTCCTTGTTCCCGTACTCCTTCTTGAAGTGCAGCGCATAGGGCGGGGACGTCAGCACCAGCGAAATCGAGTTGTCGGGGAGCTTCCGCAAGACCTCGAGGGAGTCGCCCACTACTGCCAACCCGAGGTTGGTCCCGTAATAGGGCTGCAGCTCGAGAACTCTCCGCAGGCCGTTGTCGCTATTGAAGTTGAGTTTCTGTTGAACCGTCATATCATCGCGGCCAGTTACCGCTGACTTCATCCTAACAGCAATGCACGCCCGGAGATAGTTTGTCGAGCGATGCCGCCAGCCAGATTCGTGAGATCCTTAGTGCCTGCACGCCTGAGCAGCGACATCAGATCGTCAAGCTGCTCCGAATGGAGTATCGGATACACCGGATCGAGCGCGAATGGAATACGTCCGCCGAGATCGTGCTGGAAGCGATAGCCCGGTCCGGCGAGCTTACGCAAAGAATGTTCAAAGGGATCCTTGCGGAAGCCGCCTGCAAGGTTGAGGTCATTGATAAGCTCGCCGGTTGGCAGGACGTGACGCCGCAGGGCATGCACCCGTTTGACTTTGTGGTACAGCGTGGTGATGTGCGAGTAACGATCCAGACCAAGTTGCAGCGGAAGGAGCGCGGCAAGCCATTCATGTACCGCATCCCCGGCCGGCGCGGGGCCGCGACAGAGTGCTACGTGGTGGAGACGCAGAAGTCACGCAAGGGGACCGACCGCACCTCTGGCGCGAGCACGCGCCCATACAGGTTCGGCGAATTCGATATTCTCGCCGTATCGATGGAGCCGGCGACGGGCGACTGGTCGCAGTTTCGGTTTACCGTTGGAGACTGGCTCATTCCGCGCCTAGCTGCCGCGGACCTCATCTCCGTCTATCAGCCGGTTGCGCTGGAGCCGAACGATGATTGGACGGACGGCCTGGCTACCGCGGTTGACTGGTGGCAGGCGAAGCGCAAAAAGACGATCAGCGTGCAAAAGGCCGCGGAAGGCTCGGCCGAGTGAAATGGATATGTGAGAGACGCGCAACGACTATCTATACGTAACTGCGGTGATCACCTTATAAGCAGATTCGCGATATCGTGATCTCCCCCCACGTCGGTGAGGCGTTGCTGGCGGCCCTGGAAAAGAAAGGTGAGACGGCGGTGGTCGAGGCCGAGGAGCTTGAGGACGGTGGCGTGCAGGTCGTTGACGTGGACGGGGTCGTGGGCGGCGCGGAAGCCGACGTCGTCGGTGGCGCCGATGACACGGCCGCCTTTCACTCCTCCCCCGGCCAGCCAGGTGGTGAAGCCGTACGGGTTGTGGTCGCGGCCGGCGCGCTTGTCGGGGTAGCGTCCATCCGCAATGGGAGTGCGGCCGAACTCGCCGCCCCAGATCACCAGCGTCTCATCGAGCAGCCCGCGGGCCTTGAGGTCTTTCAATAGCGCGGCGATGGGCTTGTCGGTGCGATGGGCCATCTCCTGGTGCACGCGGTCGTTTTCCGCGTGGGCGGCGTCCCAGTCATCCGCGCCGGCGCTGCCGGTGAAGATCTGCACGAACCGCACGCCCCGCTCCACCAGCCGCCGGGCGATCAGGCAGTCGGTGGCGAATTTCGCGGAGATCGGATCGTTCACGCCGTACATCTCCAGCATCCTGGCGGATTCGGTGCTCAGATCGACCGCGTCGGGCACCGCGGCCTGCATGCGGAAAGCCAGCTCATACGACGCGATGCGCGACGACACGTCGTCGACATCACCGCCTCGTGCGGCCAGGTGCTCCTGGTTGAGCCACTGCGCCATGTCGAGCACCTGGCGCTGCTCCGCGGCGGCCTCCGGATGGGGCGGCTTGAGATAAAGAACGGGCGAGCCGCTCGTGCGAAGCACGGTCGGCTCGTAGGTCCCGGGCAGGAAGCCGCGGCCGTACACCGGCGGGCCGCCTTTCGTGTTTCCCGTCGTCTGCATCACCACAAACGCCGGCAGGTTCTCCGATTCGCTCCCCAGGCCGTACGTCACCCACGACCCCATCGACGGCCTTCCCATCCGCGCCGAGCCAGTGCTCATCATGTACTGCGCGGGGGCATGATTGAATGCTTCGTGGTGGCACGAGCGGACGATCGCCAGGTCGTCGGCGCAGGTTTGCAGGTGCGGATACGAGTCGGCGATCTCGAGCCCGGATTGGCCGCACTTGCTGAAGGTTTGCGGGCAGCCGAGCACCGACGCGTCCATGTGCGTGAATTGCAACTGCAAGCCGTCGGTGAAGCTGGGCGGCAGGGGCTGGCCGTGCAGCTTGTTGAGCAGCGGCTTGGGGTCGAACGTGTCCAGGTGCGACGGCCCGCCCTGCATGAATAGAAAGATCACGTGCCTGGCCCGGGCGGGAACGTGCGCGGGCTTTGCGGCCAGCGGATTGGTCGCGATCGGCGCCGCGGCGGCAAGCGCGTCGCGGGCGAGCAGGTCGAGGAGCGCCCAGGCGCCGAAACCGAACCCGGCCTGGAGGAGCATCTGCCGCCGGGAAATCAGGGGCGGGATAAGTTTGTGAAGATGGTTCTCACAGCAGGGCATCGGATTCGTCGCCCCAGTATATCATAATCCCCGTCGCTCAGGGCGTTGTGCGTCCGGTGTGCGGTTCGATCCGAGTGCCGAGCAGTAAGCGGAGCGGCAGGAGGACCGCCCGAGGGTTTCTGATGCGCCTCCGACACGAAATTGACACGTATCGTGAAAGCGATAGGATTCGGTATATCAATGGACGTCAGGGAAAGGTTAAGGTGTGGGCAAATGCCGGGGAGTGAGGCCACATTGCCTGACTTGCTGGAATTCGCCAATGGAGGACGGTTTTCCACCGTATTGGCCGACCCACCTTGGCAGTTTCAGAACCGAACCGGGAAAGTCGCCCCTGAGCACCGCCGCCTGGCGCGTTATCCGACGATGTCGCTTGCAGAAATCTGCTCGCTACCTCTTCCCCGTATCCTGAACAAGACCGCCCATCTCTATTTATGGGTCCCCAACGCCTTGCTTCCGGAGGGGCTGCAGGTGTTGGAATCGTGGGGATTTCATTACAAAACAAACCTGGTGTGGCACAAAATACGCAAGGATGGCGGTCCCGATGGACGAGGGGTCGGGTTCTACTTTCGGAACGTTACGGAATTGCTTCTGTTCGGCGTGCGGGGCGAGGGCGCCAGAACGCTGGAAGCCGGCCGGAGACAAGTAAACTTTATCGCCTCACGGAAGCGGGAGCACAGCCGAAAGCCGGATGAGCAATACGAGCTAATCGAGTCGTGCAGCCCCGGACCCTACTTGGAGCTATTTGCCCGCGGCGTGCGCGACGGCTGGTCGATGTGGGGTAACCAGGCGACCGATACATACCAGCCGACATGGTCGACCTATGCGAACCACTCAGCCCGCCGGCGCGAGCCGGCGAGTCTATTCGCAAGCAGCTTAGCCGTGTTCGACCACAACGGCGGCAGGCAATCCGATCAGGAGTAACGGACAAGGGTTGCCTGCGCCGCGCACGACGCGATCCTCCAGTTTCTTCCAATGGGTTGTAGCTTCCCCGAATTTATCCGCTCGGAAAACAGAAACCCACGCATCTGCGAACGAATTGCTGCGGGCAACCCGGCGTTCGATTTCGCGCTGTTGGCGGCGCGTGGGCGAATAACCATACGCCGCCAGCGCCTCGAAGCCGTCGATGTTTCTATCGCGCGCGAACCGGGCGAGCAGTTCCCTGAGGCTCGCATGAAGTGACGCGCCGCGCGTGATTATTGTACCGGCGCTGATACCTCCATCGGCGTGAAGCCGCTTGAAGTTGTCCAGATCTCGATCGAAAAACGGGTCTTTGTTGTTCCATTCAATCTCCATTGCGATCGTACCCCTCTCGAACAGCTTTACGTGATCCACCTCGTGGCTTGTGGCCTGCGTTTCGACGTTGTCAATGAGCTTACGGATGACGAACTCGCGCTTGGTCCAGCCCCTGCCATTGAAGGCGCGTCGGAGGCGCTGCGTGAATGGGGTTTCGCCGCCACCCCCGCGCACAATTTCGTCGACGTCAATTTGGAAGGTCCCAAGGACCGCCTCGATATCGCTCAGCGCATCGGCGAAGTCGCTTCCCAGAATAGCCTCGCCGTGCGAAGTGCACATCACGTCGTAGCCGCGACGACGCAGATTCGCGAGCGGGCCAACTGTCGGATTGGGGTTCGGATCGATTTCCGTCATTCGCGTGAAAACTATCCGGCGGAGCCGTGCCCCGCCAGAGATGGCGGAGCGAACTGTGGGCGAGGGAACGGCAATTACAGTCGGGCGGGTCAGTCTACAAATACGAATTCGTTGGCGTTGAACAGGGCCAGGCAAAGCTCAGCCACGGCCGCCTCGTGAGGGGTCGGGACGCCCCGCTCGGCGGCGGGCGGATCGGACGGATCATCTGCGCCCAACGCTTCGGTCCGGTCGTGCAGGAATTTCAACGAGTGGTCTCTTTCGGCATTGCTGATCGGCCGTCCGAAGGCCACAGGCCATGCTCGGGAGACGATCTGGTCGTCGTCATCACCGCAATCATTGAGTAATCGCCGGGCAAAAGCCTGAGCCTGCTCGCGGACAAGCGGGCTATTGAAGAGCGCCAGCGCCTGCGTCGGCACGATCGTCTGGAAGCGTCGCGGGCAGCTATTCATCGCCTCGGGTGCGTCGAACGCCGCGAAGATCGGATACATGAACGTGCGGCGGACCAGCACGTAAATGCTTCGACGCGTGTGCTGCGAATAGTCTTTGGTGATCGGCCATTTCGTATCGGCGTTAAACAGTCCCGCCAGTTCCTGGCCGCCCAGCGGAGGGACAACCGGCGGGCCGAATGGCTTGCGGTTTAGCGTCCCGGCGCAAGCCAGCATGGCGTCGCGGATCGCTTCGCCATCGAGCCTCTGGCGGGGGAAATGCCACAGCAGCCGGTCCTGCGGATCGACTTGCGACCCGCGTCCCTTGCCGATGCTCTGTATCCGGTAGGCGCTGGAGAGCATGATGAGCCGGTGCAGGCGCTTGAGGTCCCAATCATGGTCCACGAAGTCGCTGGCCAGCCAATCGAGGAGCTTGGGGTGAGTCGGCAATTCGCCCTGATTGCCAAAGTCATTGGGCGTGCGAACGATCCCCTCGCCAAAGTGCCAGGCCCAGACGCGGTTGACCAAGACGCGGGCGGTGAGCGGATTGCCGCGTGAGGTGATCCATCGCGCCAGCGAGGCGCGGCGCTGGTTGGGCGGCACGTCACTAAAATCGGGGATCCCATCCTTCGCGGCCAAGACCGCGGGGATTGCCGGCCCGACGAGCTCGCGCGGCTTGCTCAACTCGCCTCGGTTGAGCCGGCGGATTTCCATCGGCCGCTCGCGATGGAACAGGTGAAAACCGACTTTGTCTTCCGTCTGGATGGTGCACCGCGGGTCGCTCAGGAACTTCTCGGTGACCGGCGCATCCGACAGCAGCCCGTTGAGGCCCTTGATGCGGTGGAGCCGCACCTTCTCCGGATAGGGACGGTCGCTGGCGGCGAAAACCGCATGCAGCGAGTAGTAGTCCTTCTGCGTGATCGGGTCGTACTTGTGGTCGTGACAGCGGGCGCACCCCATCGTCAGGCCGAGGAACGCCGCCCCGGTCGTGTCGGCGCAGTCCGTCATCCACTCATATTCGAGCTGCTGGCCCATCATCGCGGACTCTTCGAGCGCCGGGCCGACGCAGTACAGAGCGGTGGCGGTAACGGCACCCTTGTCGTCGGGCCACAGCTCATCGCCGGCGATCTGCTCCTGGATGAAACGGTCGAATGGCTTGTCCGCGTTCAGCGAGCGGATGACGTAGTCGCGGTACTGCCATGCATGGGGATATAGGTAGTCGTTCTCGAACCCGCCAGTGTCCGCATAGCGGACCACGTCGAGCCAATGGCGGGCCCAGCGCTCGCCGTAAGCAGGCGACGCCAGCAGCCCGTCGATCAGGCGCTCGTACGCGCTGGGAGAATCGTCTTTCAGGAATTCGTCGATCTGCCGCGGCGACATAGGCAGACCGAGCAGATCGAAACAGGCCCGGCGCAGCAGCACCAGCTTGTCCGCCGCCGGCGCTGGCGACAGGCCGTTCTGCTCCAGATTTTCCAGAATGAATGCGTCGATCGGATTCGTCAGCCACCCGGCGCGGTCACACGAAGGAGCGGGCGGATTGCCGATCGGGGCGAACGACCACGGCTTGGGGTGCGTGAGCGGCTCGGGCGCGTCTGCGGGTGTGCCGGATGTTTGGGCACCCGCGCTTCGCGCCGACAACAGCACAGCCAACAAGCCGGCCAGCGCTCCAACGGCGATGCGAATCCACGGCAGCCTCATCTTAACAATCCTCAGCCGGCGGCCCCGCGGGCGGGGCCAGATGTAAACGGGCCGCACCAACTCGACAGCAATTATCCCCGGGACGGGGATGGAGGGTCAACCAGCGGTTAGTACCCGCTGAAGCAGGGTGCCGTTGCGACGGGCATGGACCTCATCGGCTCTCTTGGCGCGTCTTATCGTTGCTTCCTTTTCGGGTCGTCGTCTGTGGGATGGCCGCGTCCAATCGGATCAATCAGCCCCAAGTCGAGGAGCTTTTGGGCGAGCCTGTAATCTTTCCTGTCACCTTCCTTGCGTATGGCTACCGCGACGAAGCGGATGACAAATCTGATGACGGTGTCATTCTTCGGCCGGCGCTCCTCGTCGACCGTGTAGATGGCGCGGTAGCGGGCGTAGGCGATTCGGAAATAGCCGGCGAGAGGACCGGTCAGCGGCTTGTGAACCTCTTTGGGATTGCTGGCTTGGCGAAGGTCATTGGCTTGGTCTAACAGGCCGCGGCGAACTTTGCGGGGAAGCTTGGCAAGTCCGGCCCTGGCGGTTTCCGTCCACTGGACCACGACCCGTTCCATCAGCCAAGCTCTTTCTCCACGTCGTCATGATCGTGAAGGCGTCCGGCGCGGATGTCCTCAATGCTCTCCTGTAGCATCCGCATTGCCTCCGGGTCGTTAAGGATTTCGATCGTCTCCACCACCGCCGAGAGGTAATCGAGATTAACGAGAGCGAACGCCTTCTTGATGTGGCGCGTGACCACGATGATGCGTTCATCCTTGAGAAGCCCCGGCGGTTTTCGAGCCGCAGCGGCTCAAGCAGGTGATCGGTGAGCTGGCGGCCCAGGCCAGGCCGCTGGGCAAAGACCCGAGGCATTCGGACCTGATCCAGCGGACCACGGCGCATGACGGGCGAAACACCGGCAGCGAGACCACCCACCTCAAGAGTCATCTGGAGCCGGGCCGCTGCTATGTGACCGATCGCCACTACCATGACGTGGGGCTGTTCAACGCCATCCACGACGCCCCAAGCCACTACGTCTGCCGGGCGCGGGAAGACCTGGCTTTCGAGGTGGTGGGCGCTGATTTACCTGTACCGCTGGACCATCGAACTGTTCTTCCGCTTTCTGAAGCAGATCCTGGGCTGCCGCCACCTACTCAGTCAGCGTCCCCAAGGGATCGACATTTCCCGGCGCGCCGGGACGCGGTGATCGCCTGCCTGCTGATCAACCTCTACACGGGCAAGAAGCCCAACAAGCGGATGGTGGAGATGATCGGGTGGTATCTGATCGGCTTGGCCACCCGCCAGGACGTGATCGACCTTCTCAACCGGCCGGACAACACCGGCGTGAAACTGAGGGCCAAAGAGGAGCTTCGGAAAAAACTCGGCTATTCACCAGCGGGAGTCCGCGACCACGGGCGACCCGCCGTCAATGCTGCGCGCGTCTGCGACCGCTTGGCCTTGCGCGTCCCCGTCCCAACGCTCCCTCGAGTCTGTGCCGCCCCCCCACCCCACCCAGAATACATCCGCAGCGGCAATCGCCGTGCCGAACAGGATTGTCATTTTGTTCCATTATGTCTCTTTCTGTCTTACGTTAAACTTGCAGTCGCGGTGCAGCTTCGCGACTGAGTTGACAGCTTACCGGAGTAAATGCGATCGTCTTCGGAGGTCGCCGCTCTTGCCGCTGAGGGGGGGGTCCCAAATCGGTGCCCGAGGTCCGCGCCAGCCGAGCCGAAGCTCTCCCGCACATGCCGGAGCTTGACGCGGTGCGGGCGTTTGCGGCGCTGGGGGTGATCGCGAGTCACTACCTGCCGTATCGGATCGCCCTGGAAGGCGGACGCGGCGTGACGCTGTTCTTTGTCCTCAGCGGGTTTCTGATCACCGGGATCCTGCTTCAATGCCGACGGTACGTCGAGCAGGAGGGTCAGCCGCGGCTGCTCACCCTGCGGCAGTTCTATATCCGGCGGTTCCTTCGGATCTTTCCGTTGTATTACTTCGTCTTGGCGGCGCTCTGGCTGATCCACGATCCGGGGGTCCGCGGCGGCGCGCCGTGGCACCTGTCATACCTGACCAATTTTCTGATCGTGCGTCGCGGCGGCATCTTCCCCGACTGGAGCGTGGCCCACTTCTGGTCGCTGGCGGTGGAAGAGCAGTTTTACCTGGTCTGGCCGTGGCTCGTCCTCTTCGTGCCGCGGCGGGCATTGGTGTGGGTCGTCTGCGCTCTTGTCTGCGTCGCGCCGATGTTCCGCCTGGTAGGCGGACTGTTGCGCATCAGTCCATACATTCTGTACCCCTTGCCGTTCTTCTGGCTGGACGCGCTGGGACTCGGGGCGCTGCTGGCGATTGCATCGGACCCGTCATTCGAACTTCTATGGATACTGAAGGTCGTGTGGATCGCGGCGCTGCCGGTCGGCGTCGTCGCCATCGCCGGCGGCATCTGGTTGGCGCAGATTCATCGCTTTCCGACTATCGAGAATACGATCTACTATTCCGGCTACGCGGTTGCCGGCGCGTGGCTCGTCGCCTGGGCGGCGCGGGGATTCAAGGGGATTGCCGGTCGGGTGATGACCTTCAGGCCGCTGCTCTGGATCGGCGTCGTCAGCTACGGGATTTACGTCTACCACATCATCGTGGTGACGTACTGGGACAAGCTGTACGCGGGGCATTGGGGCGCGGTCGGTCGAGCCCTGGCGTCGGCGGCGATCACGTTCGCCGTCGCGGCGCTCTCCTTTTACCTGTATGAGCACCCCATCAACCAGCTCAAGCGGTATTTCCACTACCGCGCCCGTCGCGCTGGTTCAAATTCAACACCGGAGGGCGTGGCGGCCCGGTCGGCTTGACGATTGGGTGCGCGGATGAATTCGGAGAGCAGGCGGACCCGCGGGCGCAACTGCCGATCCAGGTCAAAGACCTTGCGAAACGCTTCCTGGCCGCGAGAACATAACTCGCGCAGGCGATCGTAGTCTCGATGGTAAGTGACGATGATGTCGGCAATGTCCTGGGCATGGTGCGGGACGATCGCGATCTCCTGGCCGTCTTTGAAGGCGATGTTCAACTTGAGCGGATCGGTTTCGAAGACGCCGACGCCGGCGAGGCCCGTCTCGATGCACGCGCCAGTCGCATTGGATCGCGGGTTTCACGCGCGTGGAAAGAACGCGCTGACATCAAGCTTGAAGTGCTTGGCCAGTGCGAGCATGTTCGCCTTGCTCAGCGACCGCCGGCCGTTAAGGACCTCGGATGCGATGCTCTTGCTGCCCAAAAGCTCGCCGAGGTCGGTCACGTTCATATCGCTCTCGTCCATCAAATGCCTCAACACGATGATGGGGTCGACCTGGCGGACATGCGGGCGGCTCGCTCGATCGTATTCCTCCACCAGTAGCGATAGGGTGTCGAGGTAATCCTGCTCGCCCGGCGCAAGGGAACCTTCCTCTTGCGTTGCGAGCCGATCAATGATCTTGCCCGCCCGGCGGTAGTCCGCTTTGGTGCGGATCGGGCGCAGCGGAAACTCCCGGACCAGTTCAAGATAACGGCCTGTGATCGCCCCAGGATTGACGGTAGCTCGACTCATAACGTTCTCTTCCACTGACCCCGGCTGTACTCGTCGTGGGGCATGAATCGCAGCACGAACACAATTCCACGATTGTAGTGGATCGCGAGAACCAGGCGGTAGTGGTTCCCCTTGACGTTCAGGACGGTGACAGTACTCCCGCTGGCGACCTTAACCGCGTCCGCGTGGCGGTAAATATTCCGTACCTCCTGAATGTTCTTCCATTTGGCTGCCTTGGCGACTGCCAGAAACGAGCCGAGCCAGTCGGCCGCCTCCGGATACTGCTCGCAAAACTCATAAACACGTCCGGCCTTTATTATCCGCATGAAAACGCGGGGTAAGGGGCCCATTGATCGGGGCCGCCCGCCGGCCCACTGTTCGCATTATGCGAACGATATCGGCCAAAGTCAAGGAGACAATCTCAAATACGAACTGATTTGTCGCCCATCTTTCCCTGTTCGGGGTGGCGGAGCGATGCGTGCGGAGGGATCGATCCTGCGAAGCCACCGGAATGCCGAGTGTTCAACTGCTGATTGGGCAATCGCGCAGGAGTTCCCCTCGTTTAGCAAGCCGTTCGGCCAAGTCCTCGAGCAACTCAGATGCCCGGCGGCTGCACTCCTCGGGCGGCAGCGAGCCGTCGGTCAGCGGCCACCAGGCCCGCAGCCCTTCGGCCCGCGCGGGGTCCGCGCCGGGGCCGACCGACCCGACCAGCGCGACGCACGGCACGCCCAATTCCTTGCACAGCCGGCTGACGGCGATCGGGGTCTTGCCGTGAAGACTTTGGGCGTCGAGGCGGCCTTCCCCGGTGATGCACAGGTCGACCCCGGTCAGGCGCTGGCGCAGTCGCGTGGCCTCGATCACGATCTGGGCGCCGGGGCGAAGCGCGGCGCCGAAGAACGCGAGCATGCCGAACCCCAGGCCGCCGGCGGCGCCGGCGCCGGGCGTGTTCGCTTCGGTCATCTTCCCCGTCCGCTCGGCCAGCCGGCGCAGCGCCGAGTCCAGCCAGCGGACCTGCTGAGGCCTTGCCCCTTTCTGCGGCCCGAAAACGGCCGCCGCGCCGTTGGGGCCGTATAGCGGGTTGGCCACGTCGCAGGCGACCGTGATCCGCACCCGCTCGATCGGCGACCCGCGGCCATGCTTGATCAGCATCACCGACTCCAGGTCGCGGCCGCACAACGGTTCGGTCATCGAGACCGGCTCGGCCCCCTCGAGGATGACCGGCAGCCCGCAGGCCTGGGCGCAGCCGATGCCCCCGTCAACCGTGGCGCTGCCGCCGATGCCGAGAATGATGTGATTCACGCCCAGAGCGGCGGCGGCCATCAGAAGCTGGCCCGTCCCAAAAGTTGTCGTGTTGAGGGGGTTGCGGTCTTCCGGCGGGAGGAGCGACAGCCCGCTGGCGGCGGCCATCTCGATGACCGCCGTCTGTCCATCACCTAGGACGCCGAACGTCGCGTCCACTTTCAGCTCAGGAATGGGGTCGGTGACCCGGCGGGTCTCGAACCGCCCGCCGGTCGCGGCCACCAGCGCCTCGACCGTCCCTTCGCCGCCATCTGCTTGCGGGCATGAGTCGATCTCGATGCCCGGGTCCGCGCGGCGCAGCCCCGCCGCGATCGCGCGACAGACTTCGGGGGCCGACAGCGAGCCTTTGAACTTGTCAGGAGCGAGGACGATCTTCATTTCACTGCGATTGCGCGCTGCGCTGCGGCTCGGCTCTTAGGCTCTGTCTGAAAACTATTGAGGCCGCGACGCGGGGGCTTTGGGCCTGAGACGAGGAGCGACGACGACGCGATTCAGCCCGTACGAATCGGGGAGGAGGAGCGACGACGTATCAGGCCCAAAGACCCCGCGTCCCTCCGGGTTGGGCCGGAAAGGGCCCGTCTGCTTCGTTATCGTTCCTCAACGTATCGTCCGTCTGATACGCTTCGTCGCTCTGCCTCGCATCCGGGCCATTTCCGGCCCAACGCGACCTCAATAGTTTTCAGACAGAGCCTAGCAGCTTGCGCACGGTCGCCTCGACCTGCTGTCGCAGGTCCGGCGAGTAGCCGACGTGCATGTCACGAACCACGCCCTGCGCATCGATGATGATCAAGGTCGGAAACCCCTGGACGCCATATTTCTCGGGCAGGTCTTGCCCGGACCGCAGGGTCTGGTAGCGCAGGCCCATCTTGTCTATGACGAACTGGGCGTCTTTCTGGTCCTCGTCGGTGTTCATGCCAAGCACGGCGACCGGCTCATCTTTCAGGTCCTGCGACAACTGGTTGATCTGCGGCATCGCCCGGATGCACCACCCGCACCCGCGGTACCAGAAGTCCATGACGACGACCTTGCCGCGAAAGTCCTTCAGCGAGTGCGACTTTCCCTGAAGGTCGCTGAGGGTCCAATCGGCCGCCGGCTTGTCGACCACCTCGGCAACATGCTCGGCCTGGTCCTTGACGTACTTTGCCGTCTGGGCGTGGGCGGCAAGCCGATCGTCCAGCAGCTTGGTCAATACCGGGAGCGTAACCTTCGCGCGGGTGGACTTGAGGACCTGCTCGGCTTCGGCAACCAACCCTTCGGCGTGGGCCGGGTCCTTCTGGGCCTGCTGTTGCTTCTCCTGGTAGTCAGCGACGGCGTCGAAGTACGCCCGCGACTCATGGTCGAATTGCCTGGTCCACGCGGGGTCATCGGTCTTGACGCTCGTCAGGCTGTTGCTTCCGTGCCCGGTTCCCTTGAATCCGTAACCCTGTGACTGCTCCTGCTCATTGCCGATGACCAGGCCACGGCCCGGGTCGAAGTGAATCGTGCTGGTATTGGTCATCAGGTAAATTTCGTTTTCAGGCGCTACCTGCTGAGCGGTGAAGACGATTTCGCTCGCCTTGTCGGTTGCCGGCTGCGCCTTGTATCGGATGACGCCGAAGGCGACCGGCGCCTCCCAGCCGTTTTGTCGCGCCTGCGGATCGTCGGGCAGCTTTGCGAAAACGACGGTCGGCTCGACGGAGAAGCCGAGAGAGTCGTTCCGCGGCGCCTTCCCGTCGGGAAAGAGGTCGAACCAGGCGAGACTCGTGTTGGTTTGGCCGCCCAACGAGCGACCCCCGGCACTCTGAGTGAACTTCGATTCGCTCTTGAGCACCACCCGCCAGCTTCCGTCGGCGTTCTGGCGCACGACCCATGCGGTCCAATTCGAATCGGTGTGGAAGCTCCCGCTCTCATACTTGAAGTCGGAAGTCCCCTGGTACTGAATCTCCTGACCGACCGAGAGCTGATATCGCGGCACGTCCTCGGCTCGGGCAGGAACGTAGGTGATCGCGAGCAGGGCGGTGATGCCAAGGCACAAGGGGACACGGGTCATGACGACCTCCTATGTTTGAGAGCCAACTCCGTCATTGTATGGCCGAGCTGAGCTTCCCCCACGCATACGCGATGATGAACTGAAAGAACATCGTCAGCACGATGACCGGCCCCGTCGGAACGAATGACCAGTAGTGGCTCGTCGCGATGCCGGTCATGGTGGCCAGAAGGGCCACGGCAATGGACCCTATGACCACCGCGCGTACGTGTTTCGCGACGAGCAGCGCCGTCGCCCCCGGCAGGACCAGCATCGCCGGCACCAACACGCTCCCGGCGACGCGCACGCCGATCACGATGGTCAGCGCGATCATCATCAGGAGCACGTAGTGAACGAACCCTACGCGCACGCCGGACGCTTCGGCCACCATCGGGTCGAAGCAGTAGGCGAGGATCTCCTTGCCGAGCAGCGCCACGGCCGCTATCACCCCTGCGCAAAGCGCTGCCGCGGCGGCGGCAAATGAGCCCGACATCTCCGCCATGTGCCCGAAGAGGAAGACGTCCCACCCCACGGGATTACGGTGCAGTTGCCGCCAGTAGATTTGCTGGGCGAGGATTCCCCAGGCCAGCGCCGCGGCCAGGAAGATGCCGATCACCGCGTCGCTGTTGATCTTTCCGGTCCGCGTGAAGTAGGCGATGGCGCACGCCGTTGCCAATGAAAACAGCACGACCCCCAGATACGGCGCCCAGGCGGCGCGATCCGCGGGCGGCCAGACGCTCGCGATCGCCCACACTGTCCCCGCCCCGCCGAACCCGCTGTGGCTGATCCCCTCTCCGATAAACGCCCACCGCCGGGAAACCACAAAGACGCTCAGCACCGCACACGCGATCGCCAGGGCCAGCGCCGTCATGATGGCGTTCATTCGGGGGTGCCCTTCGCTGCCAGAATCGCAGGCTCCGACCGCGTCCTTGCGTCCCCGCGTCTGGGCGTCCCCGCGTCTGGGCCTCCCCCGCCTTCATGTGTACACACATGCCCATCGCGAATTCCCATCGCCTCCAGGTCGCAGGCGAACATGCGGAAAACCAGGTCGGCGGGAAGGTGATCGGGAACATCGTGGTAGTGCAGGGTGAGATTCAGGCAGGCGATGCGGTCAGAGATAGCGGAGACGGCGCGCAAGTCGTGACTGACGAACACCACGGTCAGCCGCAACTCCTCTTTCAGTTTCTGAAGGAAGTCGATGAACTGCCGCTGCCCCGCGCGGTCGATCCCGGTGGTCGGCTCATCGAGCAGCAGGAGCATCGGCCGGGCAACCAGGGCGCGGGCGATGTAGGCGCGCTGGAGTTGCCCGCCTGAGAGCGACGCGACCGGCGTGTCCGCCAGCTCGACCATCCCAACGCGCTCCAGCAATGATTCGGCAAAGGCCAGGTCTTCCCGGGCGTGCGCTCGGAACATCCCGGTCTTGCCCGCCAGCCCCAGTCGAACCACCTCTCGCACACTCAGCGGAAACAAGCCGGGCGCCGGGGGGTTCTGCGGCAGGTAGCCGATGATGTTTCCGCGCCGCACGGCTTCGGGGGGCGGCAGCCCGCCGATGCGGATGCTGCCCGCACCGGGCCTTAGTAGTCCCAGGAGCAGCCGAATGAGCGTGGTTTTTCCCCCGCCGTTGGGTCCGACCAGACCAAGGGTCGTCCCGCGCTCCACGGTCAAATCGATTTGGCGCAGGGTCGGCTGGCTGGCGTAGGTGAAGTCCAGTTGATTGATCTCGATCGCCGGAGGCATGAGTTGGCTGATCTTAGACACGCCACCGGCGATTGAAAGCTGTCGCGGACGCTACTTAGAATTGCTGGTGCGGAACTTGCATGCAAACTAAAGATTTCCCCCTTTGCTCCCGCTCCGTGGCATGGTATCTTAGACATGCAAGCAAAAATGATGCCTTTGGAGGGTGTATTATTGCAAGATTGGATCGGTTATGCAGTTAACGCAGTCATTCCAGATGCGGCCGGAGCTTCGGCAGCTCCTGACGCCGCGCATGATTCAGAGCATGGAAATCCTTCAGCTCCCGCTGGCGGCGCTGGAGGAACGCATCGAGCAAGAGCTTCAGAACAATCCGGTGCTGGAACTCCGCGAAGGTGAATCCGAGCCCGAACTCATCCCAGAAACCGAGCCCGCCGATACCCGCCAGCAGGAATTCACCGAAGCCGAGCGCGCCCTGGTCGTTAATGAAGATTCCGACCAGTCGGAAGATTTCGAGCGGCTCGCCAAGATCAGCGAATACCTCGAAAATGAGGAGTTTTCGACGAATGGCTCGCACTTCCGCCAGGGTCGGGGCTCCGACAGGGATCGCGACAAGAAGCTCGATGCCATGAATAACACGGCGGCCCGCGGCGTCACGCTGGCCGACCACCTGATGGGCCAGTGGGCTTTCATCGAATGTCCGCCCAACGTCCGCAAGGCCGGGGAAGAACTAATCAAGTACATCGACCCGGAAGGGTACCTTCGAACCGATCTCGAGCAGATCAGCAGGGACGTAAAGACTCCGCTCTCGATTGCAGACCTCCAGGAGGCCTTGCGCCTGGTGCAGGCCCTCGAGCCGGTGGGCGTGGGCGCGCGAGACCTCCCCGAGTGCCTCCTCCTGCAGCTCGATGCGCTCAAGCAGGACGCCGAGGCCTCCCGCGGGCACGATTTCGAGCTGGAGCGGGCGCTGATCACCGAGCACCTCGAAGACCTGGAACTGAACCGCTATCCGCAAATCTGCAAGCGCCTTGACCGCCCGATGGAGGAGATCAAGATGGCCGTCAAACACCTCGGCCGCCTGCACCCTCACCCCGGCAAGCAGATAGGCAGCGAGGACGCGCCGGCCATCGTTCCCGACGCCATCATCTACTACGACGAGGAGAACGACCGCTATGAGATCGACATGGCCAACGATCCCATCCCCAACCTCTACATCAGCGGTATGTACCGCAAGTGGATCAAGGACCGCACCCGCGACAAGAAGACCCGCGAGTTCCTGTCCAATAACGTCCGCAACGCCCGCTGGCTGATCGAGAGCATCGGGCAGCGCAAGAGCACGATCATGCGTGTCATCCGGGCCGTGGTCGATGCCCAGCGCGAGTTCTTCGACAAGGGCCCTGAGTACCTCAAGCCGCTGCCGATGATCCTGGTGGCCGACCAGCTCGGCATCCACGTCGCCACCGTCTCCCGCGCCGTCTCCGAGAAATGGATTCAGACGCCGCGCGGCGTCTTCCCGCTCCGCCGCTTCTTCTCCGGCGGCACCCAGAACGCCGACGGCCAGGACATGAGCTGGGACGCCGTCAAGGAAAAACTCAAGGGGATCATCGAAAACGAGAACAAGCTCAAGCCGCTCAACGACGACGAGATCGTGGAAAAGTTGAAGGACCAGGGAATCGATCTGGCCCGCCGCACCGTCGCCAAGTACCGCAAGATCCTCAACATCGCGACGGCCAGGCAGAGAAGGGAATTCTAGCCCCGAGACAATCGGCTATACTTGGAACGTGGCTGAGATGAGCTCAATTCCCATTCCATCCCGCGCCGCCGAGGAGTCGCCGGAGCCCGCCTGGGAGGTCGCCCAATTGTTTCCCGCTCAGGGAACATGGAGTGAGGAGGAGTATCTGTCCCTCAAGGGGAACCGGCTTGTCGAGTTCTCCCACGGATGGGTTGAGGTGCTGCTAATGCCAACAACGTCGCACCAGACGATTGTCGGGTTTCTGTATGCTGCATTGTTCGGTTTCATTTCGCCCCGGAATCTGGGAAAGGCGCTGTTCGCTCCATTGCGAGTAAAGCTGTGGGCCGGCAAGTTTCGCGAGCCGGATGTAATCTTCATGCTTGCAGAGCACCGACAACGCGTTGGCGAGCAGTATTGGGACGGCGCCGATCTGGCGATGGAAGTCGTGAGTGATGACGACCGTCGCCGGGACCTGCAAACCAAACGATTCGAATACGCCCGCGCGGGAATTCCTGAATACTGGATCATCGACCCGCAGCTCGAGCAGATCACCGTGCTCGTACTTGAGGGCGATCGCTATCGCGAGCATGGGTGCTTTCACCGCGGACAGCGGGCCACGTCGGTTCTTCTGGCCGGGTTCGAGCTCGACGTAGAAGCGGTCCTCAAAGCCGAATAGCCGATGACTTTTCTGTTCTGCGGCCGTTGTTCGACGTTCCGGGAATCGTAATCGGCATCGTCGAGATTCTACCTCCGCCTCTGGCTCGGCGGGCACGCGGGGCACGTCACGGTGCCAGTTCGGTCCATCGAAAGTGCGTAGCTGGGTTGGCCACAAGCCGGGCAGGGCGGCGCCTCGACGGTTTCGGTGAGCGGGTCCCAGACCAACTCGAAGTTCGCGGAGCGGCGGTCCTTCGCGGCCAATGCCGCGGTTATCAGCAGCTTCGGCTGGCGCACGAGCAAAACGGCAATCAGCCGAAGCTTGACCCGCAGCGCGGCTTTCGACTGAAGCTCGGCCAGCCGGAGTTGCTCTTCGCGGGCCAGGGCATTAAGGCGGGCCGCGCGTTTGTCCGGGTCCTGGGCGGGGCCGCGGCGGGTCTGGTCCTCTAATTCGGCCCGAAGCTGATCGTAATACCGCTGCATTCGGGACGCCTGCTTCTGCACGCGGGTTTCCAGCTCGCGGCGGCGGGCGTTGGCCAGCGCCGCCACCGTCTTCGCCGCACGCTGCCGCGCGAGCAGATAGCCGCGCCGAGCGCCCTGGTGCGAAACTTCCGGCAGAGGCTCGACCGGCGCCTGGGCCAGAAGCCCCGGCGCCAACAACCGGTCCGTGTGCCGTACCTGCCGCCCGTAATGCAAGTCAATCGCCACGCACAGCAGCTCCTGCTCTTTCTGATCGCTGACGAATGAAGCCTCGAACCAGAACAGTGCCTGCGGGAAATGCATGGCCCGCGCGCGGCGCGGGTCCAACGAAAGGTTCGGGCCTAACGTAAATGAGGAGGCGACCCGATCCGCCAGCTTGTGGGGATACAGGTTCAGGCCGATCGCGAAGAGCTCGGCGAAGCTGCCGCGGGACATCGCGTCCGCGAGCATCCCATCCACCAGAGGCGCGCCGAGGGTCGCAAGCTGAGCGCCGGGATGGTCGGGAATGGCTTCCGGATCGAACGTAACACGCACCACGCCGCCCGCGTCGATGTGTGGCGCGTCCTGCGGCAACAGCAGATCGTAAACCTGCGGCTCGACCTCGTCCCACGCGCCGCCGGCCGATTCCGCGTAATCACGAACGAACCGCTCCAGCGGGGGCAGCTCGTCCACAACCGAAATCCGCCCGCTCATGGTTGCTCCTTGCCCTGGGCATCGCGGCGGCGGCCTGGTTCGCACCTGCCCCGGCAGACGTCATCTTACCGCCTGGGAGCGAATGTCTCACTTGTCCCGGAATGTCTCGCTTTTCGACCTCTAATTATCACAATCTTGCCTCGTACATTGCCGCTCTTGCTTGGGATCGCCGAGCCGGTGACGGTCTGCCCGAACGATCAATCGGGTCGTGTCGTGTAGGCTCAACCCGACGCGGAACAGCCGCGCCTGCCGTCCCCCCAGTTGAGGGCGTACTACAGCCCGGGCTCTGCTCAATGACCACTATCGAAGAATTTCCACGCCTTGACCGGCTGCTCCGCCCAGCCGTCCTCACTATCGGGGTACGACCATTGGTCAGAAGGGCCAAGGCTGTTAACCGATGAGCCATTACCGGGCGGAGCCCCATGCGAGACCCATGTTGCATGTCCGTCCGCGTACCACACGTTACTGCCGCCATGGTGATTCCTGTAGATCTGGTCTTTCACCTGGATGTCGCACAGAATTGATGTCTGGCCAATTGATGCGCCGGATGGCCGGTACGGCTTCGGCGGACCTGGTCCCGCCCCGGAACTATCCGCGCCGAAGACTCGGTACGAGTAGGACGAGTCGGACCATCCCATCGGATCCCCCGGTGGTTTCTCATGCCTCCATCGCTCCTGGTAGATCAGCGGGTCGGCCAGGTCAGTTGGCGCAGAAGGACAGTAGAAGATGTGCGCGTCCTGCACTTCGCCGCCCGGATATAGTTGGCCGAGCAAGCAGAATCCCGAGTATTGCCCCGACGGGGGATGTAGCCCAATGCTTGTCCACTGGGCGCCGTGGGCGTCGAACGCGTTCCCGTGCGCGTCGAGCCCTGGATACGGAAAGGTCACCTCCTGCGCGGCGTACGCGATCAAGCCGGCGCCGATCTGGCGAAGATTTGACAGGCATTGCGCGCGGCGCCCGAGCTCACGCACTTTCCCGATCACCGGAAGAAGCAGCGCAACGAGCGCGCCAATGATACCGATCACGACGAGCAACTCTAAGAGGGTGAATCCCTTATGGGCCTTTTGAGGTGTTAACCCGGCAGGGCCTCCGATGCAGGATGTACCAATGACCGGCTCCGATGCACGCTACCCGTGGATGATCGCGTTCGACAAACACTGCGGAGATTACCGATTTCACCTTTCACCCACCGGCGGCTTGAGCGGGCGAGACCTTGGCGAAGCGCATTGTGATGCTGCCTTCGGCCGTCACATCGGTGTTCTCACCGGCTGGTGTTTCAAGGTCGCAGCGGTAAGCAAAATCGTACCGCTTGCCCGCCTCGAGCTCCCCCGATTTCGCAACCGGGGTCGCCCCAAATGCAAATACCGGACGCCCATCTTCGCTCATACTGATTGTCAACCTGGCGTTCTCACTCTTCGCAGACTTCGCCGCGTACTGGCCGTCGAGAATGAACCTTAGGTTCGCCTGCGGGATGAACACGATGTCGCCCAGCGACTGGACGAGCGTCCGGGAGCTGCCGCTGCGGTGATGCTGAACGTCAATCCTGAACTCACCGCTCGTCAGGCTGTAGCGCGTTTGGTTACGAGCCCCACTGCCGCCGGGTGGATCCCGAACGTCAAATCGCGTCGTATACGGGAGCGCGCCAATTGTGTCTGGTCGCTCTTGGGCCTGCCCACTTGGCCCCCAGAATGTGCTTTGGTATGTATGTCCGCCCGCGGCCAGCCGAAGGAGCTCAGGCGACGGCGATCGATGCGAGTCTGACTGGGCGGCCTCGGTCTTCGATGGTCCGGCCGAAAGTTGAGTCTCGGCAGCGCCGCCATCGTGTGCCCACCACCCATGCGAAGTCCACCAGCCTGCCACCACCGCAATCGCAAATGCGAGGAGCGCGGCGCCGAGCACTGCGGCACCAATGAGGCTCCGGTAGCGCGGGCCGAGATCGCCTGGGGTCGCACGAGGCGGCCGCACCGGCTCGCCACGCAGGTATTTATTGATCGCGTCGCCCAACTCCCCGGCGTTACGGAAACGATCATCCCGGCGACGCCCCAGCGCCCTGAGCACGATCCATTCAATTTCCTCGTTGATTGGCACCTCGGGCGGACGTAATTCGCGGCTCTCCGATTTGTGCCGCGGCTGGTCCAATCGCTGATTCGGTGGGATCACCGCGGCGTGGCTGATCTCCCGTAACATCTGCGCCATGTTGTCCAGGTGGGCATACGGGAACCGGCCGCCGGTTACCATGTAGTACAGAATCACGCCCAGCGAATAAACGTCCGTGCGCGTGTCGATCTTGTTCTGCTGGCCGGCCGCCTGCTCGGGGGCGGCCCATGGGAGCGAGCCGATGAAGCGGCTGTCAATCGAGCGGGACGCGCCGGTGCGGGCCAGATCGAAATCCAGAAGGTGCGGCTCGCCGCGATCGTCCACGATGACGTTCGCGGGCTTAAGGTCGCCGTGTATGACGCCGCGCATGTGCGCGAAGTTGACGATCTCGGTGATCTTGTGAAACAGCGTCAACACCGTCTGCGCGGGAAGCGACTGGTCGCGCAGCTCCTCGTCCAGAAAGGCATCAAGCGTTTTCCCGTCGATGAAGTTGGTGGCGATGAAGAGTTTGCCGTCTTCGGTCCGGCCGATGTCCTGGATCTTTACGATTCGCGGCTCGTCCTGAAGGTTGTCGAGGATTCGGGCCGTGTGGCCCACCCTCTCTTCGCCGCTGAACTGGCGGAAGACCTTTACGGCGCGGGTGATGTCCTGGCGATACTTGGCCTTGTAGACAACGGCCTGTCCGCCGCCTCCGAGTTGTGCGAAAAGCTCATAGTCGCGGATTTTGGGGAATCGCGCAGATTCCTTCGGGTCCGCGGCCATCGGCGTCATCGACTCCGTCTGGTCGCTCGCCACCCGCGCTTTCTGGACCAGTGATAATTGACGCAATCGCTCTTGGAGCTCCGGCATGAGTTCTGGATGCTCGGCGATGATTTGTGCATCCGGCACATGCTCGCCTTGGTGCCTGCGGCGAATCACTTCGTCCAGCAACCGAGCGAGTGCCTCGGCCCGCGTCGCGTCACTCGTGAGGGTGGACTCTTTTGATTCGGCCATCTGTTGTTCCAAAAGAACAGCGCCAGAATCGGAACGACGCTGCCAGTGTGCGCTCACGCGCCGGTCGATAAGAACATCGAGGCGGAGCCCATCACCTCGGCCAGGGCCTTAAGCCCTCGATTGCAGAGCATGTGAACGGCGCGGTCGGTGCGGCCCATTTGAGCGGCGATCTCCGCAACGGGAAGTGCGTCAATGTATCGCAGCGTGATCGCCCGGCGGTAGTCGTCGGGGATCGAAGTCAGGGCAACACGAATCGCCGCTGCGGCCTCGTGACGGGCGGCGGATCGGCTCGGCGTCCTGCCGTCGGCGGGAAGCAGATCGAGCAGCGCGATCACCGAGTCATCGGGCGCGGCCCGCTGCTGGCGGACTTCGCGCCGCTCGTCCCGCCGACCCGCTTGGTGCGCTTTGCGCGCGTCGTGGATGACGTTTCGCGCGATCGCGTGCAGCCACGGCCGCAGCCCGTCCGGATTACCGCAATCAAATGACTTGATCCCGCGGGCCGCTCGCAGCAGGGTCTCCTGAAGCAGGTCCTCTGGCGCGACCCGCCTCGCGATACCCTGGGGCGTAAGCGAACGGATGAATCGCAGCAGCGGGTCGTATTCGCGCAGGAGCAACCGATCCAGGGCCGAGCGATCACCCGCGGCCGCATCCCGCGCTAATTGAATTTGTGTTGGTGCGCTTCCCAATCAGGCCCCCATTCGGGCCACCCATTACGGCCAAAAGCACCATGCCCCACGACCGCCTCGCATTCTCCCGCGAGCGCGCGACGACGTCAAATTCCTTCGATTCAAGTGAGCGCTGTGGGCGTGCCCAAACTTCGGGGCGATGGCATAATGCGGCCACCCGGCAGTTGGATGCCGGTAAAGGAGCTGTGAGCCATGGA
>Ga0073928_10003328_pt1 | contig 25613 bp, 26 predicted proteins | sample PaiPotPPA55metaG_FD_76969 | JGI IMG/M metagenome (GOLD analysis project Ga0073928, IMG submission 76969) | Iron sulfur acid spring bacterial and archeal communities from Banff, Canada, to study Microbial Dark Matter (Phase II) - Paint Pots PPA... ...
CAGCCATGTGCTGCACCACCTGGCGCATGCCGGGCTGCTCGACCACGGGCTCAAGTTCCGGCCGCTGCTGCTGCCCGACCGCTTCATCGACCACGACACCCCCGCCAACCAGTACGAGCAGGCAGCCCTCACCGCCCGCCACATCACCCACGCCGCCCTCAGGGCCTTGGGGCGCACGATTGCGGGACGAACCGCGCGCGCCTAAGATTCCGGCCTGATCTGACGATTCGAATCACCCGGCGCGAAACGCCGGGCGGGTGAGGGGCGAGCACCGCGCTTCTGCGATGACCGATAAACGGCGCGTCGATACGCTGCTGGTGGAGCGCGGGCTCGCCGAGAGCCGCGCGCGGGCGCAGGCGCTGGTGCTGGCGGGGCTGGTGTGGAGCGAGGGGCAGCGGCTCGACAAGCCCGGCACCGGCCTCGCTGCCGACACGCCGCTCGAAGTGCGCGGGCGCGAGCATCCCTGGGTGTCGCGCGGCGGCATCAAGCTCGCCCATGCGCTCGACCATTTCGCCGTTGATCCCGCCGGTGCCGTGGCCCTCGACATCGGCGCATCGACCGGCGGCTTCACCGACGTGCTGCTCGCGCGCGGCGCGCGCCGCGTCTATGCCGTCGATGTCGGGCACGGCCAGTTCGCCTGGAAGCTGCGCCAGGATGCGCGCGTCACCGTGCTCGAGCGCACCAACGCCCGCCATCTCACGCCAGCGCAAATCCCGGAAGCGCCGGACCTCATTGTCTGCGACGCAAGTTTCATCGGACTCACCATCGTGCTGCCGGCCGCGCTGGCGCTCGCCGCGCCCGCGGCGCGTCTCGTCGCCCTCATCAAGCCGCAATTCGAGGTCGGCAAGGGCAAGGTCGGCAAGGGTGGCGTGGTACGCGATCCCGCGCTCCATCGCGAAGTGTGCGAGCGCATCGCCGCCTGGCTCGAGGGGCAGCCGGGCTGGCGCGTGGAAGGCCTGACCGAGAGCCCCATTCAAGGGCCCGAGGGCAACATCGAATTCCTGGTCTACGCGCGGCGGATGCCGGCGTGAGCAAGTCGAGGACAGCATCCGCAGAGGTGACGCTCGTCATCGACGGCGTCGGCGCGCGCGGCGACGGCATCGCGCGCCACGGCGGGAGAAGCGTCTACGTGCCCTTCACCGCGCCGGGCGACCGCGTGCGCGTGCGGCTCGGCGCAGCGCGCGGCGAGGGCCAGACGGGCGAGCTCGTCGAGCTGTTGGGCGAGGGCGAGCGCACGGCGCCGGTGTGCCCGCATTTCGGCAGCTGCGGCGGCTGCGCCTTGCAGCATCTCGCGCAGGACGCCTACGCGCGAACGAAGGAGCAGCAGGTCGCCGCGGCGCTGCGGCAGCATGGGCTCGATGCCGCGATCATGGCGCCGCTGTTGCGGCTCGCGCCGGGCACGCGCCGGCGCGCGCGCTTCGCCGTCGAATGCCCGCCCAAGGGCGCCCCGCTCATCGGCTTCAATGCCCGCGCCGCCCATCGTGTGGTCGACATGCGCGCCTGCGCCGTGCTGCATCCGGCGCTCTTCGCGCTGGTTCCCAAGCTGCGCGCCGTCGCGTCGCGGCTGTGGCCGCGCGCCGCCGCCGGCGCCGCCACCGCGACGTTCTGCGATGCGGGTCTCGACGTGCTGCTCGACCTCGCCGCAGCGCCCGATCTCGCCGCGCTCGAGATGCTCGCCGAATTCGCGGCGGCGGAAGATCTGGCGCGGCTTGCCTGGCGCGCGTCCGGCAACGAGGCGGCGACGCCGGCGGCGGTGCGGCGCCCGCCTCGAGTGGTTTTCAGCGGCGTGCCGGTCGACCTGCCGTTCGACGCCTTCCTTCAGGCGAGCGCCGAGGCCGAGGCGGTGCTCACGGAGAAAGTACTTGCGGGCGTCGGAGCGGCGTGCCGCGTCGCCGACCTCTATGCCGGGCTCGGCGCCTTCACTTTCGCGCTGGCCGAACGCGCGGCGGCGGTCCATGCCGTCGAGGGCGCGCGGCCGGCGGCGGCGGCGCTCGCAGCGGCCGCGGCGCGCGCCGGGCTCGGCGGGCGCATCACGAGCGAGCGGCGCGATCTCGAGGCGCGGCCGCTCACCGCCGACGAGCTCGCCGGCTTCGACGCCGTCGTGTTCGATCCGCCGCGCGCCGGCGCCAAAGCGCAGAGCGCCGCGCTCGCCGCGGCGGCGGTGCCGCGCATCGTCGCAGTGTCCTGCAATCCCGCGAGCTTCGCGCGCGACGCCCGGCTATTGGTCGATGGCGGTTATCGGCTGGCGCGCGTGCAGCCGATCGACCAATTCGTGTGGTCGCCGCATGTCGAGCTGGTGGCCTCGTTCGAGCGCGCCGGAAGGTAAGGCAAGGAGGGCGCGCCGAAGTGTCTCACTCGGCGGCGCGGCTGTGACCGTTGAGCACTTGCTCCACCGTGTCCTTGAGCTCGCCCGGCTTAAACGGCTTCGCCAGGACCGCGTCGGCGCCGAAGGCGCGCGCGACGTCGAGGAACATCAGATTGTGCGAGCTGCCGCCGCCGGACATGGCGATGATCTTGATCTCCGGCGCCAGCTCGCGGATCTCGCGGATGGTCTGTATGCCTTCCTGCTGCGGCATGAGGATGTCCGTGATGACCACGTCGGGCTTGATCTCGCCGACGAGCTTCATGCCTTCCTGGCCATTGGGCGCCTCGACCAGCCGGTGCTTTCCCGGGATCAGCGTGCGCACGATGAGCCGCCGCATCGCCTCGTCATCGTCGATTACCAGAATCAATGCCATGCTTAAGTCCCCTCTCTCATGCGCCTCGTCGCGCTGCCCCGCCGCCATCGCCCAATTCCAGCACCTCGTGCAGCGTACGCGCGAGGTCGTCCTTGCGGTAAGGCTTGGCGAGCAGCCTGATGCGTGTGCCAACGTCGTCGTCGCCGATCTTGGTGGGGGCGACCTCCGAAGTGACGATGATCTTCACCTTGGGCCAGCGCCGCACCACCACCCCCGCCAGCGCGAGCCCGTCCATCTCGCCGGGCATGATCACGTCGCTGAAGAGCAGGTCGATCGCCGGCTCGGTCTCGAGCGTGGCGATCGCCACCGCGGCATTGCCTGCCTCGACGACGCCGTAGCCCAACGCCGTCAGATGGCGTACCGCCAGCTCGCGCGTGGCGGCGTCGTCTTCGACCACCAGCACGGTCTTGCCTTTGCTCTCGGCGGCGGTGCATGCGTGGCGCGGCTCGCTTTCGGCAGCGGCGCCGACGCGCGGCAGGTAGAGACGGAAGGTCGTGCCGGTGCCGACATCGCTGGTGACGGTGATGTGGCCGCGCGACTGCTTCATGAAGCCGAAGATTGCGCCGAGCCGCAGGCCGGTGCCGCGCGTGCGCCCCTTGGTCGCGAAGGGCTCGAAAACGCGATCGATCAGATCCGACGGGATGCCTTTGCCGCTGTCGGTCAGCGCGATCGTCGCGTAATCGCCGGGCGCCAGATCGGCGTCGTTATCGGCCTGGCGATTGGCGGTGGCGATCTCGAGCCGGCCGCCCTCGGGCATCGCCTCGGCGGCGCTCGTCGCGAGCGTGACGAGGGCCACCTCGAGCAGCGCCGGATCGGCGGCCACCGGCCAGATATCGGGCGCGAGGTCGAGCACGATCTCGATGCGCTCGCCGAGGCTGGCACTCAGCGCCTGCGCGGTCGCCGTGATGAGCTCGTTGACGTCGATCATCCGGGGATCGAGCCGCTGGCGCTGCGCGAACGCGACCAAATCGCGCGTCAGCTCGGCGCCGCGCATTGCCGCCTCGAGCGCATCGCGCGAGAAATCCAGGCTCTCCTCCTGGTTGGTTTGCGGGTCGCGCAGTAGCTCGAGATTGCCGATGATCAGCCCGAACAAATTGTTGAAATCGTGGGTGAGGCCGCCGATGAGATTGCCGAACGCGTCCGCCGCCGGGGCGCTCGTCGCGGGACCCGATCCCGAGGTCGCGGACAGCGTGCCCGGACGATTTTCAGCCGGCGAAGACATCTAAAATCCGTTCCATCCTGCGTGGGCTCGATGTCCCGCCGCGTCGCCATAGCTTTGCACGCAAAAGGTTAAGTAAACTTACCCCTGGCGCGCGCTCGGCGCGGGCGGCTGTGGCCTGGCCTGCGCCGAAGATAGGGGCGGCTTGGTGCGGCGGGCGCGGCAGGATAAGCTCAGCGGCACAGAACAGAATTTGCCAAGGGAGAGAGCCGTGGACTTCGCGTATTCCGACAAGGTGAAGGCGCTCCAGGAGAAGCTCGGACGCTTCATGGACGATCACGTCTACCCCAACGAACACCGCTATCACGAGGGCCTCAGCGAAGCGAACCGTTGGCAGCCGCGGCCGATCGTCGAGGAACTCAAGCCCAAGGCCAAGGCGGCGGGCTTATGGAACCTGTTCCTGCCGGAATCGGAATACGGCGCCGGCCTCACCAACCTCGAATATGCGCCGCTCTGCGAGATCATGGGCCGCGTCAACTGGGCGCCCGAGGTGTTCAACTGCTCGGCCCCCGATACGGGCAACATGGAGGTGCTGGTCCGCTACGGCAGCCCCGAGCAGAGGAAGCAGTGGCTCGAGCCGCTGCTCGAGGGCAAGATCCGCTCGGCCTTCGCCATGACCGAGCCGGCGGTGGCGTCGTCGGACGCGACCAACATCGAGGCGAGCATCAAGCGCGACGGCGACCATTACGTCATCAACGGCCGCAAATGGTGGACGTCGGGCGCGCCCGACCCGCGCTGCAAGATCCTCATCTTCATGGGCAAGAGCGCGCCCAACAATCCCAACAAGTATCTGCAGCAGTCGATGATCCTGGTGCCCAAGGACGCGCCGGGCGTGAAGCTCGTGCGCTGGCTCCCGGTCTTCGGCTATGACGACGCGCCGCATGGCCATGCCGAGGTCGACTTCGTCAATGTCCGCGTCCCCGCCGGCAACATGCTGCTCGGCGAGGGACGCGGCTTCGAGATCGCGCAAGGCCGCCTCGGGCCCGGCCGCATCCATCACTGCATGCGCACCATCGGCCAGGCCGAGCGCGCGCTCGAGAAGATGTGCAAGCGCGTCAAGTCGCGCGTCGCCTTCGGCAAGCCCGTCGCCGAGCAGACGGTGACGCTCGAGCGCATCGCCGAGGCGCGCATCATGATCGAGCAGACGCGGCTCCTCACGCTCAAGGCGGCCTACATGATGGACACCGCCGGCAACAAGGCGGCGCGCGCCGAGATCGCCATGATCAAGGTGGCGGCGCCCAACATGCTCTGCCAGATCGTCGACTGGGCGATCCAGGCGCATGGCGCCGCCGGCGTGTCGGATGATTTCGGCCTCGCCAAGGCCTATGCCGGCGCGCGCACCTTGCGGCTGGCCGACGGCCCCGACGAAGTCCACCGCAACCAGATCGGCCGGCTCGAGCTGAAGAAATACAACTGAGCGAACTGGGGCGATTATCCCCGCCGCGACGCGAGGCCGGGCTCGCCTTTACCGCAGCTCGAGCGGCGGCATGGTGAGGGCGCCCGGCGGCGCGGTGGCGAGCTCGAGATAGCGGAGCAGCGGGCGCCACGAGGCGAGCAGCCGATCGGCGCCGAGCCGCGCGCCGTTGCTTTGCTCGCCGTCTTCGCCGCCGTCGCGGCCCGTCAGCCGGGCGAGGATCGCCCCGGGCGTGTTGGCGGGGGGCGGGAACCATTTCAGCGTGACGTCCTGCTCGGGTGCGATCCCGGCCGCCTGCTTGGCCACCGACAGCGCCTTGTCGAAGCCGCCGAGCTCGTCGACCAGGCCGCGCGCCTTGGCGTCCTCGCCGGTCCAGACACGGCCTTTCGCCACTTCCTCGACCGCGTCGGGGGCGAGCTTGCGCCCCTGCGCCACGCGCTCCTTGAAGCCAGCGTAGACGTCATCCAGCATGCGCTCGAAGCGCTGGTGCTCGGCCGGCGTGAAGTCGGTGACGACGCTGTACATGTCGGCTTGCTTGCCGACCTGCGTCCCGTCCCAAGTGACGCCGAGGTTCGACGACAAGCCGCCGATCAGCACCTTGCCGGCGACGACGCCGATCGAGCCGGTGAGCGTCGCCGGCTCGGCGACGATCTTGTCGGCGGGAGCGGCGACGTAGTATCCGCCGGACGCGGCGACATTGCTCATGCTGACGATTATCGGCTTGCCCGCCTCCTTGGCGCGCAGCGCCTCGCGCCAGATGGCCTCGGAGGCCGAGGCCGAGCCGCCGGGGCTGTCGATGCGGAAGATGATGGCGCGCACGCTCGAATCCTCGGCGGCCATGCGGAACGCGCGCGTCATGGCGTCGGCGCCCATGATCGCCGTTCCCGACAGCGGGTTGTTCGAGCTGCCGCCGCGCGCGATGAGGCCGCTGCCGTAGATCACGGCGATGGTCGGCCCGCTCTGATGCGGCCGGCCGGCACGATCGAGGTAGCGCGACAGCGACACGAGCTGCGCATTCTCGCCCGCGCGCGACCGCGCCGCGGCGACCGCGTCCTCGCGGTAGCCGATATGGTCGACGAGATGCGCGTCGAGCGCCTCTTGCGTCGCGAACGGGCCCTGGTCGATCAGCTTGCGCACCTGGCCCGCCTCGAGCCGGCGGCCCTCGGCGATGCCGCGCACCATCTGCTCGTAGACGGAATGCAGCAGCGCGTCGGTCTCCTCGCGATGCGGCGGCGTCATCTTCGTCTCGGTCAGGACATTCATCGCCGTCTTGTACTCGGAGCGATGATCGAAGCGCGACTGGATGCCCAGCTTGTCGAGCGTGCCCCGGAAGAACGGCGTCTCGACGCGCAAGCCCACCAGCCCGACTTCGCCGAAAGGCTGCAGCCACAGCTCGTCGAAGGCCGAGCCCAGGTAATAGGCGCGCGTGCCCGGGCCGACCTCGCCGAAGCTGTCGGCATGGCCGAGCGTGAACTTGCCCTTGGCGCGGAAGGCGATGATGGCGTCGCGCAGCTCCTGCAGCTGCGCGGTGCCGAGCTCGCCCTCGCCGAGGCGCGCGACGAGCCCCTTGATGCGCGGGTCGTCGCCGGCGCGCTCGAGCGCGTCCAGCACGTCGCGGAAATTGCGCTGCTCGCCGAGGATGACGCGCTCGACGCCGCCGTCGGGCGGCGTCTCGGGCAGCGACTGGGTCAAGTCGAGCGTGAGGATGTTGGCTTCCGCCAGCTTCTTCTCGCCGGGCGTGGCCCAGATGAGCACGGCGACGGCGATGACGATCATGGCGAAGAAGAACAGGCCGAACAGCGCGAAAAAACCAACGACGATGCGGCGCATGCGAAGCTCCAGCTCAGCGGTCGAGGCGGTGGTATTCGTGGTTCGGCATCATATCCAGCGCATAGGCCATGCGGTTCGACATGTTGAAGAAGCCGACGGTCTCGGCAAGGTCGAAGATGTCCTCGGCGCTCAGACCCAGGGCGCGCAGCGCGGCGCGGTCGGCGTCGCCGACATCGTTGGGCGCCGTGGTGAGCTTCCAGGCGAAGTCGAGCATGGCGCGCTGGCGCGCATCGAGCTTGGCGACGCGGTAGTTCATCACCATCATCTCGCCGAGCTCGGCGTCGCCCGACAGCCGTCGCACCGCTTGGCCGTGGGCGACGAGGCAGTAGTAGCACCGGTTGGCGGAAGAGACGACGACCGCCACCATCTCGCGCTCGAGCTTGCTCAGCCCCGAGGGCGCGAGCATCAGCTCGTTGTACATGGCCATGAAATTGCGCAGCTTCTGCGGCCGCAGGCTGTAGGCCTGCAACACGTTCGGCACGAAGCCGAGCTTCTCGATGCATTTGGCGTAGGCGGCCTTGAGATCGTCATCGAGCTTGGCGGCGTCGGCGATGGGGAGCGCGGAGACGTGGTCGGGCTGCGGCATGGCTTAGCTCCGGCGGGAATGGCGGCGCGGCATCAGCCGCACTGCGCGCGCTGGCGCAGCAGATGGTCGGCGAGGACCACGGCCATCATCGCTTCGCCCACGGGCACGGCGCGGATGCCGACGCACGGGTCGTGGCGCCCCTTGGTGCTGACCTCGATCTCGTTGCCGTGGCGGTCGACCGAGCGGCGCGGGGTCACGATCGAGCTGGTCGGCTTGACGGCGAAGCGCAGCACGATGTCCTGGCCGGTCGAGATGCCGCCCAAGATGCCGCCAGCGTGGTTCGACAGGAACTGCACCTGGCCGTCGCGCATACGCATCTCGTCGGCGTTCTCCTCGCCCGACAGCGCCGCCGCGGCGAAGCCGGCGCCGATCTCGACCCCTTTCACCGCGTTGATGCCCATCATCGCCTTGGCGAACTCGGCGTCGAGCTTGTCGGCGGTGGGATCGCCGAGGCCGGCGGGGACGCCGCTGGCGACCACCTCGACCACCGCGCCGGCCGAGGAGCCGTTCTTGCGGGTGTCGTCGAGGAAGCCTTCCCAGCGCTGCACCATCTGCCGGTCCGGGCACCAGAACGGGTTGTCGTCGATCGCGTCCCAGTCCCAGCGCGCGCGGTCGATCGCATGCGGCCCGATCTGGATGAGGGCGCCGCGGATGACGATGGCGGGGCCGAGGATCTTGCGGGCGATGGCGCCGGCGGCGACGCGCGGCGCCGTCTCGCGCGCCGAGGCGCGGCCGCCGCCGCGGTAGTCGCGGATGCCGTATTTCTTCCAGTAGGTATAGTCGGCATGCCCCGGACGGAAGCTGTCCTTGATCGCCGCATAGTCCTTGCCGCGCGCATCCTCATTCTCGATGAGGAGCGAAATCGGCGTGCCGGTGGTGCGGCCCTCGAAGACGCCGGACAAGATCTTCACCTGGTCGGGCTCGCGGCGCTGCGTCGTGAAGCGCGACTGGCCGGGCCTGCGGCGGTCGAGCCAGTGCTGGATCTCGGCCGCCTCGAGCGCCAGGCGCGGCGGCACGCCCTCGACGACGCAGCCGATCGCCGGCCCGTGGCTTTCGCCCCAGGTGGTGAAGCGGAACAAGGTGCCGAAGCTGCTGCCCGCCACGCGCCCTCGCTTGAGCCTAGACGACGGAGATGTCTGGCGCGTCGACCGCCTTCATCCCGACGACGTGGTAGCCCGAATCGACGTGATGCACTTCGCCGGTGACGCCGGCGCCGAGATCGCTCAGCAGATAGAGGCCGGCGCCGCCGACGTCCTCGATGGTGACGTTGCGCTTTAACGGAGAATTATATTGGTTCCATTTAAGGATGTAGCGGAAATCGCCGATGCCCGACGCGGCCAGGGTCTTGATCGGGCCGGCGGAGATGGCGTTGACGCGGATGTTCAGGCCGCCCAGATCTACCGCGAGGTAGCGTACGCTCGCCTCGAGCGCTGCCTTGGCGACGCCCATGACGTTATAATGCGGCATGACGCGCTCGGCACCGAGATAGCTCAGCGTCAGGAGGCTGCCGCCGCCGGTCATCAGTGGCACGGCCCGGCGGCAGACATCGGTGAAGGAGTAGCAGGAAATCTCCAGGCTGCGCAGGAAATTGCCCCTGGTGGTATCGACGTAACGGCCCTTCAGCTCGCTTGGATCGGAGAACGCGATTGCATGCACGACGAAATCGAGCCGCTGCCATTTCTGGGCGAATGTCGCGAAAATGCCTTCGAGGCTCTTCTCGTTGGTGACGTCGCACTCCATCACCAGCTCGCTGCCGACACTGTCGGCGAGCGGGCGCACGCGCTTGCCGAGCGCGTCGCCCTGGAAGGTGAAGGCGAGCTCGGCGCCGTGGGCATGCGCCGCCTTGGCGATGCCCCAGCCGATTGAGCGCTCGTTGGCGACGCCCATGATGAGGCCCCGCTTCCCGGCCATGAGCGGCTTTACTTCCCCCATCCCTACATTTCTCCTCAGATCACATCCGCCAAGGGCGCAAAGGCCGCGCATCCTACACGAAGGGGGAGGGCGGCGGAAAGCGCTCCCGCCGCGGCGCGACGACGCCACGCGCGGAATTACTCCCTCGCCGGCGTGTTTAGGGCCCTTATGAGCACGCGCCCGGCGCTCTACCTCCAGGCGGCGCTGGCCCGGCTGCGCACGCTGGCCGCCTTCATCCGCTATACCATCGCCACCTTTGTCGGCGACGGCTGCCTGACCGGCGCCGGCGCGCTCAGCTACACCACGCTCATCGCGCTCGTGCCGGTGACGGCGATCGCGCTGGCCGTGCTCTCGGCCTTCCCGGTCTTCGCCGACAAGCGCGACGCGCTGCTCGCTACGCTGTTCCAAGCCTTCGTGCCCGAGGTGAGCGGCGAGGTCGAATGGTGGTTCCGCTATTTCGCCGGGACTTCCGTGCGCACGACGACGATCGGCGTGCTGGCGCTGGCCGTCACCGTGGTGCTGCTGCTCGCCACCATCGAGGACCAGCTGCACCGCATCTGGCGGGTCAAGTCGCATCGTCCCTGGGTGCAGCGGATCCTGTCTTATTGGGCGATCCTGACGCTGGGGCCGCTGCTGCTCGGCGTCAGCTTCTCGCTGCCGGGCTACATCACTCTCATTGCGCGCAACGCCGGCCTTGCGGCTTACGAGCCCAGCGGCCTATGGGACGACCCGGCCATGCGCAGCTTCCTGCGCGCCGTGCCGTTCCTGCTGGAGACCATCGCCTTCACGCTCGTCTATGAGCTCATCCCCAACTGCTCGGTGCGCTGGCGCGAGGCCTTCTTCGGCGCCCTCGTCGCCGCGGCGCTGCTCGAGGGGCTGAAGAGCGGTTTCGTGCTCTATGTCGGCTATCTCTCGACCTATCGCGCGGTCTATGGCGCGCTCGCAGCGCTCCCGATCTTCCTGCTGTGGATGTATGTGGCGTGGAGCGCCGTGCTCTTCGGCGCCGTAGTCTCGGCCGCCTTGCCGCAATGGCGCATCGACGAGCGCGCCAAGGACGTGAAGCCGGCAGCGCATCGGCTTGGTCTCGGTCTTGCCTTCCTGGCGGAACTGGTGGCGCAGACCCGGCAGGGCGGGACATTGCCGACGGCCGCCATCGCCGAGCGGCTGGGCATACCGACCACGGCCGTTGATGACGATCTGAGCCTGCTGCAGCAGGCCGGCTTCGTCGCTGCGGCGGCGGATGGCGGTTGGGTGCTGGCGCGCTCGCTCGAGGGCGCGACCTTGATGGATCTCTATCGCGCGCTCGACCTGCCGCTCGCCACCAGCCTGCGGGAGGAGGGCGGACTGCCCTGGCAGGGGCGGATCGCCGCGGCGCTGCAACGCATCGCCGGCGCCGAGCGCGATGCCCTGGGGCTGCCGCTGAGCGAGCTGGTCGGTCCCGGCGCCCCGGTCGCTCCCTTCCCCCATCCGAGCCGTCAGCGGCGGCCGTAGCAGGCCGTCTGGGCAACGCCCGTCACCGCGCTCGTTCGCGTTAGCTTCCCAGCTTGCGGCGCACGTCGTAGCCGTGCGTCGCGCCCCAACGCTCGAGAAAGGCGACAAGCTCCGGGTCGGGCGGGTCGGGCAGCACGACGCGCAGCTTGACGTACTGGTCGCCGGTCTTGCCCTCCGCGGTGATGCCGCGACCCTTGAGGCGCAAGGTCGAGCCGCTGTTCGAGCCGCGCGGCACCTTGACGGCAGCGCTGCCGCGCAGGGTCGGGACGGTCACGGTGGCGCCCAGCACCGCCTCTGTGACGGTAACCGGAAGCTCGAGATGGATATCGTGGCCTTTGCGGCGGAAATGGGGGTGCGGCTCGACCACGATCTCGAGCAGGATTTCGTCCGGCGCCCAGCCGAGGAGGCGCCCGGCGCCTGGGCGCAGGCGAAGCGTCTGCCCGGTGTCGACGCCGGCGGGCACGGTGATCTCGACCTCGCGCCCATCGGCGAGGGTGACGCGCCGCTTGCCGCCGAGCGCCGCCTCGACGAAGCCGAGGCGCAGCTTCTGCGCCGGCCCGGCCTCGGGCTCCGCGGTGGCGCTGCCGGCGCCGGCAGCGCCACCGCGGCCGAGCAGCTCGGCGATGATCTCCTCGAAGGAAAAGCCGCCGGCGGCCCGGCGATAGGCGCGGGCGCCGTCGGCGCGAAAGCCGGCGCCGCGCTCGCCGCCGGCGCCGTCGATCTCGCCGCGCTCGAAGCGCGCCCGCTTCGCCGGGTCCGACAGAAGGTCGTAGGCGGCGGTGACCTCCTTGAACTGCTGCTCGTTGGCGCGGTTGCCGGGGCTCAGATCGGGATGAAGCTTCTTCGCCAGCCGGCGGTAGGCCTTCTTGATGTCGTCCTCCGAAGCGCCCCGGGGGACGCCGAGCACGGCATAGGGATCCCTCATCCTGATTGCCCGATCATATGGACCGCGCGGCTGTTGGCTTGGCGGGCGCATCTTGACGGGATCGCCCGGCCACGGCAACCGCCGGGAAAGCGTCCCGGGGAGATGGAAAAAACCGTCGTTCGGTCTATGGTTGCGGCGGAAGAGGGATCCGGTGAGCGCTACCTCCTATAGAGAGCCTTTCGAAGAGTTCGCGCGCTGGTTCGCCGAGGCCCAGGCGAGCGAGCCGCGCGATGCCAACGCGATGACCGTGGCGACCGTGACGCCCGAGGGAGCGCCGGCGGCCCGCATGATCCTGCTCAAGGGCGTCGATGAGCGCGGCTTCGTCTTCTACACCAATCGCGACAGCCGCAAGGGCGGCGAGATCGCCGCCAATCCGCGCGTCGCGCTGTGCTTCCACTGGAAGTCGCTGTTGCGCCAGGTGCGCATCGAGGGCACGGCCGAGCCGGTGAGCGCCACCGAGGCCGATGCCTATTTCGCGACCCGCCCGCGCCAGGCGCAGATCGGCGCCTGGGCGTCCGATCAATCGCGCCCGGTGGCGAGCCGCGCCGTGCTCGAGGCGCGCGTCGCCGCGGCCGAGCAGCGTTTCGGCAACGCGCGTGTCCCGCGGCCGCCGCATTGGTCGGGCTATCGTGTCGTGCCGGAGCGCATCGAGTTCTGGCACGACCGTCCGTTCCGCCTGCACGACCGCATCGTCTATATCCGCGACGGCGCCGGCTGGCGCAGCGAGCGGCTTTATCCATGAGCGCTGAGCACGCCACGGCACCCGCGACGTCGGCAGCGGCGGGGGCGCTCATGCGGCGCGCGACCTACGCCTCGATCGCCGTCGCCAGTGCGATGGTCCTGGTCAAGCTCATCGCCTGGCTCCTGACCGATTCGGTGAGTCTGCTGTCGAGCCTGCTCGACTCGCTGCTGGATGCCGCCGCCTCGTTGGTCAACCTCATCGCCATCCACCAGGCGCTGACACCTGCCGATCGCGAGCACCGCTTCGGGCACGGCAAGGCCGAGCCGCTGGCAAGTCTTGGCCAGGCCGCCTTTATCACGGGGTCGGCCGTGCTGCTGCTGATCCAGGGGCTGCAGCATCTGCTCGCGCCCGCGCCCGTGACGAACGCCGGCATCGGCATCGCCGTGATGGTCTTTGCGATCATCGTGACCTTCGCCCTGGTGCGTTATCAGCAGCGCATCATCAAGCGCACCGGCTCGCTGGTGGTGAGCGCGGACGAGCTGCATTACCGCTCCGACCTCATTCTCAACGGCGCCGTCATCGTCTCGCTGGTGGTCACGAACGTGCTGGGATGGCCCTATATCGACCCGATCTTCGGCATCGCCATCGGGCTCTGGATCATCTATGGCGCGTGGCAGGTGGCGAGGAAGGCGATCGTGCACCTCATGGACCAGGAGCTGCCGGACGATGCGCGCGCGCGCATCCGCCAGATTGCGCTGGGGCATCCGCAGGTGCGGGCGGTGCACGATCTGCGCACGCGCGCCGCCGGCCCCGATGCCTTCGTGCAGATCCATCTGGAGATGGACGGCGATCTCACGCTCAAGGACGCGCATCGCGTCTCCGACGCGGTCGAGGCCGATATCCTCGCTGCCTTTCCGCAGGCGGAGGTCATGATCCACCAGGACCCCGAAGGCGTCGAGGAGCCGCGCCGCACCTTCCCCGCGCGCTAAAGCGCCGCTTTCCATGCCGCCAGCGCTCGCCTAAGCTTCAGCCATGGAGGCCGAGGGCAAGACCTTGCTGCTGACCGGCGCGAGCCGCGGCATCGGCCATGCCACGGTGCGGCGCTTCAGCGATGCCGGCTGGCGCGTCATCACCGCCTCGCGCGAGGGCGTGCCGCCGGAATGCAAGCGCGACCCCAACTGGACGCACCACGTCACCGCCGATCTCGCCCAGGCCGGCGCGGTCGAACAGTTCATCGCCGAGGTGAACGATATCATCGGCGAAAGCGCGCTGCAGGCGCTTGTCAACAATGCCGGCGTGTCGCCGAAGACGCCGTTCAAGGAGCGCTTGGGTTGCCTCAACGGCGATCTCGCCGACTGGCGCGACGTGTTCCAGCTCAATTTCTTCACGCCGCTGGCGCTGTCGCGCGGCTTTGCCGCGGCGCTCGCGCGCGGCAAGGGCGCCATCGTCAACGTGACCTCGATCGCCGGCCACGCCGTCCATCCCTTCGCCGGCTCGGCCTATTCGACGTCGAAGGCGGCGCTCTCGGCGCTCACCCGCGAGATGGCTGTGGAGTTCGCGCAGCTCGGCGTGCGCGTCAACGCCGTGGCGCCCGGCGAGATCGAGACCGCCATGCTGTCGCCGGAGACCGAGGTGCTGATCCCGCGCATCCCGCTGCACCGCCTCGGCACGCCCGAGGACGTGGCTTCGACCGTCTTCTATCTCTGCAGCGCCGACTCGGCTTACGTCACGGGCACTGAGATATTCATCACTGGCGGCCAGCACCTTTACTAACGCAGGCGGGCGGCGGACCGCAGGGGAGGGGCGCGATGGCTTCGGTCGCTTTGGTCTCGATCCTCAGTCTCGACCGCGTCGGCCTCGTTTCGGCGATCGCGGATTGCCTGTTCACCGCAGGTGTCAATCTGCGCGATACGACCTTCGCCGTGCTCGGCAAGGGCGCCGAGTTCACCTCGGTCTGCGAATTGCCGGACGATGTGAGCGCCGAGGCCCTGCTCGACGATCTCGAGCTCGTGCCGGAGCTCGAGGGCGCACAGATCCGCGTCGTCCCTTATGGCTTCGACGCCCAGCCGGGACCAATGGGGCGGATCACCCATCGCATCGAGGTGAGCGGCGGCGACCAGCTCGGCCTGATCGCGCGGCTCGCCGAGATCTTCGCCCAGAACGGCGCGAACATCGTCCGGCTCGACGCGCAGAAGCTGTCGGAGGCGGAAGGCGGCCGCTACGTCACGCGCTTTTCCGTGTGGCTGCCGCCCGATCGCGCCGCGCTGTGCCTCGCCGCGGTTGCGAACACCGCGGGCACGCTGGGGCTGACGAGCCGGGCCGAGGCTTTTGCCTAGGGCCGGCCGTCGCTGGCCGACCGCGCGCTTTGCCGCAGATGCCATCCGGTATAGTCTGGCGGTACCCGCTTCGCTTCGGCGCGTCGTGACGCGCCGGTGGGGCACGAAACAAAAGAAAAAATCAGGGTCGTGCGCAAGGGAGGTGCAGCATGCGTTGCGTGCCACGCTGGGCGGCGGCGTTCGCGAGGATCGCGGCCATTCTCGTCACGGGATTGGCGGGGCTGGGTGCCGCTGCGGCGCTCGCCGGCGACAAGCATCATGCGCCGGGCATCACCGATACCGAGATCAAGATCGGCCAGACCATGCCCTATAGCGGCGCGGCCTCGGCCTGGGGCGCCGATGGCTTGGCCGAGCTCGCCTATTTCAACATGCTCAACGACCAGGGCGGCGTGAACGGCCGCAAGATCCGGCTGATCAGCCTCGACGACGCCTACAGCCCGCCCAAGACCGTGGAGCAGACGCGCAAGCTGGTCGAGCAGGAGCAGGTCGCCTTCATCTTCAGCCCCCTGGGCACGCCGACCAACACGGCGATCCAGAAATACCTCAACGAGCGCAAGGTGCCGCAGCTCTTCGTCGCCACCGGCGCCAGCAAATGGGCCGACCCCAAGCATTTCCCGTGGACCATGGGCTGGCAGCCGAGCTACGCGACCGAGGCGCGCATCTATGGCCGCTACATCCTCGAGCACAAGCCCGACGCCAAGATCGCCGTGCTCTTTCAGAACGACGATTACGGCAAGGACTATGTGTCAGGCCTCAAGGAGGGTCTCGGCGACAAATACGCGAAGATGGTGGTGGGCGAGGCGAGCTATGAGGTGACCGATCCGACGGTCGACTCGCAGATCGTCACGCTGCAAGCGACCGGCGCCAATGTCTTCGTCGACATCGCCGGGCCGAAATTCGCGGCGCAGGCGATCCGCAAGGCCTACGACATCGGCTGGCGGCCGCTGCATTTCCTCAACACCGTCGGCAGCGCCGTGGGCGCCGTGCTGCAGCCCGCCGGCGTCGAGAAATCGGTCGGCATCGTCACCGCGCGCTACTACAAGGATCCGTCCGATCCGCAATGGAGGGACGATCCGGCCTTCCAGGAGTGGCTGGCCTGGATGAAGAAGTACAATCCGGACGCCAATGTGAACGACTATTATAACGTGCTCGGCTACAACCTGGCGATGACGCTGGTGCATGTGCTGAGGCAATGCGGCGACGATCTGAGCCGCGAGAACATCATGCGCCAGGCCGCCGATATTCACGACCTTGCGCTGCCGATGCTGCTGCCGGGGGTCGCCGTCAACACCAGCCCTGCCGACTTCCGCCCGCTGAAGCAGATGCGGCTGGTGCGCTTCGACGGCCAGACCTGGCATAGCTTCAGCGAGCTGATCGGCGACGAGATGTGACGGGAATTCGCCGGCCATTGCCGGATAGAGCGGCCCAGTCTGCGGTTCTATGCTCGCCCGTCATGGACCGTAACGGGTCTGTCGCGAGCGCGGAAGCGAGGATCGCCGGCATCGACGCGGCGCAGCTCGCGGTGTCGCTCGACGAGCGCGGCTACGCCACCCTGCCCGCGCTCCTCGGGCCCGGCGAGTGCCTCGCCCTCGCCGCGCTCTATGCCGACGAGGCGGCGTTTCGCAGCCGCGTCGTCATGCAGCAGCACGGCTTCGGCCGCGGCGAGTACAAGTATCTCCGCTATCCGCTGCCGGCCCCGGTGGCGGAGCTGCGCCGAGCGCTTTATCCGCTGCTCGTGCCGGTGGCCAATCGCTGGCGCGAGGCGCTGCGCGAGGAGGGGCGTTTCCCTGTGTCGCTCGACGATTTCCTGGCGCAGTGCCATGCCGCCGGCCAGACGCGGCCGACACCGCTCATCCTCAAATACGCCGCCGGCGACTACAACTGCCTGCACCAGGATCTTTACGGCGCCCTGGTGTTCCCGCTGCAGCTCACCATTCTCCTGAGCGACCCTGCCGACTTCGCCGGCGGCGAATTCCTCCTGGTCGAGCAGCGGCCGCGCATGCAGTCGAAGGGCGAGGTGGTGCCGCTGCGCCAGGGCGCGGCGGTCGTCTTCGCCGTGCATCACCGCCCCGTGCCCGGGGCGCGCGGCTTCTATCGCGTGAACCAGCGTCATGGCGTGAGCCGCTTGCGCTCGGGCGAGCGCGCCACCCTCGGCATCATCTTCCACGACGCAAGCTAACCTACCGGAAGTTTCCGCAACTTACCGGAACTTACCAGAAGATACCGCAATTTCATGCCGTTAGCTGGCGCCGAGCCCGAGAGCGTTGCGGCGAAGCGGCGCCACTGGAAAGAGGCGGGCACGGTTAGCGAGCTGTTCACCGCCTATGGAGCCACCAACTGTCGCGATCTTCGTCGGCGGCGTCACGTTGGAGGCGGCGCGCGCCTGTGGCAGCGGAGGTAGATGGAAGTTCGTCGGATATCGCGGCCCTCCACGACGAACAAGACCAACTGTTTGCCGCCGTCAGGCTGCTTCAAGAGTTGCCCGTAAACCGCCATCCTGCGCTCCCGCCTTGCGTGGCCTCCGCTAACAACCTACGCTTTTTCCGGCTCACACCAGGGGAGGCTGTGCATGTCAGCAAGGGCATGGTTCGGGGCGCTCGGCGCGGCGCTCGCATTGGCGCTGGCGCTGCCGCAGCCGAGCGCGGCCAAGACCCTCAAATTCGCCAATGACGGCGACGTCTCGTCGATGGACCCCTATTTCCTCAACGAGACCTTCCTGCTGGGCTTCCTCGGCAATGTCTACGAGCCGCTGGTCGGGCGCGGCAAGAACCTCGAGCTGGTGCCCAAGCTCGCGCAATCCTGGGAGCAGGTCGCGCCGAATCTGTGGCGCTTCCATCTGCGGCCCAACGTCAAATTCGCCGGCGGCGAGCCCTTCACCGCCGACGACGTGCTCTATTCCTATCAGCGCGTGATCGGCGAAGGCTCCGACCTCAAGGGCAACCTCGCCACTGTCCAGGAGGTCAAGAAGGTCGACGACCTCACTGTCGAATTCGTGACCAAGCTGCCCAATCCGCTGCTGCCCGGCGATTTCACCATCTGGTACATGATGTCGAAGGACTGGTGCGAGAAGAACGGCGCCGGCAAGGTCGCCTCCGTCTCGAAGAAGGAGGAGAATTTCGCGACCTACCACACCAACGGCACCGGCGCCTTCATGGTGACCAGCCGCGAGCCGGATGTGCGCACCGTGGCGGTGCCGAATCCGAACTGGTGGGGCAAGCCCGAGCACAATTTGACCGAAGTCGATTTCAGCGTCATCAAATCCGACGCGACGCGCGTCGCCGCGCTGCTCTCGGGCGAGGTCGACATGGTCTACACCGTGCCGATCCAGGACGTCGAGCGCGTCAACGCCACGCCGCACCGCAAGGTGCTGCAGGGTCCGGAGTTGCGCACGATCTTCCTCGGCATGGACCAGTGGCGCGACGAGCTCATCGACAGCGACGTCAAAGGCAAGAACCCGTTCAAGGATGTGCGCGTGCGCCGCGCCTTCTACCAGGCGATCGACGAGGACGCGATCGCCAAGAAGGTGATGCGCGGCGCGGCGACGCCGTCGGGGCTGATGGTGGCGCCGGCGGTCAGCGGCTGGGACAAGGCGCTCAACGAGCGCTATCCCTACGACGTCAAGGAAGCAAAGCGCCTGCTGGGCGAGGCGGGATATCCCGAGGGCTTCAGCGTCGGCATGAATTGCCCCAACGATCGCTACGTCAACGACGAGCAGATCTGCCAGGCGGTCGCCGCCATGCTGGCGCGGATCGGCGTCAAGGTGAATCTGGTGGCGGAGACCAAGAGCAAGTATTTCGGCAAGATCCTGGCGCGCAACACCAGCTTCTACTTGCTGGGCTGGACGCCGGTGACCGATGACGCGCACAACGCGCTGTTCACGCTGATGGCGACGCCGGACGCTTCCGGGCGCGGCAAGTTCAATCTCGGCAAGTACTCCGACCCGCGCTTCGACGAGCTCGTCACCACGATCACCAGCGAGCTCGATCCGGCGAAACGCACCGCCGAGATCAACGAGGCGTTCAAGATCCACAAGGAGGCGTTCGGCCACATCCCCTTGCACCAACAGGCGCTGGCCTGGGGCGTCAAGGACAATGTCCACGTGACCCAGCTGCCGGACAATTTCTTCGACTGGTATTGGGTGCGGATGGATTAGCGCGTCATCCGATCCGACCGCGACCACCGCGCTCGACATTGATGCCGAGGCGCGACGCCAGCGTCGCAAGGACCGGAAGCGGGGTAAGCTCGTCTCTTCGGACACGCGGGGCTTTGATCGCCTCCATCTGCGCTTGTCGCCGGCATCGGCGCCGCCCTTGCCGCGCCGGCGGCCCACCTTCCCCGAGCGCCTCGCTGCCTTTATCCTCGGCGCATGATCGCCTTCGTTCTCCGCCGCCTGCTGCAGTCGCTCCTGGTGATCCTGGTGGTGGCGCTGGTCGCCTTCGGACTCTTTCGCTATGTCGGCGATCCCATCAACAACATGGTCGGCCAGGACACGAGCGAGGTCGACCGCGCCGCGCTGCGCCAGCGTCTCGGCCTCGACGACCCCGTCCTGGTGCAGTTCGCCCGCTTCGCCGGCAACGCGGCCCGCGGTGAGTTTGGCCTCTCCTTCCGCCAGGGCCGCAAGGTTTCGACCTTGATCGCCGAGCGGCTGCCGGCAACGCTCGAGCTGAGCTTCGTCGCGGCATTGCTGGCGCTCGTCGTCGGCGTGCCCATGGGCGTCTACACCGGCCTCAACCGCGAGCGGCTCTCGAGCAAGCTGTTCCTGGCGCTGTCGCTGGTCGGCATCTCGCTGCCGACCTTCCTCATCGGCATCTTGCTGATCCTCGTCTTCTCGGTGCTGCTCGGCTGGCTGCCGGCCTATGGCCGCGGCGAGGTCGTCCGGCTCGGCTGGTGGACGACGGGCTTGCTGACGCGCAGCGGGCTCGAATCGCTGATCATGCCGGCGATCACCCTCGGCCTCTTCCAGATGACGCTGATCGTGCGCCTGGTGCGCGCGGAGATGCTGGAAGTGCTGCGCACCGACTACATCAAATTCGCCCGCGCGCGCGGCTTGAGCAACCGCGCCGTCAATTTCGGCCACGCGCTCAAGAACACGCTGGTGCCGGTGATCACCATTACCGGGCTCCAGCTCGGCTCGATCATCGCCTTCTCGATCATCACCGAATCGGTGTTCCAGTGGCCGGGCATGGGGCTGCTGTTCGTCCAGGCAGTGGCCTTCGTCGACATCCCCGTGATGGCGGCCTACCTCGTGCTGGTCGCCGTGCTCTTCGTCGCCATCAACCTGATCGTCGACCTGCTCTATTACGTGGTCGATCCGCGGCTCCGGCTCGACCGCACCATCGCCGGCGGCCACGGTGGCTGAGGCCGGCGCCCGGCCGCGCGAAGCGGGGCGCCTGGCTGCGGCGCTGGCGCGGCTCTGGGACAGCGACCTCGCCTGGAGCTTCCGCCGCTCGCGCGTGGCGATGGCGGCGGCGGCGGTGATGCTCGCCATCGTCGCCGGCGCGGTGTTCGCGCCGTGGCTCGCGCCGCACGATCCCTTCGATCTCGCCAGCGTCAGCCTGCTCGATGCGCGCAACCCGCCCGCCTGGATCGTCGGCGGCAGCTGGGACTATCCGCTCGGCAGCGACAATCTCGGCCGCGACGTGTTCTCGACCATCCTCTACGGCTCGCGCATCTCGCTCTGGGTGGGCTTCGCCTCCATCGTGTTGGCGATGGTGCTGGGCGTCGGCCTTGGCCTCGTCTCGGGCTATGTCGGCGGCGCGACCGACGCGGTCATCATGCGCATCGCCGAGATCCAGCTCAGCTTCCCCGCCATCCTCATCGCCTTGCTGGTCGACGGCGTCATGCGCGGCATCGTCCCGCGCGGGCTGCAGGACAGCCTCGCCGAGGACGTGCTGATCCTGTCGATCGGCCTCTCCTTCTGGGTGCAGTATGCGCGCACCGTGCGCGGCTCGACCATGGTCGAGCGCGGCAAGGAATATGTGCAGGCGGCGCGCGTCATCGGCCGCCACCCGCTCGCCATCATGCTGCGCCACGTGCTGCCCAACGTGATGGGGCCGGTGCTGGTGATCGCCACCATCAACCTGGCGCTCGCCATCATCACCGAGGCGACATTGTCGTTCCTCGGCGTCGGCGTGCCGCCGACGCAGCCCTCGCTCGGCACGCTCATCCGCATCGGCAATGATTTCCTGTTCTCGGGCGAATGGTGGATAACCATCTTCCCCGGCCTCGCCCTCGTGCTGCTCGTGCTGTCGGTCAATCTGCTCGGCGACTGGCTGCGCGACGCGCTCAATCCCAGACTGCGCTGATGGGCGCGGGCGCGCTGCTCCGCGTCGAGCATCTGCGCGTCGAGTTTCCGACGCGGCGGGCGAGGCTGGTCGCGGTCGACGACGTGTCCTTCGAGATCGGCGAGGGCGAGGTGCTGGGCGTCGTCGGAGAGTCCGGCGCCGGCAAGTCCGTCACCGGTGCCGCTATCATCGGGCTCATCGATCCGCCCGGGCGGATCGCGGCGGGCCGCATCGTCTTCGCCGGCGAGCGCATCGACGATTTGCCGGCGGAGCGTCTGCGCCGTATCCGCGGCAAGCGCATCGGCACCATCTTCCAGGACCCGCTCACCAGCCTCAACCCGCTCTACAGCATCGGCCGCCAGCTGGTCGAGACCATCGCCACGCACGGCGCGATGTCGCCGCGCCAGGCGCGCGCGCGAGCGATCGAGCTCCTGGCCGAGGTCGGCATCCCGGCGCCGGCCGAGCGCTTCGACCATTATCCGCACCAGTTCTCCGGCGGCATGCGCCAGCGCGTGGTGATCGCGCTCGCCCTGTGCGGCAATCCGCAACTCATCATCGCCGACGAGCCGACCACTGCCCTCGACGTGTCGATCCAGGCGCAGATCATCGCCGTGCTCAAGAAGCTCTGCCGCGACCACGGCACGGCGGTGATGCTGATCACCCACGACATCGGCGTCATCGCCGAGACCGCCGACCGTGTTGCCGTCATGTATGCCGGGCGGATCGCCGAGATCGGACCGCTGCGCGATGTCGTCAAGCAGCCGCGCCACCCCTACACGGTCGGGCTCATGGGCTCGATCCCGTCGCTCTCCGGCGCGACCGAGCGCCTGGCGCAGATCGACGGCACCATGCCGCGGCTGAACGAGATCCCCCAGGGCTGCGCCTTCCATCCGCGCTGCGCCCGCGCCTTCGCGCGTTGCCGCGCCGAGCGCCCCGAGCTGATCGCCGATGGCCCGTCGCAGGCGGCGTGCTGGCTCTACGCGCCGGCGGCGGCGGGCCGCCATGGCTGAGCCGCCGGCGCACGCCGACCTCGCCGACGGCACCGAGACGCCGCTGCTGCGCGTGCGCGGCCTCGCTCGCTATTTCGACGCCTCGCCGCCGCTGTTGAACCGGCTGCTCGCCGGCGGCGGGCGGCGCACGCTCAAGGCCGTCGACGGCGTCAGCTTCGACATCCCGCGCGGCCGCACCTTGGGCCTGGTCGGCGAGTCCGGCTCGGGCAAGTCGACGGTGGCGCGGCTCGTCGTCGGCCTCTATCCGCCGACCGCCGGCACCATCGCCTTCGCCGGGCGCGACCTCGCGAGCGTGCGCTCGGCGGCGGAGATCGCGGCGCTGCGCCGCCGCCTGCAGATCATCTTCCAGGACCCCTATGCCAGCCTCAACCCGCGCTGGCGCGTGCGCGACATCATCGCCGAGCCGCTGCGCGTGCATGCGCTGCTCTCCGGCCGCGCCGCCATCCGCGCCCGCGTCGCGGAGCTGCTGCTCCAGGTCGGGCTCGCCGCGGCCGACGGCGACAAGTTTCCGCACGAATTCTCGGGCGGCCAGCGCCAGCGCATCTCGATCGCCCGCGCCCTGGCGAGCGCGCCCGACTTCCTCGTCTGCGACGAGCCGACCTCGGCGCTCGACGTCTCCGTGCAGGCGCAGATCCTCAATCTGATGAAGGCGCTGCAGCGGCGGCTCGGCCTGACCTATCTCTTCATCTCGCACAACCTCGCCGTTATCAGACACATGGCGGATTCGGTCGGCGTGATGTATCTCGGGCGGCTGGCCGAGTTCGCCGAGGCGCGCGTGCTGTTCGAGCGGCCGTGCCATCCCTACACGCGCATGCTGCTCGCGACGATCCCGGACCTGACGCTGAGCGGGCGACCGCGCGCGCCGGTGACGGGCGAGGTGCCGAGCCCGATCGACCCGCCCGCCGGCTGCAGCTTCCATCCGCGCTGTCCCCATGCCGATTCGCGCTGCCGGCGCGAACGGCCCGAGCCGCTCGCCGTCGCCGGCGGCGGCCTCGTCGCCTGCCACGCCGTCGCGGAAGGCCGGCTATCCCCGTGAGCGCCCGATGGGCGCCGCGCGGGCCTAGTGTGGGACCAGGTTGAAAGTTAGCGGCACTCGTCCACCCCGTCCAGGAAGAACCAGGCCATCTCATCCCGCACATTGCCGTGAGGCAGATGGAAAAGCCGCCGCCATCGATCCCATGTAGGAAGGCGTCGGGGGGGGGTCGTTGCGGAGGCAATCATGGCCAGGTCCGGCTTCTTGATTTCGGTGGCGATCCTAAGCTTGGTCGCGTTCCCCGCTGTCGCGCGGGACGGCGGGGGGCATGGCGGCGGCTTTCACGGCGGGTTTCGTGGCCATGACCGTTTTCGCGGGGGCGTCTTTTTCGGCGGCATCGGCGGGTATTACGATCCAGGGTTCTACTATCCCTACGCCGTTCCTTATGCGCCGGGTTCTGCGTGGTATTATTGTCCGGCCGCCAAACGCCTACTACCCCTACGTCTCATCCTGCCCGGTGCCGTGGCAGCTTGTGCCGGCCCAGCCGTGACGGGGACGGCATCAATGCGATGGTATTAGACCCCGCAGACGCAGATGTTCGCGGGTCTTCGTTTCGGAGCCTCCCGCCGTTGTAATGCGCTGCAGCGTCTCCGACCTCGACATCCACCGCTCGGCGCACTGGATTCAGACGCACGGTGAGAACGCGACGGCGAAGGCGCATTCCTGATCTTATCGGAAGAGGCCACTCGGTAACCCTGATTGACGAATGCGCCGCAGTAGATCGTCAGCGGAAGTGAACGGTTAGGGGGTAGAATTTGTCTCTCCTGCTAGCCACCGCTGAGACAGGAACAAGGTGGCTACTTACAGTTCGCCGGTCCCGGAGCGTAGGGGGGTTCCGCGCAGTTCGACGAGTCCGGGCTCGGAGACTGGGCGGCGGGCGGGCTGCTGCCGCCGCTCCCCTCGGTGCTGCGATGACGGTCCCACCAAGAGCATCCCGCCAAGCTCGCGATGATCATGCATGCCAGTAACGCGTGCTTCATTCTGACCCTCCTGAAGTCGCGCTACGCCATACGTGTGGCGCTCGTTCGCGGTAATCCGCTCCATCGTGGCGATCGGCACGCTGAGCGAGCCGCCGACCGAGGCAAGGCACTAGCGGAAGCCGTGGGAGCATCTCGCGTCGCTTCATGCGGACGTTTAACTGAGCGACGAGGCGTCGGCCTTGATGGCCGTCAATTTTTGCGAGGACTTTCACGCTGCAGTGATTGCAGCAGCGCCGAACAGTCTTTTCAACGTTCGCTCAATTATCGAATGCCTGTGCCGGCCATAAGATGAGTGTTGACGCTTAGGCGCGGTGAGGAGTCGCAATGGAACATGCTAAGACAGTTCGGGAGAGCGGAGCGGCTATGCTGCACGACATGACCGACGACGTGCGCGAGAATGATGAATGCCGCGCCGAATCCCGGCGCTGTGCGCAAGTAAGCGACAGGTGACGTTGACCGACCCTGCCGGCCGCGGCTACACCGTCCGAGGTGTAGGATTACGAGCCCGTAGAGGAGCTTGCACCCGATCGTCGGTACGACGAAGAGGTCGATGGCGGCAACGTCGGGCGCGTGATTGTTCAGGAAGGTCTTCCAGCCCTGTGGGGGAGGTCCGCGTCAGGGTCCAATATACTTGGCCACGGTTGACTGGGCCATCTCGATACCGAGCTTCAACAACTCCCCCATGGATGCGTGACGCACCCCAGACGAAGATAAGCCGGTCGGTGCTCCTCAACCTGATTCGCCCCGGCGCAGATCGCTTCAGAACGAGGAGCTGTTGCCGCAGGAAGAGGATCTCGGCCTCACGTCCCGCGCGCGATCTGCACAGCGATATGAGAAGTGTCCCGACATGCTTGAGTACGTACCACTATTACGAACATATTCTCCTGCGCACGTTCGCCAACGTCAAACAACTCACCGGAGACGTCGCGAACAGCCCGATCGTTCAGAGCAAGACCCAAGGTCTGATCGGCATAGGCGCCGCGTATCACTTTTGAACTCGGCAGGAGACCTCACATGCCCGACAGAACAACCATTAGCCTCTGGGTGTGGACTAGAGCGTGATGCTTTTAGGCCAGGCCGTAGCCTGAGTTCTTGAAGTAGTTTGTGCATTCGTGTGGCGTGTAGCTGTCGAGCAGCTGGCCGATGGCGGCGCAGACGGTCTCGCGGGTTCGCG
>Ga0073928_10003330_pt1 | contig 25606 bp, 21 predicted proteins | sample PaiPotPPA55metaG_FD_76969 | JGI IMG/M metagenome (GOLD analysis project Ga0073928, IMG submission 76969) | Iron sulfur acid spring bacterial and archeal communities from Banff, Canada, to study Microbial Dark Matter (Phase II) - Paint Pots PPA... ...
CAGCGGAAAGACCGCGGCTTTCGCTCAAGGTCGGGCCAGAAGTGGCAGCCGAGTTTCGGTCCGGACGTGATTGGGCCCGCGCGTACGTTGCGGACATTTCGGATAAATGAAAAAGGCCAGTAGGCGTTTGGCGCGCGCTACTGGCCGGAGCTGAAACGGACAAGGTTTCTATGGACAGCAGAACACACAAGGCTTGTCGCAGTCAAATCTTGCGCGCCGCGTTCATCGCCCAAGCGCGACTCTTGGCGGCGCGCGCCGAGCGTGGCCTTCCGATCGGGCTTCGGTCGTTACGAAATCTGTGCCGTGTGTTCGTCGGTCTCGCGACTGAAGAACCCAGGGAACTGGCGTGAGCGGGGCTGATCCAGTCCTCGCGCGGCCGCTTCCGCGAAATCTCGAGGCAGAAGCTAGCGTTCTCGGCGCCATCGTTCTGGACAACCGTGCGCTGCGGACGGCTATGCAAGTTTTGCGCGCCAGTGATTTCTCGCTTCCGGTAAACCAAAAACTCTTTACCTCCATGCTCCAGCTCGGCGAGCGATCCGAACCAATCAATTCTGTGAGCCTGATGGAGCACCTCGAAACACTCGGCCAGCTTGAATCGATCGGCGGCCTCGATGTTCTCTCGCGGCTCGGCGACGGCATGCCGCGCGTCACTGACACCGCGCACTACGCGCGGATCGTGAAGCGCAAGTCGGTACTCCGGAACCTGATCTCTTCCACGGCGAGGATCCAGGAAGAGGCATTCGCCGCCGGCGACGACGTGGACGTGATTGTCGGACGGGCCAAAGAGGCCATCGCTGGCGTGATAGCCGACAGCGGACTCACGATCGAGCCGGCCGATTGGCGATCGATGTTCCATTCGTATGAAGATTTCGAGAACTCCGCGCCGTTAACTTTTTCGATCGGAGGGTTTCTCCAAAACGACGGAGCGACCTTTGTCGGCGGACTCTCCGGGCACGGAAAAACGCTCATCCTGTGTTCGATCGCGAAGGCGCTTCTTGCCGGGAAGGGCGCGCGGCTGTGGGATTTGTTCCCGGTCGAAGAAAACGCGGTCCGCGTGATGTATCTGATTCCCGAGTGCTCGCTCGCTCCGTTCAGGCACCGGCTGAAATTGTTCGGGATCTACGGCTGCCTGTCGCCCAACGACGATCGCCTGCTCGTGCGCACGCTTTCGGCCGGGGCCACGCCGCGGCTCGACGACGCGCGGATCCTGTTTGCCGCGAAAGGTGCGCACGTAATTCTGGACACGGCCGCGCGGTTCAGTACCGGCGACGAGAACGAAGCTGGCGACAACCAACGCGGGCTCGCCTCAGATATCTTCGCGCTCCTCGGCGCCGGCGCCCGCTCTGTGATAGCAGCACATCACTCACCAAAACCATTTGCGAAGGAATCCGTGATGCGCCTCGAGAACGTTCTGCGAGGCTCGGGCGACATCGGTGCAATGCTGTCGACAGCTTGGGGCGTGAAGCAGATCGACGCGGCCAGCAACGTAATCCACATCGAAAACCTGAAGCCGCGCGATTTTCAGCCGTGCGGACCGTTTGAAATCGTCGGGCGTCCTCACATAGACGACGCGGGCGATTTCCGTCTCCACAAAAGGCCAGGCGAGTGCGGGACGCTCGCGGACGAGCAGCCAACTGAACGCAGCAAGGGCGGGGGTGCACCAAGCCAGGTGCGCGAGGACCGAAGGGCCAACATCGCGCGGATGCAGCGGTGGCTTGGCGAGCAACCGCACCTGTCTACGGAAGACCTGGTGAGTAGATTCGCGCAAGAGGGAATCGAGGTTGGCGATCGAACGGTCCGCAAATACCGGCTCGAGGTGGACGCGTGACCGACAAAACGAAAATCCAGGTTGGTGAAAAAATCTACACGCTGAGCCCCATGGGACACGCGGAGCGCGAGCGGGTGCAGAGGCTCTGCGGTGAATCTCTCAAGTTTATAGCGGAACACCCCGACGCGCGAGCTCCGAAGGCATGGACGGAAGCGATGTTGGAAATGGTCCACGCGTCGATCGATCGCGCGCAATCGGCACCGACAATCGAGGAAATGCGGAGCCAGTTGGGCATCCAGGACCTGGTGGATGCATTCTTGCAGCTCAGCGCACTGCCCGCAGATCCGCGCGCCGCGACAGGGAAAAAGACGATCAACTGATGGCGCCGGCATCACAATTCGCTTTGTCTGAAAAGGTGAGCGCGAGTACACTCCGCGCCAGGACAGCCGAGTCAGCGAGCAAAGAGGACAGCTCGATGCCGAGGCGCAGGTATCAAGGAGGATGGGTAGTTGTTCGCGGGAAGGTTTTCGTCGGAAGGTGGCGCGAGGATGAGGTTCGGGGAGAAACGACGGTCCGCGTGGAGCGTTCGATGATTCTCGGTGCGGTCTCGGAGCTCAAAACAAAGCGGATCGCTCAACGTTTGCTGGATCCGATTCTCGCGAGGATCAATTCCTTCGAGTACCGACCGAGCAGGGTGATCACGCTTGAGAAGTTCGCGGACACTTGGGAGGTTCAGGTCCTCACACACCAGAAGCCTTCCAGCGTGAAGGCCGCGAAGTCTCATCTGAAAACTTACATTCGGAAGCATCTCGGGAAAGTCCTACTCCACGAACTCACGCCGCAAATCCAGCAAAACTTCGTGACTGTGCTTTCGCAGAAAGTCTCCCGGAAAACTTGCCTGAACATCCTCGGAACTCTTTCTTCGATGATGCGGACGGCGAAATCTTGGGGCTACTGCTCGCAGGCAATCACGACGGGTGAGCTGGCGTTGCCGGCAGACGAGATCCACGGCGAGCCGCGGTTTTTCACCGGGGAGCAGGCGCGGAAAATCATCACGATTGCGAGTGACCCGTGGCGCACCATGTTCGCGATCGCCGCCATGACCGGGCTGCGCGTCGGAGAAGTCGTGGGTTTGCAAAAAGCAGACCTGGACTTCGAACGGCGCGTGATCCATGTCAGGCGATCGGCGTGGTACGGCCGAGTGCAGACCGTGAAGAGCAAAGCCAGCCAGGCGCCTGTAGCTATGGCGGATGCGCTCGCAACTCTTCTCGGGGAGTACCTGGCGACGTGGAAGGAAAATCCCGAGGGGTTTCTGTTTCTCAACCGCAACGGCCGGCCCTACGCGGCCAACAAAGTTGTGGAGTACGGACTCTGGCCCGTCCTCGACACTCTCAAGATTCCACGCGCGGGAATGCACGCTTTCCGGCATTGCCACGCGAGTTTGCTGATGGACGTTGGAGCGAATCCGACTGTGACCAAAGACCAGATGCGGCACTCGGATGCTCGAATCACTCTGGGGATCTACAGCCACGCGATCGGCGATTCCCAGCGTGACGCAGTCGATAAAGTAGGAGAGCTGCTACGGCCGGAAGCGAAATATTGCTCCTCCCAGCTCCCAAACTGAGTGTGAACGGTGAGTAGATTCAACCACTTGCGAATCGCTGGACGTGGGTTCGATTCCCATCGCCCGCTCCAACAATCCGCAAAAAAATCATGCTGATTCGACAGGTCTTGCTCACCGGCCATCCCTCGATTCGCGAAGACCGACAGCGACGCTCAGTTTGACGACGCCTGCTGGCGAGGCGTAGGTCATCGAAGGTTCCCTTGAACCTGACTGGGCGATTCCGCTCCATGCTCTCGAGAGGCTACTGAGAAGCCCGCTTAGGCAATCCCTTACAACAGTTTTCCTTTTCTGATTGGGCGAAGTACCCGGTCACAAGCCGGAAGTCCAAGATTAAGACTTTCTAATATTGGTTCTTGTTTACTTGTTGGGAGCTTCGTAATTAGTAGCTCCTTCGAACATCTCTGTCTTGCCGATAGAGTAGGAATGGGGTCGTCTCCCGGGGCCCTAGCGTTCCCCCCGCCCGTGTCGGCCCACCGTCAGAGGACATTCATGTCCGAGCCACTCTTACACAAAGCCACGATACTCGTCGCCGACGACAACGAAGCCAATCTGGACTTGCTGTCGGGAATTCTCGAATCAGAAGGCTATCAAGTCGTTTGCGTGAACACCGGCGACCAGGCGTTGAAGGCTGTGCGCGATGGTGGGATAGACCTCGCGCTGCTCGATGTGATGATGCCTGGGCAGACTGGGCTGTCGGCCTGTCTTGACATCAAGTCCCAGGTCCATACGCGCCTATTGCCGGTTGTGCTGGTAACCGCGCTGACTGGCTCAGACGATCGCATACGCGGGATCATGTGCGGGGCGGATGACTTCCTGAACAAGCCTGTGAACAAGCACGAGCTTCTTGCGCGTGTTCAATCGTTGTTGCGCATGAAGGAATTCACAGACGAACTCGAGAATGCCGAGACCGTGCTGTTTAGCCTCGCGTTGAGCATCGAAGCAAAAGATCCTAACACCGAAGGCCATTGTGAGCGGCTGTCGGAGGTTTCAGAGGCACTGGCGAAACGCCTCAACTTGCCAGTTGAACTGCGTGTCGCTCTACGGCGCGCCGGCATGGTTCACGACGTCGGAAAAGTTGCGGTGCCCGAGCACATCCTGCTAAAGGCCGGGCCGCTGACGGACGAGGAATGGAAGGTGATGAAGCAGCATCCGATTGTGGGAGAACGAATCTGCCGGCCCCTCAAGTCGTTTCGGTTAGTTCTGCCGATCATCCGCCACCATCACGAAAAACTGGACGGATCAGGGTATCCCGACGGGCTCAAGGGCGAACAAATTCCGCTCGTGGCACGCGTGCTGCAAATCACGGATGTCTACGACGCTTTGACGACGGACCGGCCGTATCGGAAGGCAATGCAGCAGCAGCAAGCCTTCGCCGTTATGCGGGAAGAGGCGAAGCGGGGATGGTGGGATGGTTCACTCGTAGATGAACTGGAAGCGCTGGTTCTGGAAGTGACGAAACCCGTCTGATCGCTCGCGGGCGTTGCTGCCCTGTCGTATCGAGGTCCTTTGAACAGCGCTCCGGTAAGTTGAGGTTTTTGCCGTGCCAGACTCAAACGTGAGAACACTTGCAAATCTGTATTGGAGCTGCAGAAGTCGCTCGCTCAACACGCAAGCTTCCCCTTTTGTCCGCTTCCGGTTCGCACCTCGACGACTCATCGTGTCTGCGGCACTCTTGTCGGCTGTCTTCTGTGGAGGCCAGGGAACGTGGGCCGCTCCACAATCAACGGACGCGAAGGCTCGGGACGACCTGAAGCAACTGAGCCTCGAGCAACTCGGCGATGTCGAGGTGACCACTGTCTCGAAGGATCCGCAGCAGGTTCAGAAGACGCCTGCAGCCGTCTTTGTCATCACGCAGGAAGACATCCGGCGTTCCGGAGCAACGAACATCCCCGAAGCACTGCGGCTGGCGCCGGGGGTAGAGGTGGCGCGCGTTGATGGGAATCACTGGTCCGTCGCAATTCGTGGGTTTGCCGGACAGTTCTCAAAATCGCTGCTCGTTTTGGTTGACGGCCGGAGCATCTACACACCGCTCTTTGAGGGCGTGTATTGGGACTTGCCCTACGTAATGCTCGAAGATGTGGAGCGCATCGAGGTGATCCGAGGGCCCGGTGGCACGATCTGGGGATCCAACGCGGTCAACGGAGTAATCAATATCATCACGAAGAGCGCAAACAACACCCAAGGCTCCTTGGGGACGCTAGGTGGTGGAAGTGTTGACCAAGGAACGGGCGCCTTCCGCTATGGCGGGACAGTGGGCAAGGATTTCGACTATCGCATCTACGGTATGGGTGAGATTCGCGGACCGGAATATCACTCCGACGGGGACGAATTCGACCACTGGCGGATGGGTCAGATGGGCTTCCGCACGGACTGGAAAAGGGGCGAGAGAGACACCTTCACCGTGCAGGGCGACATCTATCGCGGTGAGAGCGGGGAAAGCATCGAGATCGGCTCACTCTTTCCCCCGGCGGAGACGCCGCAACGCGGCGAGGACTACGTCTCCGGAGGCAATCTACTAGCGCGCTGGCAGCACACGACCGGGGAAGGCTCCGACATACAGATTCAAGGCTACTTCGATCGGACCAACCGACAGAACTTCGAACTCGGTGAAACGCGCGATACGTTTGACATAGATTTCGTCCAGCACGTACGTGTGCATCGCGACCAGGAGTTCACCTGGGGCCTGGGGGCAAGAGTCAGCCCGAGCAACTTCATTCAGACTTCGCAGGGTGTGAACTTCCTTCCGAACAAACAGGTCGACAGCATCTACAGCGGCTTCGTCCAGTATGAACTCCCGATCGTGAAGGACAAGCTCACGCTGACGGCGGGAACAAAGTTGGAGCATAACAACTTCAGCGGATTCGACTACCAGCCCAGCGTGCGACTGCTGTGGATGCCGACGGACCGCCAGTCCTTCTGGGCTGCCGTCACTCGAGCTGTTCGCACGCCTTCTCGCCTGGATCAGGATGTCCAGTTCGATATTTTTGACGAATACTATACGGGGATACCTCTCTTTTTCCAGATCAAGGGGGATCCCAGCCTCAAGGCGGAGCAATTGATCAGCTACGAGGCAGGGTACCGAACGCAAATCAATAGCAGGTTGTATTTGGATTTCACCCCATTCTACAACTCCTATTCTAACCTGCAGGGCTACGGACCAATTGGGATCGTCGAGTCGGAGTTGGGCACTCCGCCCACGCCGTACCTCTTTTTCGTCCTGCCTTATGCCAATGTTATCGAGGGCCACACAGTCGGCGTGGAAATCGCTGCCAATTGGAAAATCAAGCCTTGGTGGCAGGTCCGTGGCTCTTATTCATTCCTGCATATGAGCCTAAGAGACAAGCCGGGGTTCACCGACACCGGAAGTTTGCTCGCCTCTTACATGGGCTCGAGCCCCAGCCATCTTGCGAGCTTCCAATCGCTCTTCAACTTGCCAAAACATTTCGAGTTCGACCAAACGTACCGATACTCGGACGCGCTTCCTGCTCAAGGTGTGGGCGCCTACAACACTGTCGACGTCCGCCTGGGATGGCACCTCGGAGAGCGTCTCGATTTTTCGGTCGTCGGGCAGAACCTACTGCGACCATCTCACACGGAATTTGGCGGGGATCCCGGTCCGCTGGTGGGGATCAAGAGAAGCGTCTACGGAAAGGTTACGTGGAGAAGATAGCCCCAAAAAAAGCCGCGGCGCGGACTGCTGACGCCCTCTCCTACACTTCTGAAGGTCGTTGTCGGCCGCGATGTCGCGGCGTTGCGCGCGCGGTCGTGGCAACCCTGCTTTGGTCCCTCTTGGTAATCCCGTGCCCTCGCGCTCAGCAGCCGAAACCGAGCGAATATCAGGTCAAGGCCGCCTATCTCTACAACTTCGGAAGATTCGTGCAGTGGCCGACCAAGGACGTCGTCAACAACGACGGTCCGTTCACCATCTGCGTTCTCGGCCAGGATCCATTCGGCCCCGTTCTCGATTCGACTCTTGCAGGCGAATCGTTGGGCGGCAAGCCAGTGATGACCAGGCGGATAGCGAAGCCGCAAGAGGCATCGGATTGTCGGATTCTTTTCATCAATTCGAAGGAGGAGGGCCGTCTCCAAGAAATCCTCGCTGAGCTTAACGGAGCTGCCGTCCTAACTGTCAGCGACATGCCTGCCTTCTCGCGCCGAGGCGGCATGATCCAATTCGTCTTGGAGGGCGACAAGGTTCGCTTCGAAATCAACTTGACGAGTGCCGAGGCCGCGAAGCTTGTGCTGAGTTCCGAACTGCTCAAAGTTGCTACGAGCGTAAGAAAAAATGCTCGGGCGGGAGATTCCTAGACATGCTCGAGCGCAACGACCGTACGATCTCCCGACGACTCACGTTGATGAATATGCTGACGAGCGGCGCAGCTCTCATATTGGCATGCGTTGCCTTCATCGCCTACGACATGATCACTTTCCGAGACGCCACCCTACGGAACCTCTCCACGCAGGCTCAAATTATCGGCGCCAATACGGCTTCTGCTCTGCTTTTCAACGATCCGCAATCCGCGGAGAACACGCTATCGGCGCTGAAGGCTTCGCCGAACATAATGTCCGCCAGAATCTACACGACGGACGGCCGCCTGTTCGCCGCGTATTCCCGCACGGGCAAGGACGAGGTGCAGGTGCTTCCGGCCGTCCCTTCAGGACAGACAGAAATCCATTGGCTTAAGAACAACGAAATTGTGCTGGTTCGCTCGATCGAGTTTCAAGGCAAGCCAACCGGGATCGTCTACATCCGATCCGGCGTAGAGGAACTGAATCGGCGCTTGAGACGGTACGCAGGAATTGCCGGCATCGTTTTGTTGGCGTCGCTCCTGGCGGCACTGCTTGTTTCGTCGGTCTTCAGGAGAGCCGTTGCCGAGCCGATCGTACAGCTGGCGGATATTGCGAAGATCGTTTCGCGCGACAAAGACTACTCGGTCCGAGCCAATCCCGTTCAAAGCCAGGGCGAATTGACCATTCTGATCGATGCATTCAATGAGATGTTGACGCAGATCGGAAAGAGTGAAAGCGATTTGCGGAAGGCTCACGACGAACTGGAACTCCGCGTTCAAGAGCGCACGGCCGAACTGCAAGCTGCCAAGGAGGAGGTGGAAGCTTTTTCTCACACTGTCCTTCGCGCAAAAGAAGAGGTTGAGCGCGCCAGCAAATTCAAAGATCAATTCCTCTCCACCATGAGCCACGAACTGCGAACTCCATTGAACGCGGTCCTGGGATTCTCCGACCTGCTGACCGAGGAGCGTTACGGCCCTTTGAACGATCGCCAGAAACGTTATCTCAACCACATTCACACGGGAGGCAAACACCTTCTCACCTTGATCAACGACATCCTGGACCTTTCGAAGATTGAAGCGGGACGGCTCCAACTTGCACTTGAAAACGTAAGCGTCAACTCAGCACTGGCCGAAGCCATTGACACGATGCGTTCTCTCGCTGACAAGAAGTCCCAAACCTTGGTACAACACACCACGCCGGATCTAAGTGTCCGTGCCGATGGCACACGATTCAAACAAGTGCTGATGAATCTGATCGGAAACGCGATCAAGTTCACCCCTGAGAATGGAAGGATTGAACTAGCTGCACAACGACTCGGTGACATGGTCCGAGTGGACGTGCGCGACTCCGGACCCGGCATCCCTCCCGAAGAGCAGAAACGCATCTTTGAAGCTTTCTATCGCCTCCGGAACAGCGGGAAGGCAGTGGAAGGCACAGGCCTTGGCCTCGCGATCACGCAACGTCTGGTCGAGCTGCACGGGGGGCAGCTTGGTATTGAAAGTCAGCCAGGCTCCGGAAGTTCTTTCTATTTCACGCTACCCCGCGCTGTGACCTTGGAGCCAGAAGGCGTCCGCCAAATCAGTGCGGAACTCAATGTCGGCGAGTCTATCTGTATTCTGGTGGTCGAAGACAACTCCGCGGCAGCACACCTTCTACAATCTCACCTGACCTCCGCAGGCTACCGCGTGGAGCTGTGCAACCAACCGCAGGACGTCGTCGAGAGAGCAGCGCAGTTGCAGCCGGGCGCCGTGACTCTGGATGTCGTCATGCGCCCGATCAACGGCTGGGAGCTTTTGACAAAATTGAAGAGTGATCCTCGCACTGCAAAGATTCCCGTCATCATGGTTTCGATCGTGGATCAGCCAGGCACGGGAGCGTTGCTCGGTGCGGACGAATACATCGTGAAACCCGTAGAGAAGGCGACCCTGCTTGCCTCCGTCGAACGCTGCCTGAACCGCCGTCCGCAGGTTGAACGGGCGCGGCCTATTCTGGTGGTGGAAGATGATACGCCCACACGCGAGTTTATCGTGGAACTGCTGTCTAAGCGTGGGTACGCCGTGGGCACGGCGGCCGACGGCGCCACGGCTCGCGCCAAAGTGAAAGCTTCCATACCCGAGCTCGTAATTCTCGACCTGATCCTGCCGGACGTGAGTGGCTTCCAACTGCTCGCCGAATGGCGAGCTGATTCCCGCACCTCTGATTTGCCCGTTTTTGTGCTTACGAGTAAGGAATTAACTCCCCGGGAAAGCGAATACATCGGGATGAATGCCGGGGCACTTCTCCAAAAGCACGAGTCTTGGCAGGTAGCTTTGGTCAAACAGCTGGAGCGAGCCGTGGCGCCGATCCTCGTGGAGAAGCTATGAACCGTCGAATTCTGGTCGTCGAGGACAACCAACCTAATCGCGAATTGCTGTGCGATTGGCTCGAAGCCGAAGGGTTCGAAGTGATAGCCACCGTGGACTTGGAACAGAGCTTCGCCGCCTTCAAATTCCAACCGCCCCATGCTGTTTTGCTCGACGTGCAACTCGACCTGGAGGACGGCCTGTCACTAGTCAAATGGATCCGGCAAGATCCGAAGTTTTTTCGTATCCCTGTCATCGCGGTGACCGCGCACGCAATGGTTGCCGACCACGATCGCGTCATGCAGGCTGGCTGTAATACCTGCATTTCAAAGCCGATCGATTTCAAGTTGCTCCGTAAACAGCTTGGGCAATGCCTGGACCACGCCGAGAGCCTGGGGCATCCCTCAACACTTCAGAATGTGAAGGGGTAACGGAGCTTGATCGCGAGGGCGTGTGGACACCGTAGAGGATAGTTTCAAAGTGTTGGTTGCAGACGATTCGGCTGTGTACCGTAAACTGATGGAGCAGACGCTGGATCCCGCTCAGTACTCAATTCTGTTCGCGAAGACGGGGCAGAGCGCCGTCGGGCTCTTCGAGCAGCATCATCCTGCGTTGGTGATTACAGACTGGATGATGCCCGATTTCACGGGAATCGAACTCTGCAGACAGATTCGTGCAAACCCTCAGGCATCTTACACGTACATCATTATTGTCACGGGCGTTTCGGAGAAAGAGAACGTCGTGAAGGGTCTCGCGGCGGGCGCCGATGACTATCTCACGAAGCCGTTCCACCCGGACGAGTTGTCGGCCCGCGTGGCCGTGGGCCGGAGAATTGTCGACCTGCAGCGACAGATTGAAGCCAAGAACCAGCTCCTGCAAGAACTCGCCCTTACCGACGAGTTGACGGGGCTGCCAAATCGCCGCGCGATCGAAGCCTGGGCAGACCGCCAATTGAGCGGAGCGGCAAGGCACAGCTTTTCGTTCTGGGTGGTGATGGCTGACCTCGACAACTTCAAGAGCGTGAACGATACCTACGGGCACGATGCGGGAGACTCAGTTCTCAAGGCGTTTGCGGAAATCCTCAAGGCTAATTCCAGACGTTCGGACATCTGCGGCCGGATAGGTGGTGAGGAATTCCTAATGGTTCTTACGCACGCCGACGAGAGAAACGTGCGAACCGTTGTCGAGCGCATTCTCAACCAACTTCGACAACGCAAGTTCCCAATTGGCGACAAGACGATCACAGTAACCGCCAGTTTCGGTGTTTCGAGTTTTCAGTGAAAGGTACCGCCGCCATTCGCGAAACTGGTTAGTCAGGCCGACAAGGGCCTCTACGCAGCCAAGCGCGCTGGCCGCAACCGAATCGAAGTCTGCGCAACGACTCCGGCCTGAAAAATCCTCTGGCAGAATTCCTCGGAGGGAGTCTGTGGAGGGTCCCCTAGGGGCATGGAGAAGCGCTGTATCATCCAAGATTCGCCAGTGGGGAGGCGTTGATGGCTGGCCGGATTCTCGTGGTGGACGACGATTCGACGGTTTGCGAATTGATTCAGGTAGTGTTGCGTTCGGTTGACATCGAGTCGCTTACGGTGACGAGTGGCGGCCTCGCCCTTGCTCATCTCGCCAAAGAGAAATTCGATGCTGTGTTTCTGGACGTCCACATGCCGCCGCCCGACGGCATCGAGCTAACCATTAAAATTCGCTCGGGTGGCCTAAATCTTGCCACTCCGGTCATGATCATCACCGGCGAGAACGATCGCGCGTTGCTCTCGCGCGCATTTGGGGCCGGCGCCAGCTTCTTTCTCTACAAGCCAATCGATCGCCACGACATACTTCGCCTGGTTCGCGCCACGCACGATTCCATCCAGCAGGAAAAGCGGCGCTTCCGGCGTGTCAAGGTGTCGTGCAAAATTTCCATTGAATCGGATGCGCGTCAAATCTCTGGTTCGACGCTCGATCTCAGCATCGGTGGAACTTTTGTGCGGGGCTCCGCAGCGCTCCCAGTCGGGGCGCTCGCTAACGTTACGATCGATCTGATGTCGAATCCTCCTTTTGTATCCGCCGCGCGCGTGCTCCGCGTTTCCGACGGCGACTGCATGGGTATGCAATTTGAGAGGCTCTCCGTCCAGCAAAGCAAGCGCCTCCAAGATTTCCTTTTGCCATTGATTCTCGCCAAGTCCGAGTAGGGCATCGGATTCTCTTTTCGCGCGGCCTTCCTCGTCAGCGCCCTGACCGCATGTCGTTGGGGCGAAGGCTTCGATTTCCCATCGCCCGATCCAACATTCAAAGAAGTTTCACAACACCGTTTCCTTCATCGCTGCTTTGTTGCCAAGGCATCCGGCTTGCGGGGCGTTGCGGAAACTACACACGACCGCTACCTTGGTCTATTCCTACTCTCCACCTCGTGTTACGTTGCTGGTATCCAGCCTCGGCGTCTCAATCGCGAATCGGAATGGAAACACCATGCGACTGCCGCCAACCCGAAAACAGCATTATTGCTCGTGATCCTGTCGTTCGAATAGATCGCTCGTGCCACCGCTCATCTCATGACCAGAGAGCTTCAATTGCGCGGGACTCGCCGTCCCCCGTCGCTCGTCCTTATGGTGGCCTGGCGGGCGCTACTAGTTTTGTTTCTAGGCGCTGCTTCGCTTAGTGCGCAGATTTCGCCGGGACCGCTATCGAAACCTCACCAATCTCTGAGCGGTTCGACGCAGTGCACGACCTGCCATGTCGTTGGCAAGGGATCGGCTGTGCTCAATTGCAAAGGCTGCCATACAGAAATCGCTGGCGAGATTTCCGCTGCTCGCGGCCTGCACTCGCGTTTCGCCAATAAAGAGGACTGCGCGAAATGCCACTCCGAACATAACGGTGAAGATTTCCCGCTGATCCACTGGCTTCCGTCGCTGAAGGGTTTCGACCATAGCCAAACCGGATACATCCTTCTGGGCAAACACGCAGGCATCCCCTGCGAGCAGTGCCATACGGCCTCACACGTCAGCGCTTCCGTTCGCCCCTTGATAAGAATGAAGGATCCGAACCGGACATTTCTAGGCCTTTCGCAGGATTGCGTCGCGTGTCATCAGGATCCGCATCGCGGGCAGTTGGGCCAAAACTGTCTGCAGTGCCATAACTTCGTCGATTGGAAGGCGGCCACGAAATTCGACCACAACAAGACACGCTTTCCGCTGACCGGCCTACATGCGCAGGTCACCTGCGAAAAGTGCCATACTCCGGCCAAGCCCGGCGGCGAACCGCGCTTCGCCGGCATCCCGTTCGCGAAATGCAGCGATTGCCACGCAGACCCACATCACGGCGCCTTTCCACAATCATGCGAAACCTGCCACACGACCGCGGGCTGGAAGAAGATTCCCGCGAACGAGCAGTTCGACCACTCGAAGACGCAGTTCCCGCTCCTCGGCAAACACGTTGCCGTCGGCTGCATCCAGTGCCATGCCGGTGGAAATTTCAAGAAACCAGTCGCATTCGCAAAGTGTTCCGATTGCCACACACCCGATCCACATCGAGGCCAGTTCGCAGAGCGAAAGGACAAGGGCGAATGTTCGGGGTGTCACACCGTGGATGGTTGGAAGCCCTCGTTGTTTGGAGTCAAGGAGCATGCTCTGACCTCCTACCCGCTCGAAGGCAAACATGAGAGCGTCAGTTGCGATAAGTGCCATGTGCCCGCGGGGGCCGCGACGCAGTACAAGATACCCTTCGCGAAATGTCTCGATTGCCATCGCGACGCACACGCGGGTCAGTTTGCAGCAGCTCCTTACGAGAACCGGTGCGAACTGTGCCACACGGTCAAAGGCTTTCGCCCGTCGACATACACGATCGCGCAACACCAGAAGAGCCGCTTTCCCCTGGCTGGCGCTCATCTCGCCGTAACCTGTTCCGAGTGCCACACGACACGTAGCGAAGGTTCCGCGGCAGCGGCCGCGCCGTATCGTTTCAACGACCGCTCCTGCACCGGCTGCCACAAGGACCCACATCACGGCGAGTTCAATGAACAGATGGCTCAGCGGCGGGCTGACGGAGCTGCAAGAGGATGTGAAGCGTGCCACACGGTCAAATCCTGGACCGACCTTCCGAGTTTCGATCATTCCAAGACTTCATTCCCCCTGGTAGGGGCTCACGCGAACGTGAAATGTGACCAATGCCACAAACCGGAACAATCGGGTGGAAAACTCACCGAGACCACTTTCAAATCGGCGCCGACTGCCTGCTCAGGCTGCCATGCCGACGTTCATGCAGGGCAGTTCACGAAGGGCGGGAAACCGCAGAATTGCGACGCGTGTCACAACTCGGACAAATGGAAGCCCTCGCTATTCGACCACGAGAAGCAATCCGACTTTTCTTTGAAAGGCGCTCACGAGAAGGTAGCTTGCCGCGATTGCCACACGGGCGCACGAAATATCGCCGGCCAACGCGTCATTTTCTACAGACCAACGCCGCGGCTCTGCGCGGATTGCCACGACTGATTACTGATTCCCGAGCGGGCAAACAGGATTCGTGTCGCGTTAAGTCTCTGGATATCAATCATATCGACAGCACCCGCAAGGCGCATTGCTGACCTACCCGGCGAAGTGCTGGACCAAAACTGTCCTTTAGGTCACTTGTTGGGTGATATGCCAAAAGCGTAGCCTCGTCCGAACCCCAGTCCTGGGCTCGTCTTCCAACGCGCATGGAGAAACTCGTCGGGATTACGCTGATTCTCTTGTTTGCCGGCCTGACGGACGCGTCCGCCCAAACGAACACAAAGCGGTCTAGCCACAACCCACACGGACCAATCGACATTCCCTGCGAAAACTGCCACACAAGTACGACCTGGAAACCGATCCGAGGCGTTCCCGAGTTCGACCACAATGTGACAAAGTACCCCCTGCTCGGCATGCACGAGAAGGTAGCCTGCACCCTCTGCCATACGAGTCTGGTCTTCACCAATGTCGGGACGCGCTGCGCGGATTGCCACGCGGACATCCATCGGGGGCAATTCGGTTCGGACTGCGCTCAGTGCCATACAGTCAAGGGTTGGGACATTCATTCGCAGCAGGCAAAGGAGCACGCGAACCGCTTCCCTCTCTTAGGAGCTCACGCCTTACTGGAGTGCGTCGATTGTCATAAGGCCGAGGCCGTCGGCCAGTTCAAGGGACTATCCACTTCCTGCATTTCCTGCCATACCGCGCAGTTTCAAGAGGCAGTCGATCCCGACCACAAAGCTCTCAGCTTCCCCTCCACTTGCGAGTCCTGTCATAGCGCAGATACCTGGTTCGACGCGAAGTTCGACCATCTTAAGTTCACCGGTTTCGCACTGACAGGCGCGCATGCCACGCTTCCGTGCACTGCTTGCCATCTCAACGAGCAATTCAAGGGGACGCCAGCCGACTGCTACAGTTGCCACGTCAAGGATTACAACGGGACGACGAATCCGAATCACGCTCAGGCCGGCTTCTCACAGAAGTGCCAAGGGTGCCATACGACAACTGCCTGGGTGCCCGCTACCTTTGACCACAGCAAGACCTCCTTTTCTCTCACCGGCGCTCACGTGAACGTCGCCTGCAATCTGTGCCACATTAACGGGCAATTCGCCAGCGCTCCCACCGCTTGTTACGGTTGTCACGCGAAGGATTACGCCGGCACGGCAAACATGGCGGGCATACCCAACCATGCCAATGCCGGCTTTTCGCAGGACTGCACCCAGTGCCACACGACTTCTTCATGGCTGAACGCATCGTTCAACCACAACGCCACGTCGTTCCCGCTCACCGGCGCCCATACCAGCGTGCCGTGCACTACCTGTCACACCGACAACTACGCGGGGACGCTGCCGACGAACTGCTACGGCTGCCACGTCAAGGACTACGACAACACCGCCACGATCGCGGGCGTGCCAAATCACGTAACCGCCGGTTTCCCGCAGGACTGCACGCAGTGCCACACAACTACTTCGTGGCTCAACGCAACGTTCAACCACAACACCACGTCGTTCCCGCTCACCGGCGCCCATACGAGCGTGCCCTGCGCCACCTGCCACACGGACAATTACGCGGGGACGCTGCCGACAAACTGCTACGGCTGCCACGTCAAGGATTACGACAACACCGCCACAATCACCGGCGTACCAAACCACGTCACCGCCAGTTTTCCCCAGGACTGCACTGTTTGCCACTCCACATCGACATGGTTGAACGCGACGTTTGACCACAGCACTACTTCGTTTCCTTTGACCGGCGCGCATACGAGCGTGCCCTGCGCCACCTGCCACACCGACAATTACGCGGGGACGCTGCCGACAAACTGCTACGGCTGCCACGTCAAGGATTACAACAGCACTGCGACCATCGGCGGCGGCGTTCCCAATCACGTCTCGGGCAATTACCCGCAGGACTGCACGATGTGCCACACCACTTCGACCTGGCTGAACGCCACCTTCAACCACAACAACACGCCATTCCCGCTCACGGGCGCGCATGTAAGTGTTGCGTGCAACCTGTGCCACATCGGCGGAGTCTTCGCGGGAACGCCCACCGACTGCTATTCATGCCACAAGGCGGATTACACAGGCACAACGAACCCGAACCACGCGGCTGCCGGATTCCCCACAACCTGCGCCACCTGCCACACCACAGCCAGTTGGTCCGGAGCTACGTTCAACCACACCTGGTTTAACGTAAACCACGGTAATGCGAACGGCGTCTGCGCTACCTGTCACACGAATCCGAATGACTACTCGGTCTTCCAATGCACCAACTGCCACACCGCCGCGCAGACGAATCCGAAACATTCGGGCGTATCGGGTTACGTCTACAACAGCGTCAACTGCTATCAGTGCCACAAGAACGGCGGCGGCGGATGACGGACGGCCGCAAGCTCATATTCCTATTGCCGGCCCTCATGGCGATCCTGCCCGCGATGACGTGGGCGCAAGACGCGTTGGAAAAAGTTGCTTTCCGCGTCAAGTACATCGCGGAAGGGGTCGTGTATCTGGACGGCGGCAGCGCCGCCGGCCTGAAGGAAGGCCAGAAACTGATTATCGAACGCGCCGTCGCGAAGCCCGCCGCCGATGCTCCCATATCCTTGCCGCCGCCCTCGGGGCTCGTCGCCACCTTGAAGGTGATTTCCGTGGCCGCGTCTTCAGCCGTTTGCGAGATCGTTACCTCCACCGAACCCGTCGAATTAGGAGACGAGGCGCGCCTCGCTCCCGAAATCGTGGAAGAGGAAAGGGAACAAGAACAGCACGAACGCCTGACCGGAGGACGCGAGTACCCGCAACTCATCACGTTCACGGGGGCCGATCCGGTGGTTGAAGAGGCGCGGGCCTCCGTTCCGAGGCCGCCTTCGCCCGACGTCAACCAGTTACGCGGGAGGATGGGGATCGAGTACAGCTCGATTCTGACTCACAACAATCCTTCGAGTACGAGTTCTGAAGCAGGCCTCGTCGCGCGTGTCGAAATGACGCGAATTGGCGGCACCTATTGGAACTTCAATGGTTATTGGCGGGGACGTTTCACCACGCTCTCAGGCACAGCGGCGCCCGCCACGATCAGCGACCTGATCAACCGCACCTACACACTAAGCCTCGAGTACAACAATCCCGATTCACGCCTCGTCATGGGAGGCGGGCGCCTCTACCTGCCGTGGGCCACCAGCCTCGACACGATCGACGGCGGGTACGTCGGCCTAAAGACGGGCGATCGCACGATTTTAGGAATCTTCGGTGGAACAACTCCCGACCCGACTTCGTACGACTACAATCCCAACGGAAAGCTGGGCGGAGCGTTCGTGAATGTTTCCGGCGGCTCGTTCGAGGATTGGCACTACTCAACAACGCTTGGACTGGCAGTAAGCGCCATCGGTTGGCAGGCAACGCGTCAGTTCGGTTTCCTTGAGACTTCGATCTCCTTCCGGCACACGTTCTCCATCTACGACGCAACCGAGATCGACGTACCGCACACGGCGATCATCACGCCCGCCAGCGGCAGTGGGACGCCGTCTCCCACGACGACCACGGGAACAGGCGGCCTAAACCGCAGCTACCTGACCGTCCGCTATCAACCACATCCTCGTCTCGAGTTCGACCTCAACGACACGTATTTCCGCGATTTTCCCACCTTCGATCCAGAACTCATCGCCACGGGACTCTTGGACCGCTATCTTTTCCAGGGTCTGAGTGGCGGCGTTCGCATCAATCTGCCGGCCAGAATCGCCGTCTATACGGACATCGGAAAAAGCACCGCTAGCGGAGATACAAAGGGCTCTTGGAACCAAATGTACGGCTTGACGTTCGGCGAACTCTGGCGGACCGGCCTCCGCGCAGACCTGCGCTATTCGAAATTCAACAGCTCTTTTGGCAGTGGAGACTACAAGGCCCTTTCCCTCTCGCGCTCGCTGGGCGACCGCTTGGAATGGCAATTGATTGGGGGCCTTCAGAATTTCAATTCGACCATCACCACCACTACGCAAACGCGCTTCGTAAATACATATCTCGACTGGTCTCCGGGTAAGCTCCTGTTTTTTGAGGCGGGCTACACGTGGCAGCGCGGCGGAACGATGAACTACGACCAATTTCAGTTCATGGTGGGGAAAAGATTCGGAGGTTCGCGACGATGAAAGAAGGCTGCGGTCAAGCAACTCGCCGCATCGCTGCGAGCGCGGTTGTGCTTGCAGCGATCGCGTTTTTTGCCGTCGTCACCGCTCGCCTCGCCGGCGCCGCCCCAGCGGATGCGCTTTCTGATCTCCTCCCGAGGACGCAGTCGAACGTCGAGAAATTCGTCGAAGACTTTTCTTACCTTCGCTATGAGGAAGATCTCGTACAGCAAAAGCTCACGCAGCACGAAAAGGTCGCGTACAAACAGGAAACGGTCTTCGACTCGATCGTCCGCATGCGTTACGACGAGGGCAAGCTGCGAATCGATGAGCAACGCATCCCCGAGAAAAGCCCGCGCCGTGTGGAACCCCGCCCCCTCCTGAGCACATACGGCTTTTCGACGCTGGCGATGATCTTCCATCCCTACTATCAATCCAGCTTTCGTTTCACACGCTTAGAGGACGGTGCCTTACAGGGTACATCTCTGGCGCGAATCCATTTCGAGCACATTCCCGGCCAGCCGTCGCCGGTGCTGTATCAAATGATTGGCGCTGATAAGCCGCTCGAACTTACGGGGACGGCGTGGATTGATTCCGCCAGCGGAGAAATCCACCGTATCGAGGCCGCCTTCAGCCTCGAATCAAATGACCTCGGACTCAAAGCCATTCGCGCCGATCTATCGTACGCGCCGGTGATTCTGCAAGACGAGTCCGCGCCGCACTTGCTCCCGGCCGTCGCGACGATCGATCTCGAAACGCCGCGACAGCACTGGCGCAACATTCATCATTTCGTGGATTACAGAAAGTATCGAGTCACTACAAACATCCCTGGAGCCTCCGCACAATGACCACAAACGCCACATTTCGAACCATCGCCGCTCCCGCCGTGAAAACTCGAGACGGTCACCGATTGCAGCTGGCCTCCGCGTGGGCCGTCTCCCTTGTATTCATCCTGGTCGTCGCTGCTTACGGCTTCGATTACTACACCCTTGGCTCAGCCGGGCGCCCTTTTTCGCCCAAACACGCGCTCCTGCGGCCCAGCGGCAGCATCGGGATCAAACTCGGAATGCTCGGCGTGGGAATGTTCATGCTGATCTATCTCTATTACTTCCGGAAACGCTGGGGCTGGCTCAAGAATATCGGCTCGACAAAAAACTGGCTGGATTTTCACATCGTCCTGGGCGTGACGGCTCCCATCATCACCGCCTTTCATGCCGCGTTCAAATTCCGGGGAATCGCCGGGATGGCATTCTGGATCATGGTGGCGGTCGCGCTCAGCGGCGTCGTGGGCCGGTATCTCTACGCGCAGATTCCGCGGCGTCTCGACGCGGCCGAATTGACTTGGCAGGAACTGCAGGACGAACAGTTGGGGCTCACCCAACTCTTGGCGGCGCAGAAAATGTTCTCGCCGGGTGAACTCGTGGCGGCCTTTCACGTTCCCGACGTGGAAATGGTCAAGCACAAATCGGCGGCCGGAGCTCTGCTGTGGATGTTCCTGCTCGATCTCGCGCGGCCTTTCCGCGTGGCGGCGTTACGCCGACGCGTGCTGGGGTTTGGGGGCGTGCTGCTCAGCCTCGGGGGTGTTTTGCGCAGCGGCAATGGCGAGCTAGAAAGTGTCATCCAGATTGCGCGGCAGCAAGCGGCGCTTTCAAAACGCATGATTTTTCTGTCCCGCACGCACCAGGTGTTTCAGCTGTGGCATGTGGTGCATCGGCCGTTCAGCTATGGGTTTGTCGTTCTGGCATTGCTGCATATCGCCACCGCCATGCTGTTGGGATATTTGTAGGACAATCGAACCATGGATAACTTTGTCGCGTTCCTGATAGCCGCGGCGGTCCTGGGCTTCTTCGTGCGCCGTTACATGAAGGACCTCAAGAAGCAAGAGGAGCAGGCTCGCCTGGCCGCGGAAAAGGGAACGCTGCGGTCGGATGGCCCGCGCGCGCAGCATCCGCACATCGAGGCCGCGCACTGCATCGGCTGCGGCGCATGCACGTCGGTGTGTCCGGAGGGCGACGTGCTCGCGCTGGTCGGGGGCAAGGCCGTCATCGTTAACGGCCATAAATGCATCGGCCACAGCCTGTGCGCGGAGGTCTGCCCGGTCGGCGCCATGACCATGGTCATGGCCAGTCCGAGCATGGCGGCCGATATGCCCTACCTGACCCCCGAGCATGAAACCACCATCAAGAACATGTTCATCGTCGGCGAGCTCGGCGGATTGGCCTTGATCAAAAACGCCATCGCGCAAGGGCGCGACTCCATCGACACGATCTCTTCGAGAATTCCCAGCCTCCGCGCTGGCAAATCTCCAGACGTTTACGACGTCTTGATCGTCGGGGCCGGCCCGGCCGGCATCAGCGCCTCGTTGCGTGCCGCCGAACGCAAGCTCAACTACCTGACCCTCGATGAGGGCGAATTAGGCGGCACGGTCGCCAAGTACCCGCGTCAAAAACTGGTGTTGACCAGCCCGGTGGAATTTCCGATGTACGGAAAGTTCAAAAAGACGGAGCTCTCGAAGGAAGAATTGCTCGCGTTTTGGAATACGGTCCTCGAACGCGCGGATTTCAAGTTTCGAAGTGGCGAAAAAGTGGAAGATATCAAGAGGGGTGATGACGGCGTCTTCACAGTTGTCACACCCACGGCACAGTATCGTTCGCACGCCGTTGCCTTGGGCCTGGGACGGACGGGCAGTCCGCGAAAGCTGGGGGTCAAAGGAGAGGAACTGCCAAAGGTCATGTATCGCCTGATTGAAGCGGACCACTACGTGAACAAAAAAATCCTCGTGATCGGAGGCGGCGATAGCGCCGTCGAGGCGGCTATGGGTCTGGCGCATCAGATGGGAAATCAAGTCACCCTCTCGTATCGACAGGAAAGCTTCACGCGCATCAAAGAGCGTAACTCTCAGAGGATTGCGGACTGCATTCGGAAACAAAAGCTCAAGGTGTTGTTCAGTTCAAGCCCAGTCGAGTTTAAGCCGCAATCTGTGGTGCTCAACGTCAAAAGCAAAATCGAAGAAATTCCGAACGACTACGCGTGGATCTTCGCCGGAGGTGAACCTCCGAATGCCTTTCTCAAGAAAATCGGCGTGGGATTCGGAACGCTTGACATGACGTCCGAGGGGAGCAAGGAAGCCAAGAACGCCGCGCAGTCGAAAAACCAACTTGCCGACGCCCGGCGTGAGATGGCCCTACGGTAGAGCGTGAAGTGCGACAAAACTGTTCTGCGGTCAACTAAGATTGAGTCTGGAAAGGAATCGATATGAAGCCACCATCCCCGGCGATTTGCTTCGCGTTAGCCTTGGTCGCCCTCATCGGAGGATGCGACAAGTCAACCGCCAGCTCCGCCTCTCCGTCCAGCGCCGCCATCGATTCGCCCACCTCGCTCCTGTCGGCGACGCCCCCTCGAGGTGACCGAGACGCGATCACCGAAGCCATCCATAAACATCTTAACGACAATAAGGGCATCAACATGTCCGCCATGGAAATGAACGTTGGCAATGTCTCCGTCAACGGGGATCAAGCGCAAGCTGATACCGAGTTCCGCCTGAAACAAGGTGGAACGTCGATGTTGATTACGTATTTCCTCGAACGCCATGGCGGCAGTTGGATCGTGGTTCGCAACCAACCGAGCGGTGCCGGGCAGTTTGCCCATCCTCCGATGGACAAGGTCCATTCCGGCGGCGCCGTCACCCCTCTGCTCCCAGACGTTAGCGCCTTCCTGAAAAGCCATCCTGCGCCGAAGCCAAATTAAACGATCCCTTTCGCGGAGGGCTACGCGATGGCTTGTGGAATCGCCTTCTTCCATTTGCCTTGGGATTTCAGGATGAGCTCCACCACTTCGCGGATGGCGCCTTCCCCGCCCTTCGCTACCGTGACGTAGTGCGCGGCGCGCTTCACTTCGTAGACGGCGTCCCCCACCGCCACCGCCAATCCCGTGCGTTCCAGCAGCGGCAGATCGGGTAAATCGTCGCCTACATAGGCCACTTCCTCGTCGGTCACGCCCGCCCGCACGAGTATGGCTTTGTACGACTCGAGCTTTTTGGGCTGGCCCTGAATCACAAATTCCATCGAGGCTTCGCGGGCCCGACGCGTCGTGGCCGGCGAATCGCGGCCGGTGATCAACCCCGTGCGAATTCCCATGATACTCGCGAGCTTGATTCCCGCGCCGTCGTGCGCGTTGAAGACTTTCATCTCCACGACGCTGCCGTCGGGGAATCCCTGCAGGCAGACGACACCCGGCGTCATCGTGCCGTCAACGTCCATCAACAGGACGCGGATGTTGCGCGCGCGGCGCATGACCGGAGCCGGAAACTTCAATTCACGAATGGGCATCTTTTGCGGTCCTCAACACTTTGGGAGTGCGGATGCTTGGTTCCGCTTTCTCTACGACGAACCCACCGTTGGTTCGTCGTAGGATATTTCTGTTGTTAACCAATCCCGCTTGTGATGGCCTCATCAGAACAGTTGCAGCGCCAAAAGATCGTGGAGATGAAGCACGCCTTCGAGGCGCCCGCCGACGTCCACGACCAGCAGCGACGTGATTTTTCTCTCCTCCATCAACCGGAGCGCGCTGGGCGCCAGCTCAGTCCGGCTAACCGTAACCGGTGTGCGCGTCATGCAGTCGCCTGCGGTGAGATCCAACACATTCTCCTTCCGCTTTTGCATCATCCGACGTAGATCGCCGTCGGTGATGATACCAAGAAGGCGGCCGTCCGATTCCGTCACGGCGGTCAGGCCGAGGCCCTTCCGGCTCATCTCGTAGATCACGTCCGGCATTTTCGTTCCTGTAAGCACGCGCGGAATGGCCTTGCCAGTGCGCATGAGCGCTTCCGCCCGGCGCAGCTTCTTACCCAGCCGGCCGCCGGGATGAAGAGCCGCAAAATCCTCTTCCTTGAATCCGCGCCGCTCAAGCAACGAAATAGCAAGCGCGTCGCCCATGGCGAGGGCAGCCGCTGTGGAGGCCGTCGGCGCAAGATTCAGGGGGCAGGCCTCCTCCTTTACGGAGATGTCGAGAACGATCTCGCTTGCGGTCGCCAGGGTCGAGTCAGGCCGCGCCGTGAGCGTGAGAACCAGAATTCCCAAGGGCTTCAGGGACTCTAACAGCTCAATCATTTCGTCGGTTTCGCCGCTTGCGGAAATGGCCAGCAGCACGTCGCCGGCAGCGAGCATGCCAAGATCGCCGTGCAGCGCCTCGCCAGCGTGGAGGAAAAACGACGGCGTCCCGGTGCTGGCGAACGTAGCCGCAATCTTGCGTCCGATCAGTCCTGACTTGCCAAGTCCGGTAACAACTACCCTTCCTTTGCACGCGAACAGAAGCTCAACAGCCTTTTCGAAGCGTTTGTCGAGGCGCCCGATCAGCCCCGTAATCGCATCCGCCTCGATCTGCAGAACGCGCTTGGCGCTCTCAAGCGGCGTCTTCTCCGATTTCGCCGTTTTCCGTTGATTCGTGGCGCTCATGGCGTCGCCCACTCCCGCGCCAATGCCGAAAGCCGCTGAAGTTTGCGGATCAGCGGACGAAACTGATTTAGCGGCAGCGCGTTTGTGCCGTCCGAGAGCGCCTTCGCTGGATTCTCGTGCACCTCCAGAAAAACTCCGTCGATGCCCACTGCCGCTCCGGCGCGGGCTAGCGGTTCGATGAATTCCGGCTGGCCGCCGCTCGATTTCCCTTCTCCGCCCGGCAACTGAACCGAATGCGTCACGTCGAACACCACCGGGTAGCCGAATTTGCGCATAATCGGAAACGACCGCATATCCACCACCAGATTCTGATAGCCGAACGAGCTGCCGCGCTCGGTAAGAATAATCTTTTCATTGCCGGTACTTGCCACCTTTTCCGCTGCATTGCCGATTTCCTGCGGCGATAGAAATTGCCCCTTTTTGACGTTGACCGCGCGCCCCGAGCGGCCCGCCGCAATCAGAAGATCAGTCTGCCGCGAAAGGAATGCAGGGATCTGAAGAGCGTCGCAAACTTCCGCAGCGGGCGCGACGTGGGCCACCTCATGCACGTCAGTAAGTATCGGAAGGCCCGTTTGCTGCTTAATCTTCGCGAGGATTCGAAGCCCCGCTTCGAGCCCCGGCCCGCGATAAGAGGCCGCCGACGAGCGATTCGCTTTGTCGTACGAAGCCTTGAAAATCAGCGGGACGCCGAGCTCCTCCGCCGCGGCCCGAAGCTGCTCGGCAATGCTCATCGCATGGCCTTCGCTTTCGATCACGCAAGGTCCCGCGATAACGAAAAGCGGCGCGTCGCCGCCAACGCGGATTTTGCCGATCGTGAAGCTGCGCGGAGGTGCCATCGCTCTGACGCCGCGCAGTATAGCATCGGTCGCGCAACGCGAAGATAGCCCGCACGTACGAGCTCTCCGAAGAGTCCCGGGCCGTCGCCCTGATGTTGCTACGGTTCGGAGCCGGATTTGAATGCGGAGGGGTCGTCGCCGGCCTCAAGCGTTTGGCAGAGAAAGTCTGCGATGTCTCTTTCCTGACCCAGCCCGACCGCACGAAGGATTCGAGCAGACAGCAACACAAAAAGCCCATTCACGCTCGCTAAGACGGCACTTGTCCAAGGCCATAAATTGCGCGTGACCGCGAAGTAAATGACAGACACCGGTAGAAGAATGCCAAAAGGGAGGACCCCGATTGCGAGGAGAATCTTAACGTTTCGCTCCAGGTCAAACGTCCCTTCTACTCGGGTGCCCCCGCCCTTGGGCTGAAACTCTCCGACTAAAACGGGAGGCGCATTCCGAGCCCACGTGCGTTCAAAGATGCGGAATCGCCGACCTTGGATAGTCCCCAGGAAACCCTTGGACCCTCCGTAGCCAGTAAGGGAAAAAGCCGTCACTCGCTCTGGATCAATCGTCACCGCCAGGCGGCGCCCGCACTCCTCGGGAACTAGATTGGAATAAAGCGTGAGCCGTGTTGGCGGGGCAAAGAAGCGCATGGACCTGCTTCTGCTGATGAAATCGCCAGAGTTTAACACCGGACCCAAGATAGCCGCGAGTTGACGGAG
>Ga0073928_10003331_pt1 | contig 25600 bp, 12 predicted proteins | sample PaiPotPPA55metaG_FD_76969 | JGI IMG/M metagenome (GOLD analysis project Ga0073928, IMG submission 76969) | Iron sulfur acid spring bacterial and archeal communities from Banff, Canada, to study Microbial Dark Matter (Phase II) - Paint Pots PPA... ...
ATCCTCGCCAGCGGCGCCGCCGATGACGCCGGAGGGAGAAGCGTGTCACTAGGCTATTTTGAAAATTGCAACCCCTTGAGACTCAGCCCTTTGCGGTCTCATGGTGTCGAAGATGAGCCTAAGCCCCGTGCCGTCATCCGCGCCGCGCAGGCGCTCATGGTGCTCTTTTGGGGATGGCGACTCGCGCACCGATTGTTCGCCACCGCCAGGCAGCGTGCTTGCCTCGAGCGCGCCGAACGTAACCTCAATGATCTGGCCCACTTGAATGGGATCGCCAACCCACAATCAGTCGTAGAGCGGCCGGATTAGCCCATCGCAGCCCAAGCCTACATTCCCTTAGAACCATCTCCGGCTCTTGATGGTTACGGGACTACCAGTACCACGATTTTGTAAAATTATTAGGCAAAAAAGCTTGCGTTCCTTGAGTTCATGGGGAGATAATCTTTTGACTGACAGATTCCAAACCGTCTACCGAGTGAGGGGGGTCGGAAAATCGATCCTGGACCAAACTTCGGAGGGCGTAGCTGTGTCTGATTGGCGCCGTGCGGACGGGATCAGTCGGGCTCGCCAATTGTTTCCGGCGAGTAAAATTGCACTTTGTCTAACAACCGGGTTTCAGGGAGGCTAACGTGAACGGATTAAGCCGCGCGTGCTGGATTGGGATCGCGCTTTCGACTCTGGGTCTGGCGCAAAGCAACTTCAGCGTGTATCAGCCAAGCGGGGTGGTTGCTACCCCCACCATGGTGCTGGTTTCGACGCCCTTCTGCAGTCCCGGCAACCTGATCTCTCCGCCTCTGAATCTCCCCCGGCAGATCCTGCAATTCAGCCCGTCGGGCGGGACACCCACGGTGTTCAGTGACCTCAGCAGCCTCCCCAAAGCCAACATCCAGTGCACCACCGACGGCATGGCCGGGTTCGATAGCTATCTCGTCATGTCGCAGTGTACCTGCGGTGGATTCTCGCAGGGTGATGTTTTTGTCCAGTTGAACAACCAAATCTACAAGATACCCCCGGCCGGCGGCACGCCGGTGTTGTTCTCGACCCTTCCCGAGTACCTTCATGGAATGACCTTCGACGGGGTCGGCACGTTCGGCTATAACCTGGTCGTGCTCACCCATAACGCGCACACTGGCGGCGCGGTCTACACCGTCGATTCGACGGGTAAGGTCACCGGGCCGCTCATTAGCCAGAGCACAGAGTTAGTCAATCCTCTTGTGGCTCCCTTCAACTACGGGACGATCAAGCAGGGCGACCTGTTAATGGCCGGCTACAACGGCACGATTTACGACATGACGCCCTCTACCACGGGCACCGGTTACACCGTAACCGCGTTTGCTACCGGGTTCGATGAGCCCGAGGGCATCGACTTCATTCCGCAGAACTTCATCACCTACTACGACGCCATCCAGGGGCCTACCGACTCGGACGAGCAGAACGAGCAGAACCCCAATCCGAGCTTTATCGAGACGTTTGCCCCGAGTTTCTTCTCTGGATACGGCGGCAGGATGCTGGTCCGCAACGAGTCGTTCCAACCCAGCCAACCGGGTGGCACGATTTACGCGGTAGACAGTGCAGGTGTCAAGAAATCTCTGGGATACGCCCCTGGCGAGCAGGAAGGCGCGATGTTCGTGACTTCCAACGTAAGCCTGCTGTGCCCTGCTAGCACGGGGCAGTTGGGGACAGCGTACTCCTCCGCGGTGGTCGCTTCAGGCGGCGCCCCTCCTTATGCATACAAGCTCACGTCCGGCTCGCTACCGCCAGGGCTTTCCCTGAATGCGCAAACCGGCGCGATCACCGGCATACCCACCACGATCGGCACTTTCAGTTTCACCATCCAGGCGCACGACTCGACGGGCCAGCCAGCGGGGCTGGCCGTGATACATTGCTGCATCACGATTTCGTCGGCCACATTGGCAGCGGCATGCCCGGCGAACACAGGAACCGTGGGGGTCGCATATTCGTCCTCCGTGAGCGTTACCGGTGGAGTGCCGCCCTATACGTTCTCGGTCACCAAGGGTACTTTGCCGGCCGGACTCAGCCTCAACGCTTCCACCGGCGCCGTGACTGGCACGCCGACCAAGGCCGGCACTTTCGCGTTCGGGATCAAGGTAGTCGATTCGACCGGCACGGCCGTTGTGATCTCGTGCAGCATTACGATTTCGGCGCCGCCGCTGACGTTGACCTGCCCGGCCGGGACCGGCCAAGTAGGGATACCGTATTCGTCCGCGCTAGTGGCGGGCGGAGGCATACCGCCGTACACGTTCGGCATTCCGAAGGGACTGCCCCCCGGCTTGTCGCTGAATACCTCGACGGGCGCGATCACCGGTACGCCCACTACTTCCGGCACTTACTCGTTCAGCGCAACCGTTGCCGACTCCACCGGCAAGACCACCACGATCACTTGCAGTATCACGATTGCGCCGGCGCAACTCACATTGAATTGTCCATCCACTTCCGGCCAAGTGGGCATCGCGTACTCGTCTGCCTTGACGGCGACGGGCGGCGTACCTCCCTACACGTTTACTATCGCCAGCGGCAGCCTGCCGCCTGGCCTGACGCTCAACGCGCAAACCGGGGCGATCACCGGCAAACCCACCAAAGCCGGGACCTACAGCTTTGGCGCGTCGGTAAAGGATTCGACAGGAGCGACGCAGGGTGCGCAGTGTACTATCACCATCGCGCCTTCCACGCTGTCATTGACCTGCCCCACGGGTACCGGCCAAGTAGGCACGCCCTATCAGTCCGCGCTGACGGCCTCGGGTGGCACGCCGCCGTACACGTTTAGCATCAGCAGCGGTTCGTTGCCCGCGGGCCTGAGCCTGAATGCCTCGACCGGCGCCATCACCGGTACACCGACCATGGCTCAAACTGCGAGCTTCGGTGCCACGGTTACCGATTCGACCGGTGTGGTAGCCACCATTAAGTGCAGCATCGTGATCGCCCCGGCGACGTTAACGTTGACTTGTCCGGCAGGTACCGGTCAGGTGGGCGTCTCCTATTCTTCCGCGCTCACGGCCAGTGGAGGCCTGCCGCCCTACACGTTCTCGGTCAGCGGCGGTGGCGCCACGGGCCCATTGCCGCCGGGCTTGACGCTCAATGCCTCGACCGGAGCCATCACCGGCAAACCCACTACCTACGGTACTTATTCGTTCACGGCCACGGTCACCGACTCTACCGGCAAGAGCACCAGTATCTCCTGCAGCATTACGATTGCGCCAGCCACACTGACGCTAACTTGTCCGTCCGGCACGGGCCAGGTGGGAATCGCCTATTCGTCGGCCTTGACGGCCAGCGGGGGCGAACCTCCGTACACGTTTAGTATCTCGACTGGCAGCCTGCCGCCTGGTCTGACACTCAACGCGCAAACCGGTGCGATCACCGGCACACCCACCAAAGCCGGCACCTACAGCTTTGCCGCAACTGTCGCGGACTCGACCGGGGCCTCGAAGAGCGCGCAGTGCAGCATTACCATTGCGCCTTCGACGCTGTCTTTGAAGTGCCCGTCGGGAACGGGCCAAGTTGGAGTAGCCTATTCGTCCGCGCTAACTGCTTCCGGCGGCACGCCTCCATACGCGTTCAGCATCAGCAGCGGGTCGCTGCCCGCGGGCCTGAGTCTGAATACGTCTACCGGCGCCATCACCGGTACGCCCACAATGGCGCAAACGGCCAGCTTCTCGGCCACGGTGACGGATTCGACCGGTGTCGCGGTCACCATCAAGTGCAGCATCGTGATCGCCCCGGCGCAGTTGACGTTGACTTGTCCGGCGGCCACCGGTCAAGTAGGCATCCCCTATTCATCCGCGCTAACGGCTGCCGGGGGCGTTACACCGTACACGTTCAGCATCAGCAGCGGCGCGCTGCCCGGCGGCCTGTCGCTCAACGCTTCCACGGGCGCAGTCACGGGCCTGCCCACGAAAGCGGGCACGTTTACGTTCGGCGCGACTGTAACCGATTCGACCGGAAAGACGGCCACTATCAGTTGCACAATTACCGTGGCGCCCTCCACGCTGTCCTTGACCTGTCCGGCGAATACCGGTCAGGTAGGCATCGCATATTCGTCCGCCTTGGCCGCTTCCGGCGGAACACCGCCGTACACGTTTAGTATCGGCAGCGGCTCTCTGCCTCCCGGCCTGACCCTGAACACCTCCACCGGGGCAATCACCGGCACACCTACCACGGCCGGGGCTTTCAGCTTCGTCGCGGTCGTTACCGACGCGCACGGAGTCAAGGCAGGCATGAAATGCACCATCACCATTTCGCCTCCCACGCTGACGTTGACTTGCCCGGCCGGGACCGGTCAAGTGGGCGTGGGGTATTCTTCCGCGCTGACGGCCAGCGGAGGAGTGCCACCCTACACATTCTCCGTAAGCGGCGCTCCAGAAGCGCGACGGAAGAGCACTACCAGCGGGCTACCGCCGGGACTCACGTTGAACAGTTCGACGGGCGCCATCACGGGCACGCCAACTACCTACGGGACATTCTCGTTTAGCGCTACGGTGACTGACTCGAAGGGCACGACCACCACCATCACTTGCACAATTACGATTGCGCCCGCCACACTCACTCTGACCTGTCCGGCGGCTACTGGACAGGTAGGCATCGGCTACTCATCCGCGCTAACCGCTAATGGTGGCGAAACACCGTACACCTTCAGCATCAGCAGCGGCGCACTGCCCGGTGGCCTGACCCTCAACACTTCCACGGGCGCCATTACAGGTATACCGAACAAAGCTGGCGCCTTCACATTTGGCGCAACAGTGACCGATTCGACCGGAACGGCCACCACTATTTCCTGCACGATTACCATAGCGGCCTCCACGCTGTCCTTGACCTGTCCGGCAAATACCGGCCAGGTGGGCACTGCGTATTCGTCCGCGCTGACGGCTTCCGGCGGCACTGCGCCGTACAAGTACAGCATCAGCAAGGGATCCTTGCCGCCCGGCCTGACGCTGGACACCTCTACAGGAACGATCACCGGCACTCCTACCAAGGCCGGGGCGTTCAGCTTCGCGGCCACCGTGACGGATGCGCACGGCGTCGTGTCCACCACCAAGTGCACCATCACCATCGCCGCCGCGCCGCTCACCTTGAACTGCCCGGCCAGCAAGGGTAGAGTTGGCGTAAGCTATTCTTCGGCGCTTAGGGCCAGCGGCGGCGTGCCGCCGTACACATTCTCCGTTAGCGGCGGCGGCGCTCTGGATTCGCGGCGGGCGCCCGGCGCCACCGGTGGACCGCTGCCACCAGGATTGTCGCTCAATACCTCGACGGGCGCCATCACCGGCTCACCCACTTCGCCCGGTACTTACTCGTTCACCGCCACCGTCACGGATTCGACGGGCGCCACCACCAGTATCAGTTGCAGCATCACGATTGCGCCTGCGCAACTGACCTTGTCGTGCCCGGCCAGCTCCGGCCAGACCGGCGTACCATACTCCTCCGCGCTGTCCGCTAGCGGAGGTGTGCCGCCGTACACCTTCTCCGTCAGTGGTGGTGGGACAACTCTCCGCCGGACACACACGTCGGTCTCTGGTTTGCCGCCGGGACTCAGCCTGAATACATCAACGGGCGCCATCACCGGTACACCCACTTCACCTGGCACCTACTCGTTTACCGCCACGGTGACCGACTCGATCGGAGCGACGGCTACCATCAATTGCACCATTACCATTGCCGCGCCGCCGTTGACCATATCGTGCCCCTCAGGATCGGGCGTAACGAACACGCCGTATTCTAGCTCCGCCATTGCCAACGGCGGCGTACCGCCGTACACGTTCAGCATCACCGGCGGTTCTCTGCCCGGCGGCCTGACGCTGAATCCGGCTACGGGCGCGATTACCGGCTCGCCCAACAGCCCGGGAACTTTCAGCTTCACGATCACGGTAACCGATTCCGCGGGGGCGACGGCCAGCGCGTCCTGTGCTATTACCATTACTACGTCCATACCGCCTCTGACTGTGACCTGCCCAGCCGGCTCTGGTGTCGAAGGCACAGCCTATTCATCGTCAATAAGCGCTACGGGAGGCACTGCGCCTTATACCTTCAGCATCACTAGCGGCAATCTGCCCACCGGCTTGACGCTTAACCCCTCGACCGGTGCGATCACCGGCACGCCTAGCGCCGCTGCAACTTACACTTTCCGGGCCACCGTGACCGATTCGACCGGCGCCTCGGCCAGCAGCGGGTGCGTCATCATCATCGCTCCGCCTGGCACGCCGCTCTCGTTGTCCTGCCCCAACACCGGACAGGTCGGCAGCTCCTATAATTCAGGTGTGGCGGCGGCCGGCGGTATACCGCCCTATACTTTCTCGATCACGTCCGGAAGCTTGCCGCCGGGTCTGACCTTTAACACCACGACCGGCAACATCACCGGCACACCCACGACGGCCGGGACCTATAGCGTGACGTTCCAGGTTGCCGATTCGGCCACGCCGACGGAAACCGCCACCGCCACATGCAACATGATCATCGCACCATCGGGCACGCTGTCCACTTGCGTGCCGAGCAGTTCCTTGTCGGTATTGGTGCAGGGAGGCGTGGCCGTGGCGTATATCCCCAACGGTAGTTGGAGCGAGAGCGGGATCGGCGTAGACGTAGTGCCCATCGAGGGCGCCGCCCCGCCGCGCGCGTTCATCGACACCGCTGGGAATCCGGTCAATTCCTGCTCGTCCAATTGGATCACGGGAACCACCGTGTGCTCGGGTAATGGCACGGATGTCTATATCATTAACGGCACCACGTTAAGTTCCGTCGTGAACTCGGGTGGGTTCGGACAATCTTACTTCAGCGGCGGCGATTGCCTCAATTGCGGCGTAGCCATCGATGCCGCCACCAATCAGGCAGTGATCGAAACCAGCGCGGGTGAGGGGCTCGGCGGGATGCAGTTCCTGGATCTGGGAACCAACACCTTTGAACCTCTGATTTCCGTTCCGCAGTTTACCTCTGAGAACATTGCGGTAGACCCGGTGCTCAACCTGGTGCTGTCGCCCAATGAAGGATATAACTCCGACGCTCCGGACTACCAGCTTCTGCAATTCACACCTGGGACGACCGCGAACCAACTCTTCAACCAAGCCAATTACAGCACCTATGGCGGCCAGACTTATGACTCTGCAGGCTTGGATTGCACAACCCATATCGCCATCAGCACCGAAGAGTTTACCGGCATGCTCGCGATTTTCGATCTGACGCAGGCCACCTTCGATACCACCGCTGGGACGTGGACAGCGCCCTCCACGAATCAGGAGTTTCCGGAGTTTGATGGCTTGGGGGCCGGGACCTCCGGGATGGCGGTGGCGCCGGGATCGCACTTGGCTATCATCGCCGGCGAGTTCGGCGGTAACGAATTCGGCGTGGTCCAGCTTCCGTCGAATTCCGGCACCGGCACTCCGGCTGTGTTGGACTATGTCGCTGCCTACGTACCCACAGAACCCAACGGAAACTTTTTTGAGAATGGCCTCGATCCGCACACGGTAACTGCGTATGTGAGCTCCAATACCGGCAAAGCGCTAGGGTTGTTGGTTGACGACCCACGCAACTATGTCGCCTTGATTGACTTGCAGGCACTCCTGAATGCCCCGCGCCAGCCGGGATCGAACTATGTCGATCCCAGCGTGGATCTGGTGGGCACGGGCATCATCACGTTTATCTCTATCCCGGCTCCGTATGTATTGTGTCCGACGGCCGCCTGGGACCAGAACGACCCATACTCCTCGTCCTTTGCCACATCGGGGTTGGTGCCGCCCGAGACCTTCTCAATCACCGGGTCTCTGCCACCCGGACTGTCGGTCGATTCTTCCGGAAATGTCACGGGCACGCCCACTACGGTCGGCAACTACAGCTTTTCGGTTCAAGTCACCGATTCGGTGGGCACGATGGTGAGCGCTAGCTGCGGCATTGCCATCAATGCAGCGCCATCCATTTCCTGCCCGGCTTCAGCGGGCACGGCCGGCCAGCCTTATTCTTCCTCTGCGGCCGTCACGGGAGGAGCGCCGCCGTACTCGTTCTACATCAGCTCTGGATCGCTTCCAACCGGACTGACGCTCAACAGCACCACCGGCGCTATCACCGGCACGCCGAGAGTGACGGGAACGAATAGCTTCACGATCACGGTCACGGATGCTACGGGCGCCAGCGCCACGACCAGTGACTGCGGCATTACGATTGCGCCTCCACCGCTGACCCTGACCGCCCCGCTAAGCACCGGCGCGCTAACCATTACCTATTTCTCTCAGGTAGCGACTGGCGGCACGGCGCCGTACACCTTCTCGATCACGCCCGGGTCGCTGCCACCCGGTCTGACAGCGAACTCCAATGGCACCATAAGCGGTGTGCCTACCACTAAGGGAACGTACAACTTCACGATCCAAGCCATGGACGCGGCCGGCGCCTCTACCAGTGAGAGCGCTACCATCTCCATCACGGCGCTTCACCCTGCCGTGCTGGCCTCCTGCCAGGGGGTCAACGCCATGTCCGTGTTGGCCCAGGGAGGCAATGTGAATGCCTATGTGGCCAACGGTAGCTGGCAAGAACGCACTAGCGGCATTCAGCTTGTCCCGTTAGAAGGCAGCGGCACTTCCTTGACCAGCATACCGACCAGTAACGAGGTCAGTTCGTGTGCCTCGAACTGGGTAACCGGCCAGACCGTGTGTACGGGCGACCAAAACGAGGTCTACCTGGTAAGTGGATCCACTGTGACGAGCACTTTGTTTGCAAGCGGATCCGGAGATGAATACTTCCAAGACGGTCAATGCGTCAGTTGTGGTGTGGCCATCGATGCTTCCAGCAATCAGGCCACTATTGAAGTCGCCACGGGCTTTGGAGCGGGGGGCGTGCAGCAGCTCGATCTGACCAGCAACACCTTCGGAACTCCGCTCACACTGCCGGGACAATCGGCTGAAAGCGTGGGTATGGATCCCTTCCGTCACTGGGCTCTATCTCCGAACGGGGGCTATTACGGTCCGCCGGACTATGCGATAGTACAGAACCAGCCGACGCCTACGCTCTTCGATTTCGCCAGCATTCTCAGCTACTTCGGCTCTAACGATTACCTGGCCGCCGGCGCCGAGGATTGCACCACCGGTATCGCCCTGGCAACCCAGGAGTACAATGCGAACATGTTGGTGACGGATCTGAGCCAGGCGACCTTCGATCCGGTGGCCCAGCAGTGGAACGCGCCGGCTCAAGTACAAAGTTTTCCGGAGTTCTACTCGCTGGATGACGGTGCTAACGGATTGGCCATAGCCGGAGGATCGCATCTGGGCCTGGTCACCGGTATCTATTGTTGCAGCCCTAGCTTCGCCGCCATCCAACTGCCTTCCACTTCCGGCAGCGGTACGCCGTCTGTGACGGACTACGTGGTAGCTAATTTCCCGACTGACCCGAGCGGAAACTACTGGCAGAACAGCCAGGGCCCCATCCTGGTCAGTGCCTACGTCAGCCCCAATACGGGCACGGCTCTGGGAGTGGTGGGTAACGATCCGCGAACCTATCTGGCGCTGATTGACCTGCAGATGCTGCTGGCCGCGGCGCGAGAGTCCGGCACCCACTACATCGATCCGAGCGTGGATCTGGTGGGCACTGGAATTCTGAAGTGGGTTCCGGTGCAACCGGTGATCCTGACCTGTCCTCAGAACGAGTGGATTACCGGCTCGGCTTATTCGTCTTCAGTCACAGCCCAGAATGGATTCCCGCCGTACACTTTCTCAATAACCGGCGGCTCTCTACCACCTGGGCTGAGCATGAGTAGCGGCGGCAACATTACCGGGACGCCTACCGCCACTGGCGTGTACACGTTTACCGCACAGGCGGTGGATTCCACTGGCACGGCAGCCGGTACGGGGAGCATGTCCTGCACGATCACCATCGCAGCGCCCCTGGCGTTGACGGCTCCCACTGCCACCGGGCAAGCTGGTATGCCGTATTCCTCTATAATCGGTGTTACCGGTGGCTTCCCGCCGTATTATATGTATATCAACAGCGGGAGCTTTCCGACCGGCTTGAATTTGAACGGCAATACGGGCGCTATCACGGGTACTCCTACGATTCCAGGAGCGTACAGCTTCCAAATCTATGCGTACGACTCGTCGGGTGTCACGAACGCGTATGGCAACTTCACCATCACCATCGCACCCGCGCCGCTGGTTACGAGCTGTCCACTCAATACGGCCCAGACATCCATTATGTACTTCTCGCAAGTTGCTTCGGGAGGCGCGGCGCCCTATAGCGTGTCCGTGAGTTCGGGATCATTGCCACCAGGCCTCTCGGCTAATACCTCCAGCGTGATCGCCGGCACGCCCGGCAGCGCTGGAACGTACCCCTTTAATCTCCTGGTGACCGACTCGGCGGGTAACTCCGCAACGGCCAGTGGGTGCAGCATTGCTGTGTCAGCGCCGAATCCGGCGGTTCTGGCCGCCTGCCAGCCCGCCAATAACATCTCTGTGCTGAATCAGGGCGGCAACGTGAACGCTTACTTCCCAGCCGGCAGTTGGGGCGAGTATAACTACAATGTGTATGTGGTCCCGCTGGAAGGTAGCGGTTCACTGGCGACGATCCCGACATCGGGGCCCGTGAATTCCTGCGCCTCCAACTGGGCGACCGGCCAGACCGTTTGCGTCGACAATTACAGCCAAGTGTACCTGATCAGCGGTTCGACTGTTACAACTACGGAAGGCGATTCGGCCTTCGGGTATAACTACAGTTACGAGGGATACTGTTACACGTGTGGTGTGATGATCGACCCGAGCACGAATAAGGCTGCCATCTCCATGGCCTTGGGCGAAGGAAGTGGGGTTGGGATACAATTCCTGGATCTGGCCACCAACACCTTTGAGAGCCCGGTGCCGGTGAAAACTGGTAGCATGGAGACGGCAGCGATTGACCCCATACGGCATTCGGTGCTCATCTCCGCTTCGTTTTATCAACAAAATCCGATTTTGCAAACCCAGCCGTCCACGGGCGTCTTCTACCAATCGCCGATTTATTATTACAACGACTCGGCAGCCGAGGATTGCACGACGGGCATCGCGCTCACCACCAACAATTACGACGATGCGCTTTCCATTGCCGATTTGAGCCAGGCCTTCTTCGATCCGATCATGGGCGCCTGGAGCGCTCCGAGCCAAGCTCAGAGCACGCCGGAACTCGGCAACCTGGTCGAAGGTCCTTCGGGCATTGCCATCGCTCCCGGCTCTCATCTGGGTGTGGTTACCGGTGAATACTGCTGCGGCCCTGGATTCGGCGCTATTTCACTGCCGGCTACCTCGGGCAGCGGCACGCCGGCGCTGGTGGATTATGTCGAGGCGAATTTCCCGAACGACCCCAGCGGGAATACTTGGTATAACGGCCAAGCGCCCCACACCGTGACTGCCTATCTCAGCCCCAACACGGGCAAGGCGCTAGGGGTCGTAGGCAATGACAGCCGAACGTATCTCGCGGTCATCGACCTGCAGGCGCTGCTGAACGCGCCGCGTCAGTCGGGAACCCACTACATCGATCCCACCGTCGATCTGGTGGCCACTGGCATCTTGACATGGATTTCTGTGCAGTAAAGTTTGAGACTATAAATTCTCGGGAGGTTTCTTTATGCAGTTGCGTTTGACACTAGGGCGTGCCGGCAGGCTTTTCATGGGCGCGATGGCCGTCTGTGTTCTGGTCCCCGGCTGGGCGTCCGCCAATACCGCCGGTGTGATCCACTTGCCCACCGGGCACCTTTACGTAATGAGTGGGACAGATAACACCCGCGAGCTGATCAAACAGGCGCAAGTTGCCTGTCAGGATAAAGAAGGCATCGCGGGTGACGCCAAGAAGCAAAACCAATGTGTCCCGATGCAGAATCTCCCCCCGGGAGCCTGTGACTCGACCTACGGCAAAGGGAATCAGTTTGTGACCGTCGGTGGCTACCAGTGGAAAAAAGTGCAGGGGTTTACCGGTTTCTACGATTGCGGCAAGACGCAGCAGCAATCCGATCAGATATTCCAGAAACATTGTGCCGCCCCGGGATGCACCATTTGGCAGCACTACAACGATACTTATAACGCCACGCAGTAATCGTCCGCGACAACTGGTGGCTGAGTGCTGCCTTCCGTTCGCGTGTTGTGGCCGCCCGGCAACGATTCCGTCGCGTGCCGGACGGCCGGTTGCACTTGACACCACACAGTACGCTTGGGTAAGCTGACTGACGGATAGCCGCTCGTTGTGATACGGTGTCATCCCATTCAGATCTGTCGTCCCGCGTAGGGTTGCGCATCAGGAGTACCTTGAAGCGATCCACGGTATTGCGAACCGCCCTGCTGGCGGCGTTCCTTGGTAGCGCCGCTCTCGCTGCGAATTCGGCCCTGGAACCTTTTCTCGTCGCCAACGACGACCTTGCCAGCCCATCTCCCGCGAACAGCCTGACCTTCTACACCATCGCAGCGGACGGCCGGCTTACGCGCCCGGTCTCCGTGCCCTCGGGTGGCTACGGCATCGCGGGCGGCTATTTCGGGTTCGCCAGAGTGTTGGTCGTGCCTGAGGGAGCGGACGCTTGTGTCTACGCCTCCAACTCACAATCGAAGAACATAGTAAGCATTCAGGCCGGCGCCCGGAAGCGCGTGGGCGCTTTCCGGGAATCCCACCCCAATAGAACTATGGCCACGAACGGTGTTGGTCTGGCGGCCAACGCACGCTATTTGTATGCCGCCTTCTCGGGTTCCGGCAACACCGGCACGTTCGAGATCGAGGGTGGCTGTACACTGGAGTTTGTGGGCAACGTTCACATGCAAGGCCGCAATGGCGGCTCGGTCGTGGGTATGGCGGTGCATAAAGGCCTCATGGTGGTCGCCTACGGAGATGGTTCCATCGAATCATTCAACATCTCCGGCGGCTTGCCGGTTTCCAATGGCGACGCACAGAACGCTACCGGCTACCAGGACGAGCACCTTCCCGATGCGGTGGACATCACGCAAGATGGCCACTACGCAATTTTCGGCGATGCTTCGGAAGCCACCACCGTACAAGTGTCCGATATTTCGTCCGGCAAGCTGACCCCCACCGTCGTCTACAGCCTCGGCGCCGCCTGGAACTCCAGCAGTGTCCGGCTAAGCCCGGATGAAAGCGTTTTGTACATCTCAAACAGTTCCGGGGGCCGTGTGACGGCTGCGTTTTTCGACAAGTCTACTGGAAAGGTGAGGAAAGGGTGCACTTCCAGCCCACTAAAAGGTTTTTACACGAAATTTGCTTACGCCGGTGCGGTGGCCACCCAACTGGCCACGGGCACGGGTGGTCTACTTTATGTCCCTGAATTTGGCACCGGTAGCCAGTCGTTTATCGGCGTGCTCCGTTTCGCCGCCACGCCGACGGGCTGTACGCTCACCGAAACGGAGGACTCGCCCGTCGCAGGCACCCGCTCGTCCGCCCTGCTCTCGATCGGAGTGTATCCCCCCCGGCCGTTTTAGCGTACCCGTGGCCGCCATGCGGATCGCCAGGCATACGATAGAGCGCTGCCTTCTGACGGCCTGCTTATGCGCCATGTTGCACGGCGGCGCGGCCGCGCAAACCACGCCGACCACCGGTTGTCCTCAGCGGCCGCTTTCGAACGCCGTCGTGAAAAATCCACTGGACCTCACCAGCACCAATGGCGCGTTGAAGGTCGATTTCACGCTGCGCAGCCTGAAACTGCCCGAGCAATTCCTGAAGGAATGTTACCTCTACGAAACCAGTTCCGGACCGGTGGAAGCTCCCACGCTTCGCCTCAATCCCGGCGACCAACTCGAGTTAACTTTGACCAACCGTTTGACATTTGTGCCGCCGGCTCCCCCCGTCGGCTTCCTTGCGCACGACATGGCCGCCATGCCCGCTCCGGGGACTCCGCACGACCCGTGCCTCGGCGGCGCCATGGTAGCCACTTCCACCAACATCCACTTCCATGGTTTGGGCATCCCACCCAAGTGCCATCAGGATGACGTGCTCATCACCGGCATCGAGAACACCGATCCGCCCTTCTCATACTCCTTCCAAATTCCCCCGGATCATCCTCCGGGCATGTATTGGTACCATCCCCACGTGCACGGATTTACTACGTTGCAGGTCAATGGCGGCGCCGCCGGAGTCTTGATTGTCGGCGGCATGGAAACGGTGAAGCCTGAGGTGGCGGGACTCCCCGAACGTGTGTTAGTGGTCCGCCAGGAGTTTGAGAACCCGGATTCCTGGCTGGCGGGTCCGAATCGTCTGACCCTCAATTTCCAGCCGGCCAGATATCGTCACCGCCTGCCGCCCATCCTCCAAATGAAGCCCGGCGTGAAGGAGTTCTGGCGCGTGGCCAACGCCGCCTCGCAGGCTTTTCTGAGCCTGCAGGTCCTGTTTGGAACCACTCCTCAGAACCTCACCCTGGTCGCCCTGGACGGCGTCCCGGTGCGCAAAAGCGTCGAAGTCCAATCCATCGAATTACCGCCGGCTGGCCGCGCGGAGTTCATCGTGACAGGCCCGCCGTCCGGGCAGGCAGCCCGCCTGCAGACGGCCGGATTTGACACCGGTCCGATCGGGCCGCCGAATCCGACCAAAGAACTGGCGGAGATTGTGGCCACGGCCAACGCGCAAGAACCGCCGGCGTTCGGGGGGGGGAACACCATCCGCAAACCCCGCGCGCCCACCAGCGCAGACATGCCGCTGAAGGCCCGCGTTACGGCCCGCAGGGCCATGTATTTTGCCGAGGCCGCCGCGGGCACCAACGGCCCTACGGAGTTCTTCCTGACCCTCGAGGGACAAAAGCCCAAAATGTTCACGATGTCCAGCCCACCCGCCGTGGTCACGAAAGTAGGAGCAGTAGAAGACTGGACGATAGCCAACCATGCCGGCGAGGTGCATACCTTTCACATCCACCAGATCCACTTCCTGTTTCTTGAGGTGAACGGGAAAAAACTCACCAATCCCGAGTGGCGCGATACGGTGATCGTGCCGGCGTGGGATGGCGTCGGCCCCTACCCCACGGTAAAGCTCCGCATGGATTTTCGTGATCCCAGGATCGCGGGCACCTTCGTCTTCCACTGTCACATCCTGGATCATGAAGACGGCGGCATGATGGCCAAGATCCAGGTCAATCCGAAATAGCGCAAAGTGCGCGGCGTGCCGCCTGACCAAGGCCAAATAGGGTAAAATAATCGAATCATGTCTCCGGGAATCGTCGCTGCCTGTTGCCTGCTGGGGTTGTCTGCCGCGAACGGACAGTCGCTCGTCGTGGACCGTGGATTGCCGCCCGATACAGCTTCCGCTTCCCCGGCCCTGCGTGCCGGCTGGGAGAAGCCAGGCCAGGCCTTCGTGGCGGACACCTTTCGGTTCGGCGCCACCGGGGAAGTCTGGATCATCGATCATATCCGCATCTGGGCGGTCCCCGACGTGCCGTCCGGCTCCGCGCGCGCGCTGGGCGACTTGTTCTCGAACATCGCCATCTACGGAGGGATCGCCGTGGATCCGGCCGAGGTCGCCTGTGCGTGCTACCATGTGGCGAAGTTGAAAGCGGCATCCTTACAGCCTGGCAGCAACGCCGCGACAACAGGTGTGGACATATCAGCCGTGGGACCGGATAATTCCGCGGGCGTCTGGCAAGTCGACTTTCGAGACTTGCGCTGGAGTGCTCCTGGAGGCATGAACCTCCAGTTCGGCGTGCTCGCGACGGGACGCGCCGGGGCGGACGGACATGCACCCAAGTGGTTCACTCGCGCTGTACCCTCCGGCAACAGCCATCGCCTGGAATCATTCGATGTCGCGGGCAAGCCACTCGGACCGGTCGAATTAAGCCATCCGGTCGAGTTTAACGTGCAAGTGTGGGCGCATCCTTCGGAGAACGCCGGTAAATAGGCAGCCGGTTTCGCGCTCTACCGACTAGCCGGTGATGGGGGGCAATCAGCGGGGTGATTCAATTCAAAAAAAAGTTATCCAAAAACCATTCAACGGTCACGGTTTGATCGCAAAAATCGTGCCGAAGCCCGAAGTCCCGCCCAATTGGGTTGTACCATAGAGCGTCCCACTCGGGCTAATGGCCAAACCTGCCAAGGGAATTGAGCTGTCACCGTTCTGACCCGTGAAGCTGTGCAGCACTGTTTCCGTCCACGCGCCGCCCGGCGCGGCCGGTGGCTTTAGCCTAAATACAGCACCAATCCCCGAACTTCCGCCGGCGCTGGTCGTTCCATAGAGAACCCCGTTCTTAGTGAGTGTTAGCCGCGCGTTTGGACCGGCACCGTCACCGCTGACCCCTGTGAAGCTGTAAATTACTGTTTCTGTCCAAGAACCGCCGGGCGTCGTAGGTGGCGTCAACTGAAAAACCGTGCCACATCCAGGGCCGCTAAATGAGCACGCCGTCCCCGAGCCACCGAAGACGGTTGTACCGTAGAGCACTCCACCTGGGCCCGCGGTCAGGGCTGCTAGCGACCCGGCACCATCGTTGGGTGGCCCCGTAAAGCTGTGAATTGTTGTCTCGGTCCACGTGCCATCCTTGCTTGCCGGCGGTGCCAACTCGTAGACCGTCCCATAGCCGCCGATGCCCGACAAATACGTGGTGCCGTATAGCGATCCGCTTGCGAAAACTACGCCTGCACCGGGGTTGGTCCCCGGGTTGCCCGCCTGACCGAGAAAGGCGACTAGAGTGACCTCTGTCCAAACGTCCCCCGGTGCCGCAGGTGGCGATAGCTTGAAGACGGTACCATAGTTGAGTCCGTAGCCCCCCGAGGTGGTGCTGTATAGCGATCCGCTTGGGCCGATCACGACCGCTCCCCACGGGGCACCCTGAAGGCTATGGCCGCCCGGAAAGCTGTAAAGGACGGTCTCCGTCCAAGTAGTTCCCGCCGTCGACGGCGGAGCCAACTCGAAGACCGTACCACCGTGGTCTCCGCTCCCGCCATTTACGGTGGTACCGTAGAGCGCTCCGGTGGTGGCGAAGACCAAGTCCGCGCGCGGCTGAGAGCCATCGCCGCCATTGAAACTGTGGAGTGTCAACTTCGTCCAGGAACCTCCCGCGACCGGCGCCAACTCAAAGACGGTGCCGCACCCAAACGTCCCGTCAGTGCCACTACACTGATTTGCACCCCCGAAATAGGTAGTCCCGTAGAGAGCTCCATTACCCAGGATTACGCCCCCGTAGGGCTGTGCGCCGTCTGCATTCCCCTTAAAGCTGTACAAGGTGGCGAACGATGGTGTTTGTGCGGCGGCGCGGGGCGCGGTCAGCATCGCGAGCGCCAGCAAGAGCAGGCCACCCAGTTGATTAATGATAGCCGGTTGGTTGGTTTTCATGTTCATTCTCTTTCTGGAAATCAAGTGGCGCGTTAGCCCGCTTCGTCGTGTTGATCAACACCGTGACGCCACCTGTGCTGTCGGGCGCGACCATGTCCGGGCGGCCGGCTTTGGGTGACTGGCATTCGGGCCGCTAGTTAAGACGTTACACATATTCGAGTTGCCATAAACGGCCATGGTTTATTGTAGCTGTTCAGGTGGACGTCTGCCGACAATTCTTATGAACGGCCCAGTTTGCCACAACGGGGGATGAAACGCACTGCGCCGCTGGGCAAGAATGCGACTTCGCGGTCGAGGGGGCCGTGCACATTCAAACAATCGACATCTCTTACGGAAAGCATCTTTCGAAGGAGCTGGCCCGCGACAGCGCCTACCGACGCTTTTCCAGCCCCTGTTTTTGGCCTATCAACGAAGCACCACCCTTGGGCGCCCCCGTATCTTCTCCTCCAAAGAAAGCCGACTGATGGCCTTGGCCGGGCCATCCGCTCCATCGCCCACTGCGACCTTCGTCTGGACGAACCTCACCTCAGACATGCGCTCCGGCGTCACCACCCCCGCATCCGAACAACCCGCATCCGCCGAGCCCCTCACTCAGAACGAGCGCAAGGTCCTGCGCCTCGTCCTCGAAGGATACTTGCGTTGGAGCGCTCCCGGAGGCATGAACCTCCAGTTCGGCGTGCTCGCGACGGGACGCGCCGGGGCGGACGGACATGCACCCAAGTGGTTCACTCGCGCTGTACCCTCCGGCAACGGCCATCGCCTGGAATCGTTCGATGTCGCCGGCAAGCCGCTCGGACCGGTCGAATTGAGCCATCCGGTAGAGTTCAACGTGCAAGTGTGGGCCCATCCATCGGAGAACGCCGGTAAATAGGCAGCCCGCTTCGTCACTGTGAAATCGCGCAGCGTGGAGCCGCATAACGGCTCGCGCCGAGGTACGCGGCGGACGCTGTGGCCTTCGTCTGGTAATACACCGCGCGCAGATGACGCTTGGACTCAAACTCCGGACACAGTCCGTTGAGGGATTCCAAAGCGCCGATGATCAGACAGCCTTCCGGCTCGAGCACGCGCCCGATGCGCCCGAACAGCGAGATGCGATCGCGCTCGGTGAAGTAAATCGCCACGTTGCGGCAGAAAATCACATCGAAACGTCCCAGCGCCGCGAAATCCGCCATGAGGTTCAGCCTGCGGAAGGATACCATGGCGCGGATGTCATCCCGTACCTGCCATTGGCTGGCTGTGGAGACAAAGTACCGCGCGCGCTGGGCGTCGCTGAGCCCGCGCGAGATTTCGATCGGGTTATACTGGCCGCGGCTGGCACGCGCCACCGCATCGTCGGATATGTCGGTGCCCATCAGGCGGATATCATAGCGGTCGGAGTCCCCCAGGAGTTCCCTGAGCAGGAAGGCGATGCTGTACAACTCCTGGCCGGTCGAGCAGGCCGCGCTCCAGATGCGGATGCGTATCGGAGCAGCCCGTCCGCTGCGATCGATGATGTCAGGAATGATTTTATGGCGGAGCAGATCGAACGGCGCCGTGTCCCGGAAAAAATAGGTTTCGTTGGTGGTGATGGCATCCACTACCCGGCGCTCGAGGGCGTGCGTCGGATCGGTCTTGGCCCGCTCGACCAGCGCGCGATAACTGCGGCAACCGGCTTCTTCGACCAGCCCGGCCAGGCGGCTTTCAATCAGATAGCCCTTGGAGTCGTCCAGGCTGACAGAACAGACTGAGTAGATGTACTGGGCCACGCCCGCGAACTCCTGGGGTTGGAGGCTGATCATGCGCGCGCCTCGCGCACGGAGCGGACGATGGCCGCCGCGACGGTATCCAGCGGCGCCACCACGTCCACCACGCCCGCTTGAATCGCGGCCTTCGGCATCCCAAACACTACGCAACTGCCTTCATCCTGAGCGATGGCGAAGCAGCCCACGCAGCATGCGCAGCCCTTCCGTGCCGTCGTTTCCCATACCCGTGAGGACCGCCGCCACGGACCGGCCCGGAAAATTCAGGGCAGCCGACCGGAACAGATAGTCGACGGCAGGCCGGCAGCCGTTTTCCGGCGGGTCGTCTGTGATGCGGATCAGGATTTCGCCCTGGCGGCCCGGAGCGAGTTTCATGTGCCGCCCGCCAGGCGCCACGTACGCGCAGTTGGGTTGGGCGCGCTCCCCCTCTTGCGCCTCCCGCACGTGGAGGGGCCCCTTTTTGTTCAGACTTTCGGCCAGCGGCTGCGTGAACAGGGCCGGCATGTGCTGCACGATGAACACCGGCGCGCCCAGATCGGCGGGCAGAGCGGGTACCACCTTGAGCAGCGCCGCCGGGCCTCCCGTGGAGACGCCGATCAGCACCAGCGGAGCGCAGGGACGGCGCAACCCGCGCACAGCCTGGCCGGTTGGACCGGGCGCCGGCGCCGGTAATGAGCGTGGAACCGTACCCGGTTCGCTGCGCAGGATGGCGCGGAGCTGATGCTTGCGCTCGAAGGCGCGCACCAGCGGCGTCAGGCGCTCGGTGAGATGCGCCAGGTTTGCCTCCGCAGTCGCGCCATCGGGCTTGGTGAGGAAGTCGAAAGCGCCTAACTCCAGCGCGCGTACCGTGAGCTGGCCTCCGCGCACAGTCAAGGAGCTGAGCACAATGGCGCCCGCCTTGATCCCGGCCGGCCCCATGGCTTCCAGTACCTCCAGGCCGTTCATCTCCGGCATTTCGATATCCAGCGTGATCAGGTCCGGGTGCAGCGCCGCCATGCGCGCCATGGCCAACTTGCCGTTGGACGCCGTGCCGATTACTTCCACCCCCGGCACACCGGCCAGCGCGGTGGAAACGGCGCGCCGGAAAAGGGCCGCATCGTCCACCACCAGAACGCGCAGGCTCATCGGCGAACCCACTTACTTAGCGGCGTCATGCCCCTTCTCCGCCAGGATTTGCCCGGCATCCAGCAGCGTGATGACGCGGCCCCGGGCACGGCAGACGCCCTTGAAGAAACGCGCCTGCCCCCAGGCGACATTGGCCGGCGGCGGCTGCCAACTGCCCTGTTCGATCTCCACTACTTCATCCACGCGGTCAACCAGCAGGCCAATGAATTCGTCGCGCACTTCCACGATGAAGATCCGGCTCTCGGGACTAGGGACGGCCTTTGGGAATCCCAGCCGCAGCCCCGCGTCGATAATCGTGACGATGCGGCCGCGCAGATTAACCACGCCCAGCACCTCCGTTAGAGCGTTGGGAACCGGCGTCAGCGGCCCCAGCCGGATCACCTCTTGAACTCCCGCGGCGTCCAGCGCACACAGCGCTTCGCGCACAAAGAACGTTGCCAGCAGGACGGTCTGTCCGGCTTGTGATTCTACAGTGGCAGTCATAGGTGGTTCCTGGTCGGCTTTCAAGCTGCGTTGCTCCATTCCTGCAGAGCTTTGGTCAGTGCGGCGGACGTCTTGAAAAAATCGCTTGAGGCCGTCATGGCCTGCTGCGCCGCTTCTCTCTGGCCGGACACGGCAAATTGCGCAACCTTGGACGCCGCCTCGTGAAAACGCGCGTGAAGCTGTTTCACTGTCCGATAGTGCTCGGTCTGTTGGTCAGTAGCCTGGATCTGCGTCCCATAGAGCCATTTGCCGAACTGACACTGGCTGTCCGCGCGCACGGTGCTGACCGGCACGTCCAGTTTGCCGGTGGCGATAACCGCTTTCAAGCGGGCGACCCAGGTAGAGTGTGCGGTGATCGCATTCTGGAGCACACTCTGCTTTCCACCGGCACACCGAAATTTTCCGATGGCTGAATGAAGCTGCTCGGACACCTCCAACAATTGCGTGGCGCCGCGGCGCGCCTGCTCGCTGCTTTCGGCCATCCGGCCGGCCGCCTGATCTACCACTACGATCTCCCTGGCAATGTCCGCCGTGGCCTGGGATGCCTCGGACACACGCTTGCTGGCGTCGCCCACACCAGTGGTCGCCTCGGCAATGTTGCGGGCGATATCCCGGGTCACCGTGGATTGCTCTTCGATGGCCGCGGCGATCGAGGACACGATGTCGCTGACCTCATGGATCACCTGCGAGATCTTGCCGATTTCGGCGATCCCGCCGGAAGCCGAGGATTGCACCCCCGCGATCCGGCCTTTGATGTCTTCCGTAGCGGCAGCGGTCTGCTGAGCGAGTTCCTTAATCTCATTGGCTACTACGGCGAATCCCTTGCCCGCCGCGCCGGCGCGGGCTGCCTCAATCGTGGCGTTCAGCGCCAATAGATTGGTCTGCGCGGAGATTTCCGTGATGGTTTCCGTGACCTTGCCGATCTCCTGCGCCGCATGTCCTAACGCGTCCATCTGTTCGCTGATGCGCGCGGCCTGACCGGTGGCCTCCTCGGTGATGCGCCGGGCCTTCTCCGCATTGCCGGCAATCTCGCTGATGGTGTTGGTCATCTCCTCGGTGGACGATGCGACGGTGGTCAGATTGGTGGTCGTCTGTTCCATACCCGCCGCGACTGACGCCACGTTGGCGGTCATCTGCTCTGCAGCGGCGGCTACCGAGTGCGCTTTGCCGGCCGCTTCCGAGGATGCCTCCGACATGCCGACGGCACTCTCGGACAACTCCGCCGATGACGACGATAAAACCTCGACGCCGCCTGAGATCCCCTGGATCATCTGCCGCAGGCTGTCTATCATGGACTGCTTGGCACGGGCCAACTCGCCTATTTCGTCAGCGCGCGCCTTGAATTCCGCCGGTGCGTCGCGCGTCAGGTCTCCTTGCGCTACTTGACCTAAGTGTTGGACCGCAGTGGCCAGAGGCACTGCGGTGCTTCGCGTCAGCAGCTTGCCCGCGACCACAGACACTAGCACGAAGACCAGCGCCAGAGTCACCAGTGTGAAACTGGTTCGGGAAATCAGCGCCTCGGTCTGGCCGTTGATCTTCGCCACGGCTTGGCCGCAATATTTCTGGTAGCCGGTAATAGCTTCGTTCAATGCATCGAAACCAGGAACAACCTGCCCCTCGTAGAGGGTGGCCGCCTCGGCGTTCTTGCCCGCCTTCACCAGATCGAGCGCACGGTTGTCAGCGTCTCGGACGTACGCTGTGGCTTGCGCCACCTCAGCGAGCAAATGCTTGTCTTGCTCGGTGCCGGCGGAGGACTGCAGTTCATCCATGGTTGCCCGAATCTGGGTCCGATAGCCTTGCATCGCAGCCAAATGATCTTCCAAACGGTGTTTCGAGACGACCACGCTGGCGACGTGCCGGGCAACACCGTTTACCTGCGCGAACACCATCTGGCTCAGTACTACCCGATGGCTCTCCGCTTGCGACTCGGCCATGGCTGCATGCACCGACCTGAGCGCCCACAGCCCTACGACTGTAACGCATGCTAACAGGAGCGCGCTGCCGCCAAATACGATGGCGAGCTTCTTTCCCATTCTGATATCTGCAAGTTTTCGCATCTTAATTCTCATCTCCAATGTTCGGATCCGGCATCACAGGCCTTTATCGGACAAACTCACGAAAAACTCCAGACTTCGCACCGGCTATATGCCCGCCAACGCGGGCGTCCCCGCGCCCACCCGGAACCGCTCGACCGCGTTCTGCAGTTGCTCCGCCACCCGGTTCAGTTCCGTCGCGCTGGTCCTCACCTGCTCAATGCCTTCTACCATCTGACCGGCGCTCTGATCCACGCCCGCGATCTCCCGCGTGATCTCGGCCGTGCCCTGCGAGGTCTCCGACACCCGCCGGCTGGCGTCCCGTACGCCGTTGGACGCCTCCGCGATATGCCCGGCGATGTCCACCGTCACCGTGGATTGCTCCTCGATAGCCGCCGCGATCGACGACACGATGTCGCTCACCTCGTGGATCACCTGCGATACCTTGCCGATTTCCGCGATCCCCCCGGAAGTGGAAGATTGTACGCCCGCGATCCGTCCCTTGATATCTTCCGTGGCCGCGGCCGTCTGCTGCGCCAGCTCCTTGATCTCGTTGGCCACCACCGCGAATCCCTTCCCGGCCGCCCCCGCCCGGGCTGCCTCGATGGTCGCGTTGAGCGCCAGTAAATTGGTCTGCGAGGAGATCTCCGTGATGGTTTCGGTGACCTTGCCAATCTCCTGCGCCGCCGCGCCCAGCAGGTTCATCTGCTCGCTGATGCGCGCCGCCTGCCGGGCCGCCTCCTCGGTAATGCGCCGCGCCTTTTCTGAATTGGTGGCTATCTCACCGATCGTGGCCGTCATCTGCTCGGTGGAGGAAGACACGTTGCTGAGATTGGTAGTGGCCTGCTCCATCCCCGCGGCTACCGACGTGATGTTGGCCGTCATTTGCTCGGCGGCGGCCGCCACGGCGTGCGCCCGCCCGGAGGCTTGCTGCGAGCCGTGCGACATATCTTCGGAATTCGCCGACAGCTCCGCCGACGATGATGACAACACCTGCACGCCGCCGGAGATCCCTTGAATCATCTGGCGCAGATTGCCGATCATCAACTGCTGAGCCCGCGCCAGTTCACCGATTTCATCGCCGCGCGCCTGGAACTCGGCTGCCTCGTCGCGGCTCAGGTCCCCCTGCGCCACCTCGCCCAAGTGCTGAATGGCGCTGGCCAGCGGCTTGGTAATGCTGCGCGTCAGCAGCACGCCCAGCCCCACCGCCGTGGGGAGGGCGAACAGCCCAAACCCGATGATGACCATTTTGATGCGCCCTTCTTCGACGGCACGCTCCTCTTCCAGTTCGTCCGCGCGCTTCCTTCGGTATTGCAAATAGTCTTTGACCGCGGATACCGGAGCTTCCAAACCGGCCAGCAGATCCTTGGCCTTGCCCGTGTCCTGGCGTTTGCCGGCGGACTCCATCAGGTGATCGAGCCGTCCCCGGAAGTTTGCCTGCGATTCTTCGATGCGGCCCAGCAGGCGCTTGTCTTCCTCTCTGGTCGCATTGGCCTTCAAGTAATCCAGATGTTCGCGGATCTTCTGGTCCAGTTCCCGCACCGCGTCGCGCTGCGCCATCTGCCCGGAAGCGGCCACGCTGCCGGCGCGCGCTGCTATTTCCGGTATGGCCATACCGATCTCGATCGTCAGCCGCTCTTTATACGCGTACTTCCGTGCCTGCGCCTGCGCGTGCGTTCCGCTCAGCACCCACCAGGCCAACGCCACCACGCATGCCAATTCGGTAATCACGACTCCGAATGCTAGCCCCAGTCGTCGCCCAATTTTGATACTTGCGAGTTTGCTCATCGAAATTCCCTCTTTACTTCTTACGCCCGGGATCCGGCCGGTTCCGCGGCCCGCGGTGCGCGGCCGAGCGCCTTGTGAATGCTATTGGCCAATTCGTCCTTGTTGAATTTGATCTGGTATTCATCTACGCCGGCAGCTAGGCCGCGCGCGATTTCTTCGTCACCGGCCAGCGCGGACAACGCGATCACCGGCAGCTTGGCGAAACGCTGGTCCGCGCGAATGCGCCGCGTCAGCTCCAACCCGTCCATGCGCGGCATCTCGATATCCGTGGCTACCAGCGCCACCTCGCCTGCCTGCCGGTCGAGTGTCTCCCAGGCCGCCTGACCGTCTTCGGCAGTCAGCACCCGGCAGCCGGTGCTCTCCACCAGACGCTGAATCTGGCTGCGGAAGAATGCCGAGTCCTCTGCCACCAGCACCGTGGGAGCGCCGTTCGGCGGCGCTTTACCAACCAGTTGAGGGCCGGCTGCCCGTTTCGCCGCCGGCTCGACCGCTTCGGACAACTCGAAAATATCTAGCAACAGGATGGTCCGCTCCTTGAGCACCACCGACCCGGCGATACCACGCTGGCGCAGGGTGACGGTGTCCACCTGCAGGGCCGCTTCCACCATGTCGAGCGGCTCGGCCGCCAGCAAGCCCATCGGACGGCCCAAACTCTCGAACACGATCACCACCCACTGCTGTGCGCTGCTGAGCTCGCCCACCGCGGCCGTGTCGCTCAGGCTGACCAGAGGCAGGCTGGCTCCCCGGTACTGCATCGTGCGGCGGCCGCCTAATCGCTCGACTTGCTCCGGACGCACCCGCTCAATCCGCGACACTTGCTCGATGGGAATAGCGCAGTTCTCTCCGCCCGCGTTCTGAAACAGCAACAGGGCATGCATTTCACCCCCGCCGAGAGCCGCGCTGGCATGCCGGGAAACCGATTCGGCCGTCGCCGCCGACAGACCCGCCCGCGCCGCCAGCCCCGCCACGTCCAGAATTACGGCCACCCGCCCATCGCCCAGGATAGTGGCGCCCGCATACTCGCGCAATCCCTTGAGATCGCGTCCCAGTGGCTTCACTACAATCTCCACGGTGTCGTGCAACTCGTCTACGACCAGGCCGTATTGGAAGATGCCTGTATCCACCAGGACCACGTTGACGGCGCGCGCTTCGCCCTGCCCGCGCGGGACGCCCAGC
>Ga0073928_10003333_pt1 | contig 25594 bp, 33 predicted proteins | sample PaiPotPPA55metaG_FD_76969 | JGI IMG/M metagenome (GOLD analysis project Ga0073928, IMG submission 76969) | Iron sulfur acid spring bacterial and archeal communities from Banff, Canada, to study Microbial Dark Matter (Phase II) - Paint Pots PPA... ...
GAGTGTCACCCTTTTCGAGAAAACGCCCATTTTGCAAGCACTTCAGACATTCGACGTGGAAGAAAATTTGCTACAGGACGCTAACCAACTGATTCTGTTCAATCTTTAACCGGACAGCAGTGACGTCGGAACATTCAGTAAGACTTTGTTCCCATCTCTGCGTATCGGTTACATAGTGATTCCCCCTGACCTGGTCGCGCGATTCCTTGCGGTTCGGCATTCGATGGACATTTGCGCGCCAGATCTCTACCAGTCAGTATTGACGGACTTCATTGCCGAAGGGCACTTTGCAAGTCACATTCGGAGGATGCGGCTAGTCTACAAAGAACGCAGGAACACTTTGGCTGACGCCATCCGCGCCGAGTTCAGCGCTGGTGTTGAAGTGCTAGGAACGCAGGCCGGCATGCATCTGGTTATGACACTTCCGCAAGGTGTCCAGGATTTATCCGTCTGCGAGCGAGCATCGCTACAGGAACTTTGGCTTTGGCCTCTTTCTGCGTGCTACGTCGGTCATGCTCGACCAGGGTTGGTACTGGGATTCGGAAGCACAACGCGGGGCCGGATGAAAAATGCTGTAGCGCGGCTGCGAAATGTAGTCAGGGGCAGGTAGAGCAGCGAGACGGTATCGAATACGACGGATAGGAGAGCCAATGCATTTGGGATTTGTGGGAAGCGGCGAAATCACAGCGGCAATAGTGAGCGGCTTATGTTCGGGCGGTGATGCGTCGTACGCGATCTGCTTATCGCCACGGAATCGTACTATCTCAGCGGAGCTTGCACGCCAGTTTCCCGAGGTTTCCGTCGCTTCGTCCAACCAGGACGTTATCGACCAATGTAAGACCGTCGTGATTGCCGTTAAACCTCAAATAGTTCGAGATGTCCTCTTGGGATTGCGTTTCTCTCCTCGCCATCGCGTGATCAGCGTTGTGTCCTCAATGCCGGTGCAGACCATTTCTGAACTAGTGGCGCCTGCTGCGCGAGTAACAAGAGCCGTTCCGCTTCCATCCGTGGCTCACCGGATTGGACCAACGGCGTTGTATCCGGACGATCCGGTCGTGAGGAATCTCTTTGCTGCGCTTGGAACCCCGTTTGCCACGGCAAGTGAGGATCAATTCGACGCCATGTGCGCGGCAACGGCAACCATAGCATCCTATTTCGGCTACATGGACGGAGTCGCATCCTGGCTATGTCGGAACGGTATTTCAGAGTCGCAAGCCCGAGACTACGTTGCGCGTATGTTTTGGGGAGTCACGAGCGCTGCCGCGGGCGCTCCCGAGCGCAGCTTCCAGTCTCTGGCCAGTAAGCACGCAACTGCGGGCGGGATTAACGAGGTATGCTTGAGATATTTGGCCGAACGGGGCATTTTGCAAGGCGTATCGGACGGTCTGGATGCGGTGAAGAATCGCATCAGGGAAACAGCTTCCGGGTACGCTAGAGCAGTGTGAAGAGGCTTCGATGCGTTCTCGGTTTCGAATTCGCGCGCCCACAGAGTTTGCGAGGGGCGTTCACTTTTTGTCGAAGACGTTTAAAGCAACTCGCGCGAGCTGTCACGACGGGTAGCGATCGGACCGGCCGCGTCGACGTCACGCGGCGACACGAATGACGATCTTTCCGAAAGGCCCGCGCTCCAGGTGCTGGTAAGCGGAGAGAGCTTCGCCAAAAGCGTAGACGCGATCGATGACGGGCCGCAGCTGGAATTTCGTGAGGGCCTTGTTCATGTCTTCGAAAGCGCGGCGAGGGCCTGCGCCGCCGATGCCACGAATGACTACTTCTTTTTGGAGCATGGGAACGATTTCAACGGCGGAGGCGGATCGTTCGAGGAATCCGATAACCGAGATTTGTCCGGTTACTTTCACGGCGTTTATGGATCGTGCGAGACTGCCTCCGCCAACGACTTCGAGAACGTGATCGACTCCCTGTTGCGAAGTTAGGTCGAGCACGGCCTCTTCCCAGTTCGGGATACGAGAGTAGTTAATTCCATGCACGGCGCCGAGAGCTTTCGCCCGGGCCAACTTCTCCTCACTACTTGAAGTCACAATCACTTTAGCGCCCAGTGCCGTCGCCAATTGCAGACCAAAGACAGAGACGCCACCCGTACCCTGTATCAATACGGTCTGACCTGCCTTCAGTTGCCCTTTCTCCACCAATGCGTACCAGGCGGTCACCGCCGCGACGGGAAGAGTCGAGGCCTCCTCGTCAGCTAGGTAATCGGGTTTGGCGACGAGAGCCCGCTCATCGAGCGCGATGTATTCCGCCAACGCTCCGGAGAGCGTGTTCCCCAGCGTGTGAACCGAGCGGTCGGCTTGAGGCGGTCCGTCGATCCACCGCGTCGCGTAGTGCGTTATGACCCTGTCCCCCGCACGAAATCGCGTCACATTCTTTCCAGTCTCAACAACTTCGCCGGCGCCATCGGCTACGGGAATAAGGGGGAAACGCATCGCGGGATTGTACGAACCATCAGAGAGCAGCTTGTCCCGGTAGTTAAGAGAGACCGCACTTATGCGGATCAGCGCTTCATTCGGCGCCGGTCTTGGGATCTGCTTTTCCGCCAGTTTCAGGTGTTCCAAACCAAACCCGTGCAATTCCCACGCTTTCATGTTTTTTCTCCATCCTTCGAATGTTCTATTATTCGACTACACTCGAATAGTTGAATAAAGAAACAGCCTGTGTCAAGATAAGGAGAAAGACAGGAGGGTGCCATCCGAACGTATTTGCCAAAGCAACCGCGAAGGGATGAACTGGAACTCTCTTCGGTGCTCTACGCCTTCAGCGATCCCATCCGGCTCGATATCGTTCGGCAGCTCTCAGCCGTGGATTCCCTTGCCTGCGGACATTTTCAGATCGGCAAACCGAAATCCTCACTGTCACACCATTTTCGAGTCTTGCGGGAATCCGGCGTCCTTGCGACTCGCCGCGAGGGAACCGCCCTTCTGAACAGCCTGCGGCGTCAGGATCTCGATTCGAGATTCCCGGGTCTATTGAAAGCTGTAATCGGAAAGGGCCCCAAGCGAAGGCGGAGCACGCGCCCTTAGATAGCAGCGGTAATCTATTTTCCGACCGGGAGCGATTGGTCGATCACGAATTCTGCGAACTTGAGAACTTCGGCGTTTGAGGGAAAGGGTAACCGCCCGGTAATGGCCAGCTTGGCGACACCGTGGACCATGGTCCAGGCGAGCAGAGCCATCTGACGTAAATCTCCTGACGGCAATCGGCCCGCATCCTGACAACCTTTAACGAAGCTCATCAAGGTGCCAAAGGCCTGTTCTGCCGCCGCCGCGGAATCAGGATGCTTGCGCTTGGATATCGGCGCGTCAAACATGACCGTAAAGTGTTCCGGTCTGCGCAAGGCAAACGTCACGTAGCCTAATCCGGCATGCTTGAGCCGATCGAGAGCTTCAGTCTTCTCTCCGGCCGCCTCCACCATCGCTTGCGTTAATTCCCGAAAACCCTGGGCGGCGACGGCCGCCATCAGATCGTCGCGACCCCGGAAATGCCGATAGGGCGCGTTATGCGAGACGCCCGCGCGTCGTGCCACTTCGCGCAGGGTAAAGGCGGTCGGTCCGACTTCGGCGATCAACCGAATCGCGGCCTCCAGCAGTGCTTCCCGTAAGTTTCCGTGGTGATAAGGCTTTGGGCGACGCATCTCTGTCCTTCGCATTATATCCGGGGTGTTGACATCGGCAACATAAGGCTTGGGCGCCTACCATCCGTAGGCGCATCGCCCTCAGCGGTGCCGCAAAAAAAAAAGATGCAACCATGTTGACACAGGCAACATCGTAAGTGTAGCATGTTGGCAGTGCCCACATATAGCGGCCTTTCGAGCCAGCCGGGTGCCGCCCAAGTGGGCCACGAGCTATCGCAAGGGAGATGTGCAATGCATGCAGAAAGTCAGATCGAGCCCGGTCGCAGTTTTTTCCCAAGAGGCCCTTCTTTTAAGGCCAGGCCGGCCGTTGTCGCGGCAACGCTGATAGCTGCCGCCCTTTTTTGTTTTATTGGCGTCGGGCAAAGCTCAGGCAGCGGCGGCGAACGGGATGTCCCAGTTCAAGACGATCACAGCACCGGGATCAGCCGGGCGGCGATCGAGAAATTCTGGACCATCTACCGCGGCAATGACTACGCCGCCATTCCGGAAGCGCAAGACGAACTCCAAAAGGCGATCCAGTCCGATCCGAACAACCCAACGCTCTATGCGCTGCTCGGTGCCACTCATTTCTGGCATGTTGGCGAGCTAACGCGGGATCCGAACTGGAAGGCCCGCCAGGACGTGCTGGCGCAGGACATGCCGACCGCAGCCAGCCTATTCCAAAAGGCTCTCGACCTCGACTACTACACGACGCACCCGATTGGCTACATCAATGACGATCACTTGCCAGGCTATTTGGGAATCACGACAGTTCACACCGGCCAGGAGTATCAAGATCCGAACCTCATTACGAAAGGTGACAAGCTGCTCGATTTTGCCGCATATCAATTCCCGGAATTCAACAATTTCAATCGTTGGGCCGCTCACCTCGACGATTCGAGGGACAGCGAGACTTACAACAAGGCACTGGACTCGCTGTGGCAGTCCATCGACGCGTGCATCGGCACGCAGATCGATCGCAGAAATCCCGACATGAAGCCGTATCTCCAGCTCGCGACTTCGGTCGGCCGAAAGAAAGCTTGTTGGTGGGAAGGCGATATCGCCCCATATGGCTTTGAAGGATTGGTCTTGAATTTGGGCAATGGCTTGGTGAAGGCGGGACAGGTCGACGCCGCCAGGGTGATGTACGCGAACGCAAGGTATGCCGGCAATTATGAGACGTGGCCGTATCGCGATGTCCTGGAGTCGATCGCCGCCTCGGACCTCAACGCCCGTGCGGCGTTATATGCGCCCAATGCAAACCCTAAGAACGCTCCGCCACTGAATGTCCCCAACCGTAGCTGCGTGTATTGCCACGCGACCGTTCCGGAATCGGGGGCCCACTAGTAGGTCAACTCCAGGAAATTATTACGCCACGCGCGCGTTCACTTCGGTCGGGCGACACAGTTCAAATGGTTTGAAAAGGAGAATGCAATGAAAGCGAAGTTTTCGGTCCTAAGTTTTGCGATTTTTCTATTCCCGATCCATTCGTGGGCCCAGAATGCCGCCGGCACGACCCAGGCTTTCGGCAGCAACGCCGAACCGTCTGGCATCGAGGGCAAGTTTCGTTACTACGTCAGCGAGACGTATCTGAATCCAAGCGTCTTCACGGCTCCGGCGTTCCGCGCCGGTATTCGCATGGCGAATCCTCCGGGCAAAGGGCCGACTCAATATCCCCCGGAATGGAGGCAGGGCCCGGAGGCATTCGGGCGAAACTACGGCGACGCCTTCGCGAGTCGCGTCGCGTTCCAGACAGCGCGTTTTGCCACCGGCGTCATTACGCACGAAGACCCTCGCTATATTCCGTCCTCGAGCCACAACGTATTGGCAAGAAGCTTCCACGCGCTGACGTTCACCTTCGTCGACCGATCCGATTCCGGGCATGCGATGCCAGCCATAGCAAATTTCGTTGCTGCGACAGCCGCGGGGTTTGTCGGCAACGCCTATCTTCCGTCTGGCTTCAACAACGCTACACATGCGGGCCAGCGAGCCACCATTCAGTTCGGATTCACCGCGGCGGGAAACCTGTTCCGTGAATTCGCGCCGCAGATGCCCAAACCCGTGCGCATACTGTTCCAATTAATTGCCCGGTGATGACAGTTCGAGTTTTACGGAGGCGAACGTGACTCTACTCTTCAGGCTAAGCAACTTGCTGGTCTTGCCCTTCTGGGCCTTGATGATTCTGCTGCCTCGCTGGCGCTGGACGGGACGCGTCATGCGCTCCCCGTTGGCGAGCGCGGCGCCCGCGCTTCTCTACGCGGCGCTGGTGCTCCCGCGACTCGGCACAATCTGGCTGGCTGTCGCGAGACCGACGCTCACCGGGGTTGCAGCGCTGCTCGGCTCGCCCGAGGGTGCCACCATCGCCTGGGCTCATTTCCTGGCCTTCGACCTATTTATCGGCCGCTGGATTTATCTGGACAGCCAGGAGCGGCGACTCAGCGCGCTGCTGACGGCGCCGGTGCTGTTTCTCACGCTCATGCTCGGGCCGCTTGGATTCCTCATCTACCTTGTAATTCGCGCGGTTGCGACTTCGCGCGAAGCAGGCAAAGCCCGGACCCAGACTTCGGCGGCACGCGTGAACAGCACTGAATCCTCCATCAACGGGACACAGCTTGGATTACGAACTGGAAATTCAGGCAGAACGCTTTTGCAGCGCGCGTGGCGCGCCAACCGGCCGTTGACCGTCCTTGGCGTTGCCATGATTCCCGTTTTTCTCGCAACTCTTGCGGGGGTCCTGCTCGATCACCGCGTCGTCACAGGTGTACCGGCATGGCTGAAACCCGCCAAGTTCGCCATTTCTGTCAGCGTGTATTGCTTCACGTTCGTCTGGTTGCTCGGGTTTGTCGAGAGCCGCCCCCGGCTGGCGCGTTTCGCGGCCAACATGACGGTCGTCAGTTTCATCCTCGAGATGACGGTGATCCTCACACAAGCGGCGCGCGGAGCAACCAGCCATTTCAATCTGACAACTCCGCTCAATTCGTTCCTGTGGCTCTCGATGGGAGCGTTCATCGTCGTTGTTTGGGTGATGAATTTGTTGCTCGCAATCGTGCTCCTCTTCGAACGGATCCCGAACCGCGCATTCGCGTGGTCACTGCGATTCGGGCTCCTCATTTCCCTTATTGGCATGGCGGCGGCGTTCCTCATGGTTCGGCCCACACCGGACCAGATGGCAGCCATGGCCGCAGACCGTGGTCCACGCATCGTCGGCGCGCACAGCGTGGGGATTGCTGATGGTGGGCCTGGGCTACCCGTCGTCGGTTGGAGCACAGTTGGCGGCGATTTGCGAGTTGCGCATTTCGCGGGCATACACGGGATGCAGATCTTGCCGTTCTTCGGGTGGTTGATCGCGAGGCGCAGGAACGCGTTCGCGCGTTTCAAAGAAGCTCACCAGTTGGCACTGATTTCCACGATTGGATTCACCTACCTCGGACTGGTGCTGCTTCTGGTGTGGCAAGCACTGCGTGGACAATCGGTGATTCATCCCGACGTTCGCACACTTACTGCGGGCCTCGTTCTGCTCGCGTTCGCGGGACTATCCACCTGGGTGATCGCCGTCCACGCGAAACGTACAGACAGCAATCCAAGAGGATTCGATTCAAGGATTGTCTCCGGCAATCGCAAGCATGCACTGGAAACCTGAGCATGAGCCGGCATAGAGACGAGGGCGAATCATGAGTCGAGAGCTGACGAAATTCTTTCCAGAGAGAAACGACAGCAAGATGTGCCGCCGTTCGCTGCTCGGGATGACCGCTGCGGGGTCGGCCGGATCTCTCGTCGCTTGTACCACGGGTTCGCAGGCATCGAGCGGTTCCGCAACATCGAACTTCCCCCGACGCAGATTCGAGGGCAAGGTCGTAATCATCACAAGCGCAACCTCAGGCATCGGGCGCGCCGCCGCGCTGCAGTTTGCGGCCGAAGGCGGCAAGCTGAGTTTTTGCGGGCGCCGGGAAACGCTTGGACGGGAAGTCGAGAACGAAATCCGATCTCGCGGCGGTGAAGCCACTTATGTCCGAGCCGATGTGCGAAAGGAGAGCGACGTAAAAACCTTCGTCGAGGAAACGGTTCAGAAGTATGGCCAGCTGAACGTGGCGTTCAACAACGCCGGCATCACCATCGAGAAACCACTCCACGAATACAGTTCCGAGGAGTGGGACCATGTGGTCGATACCAACCTTCGCGGTGTCTTCCTCGCGCTGAAGTACGAGATCCCGCACATGCTGTGACGGGCGCGCAGATGGTGATTGACGGAGGGAAGATCGCCCATGCCGGTTAACGCTTTTTCCATCCCATTACCCGAAAACAGAAAGGAAAAAAACAAATGAATAGAAGAACAATCAAAATCAGTCATGTGGCTGTCTCCTCAGCCATCCTCGCGCTGTTGCTATGGGCGCCCGTCCCATCGCTCACCGCACAATCGAAGGATACGGCAACACTCACGGTTCGCATAACCGGCGCGAGAAACACCAAGGGCAAGATCGGCGTAACCCTATTTCGGGAGGCACAAGGTTTTCCCGACGACCCGTCGAAGGCCGTCCGGCAGCAGAGTGCTGAGATCGATCCCCACACCATGAGCGCCCAAGTGACCTTTAAGGATCTGCCACAGGGTACTTTCGCTGTCTCGGTTCTTCACGACGAAAACGGCAACGGAAAGATGGACAAGAACTTTGTGGGAATGCCCAAGGAAGGCTACGGCGCATCCAACAACCCCAAGAAGAAAAAGCGCGCGCCCGCGTTCGACGAAGCGAAGTTTGCTTTGAACGCTTCAGAACAGACCATCGAGATCACGCTGATCTACTGACAGGCGGGCGCGAGCCCATCTCGTGGACAGCTCTACATATTGAAGGATACGGGAGGTAAGAACATGAGTCAGGAAAAAGTAGCTCTTGTGACGGGAGTTTCGTCGGGAATCGGCCGTGCCGTCGCCGGTCTCCTTCCCCGCCACGGTTTCCGAGTCTTCGGGACCGCGAGGGGGAACGGCGGAACCAAGAAAGATCTGGAGAATGTCGAGTTGGTCCACGTCGACGTTCGCGACGAGGAGTCGGTCCATTCTTGCGTACGAACGGTGCTTGATCGGGCCGGGCGAATCGACGCCCTGGTCAACAACGCCGGAGGTCAAGTTCGTCAGTCGCCTGCGAAAATTCGGTCCTACAAAACTCTTTGAGTGGGGCTTACGAAAACAGTTTCGGCTGGACGCTGCATGACCGAGGCAAGGCCAGTTTCTTTAGCAAAGTCACTTCACAAAAAAGGAGCCTTAGATGCAGTGGAGAAATACAGTTGCTTCAATGGCGTTGCTGACCGCATTCGCGACAGAATCGTTTGCGGCAGAAAAATTTGCTTGCGCCGAATATTTTCGGGCGACGCCCGACGGGCAAAAGAAAGCCGAGGCAGGAGTCAAAGGAACCCTGATCTTCGACCCGAGCTCGAAGAAAGTAGAGTTCCTGAATCCAAAAGGGACATCGGCTTTCAGCATCAACTACGACGCAATCCGTGCCATGCAATACGAAAGGACGGGCCAACCGCGCTACGTGGCGGCAGTACTGATCTCGCCGGCTTTTCTGCTGACACATTCGAAGAAGCACTATCTGACGATCGAGTACAACGACCAGTTCGGCGAAGCCCATTCCGTGATCGTCCGCTTGAACAAAAAGAATGCCCGTGAAGCCGTCGCGACGGCTACGGCGCAAACCAGGAAATCGGTGGAACAAATCGACGAGAAATAACCAGGGAAGGACGCTTCGCTTGAAGGAAAGGTCCGAGCATGATTTCTACAACTCCATTTTCTGCCGGTGAATTGAGCACGGAGTGGTTAACGAACGCGCTCAAAAGATGCGGGTGTCTTCAATCTGCCGAGGTTTCGAGTTTTGAGCTTGAACCCATTGGCGGAGGAACCAGCTTTCTCAGCCAGCCGCTGCGAATTCATCTGCGCTTCGACGCGGTTGAGCCCGGAGCGCCTTCCACTCTCATCGCCAAGTTCCCTTCGACGCTTCCGGCCGTTCGGCAATTGGCTCTGAGAACGGGAATGTATCTTCACGAGGTATCGTTTTATCAAGAATTAAGCGATGGTCCGGGCATCGGGATTCCGAGATGCTATTTTGCGGGCATGAACGAAGAGCGGAGCGGATTTCTGCTCTTGCTGGGAGACTTAAGAGACGGGACCTTCGGAGATCAGCTTGTGGGTTGCACCCTGGCTCGGGCAAAGCATGCGCTGGTCGAATTGGCCCGGTTTCATGCTTATTGGTGGAATCAACCTAGACTCGAGGAACTTCCTTGGGTCAGGAAAAACACGCCCGAAGTACGCGACCGGCTTCAGGCTATGTACGAGGCTCGTTGGCCGACGTTTCTCACTCATGCAGACTCGCTGCTAACACCTTCCGCGCGTTCCTTCTGTCCGGCCCTGGCCAAGAATCTACGCCCGTTGCTTGACAACGCAGCAAAGAGAAACCATTTCACGCTCGGACATGGTGACTTTCGGGCGGACAACGTCTTTTTCCCGGCGGGTCCGTCCGCCGACAGGCCTTTGGCTGTGCTCGATTGGCAGCGAGTGAATCGAGCTTGGTCGGGAGCGAATGACGTCGCCAATTTTATTGCCATGGGACTATCCACAGAAGATCTCATCGCACACCGGGAATCACTCTTAGAATCCTATTACGCAGAATTCGTAAAGAGCGGCATCAATGACTATTCCTTTGCCGATCTGCGGGAAGGATACAGGGTATCTCTCCTCGAGATCCTTCTCTTCGTCATCGTCGCATCGGGCCTCATGGAAGTCGGAGACGGGAACCAGCGTTCGACAAATCTCGCGGTTGTGATTTTTGTCCGTTTGCTGAACGCCATCGAGGAGGCCAACGCGTGGGAGCTTCTGGAGTGAATCGCTCCAGAGACTATTTGCGTGATCGTGCCCGGAGGAACGAATGAAATTTGCCCGAATCGTATATGGCATTGCCGCGGCGTTCGGATTCCTAGCGTTGACGCCATTATATTTTCTTATCGGGAAAATTGGCCGCGATGCTCCGCCGCCGATCACCCATCCTGAGTTCTATTACGGCTTTGTGGGGGTGGCGATCCTGTGGCAGATGGTCTTCCTACTCATCGCACGAGATCCGATTCGCTACCGAGCCATCATGGCTATCACGATTCTGGAGAAGCTCGTCTATACGGTTCCTGTTGTTGTCTTGTACCTTGAAGGACGAGTCGACGCTAGGCTCGTTCCCCCTTCCCTGATCGATCCTGTGTTCGGAGTGTTGTTTATCTTCGCGTATTTCCGGACACCGAGGCCCGCAAGCAGTTGAGTGATTTAGGGAGTTCACAACATTTTCTCGCTAAGCGTGAATTTCGAGCTAGGACTTCAGAAAGACTCCAGGAGGAAACAATAGCCCCAAATTGCTTCCCCGTACGAAAGCAAAAGATCTCGCGCTCTCGCTACTTGGAATTAACGGTTACGGCGAGTAAGGCCGACAACGTACTCCATGGCCCGCAATCTTTAATCTTTCACCGTTTCGAGGGCTGGCGTCGCTGAAGGAGCGTCGATTGCATCAGACGCGATGTGAGCAGGAATCCCCGTGGTGCCAGCGGCAATGTAGGGGGCGAGAGTGTGTCTGTCTGGATAGTCCCCATCATTCTGCCGTCGGAAAGAAATGGGGGGTCAACGAAGAGGCGAACCATGCGCTGCTCCAAGGCGCGCGTTGCCGCTTCAACGCCAGCTTCGTCGATCCCGGCGGTATCGTAGACTACGAATGTAGGGAGCACATCGATTCCCGGAAAGAACAGTGTCCCGTGAGTGATCGGAAACAAGAGGTGATCAAGAGGCCCGCTGATGCCTCTTGGGCCATAGTCTACTTCGGGGCCACCGACGGTTACCGAAAGTAGCGCTCGCTTGCCCGCCAGAACGCCTTCACCATACCGATAAGTGTTGCCAGCGTTTTTGTATCCATAAGCAAACTTGTACGCGAAAACTCGGTCGACCCAGCCCTTAAGGATGGCTGGGAATCCGAACCACCAAACCGGAAATGGAAAATCACGGCGTCGGCCCATAGGATCGCTCCGCCCCAGTCGTGAATCACTAAAGTGATCTCTTTCAGTCCCAGCGCTTGGATGAAGAGTTCCAAATTTTCGGCGTGAAACTGCGGAAGATAAGGAACCTGGAAGGGCTTGTCGGACAATCCGAACCCGATATAGTCCGGCGCGACACAGCGAAATTGGTTGCTCAGTCGCTTTATCAAATACCGGTACATGAACGACCACGTCGGGTTGCCGTGCACGAAGAGAATGACTTCACCCGATCCCTCGTCCACATAGTGCATAGTCCCATACGGTGTTTCGATAGATCTGGATCGAAAAGGATATTCGGTGCGATCGAGCCAGGACGGTTCCGATAGCACTCCCATTTCTCGAACCCTTTCCACGCCGGGAGATATGTCTTCTCCTTGAGGCGGTTGATGAATCGTCACGACGCAGTCCGTCTCGGCCCCAGCCAGCGCAGGCGTCGCAGATCGGCATGAAAGAAGACGCGATGGATTCGATTGTCTTCCGCGACTGCGAGTAAAAGTGCGGCGAACGGCGCGCCTCCTTCGTAGAAGACGAGCGCTGGCTGGCCGTTGAGTTCGTGGATCGAGCATCTCGACGCGACCAATGCCTCCTGCATCGAGATCAAGTGGCTCGGGAAGTCGGTCGCCGCGATTCTCTTCACGCCGTGACTTCGCCGAGTCGAGCTCGTTGAAGCACAACCGCGTCACGATGGTCACCAGGTACGCCCGCGGGGAATCCACTTCCTCGCGTCTCCTGTCCCAGCGCAGCCACGCTTCCTGCACCATGTCTTCGGCGCGTCCGAGGTCGCCAAGCATGCGGTACGCGTGCGCGACGAGGAGCGCTCGATGCGATTCAAAGACGGCGAGATCGGTTGCGGCGGAGCGTGTCATCAGAATGGCTTTACGACCATCAGGATGGTGATCGCGAGAACGAGCGCACACATCGCATAGCCTATACATTCGACCTGTCGAAGCGCCGTGTCAGCGTTCGCTTCATTCCTGAGGCCCCAACGGACGGTTCGGCGCCCTAGACCGTGCAACGCGCCGGTCGCAAGCAAAAGCAGCGCCGAGCCCTTGAACCACCAGTAGTGTCGAAATGCGCCCTCGACTGTCAGATCCAGGAGAATTCCTGTAACAAGCATCGCGAGCAGACTGACTGTCAAGCAGCGCAGCAAAGGACTTCACCACGAGAAAATCGCCTGCCTGCCGTCGCGTGTGCCCCGCGCTGTCCTTGCGATGATGGGAACGGAGACGACGGAGCCGAGCCCCAAGACGGCGACAGCAACGTGCAGCACCAGTGTGGGCAGGAAGAGCTTGCTCATAACGCTGCTCCCAAGCCCACGATTTCCGAGACGTGGGTTCTTCGCTCCACCGCGTCCAGCATGAAAGCGGCGAGAGATCGGAACGACATTGCGCGGCTACCCGGGGGCAGAGCGTCTCGCAGCGCGCGGAAACTCGTCTCTTTCGATGGTGTCAAGCGCGGCGGCCGCGCGATCGTCCACTCCAGGCCGCTTCTTTGTACGATGCTTTCCATCCCGCGCAGGTCACGCATGTGATGTTTGGCAAGCCATCTGAAAAACGCAAAATACAAACCTTTTTCGGGAAATAGGAGCGCGGCGGAAACAATTGCAAGACGAGTGACTCCGCTCGCTTGCATAGCTTGAACCGTTGCACGCGCGCAGTCCGTAATGAGCGTACTCGGACGGAATGCCTCCCCGACGTGGGGACGGACCAATTGCGGACAATACCGCATCATGGCCGGGGAGTGCTGTCGCGACCGCCTCGCACTGCAGCGGATTGCCGCCAACAACGGTGACCGAACTGCTTTCTCTGACCTTCTGCGGAGAACGGACGAAAGCGGTGATCTTGTGGCCCCGCTTTTGGGCCAGGTCCATAACCTCGGTTCCGGTCCGTCCATTCGCACCGATCAGGAAAAGCCTCATATCTATAGGACCGGATAGCACCGCAGGTTGTGACACGACGGTCCGACCCTCATAAGCATTTGCGGTACCTGCTTTTGAAAATACATGCTACCGCCTAGCCATACAGTCGATGATTTCCTGCGGTGTCAGATCCCGCCCACCCTTGCGGCGTTTGATCATCGTTGAGAGGACGTTTGTTCTGGATCGGCTAAGTCACGCATAGCAATCGTTGTGCATGCGCAATGTTCGCCTAGCGCGCGAAGTCAATTTGCGGCCAATCGTTCCTCAATTAATATGAGCACGTGCCGGAGCGACGGCTGGCAGATTCGAAATGGTCGAAGGAGTTCTCATGAAGCGTTTATTCTCAAGTCGATACTCTCTCGGCATTTATTCTGGCTGCCTCACAGTTGTGGTTCTCATTGTTGCCATCTCAGGATTTGCAGAAGTCCACCGTGCGAAGACATTCGATGAGATCACCGTCCATCACATCAATATTGTTGAGCCTGACGGGACGCTCCGCCTGGTTTTGACAAATTCCGGGAGCGCACCAGGGCTTTACATCAAGAACAAGGAGTATCCCCATCCCGACCGCAAGTCCGCCGGATTGCTCTTTTTTGACGATGAAGGAACAGAGGATGGCGGATTGGTTTACGGACTTTCGAAGGATCGCAGCGGCCGCGCAGTCGGTAATAATGTGCATTTGAATTTCGACCAGTACATGCAGGACCAGATATTTACGGTCGACGCGGGGCGTGATGGCCGGCAGACGTACTCCGAATTAACGATGCAGGATCGTGGAGACTACTCGATACTCGACGCTATAAACGCCGGTAGCAGCATTTCAGCTTCCTGAAGAGCAACGCGAGGCGGAAAGACGCAAATTCAAGGCAGCTCACTCGGGAGACCAAATGCGCGTGGTGCTCGGCCGGTCGTCCGCTGGGCATCTGTTTTGCGGCTCAAGGATGCAGAGGGGCGCGACCGGATCGTGATGCGGGTCGCGCCCGACGGAACACCGAAACTGCAACTCCTCGACGCTGATGGAAAGGTTTTGAGCGAGCTGCCTCCCGCAAGAGGTGGTCAGCAGTGAGACTTTTCTAGCCCGGAGAACCTTAAAATTGAAATCAGCCTTCCCCAATAGTGTCGGGCGCGCCGCCACGTCAAATTGACGTGGGTCGGGCATTAGAGGACAACATTCGGCTGTGGCATCATTGTGCGGTGAGGTGTTCGCAACTGGACACGAAAGGAAGTCAAAGGCGAAGTGGAGACCCTAAACGGTACGCAGCTTTTATCCAGACTACGCGAACGGCTTTCCGAGCGCGCGATGCTGGATCTTACGAAGCGGTTGATTGCGATTCCATCGGAGAATCCACCCGGGAATCACTACGAGGAATGTGCCCGGACACTCTTCGAAGAATTGAATAGACTCGGCTTCGATGATCTGAGACGCGAGGGAGCGTGTGTAGTCGCGTCGGCCGGAACTGGCCCGCGAACGCTGTATTTCAGTGGTCACTACGATGTTGTTCCCGCGCAGAGCCGCGATCAGTTTCAGCCACGTGCAGAGGGCGCAAATCTGTTCGGTCGCGGCTCGTCCGATATGAAAAGTGGCCTGGCTGCGATGATTCATGCAGCGGCTGCAGCACGTGATGAAGGGCTTCTGAAAACCGGCCGCATAGGAATCGTGCTTGTACCAGATGAAGAAACCGCCGGTCCGCGCGGGTCTCGCGATCTAGTTGCACGCGGGCTGCTTGGGAGAGACGGAGTCGGTATGTTAACGCCGGAGCCCACCGGCGGCGTCGTTTGGAACGCCAACCGCGGAGCCATTTCGCTGCGCGCCACCATGCGTGGGAAAGCAGCGCACGTCGGTCGGCAATTCGAAGGTGTGAACGCGTTTGAGCGCGCACTGCCGGCAGTGGCGCGGCTTGTCGACATCAAGAAGGAAGTAGAGCTTCGCGAGACGCAATACAACATCGCTCCGGCGGCCGCGCGAAAATCCATTTTGATGCTTGGCGGCCGGGCCGAGGCAGGTACGAATTTCAACGTGACGCCCGATTTCTGTTCCTTCACGATTGACCGCCGCATCAATCCCGAAGAAGACCTCGAAGAAGAAAAGCGCCGATTGCGAGACACGCTAGAAGGTTTCGAAATCGAGATGCTTCAGGAGGAGCCCGCAGCGGCGACTGCAGCGCAAGATCCGCTCGGCGTAATTCTATCGCGTCACATCGCGAGCCTGACCGGCAAGGAACCAGCGTTCGAAATGTGCCCAGGCCTCCTCGAAACACGATTCTATGCGGCTTACGGTGTTCCCGCGTTCGCCTATGGACCGGGATTGCTGACCGTGTCTCATGGACCGAATGAGTTCGTTCCGATCCGCAACATTGCCCAATGCGCGACGATTTACGCGCTTACGGCGGCGGAGATGTTGCGCTAATCGAGCTTACGTGTCCGTTTTGGCGATTCCTGGCTGTCGGGGTTGCATACTGCTTTGAGATTTGCTCAATGCGTTTCGTTGTACTCGGAGGACAACAATGAATTCCCGATGGACACATTTAGCGCTTCACGTTCGCAACCTGCAGTCCAGCATCGCCTTTTATGAGCGTTTCACAAGTCTACGGGTTGTTGATCGACATTCTGATGCGTCTAGCACGGGAATGGAGGTGATCTGGCTAAGTGATCGGCCGGCCGATGGTGAGAATGCCTTTGTTCTGGTGTTGCAGGAAGGCACTCCCCGCTCAATTCCCAATGCCAATCCTCAATCCCCTTTGGGGCCGATTAGCCACTTTGGATTTGCGCTATCGTCCGTTGAGGCGGTAGACGCGATAGCCAAGGAAGCTAAGCAGGCAGGTTTGTTACAATTCGGTCCCACATTTCTGAACCCATTTGCTGGTTACCTGTGCCTCGTTCGTGACCCGGATGGCCACAATGTGGAATTCTCTCACGGCCAATCTCTGGGAAAACCCAGTCGTGAAGTCGTCGCGGACACACCTCGATGAGAATGGGGCGTCTATCGAACGAAGATGCTCGCCAAATGGCTCAGCATTTCATGAGCCTGGGACTGGCATGTCGAGAAATTCGTGGTTCCACTTTCGAGGAAACATCTCCTCGCCATCCTCGCTGACAGCAGACGCAACAACCAACTTAACCACACCCACGTAGAACTCGCTCTTCGGGTTTTTGACTCTGATGGCGGGAGACGGGCAGAGCATCACAGGGATTTAAGAATTTCGATGTCACCACGTTTGCGCAGAACTTCGACGGCGGCGCCCGGTCCGTCCCTGCGGATAAGAAAATCGGCGGAGGCATCGCCGAGCCGCAAATTTTCGATACGAACTTCATCCAGGTTCAAAGGCAGACGGGGATTTGCGAAGTGAATTTGTCGTTCGCGATGCCGTACGTCAAGCCCGAGACAGGCCCGCAAGAGCAAAAATACTGCCCCCGCAGACCACGCCTGCGGGGCACAGGCAACCGGATAGAGAGTTGGGCCGCTTGCTTCGGGTCGCTTGTGAAAGCCGCAGAAGAGTTCGGGCATGCGTTGTGATTCAACATACCGACTGGCCTCGTACAGGCCGTGCAGGATTTTGCACGCTTGCCCCTGCATGCCATAGAGCGAGAAACCCAGGCCGATCAAGGCATTGTCGTGAGGCCAGACAGAACCATTGTGGTAGGACATCGGATTGTAGCGAGATTCAGACGCGCCGACCGTCCGAACACCCCATCCTGAAAAGCACTGTTCACTCATCAGCGACGCGGTTACCGCCTCGGCCCGCTCTTGACTTGCAATCTTACAAAAAAGCGCGTGCCCGGCGTTGGAAGTACGCACGCGGCACTGCTGCTTTTGCCCATCCAGGGCTAGCGCGTAGGTGCCCAAATCATCGCACCAAAATGCTTCTTCGAACTTCACTCGTAGCGCTTCTGCTTGTAAATCCAACTGCTCGGCGAGATCCGGCTCCTCCAAGGCGCGTGCGATAAGCGCGGCCGACCGTTTGGCCGCGTACACATAGCTCTGCACTTCACACAAGGCAATCGGTGGCTCGGCCATACGCCCGTCGGCGTGGAAGACGGAGTCATGGGAATCTTTCCAACCTTGTTGCACCAGACCCTTGGAAGAGCGTTGTTCATACTCGACGAAACCGTCTCCTTCGCAATCCCCGTATTGCTCCATCCAGCGCAAGGCTCGCTTGATGTTCGGCCAGATCTGTTTCAGAAACGTTAGGTTGCCCGTTCGCAAAAAATAGCCGCCGGCAAGCATGACGAAAAGAGGCGTGGAGTCGACGCTCCCGTAGTACCGGGCGAACGGAACTTCCTTCATCACCGCCATTTCGCCGCGGCGCATTTCATGCAGGATTTTCCCGGGTTCTGCGTCTTGCTCCGGTATCTCCTCGGTTGCCTGGGTCTCCGCCAGATACTTCAGCACGCCTTCCGCAATGCGAGGCGCCATCCACAAACACTCGAGCGCGGTGATAATTCCATCGCGGCCAAAAACGGTGCCGAACCACGGCACCCCGGCGTACGGATACGGACCTTCCGGATTGCCTTCGATCAGCATCCGCAGATCCGCGGCTGAGCGCGTCAGCCATGCATTAAAGCTTTCGCTGGTCGTCGTGATTCGGCACTCATCCATTCCGGTACGGTCAAAATCGCGTTGCAGTCCCCGGAAAGCTGTGTGGAAAGGATCAAACTGCTTGCCGCCAGGACTCCGTTCGCAGGAAATGGTGCTGAATATGGACTTCTCTTCTTTCCGCGCCAATGTTATCCGGAAGCAAGCCTCGCCCGTCGTAAGGGATGCCGGCCGCGGCGAAAACTCCAGGCGAGTGCGGCGGACCACGCCATCCAAGCCCTGGTACGCCAGGATCGCGGCGTCTCCCTCGACCTGATCGGGCAGACGTTCGCCCTTCCGCGCGCGCTTTGTGCCGCGCACTTCAAAGATATCGGCGAAGTCGGCATCGAATCGAAGGAGCAGTAAAACGTGAACAGGCTGAAGGCCGTAATTGAGCAGCCGAATATGCTGGTAGCAGCTTGCCTCTCTGAGAAATTGTAAACGAAAAATATGGACGGTTCCGCGCGGCAGGCTGTCGTCGCTATTCACCGGGCTGTCAAGGTTGGTAAGGTCGACCGACAAAAAAGCGTTGTCTTGGCGGATCGTCGAGCTCAAAAGTAACGGCTGCTGCTGATTGACGCGCATCGTGAAGCGGGAAAGATGCCGGCTCTCGGCGTGGAAAAGTCCGAATTGTGAGGGCCCAAAGGTTTCGATATCTCCGTAGCGGTTGAAAACGGCAAAAGTGTCGCCATACTTGAGCACACGGGTGCGGTCGTCAGCCAGTGCGGAAGAAGCTCGAACATAATACTCATCTTCGACCCGGACAATGTCCGTCAAAACGAAGCCGCCCTGGAGAGGAGCAACGAGTCGATCTCCCGCGTTTCCGTGGACAGAGACTTTGTGCTCAACATCGCCTCGTATACCTTAACGTAATCCTGGGCCATCCTCGACGCTGTAAATCGCGCCTCAAATTCCTGGCGGCACGCGGCGCGACTCAGCGTGGATGCTTCTGCGACTGCGCTCACCGCTTCCTGCATGTTGTTCACAATCAAACCGCTCACGCCGTGAGTGATCACCTCCGGCACGGAGCCGCAATTGAAGGCAATTGTCGGCGTGCCACACGCCATCGCCTCGATCATGGTCAGACCAAATGGCTCGGGCCAGTCGATCGGGAAAAGATGCGCATAGGCATTCCCTAGAAATTCGGCCTTTTGGTGTTCTGCGATCTCTCCGAGGTACTCAACATTCGGATTCGCCAGTAGCGGCTTGATCTTGAATTCATAATACTCGCGATCCACACGGTCCACCTTGGCGGCGATTTTCACCGCCATGCCCACTTCCAGCGCGATTTGGATAGCGAGATCGACTCGCTTCTCAGGACAAATTCGCCCAAGAAACGCAAGATACTTTCCACTGCCATTGCCGGGCGAAAGCCCCCCGGGCAAACCGTGATAGACATTGCCAACCCAGTTTGCCCAGCACAGCGGTTTGCGCTGGCCATGACTGATCGAGACCACGGGCATTTCTCGATACTTTCGATACAGAGGTACCAAGTCCGGAAGATCCAGGCGTCCGTGAAGGGTGGTGACATGCGGGAAGCCGGTAATCCTCGAAAGCGGAAAGTGCAGATAGTCCACGTGGAAGTGGATGATGTCGAATTCTTGGGCACGCTGCATTACGTCGTCGAGCATTACGTAATGATGAGCGAGTTGGTCGATGCAGCCTTTGTCCAAGCGGAGAGACCTTGGGCAAGCGGGTATGAGGCGCGCAGCCGTCTCAGAGTCGCCGCTGGCGAACAGCGTAACTTCGTGTCCCATCTCGACTAGTTCTTCGGTCAAATACGACACCACCCTCTCAGTGCCTCCGTAAAGCTTAGGAGGAACGCTTTCATAGAGTGGCGCTACTTGGGCGATCTTCATCCGTCCTCACCGCGTCGCCGAAACACTAATTATGGCACATCGTCGCACGGCACGTTGGCCGCAATTCTCATCATCGGGAGCCAGTCAGGAATTCTGATCTGTCTATGCCTCATGGTATTCGCGCGCCAGATCTTGATTCAACCTCCAGAAGCCGCTTCATCTGTTTAAAGCGCTTTTCTCCAGGATTGCGAGTTGGGATTGATATTATTTTCGTGCTGACCGTCCCAATGTGTGTTACCGGAGTAACCCTCACCGTAGCAATCGCATCCGGAATAAATCTGTTCAGAAAAGGACAGTTAAGCTCCTAATGAACGGTGACTCGGGCTCGCTGCCGTGAATTTATTAGGCATTTAGGGGGCACTAAGAATTTCCCTCCGTTTCCTTTCAATACCTTAGAAGGCCAGGCTGCACCGCAAAACTCCTTTATTTCCATACAGCCGGCGGATTCGCACCCCATCGCCTGCTCACCGATAGGGAGAAGCCTACGTCTCGATTTACGAGAGGGCATTCAGGAAACCCGAGAATGTTAGGGCTGGAAAGTGATCGATATTTCAGATCCTACCGAGTGGATACTGAGTCCACCGGCTGCGCCTCCCTGCTCGGTTCAAATCGGACAGCGGTGGTTGAAACTTGTGGCGAGCCCTCTCGCAGGCTCGCCTTCCGAGGCAATCGGGTCTCGAGGAGTGGCGGCCCTCACTCCGTCGGGATCGTGCATTGTTAGCGTTGGACCAATTGTGCTCCAGCGGATAGTACGGGTTGTTTCGCCGTGTGTCTGATGTGGTTCTTGACCCCGTAACAGATAAAGGCCATAGGAAAGGCCGTTTGGTAGAAGTCAGCAAGCAGCTCCCACGCCGGCTGCAGCCGCAGGGTCACTCGTTCCTCTTGATTGAGACCAATACCGTGCTGGAGTAGACTCGGAAAGAGCCACTCCAAAACCGAGAAAAACAGACTGGTTGCACCTTGACTTCTCCAGGATGAGAGGAGCAGCATTTGGTCGCCGCCAGACCGAGATCAGGTGGCGGATCCCGCACGAGATTTCTGGCGATTGCTATGAGGCGCGGCAGGAAATCGGGGCGGAGGATTTGAAGGAAGAACTCTTCGAAGGACGAATGGCTCTTCCTAATGATTTGTTAGTCTTCCTTGACCGCAACGGAGATTTAGGGGCCAGATAGTCTCTCTCTGGTAGTAGCGCCTTGAGCACCAGCCAGGGGCGTCAGGTAGCTGACCGGATTCGAGAAAAACAGATGCGCAGGAGCTTCATCGACCGGCTATTATTGCCGGCCATTCTGGGTCTAACCACGGTATCGGCAGCGCTGGTTCTTTGGCAGCGGCTGCTTACCGAGCAGCGCGTTAATATCCAAGCCGCGACGAAAGCGCAGACCTTTTTTGTGAAAAACAAAATCGAGTCAGAACCCATCACCATCATGGGAGCGGGTAACTAAACGCTAGAATTCTGCTGTTGAATCGCTTGGCCGGGCGTTGGCAAGCTCGTGTCCTGTCAGGTGATGAAGACAACGAATCCGATGCGGCGCTGTTGATCAGTGGCTACGGCGGCTGTCAAGCTATCGAGTGGGTAGACCCGACGTTCCACGTGCGGTGGGTGGCGTCAGAGGGATGGAATGAAGCCGATGTGGGCACCGATTTGGGCGCCGACGCGCGCTGGCGTATACCCCTCCAACACGCCGAGGACAGCGGGCGCGTGACGATTACGCGGCCGGTGGATCTGCAAGGGGGCGGTCGTGGGCTCCTGGTCTTTGTGCCCGTCTTTGCGGAGAACAAACTCGTGGGCATTCTGCTGGGAGTATTCCGTTATCAAGAGCTGTTTTACTCGATCCTCCAAGACGTGGGACAGAACTATTGGGTCGCGGTATACGACGGCGACGAGGAAATCTACGGTCGCTCCGGATCCGGCCCGCGCCGCGCGGAGGTATGGGCCCAGGAAACGGATATCGAGTTTCGAGAGTTAACTTGGCGAGCTCGTGTCTGGCCGAGACCAGAAACACTCGCCAACGAGCGATCTTCTTTGCCGAACGCTGCCTTTCTCGGGGGGATCCTGATGGCTGGTTTATTAGCGTTCGCTGTCTATATGGGGGAAACGGCGCATCTTCACGCTGAAGTACTAAAGAGAGAGATCGCGGGACGCGTGCAAGCCGAGGAAGCGTTGCGGCAGGTGCAGAAGATGGAGGCGGTCGGGCGGCTGGCGGGTGGTGTGGCCCACGACTTCAATAACTTGCTCATGGTCATTCGCGGCCATGCCGCGCTTTCGCTCTCTTGCTCCGGCCCTGATAATCCACTGCGTCAGGAGCTGAACGAGATCCTGAAGGCCGCGATCAAAGCCTCCTCATTAACACGCCAGCTCTTAGCCTTCAGCCGCAAACAGGTACTTCAATCGAGGGTGTTAGATCTCAACTCCCTGGTCACTCAAACGGCGGAACTGTTGCCCTCTGCGCTTGGCGAGGACATCAATCTGTTTTTGGATCTCGATTCCAACTTGGGACGGGTAAAGGCCGACGTCGCGCAGATGGAGCAGGTCATCATGAATCTGGTATTTAACGCGCGGGACGCCATGCCTGATGGTGGCAAGTTAACGATCCAGACCGTGAACAGCAACCTAGACGAGAACTGGGCCCGTCGTTATCCGGAGATTCGACCCGGCCCGTACGTGATGCTGGCGGTGCATGATCAGGGGCACGGGATGGACGAGGAGACGCAGTTGCGTATCTTCGAACCATTCTTCACCACCAAGGAGAGAAACACAGGAACAGGACTGGGCCTGGCAACTGTCTATGGGACGGTAATCCAGAGCGGCGGGTGCGTCTCCGTCTTGAGCAAACTGGGTGAGGGAACAACAATTCAAGTCTATCTTCCGCGCGTTGAGGAAACGATTGAGGTGGCCGAGAAACCCAGGGAACTTTCAGGGTCACTACAGGGCAATGAGACTATCCTGGTGGTGGAAGATGATGACGCGGTACGACGCATGACCCGCATGTTTCTCGAGCTAAAAGGGTATACCGTGGTTGACGCGAGGAACGCCGCGGACGCGATTCAGCTCATGGAACGCCGCAAGGGATCAATTGAAATGGTGCTGACGGATGTGGTCATGCCGGGAATGAAGGGCCGGGAATTGGTCGAACGGTTGGTGAAACTGCGCTCTGGCTTAAAGGTGCTCTACATGTCGGCTTATACAGAAGACGCCGCAATCAATTCCGGCATTCTCGGTCCGGGAAGTGCCTTCATCGAGAAACCGTTCAACGCAGATGAACTGTCGTGCAAGGTTCGCGAGGTCCTGGGCACAAGTATAGTGGTTTAGTTCACATTAGGCCCCGATGCCTCCCATAATGCGAATGCGAAAAATGATGGATAGGAGGGGTCGGCATCGATGAGAATTCGCCTCTGACCGAATGCATCGCCGGGCTAACTTGCTGTATTCAACGAAATTGTAGAGGGTGGCAACGGCTCCCGAGTGTGTCGGTTTGATCGGGACCTTGCAGAACAAAAGGCAAGAGGCTAACCTGGGTCCCGGGTATTGTCGCGCCTGTCCCTCTGGACGACTCTGGCAGGAGGGTTCCAGGCCGCTAAGAAAAATAAGCCAATTATGACTTACCGCAGCTGTCAAAATATTGTGTTAATCGGTAGTTTTTTCCTGCTAGTTGACATTCTTTTTCTGCCTTCTCTTGTTGAGAGGTGGGGAGGTGTGGATCGTGTGGATCGGCTACCTCAATTGAACACACCGACTGTAGCTGCGGCAACCATTGTAAAGGTCTGGGCCTATAAGAAGACTGGGCTGTATTATTGTCCTGACAGTAAGCTTTACGGGAAGCTGAAACCCGGTGTCTATATGACTCAGGAGAAGGCGCTAGCGCGTGGGTATCGACCCGCCGGTCAGGATCCGTGAAGCTAGATGCTCGCTTCAGTTTCCTCATAGTGAGACGCAGAAACTTTAGCTGCTCGATTCCCCTCAATCGTAATTCGTCACCCTGCGGACTCGCTCCCGAACAGCTCAAGCGGCGCACATAAAGGCGAGTTCCCAAAAAGACTCCATTGATCAACACGGGTGCAGAGGACGTGGAGAATGCGAGGAAGATTGCGAGTGCCCACACTCGCCGGCAGGCGAGCATTGTAGGTCTCAACTAGATATCACTGCGCCGGTCAGAGCGGTTTCGTTTTATTCGTAAGCGACACCAGAACAAGGAAGACATGCGGCTTATTTCGGAATCCGAAATGCCGGCATTCTTTGCTTGGTCCCGCCATTTGGCAACCACGAGGCCTACTTCGGCTGCAACGTCTTTTACTTGTGATAGTTTAAGCTCGAAATCGTTCACGACCGCCGAAGGCAAGGAAGCGCTGACGGGCGGTATTGCGTTTGTGGCCAAGAAATTTCGCCGTTGCGTTCCGGGAATCGAGCGGAGGTGCCGCGACGACGCGCCACCAGAAAAAAGAGACGCGATATGACCACGGAATTCCTCGATCGACTGGCGGAGCAACTCCGAGTGCGCCGGAGCCCGGCTTGCCGTCGCGCGATCGGCCGAATTCTGACGGTCGTGAAAAACCGCTTCGAAGCAGGTGGATATCTGAATCAGGCGGAAGCTGAACGGGACTTGCGAACGCAGGTCGAAGCCGAACCGGCGTGCCGGGAAACAAAGTCCGCGAAATGAACTGAACTGCCTCCGGCATGGTTTTAATTCGGAAAACGGCCGCGCGTCGAGCCGGCGTTTTTGTCTGCCGTTTGGTCGAGCTTCTTCAACAAAGTCTGCCGCTCGGCGGCGTAGATTTGCGCCCATTCATAAAGCCGCGCGTTGTGGATGGCGACCGCCGCGGGAATGCCCAGCAATTTCGCAAGGTGCAAGTGCCGGGTCGTGAACGCGCGCGGCTGCTTGCTGCCGATCGAGAGCAAGCCGAGAACGGAATCCGACACGACGAGCGGAATCAATCCATGACCGGACACCGGCAAACGCCTTGTGGTCGCGCCAGTCGCTTTCCTCCCGCGTATCGGGAACGTAGATTGGCCTTTTCAGAACCAGGACGCGCTGGAGAACGGCGTTGTCGCCCGTCTCGAGCGTGACCACGGGCCGGTTCGCCACCGCGGGAGGCGCTTCACGCGCCACGAACAGCCGCTCATTTTCCTCCGTCAGGATTACGCTGGCCGTGTCGTAGGTCACGATTTGAAAGAGCGTCTGCAGCAAGGTGTCGAGCACGGCGTCCATGCACAAATTTTGCGTCAGGGCGAGCGTGGCCCGGCGCAGGGCTTCGGCTTCCGCACTGGCGCTCTCCGCTTCGGCGCGCGCCGCTTCGGCCGCAACCAAATGCTCGGCGACCTGAGCGTCGGCGAGCTTTTTCGCCGTAATGTCCTGCGCCGTCCCATAGAGTTGCCGGATTGCATTGTTCGAGTCTGGTACCGGCGACGCCTTCACCCACACCCAGCGGACCTCGCCATCCGGACGCACGATGCGAAACTCCTCATCGAAGTGCCCAGAATGAACGGCGTTTTCGAGTTTCGCGAGCACATGAGCGCGGTCGCCCGCGTGAATTAAGTCTTCATACGAGGAAGGGTCGTTCGCGATGCTTTCCAGCGA
>Ga0073928_10003336_pt1 | contig 25581 bp, 27 predicted proteins | sample PaiPotPPA55metaG_FD_76969 | JGI IMG/M metagenome (GOLD analysis project Ga0073928, IMG submission 76969) | Iron sulfur acid spring bacterial and archeal communities from Banff, Canada, to study Microbial Dark Matter (Phase II) - Paint Pots PPA... ...
CACGCGCGGCATCTTCCACGATTCGCGGCCATGTCTCATCGGCTTCGCCAAGAGCAACGGCATCGGCATGGCGGGATCCACCGTCTCGCCCGAGCGCCTCATCGGCCATTTCCGTAACGTGAGGACCGCCCATCACAACCTTTACTCCCGCAGCGCGCACCGCGTCCGCCATGCGATAAGCCTTGGCGATCATCCTGGTCATTGCACCGATGCCCACCAACCCGATATTTTGTTCGCGCACGTAGCGCGCGATACCTTCTTCATCCATGGGCTGCGCGTTGCCATCAATCAGCACCACTTCGTGGCCAGGTGGAGTCAGCGCTTGCAGCAGAAACATCCAAAGATGCGGCATGAAGTTGCGCGTCACGCCGTTGTCTGGGTTGTACAGTAAGATTTTCATTGAATCCTTTGGAGTCGGAAAGAGCTAAACATATGGCACAATTCGTACCAACGGAAAAACAAGCCGAATATCCCCATTGCAACGAATCCGCCAACCATGTGATCTGGTATCTTCAAAAGTTCACCTCCTATTTAAGACGTATCCGGTTCATGAGCCGCCCAACCTTCGCCAAATCTATCTGATCGGGACGTAGTGCGACGTTGGCGCCAAAGGTATGGGTGGACACATCCACTACGGGAACAAAGGAAAATCCCGAAGCAACGTTTTCCGCTGAGTGATGTCGGACGACGTACCCACCAATCAGATACCCGAGAGTGCCTCCGACGAGAACGTCTGAAGGAAAGTGCTGGCGCGCGGTCACACGGCTCACGCTGATTGCGACGGCAAACGCGTAAGCGGCCAGCCGCACCGGCTTGCCTGGATACTCAGATGCAATCACTCGCGCCAGCGCGAAGCTTTCCGTTGCGTGCGCAGAAGGAAATGAGCCGTCGAGTTCGTAGGAACGAGTACCATGTGGCCAGAATCCTCCCTGGCCGTTTCCTTCGTTGGGCCGTTCGCGATTGGTGGCGAGCTTCAGGGCCTCGACTACGAGTACGGAATCGATGACTGCTTCCGCCCCGAGACGCCCTGTTTCGGCAAGGTGCTCATTGTGAGTTCCCAAACCGAGGAAGTAGAGCCCAGCGGCACCTCCCAAAGTGGCGTAGGGCGAACCGAAGCCGGAGACAATGTTGCTGGCGTCTATCCTGCTCTTGTCGATCCCAAGATTCTGCTGTGCTTGTGCGTCGTAGTGGAGCGCAACTGCGGTGCCAGCGGCAAACGGCACCAGCCAGATGGCATCTCTGGTAGCAATACGCAATGGACTGGTCCAGATGCCAGCCTGATCGTGGCCGATGTCTTTGAGACATTGGCCGAGATGCGTCACGCCGCAGATTACGGACGGCGGGGATGGCGCTTGTTGTTGGTCTTCCGAGTCCTGATCCGGCGGTTGCGACGTACCGGAAACCGATTGCACTTCCTGTGCTTGCTCACCGGATGACTCTGTCGTCTGCGCGAAGGCAGGTGCCGAGCTACAAATCAAGGCGATGCAGACTAACAGCGACGCTGCAAAATACAGAAACGCGTTTCCGATTCGAGGCGGCATGATCTTCGGAATTCCTTTCAAAGTCATTTTGGTTCTCACCGGCAATCTTCTTACCGGGCATTTCTCAAAATCGAAATCCAAAGAGAACTGGATTTGGCGGGCACCGGTTCCAGCAATCGGTCGCCTAAATTCCGGCACCGGCGTCAGACTTGAGCCGGAGATAGGATTGATCTGGGAGACATTCGCACTGTTGAAGAGCCCGAAGGACTCCGCTGGGAGACGTTTCTCTTCCCTGACTATCGGACCTGCTCGTCGGACTCTGCGTTTAGAGTTCATCGCTTCACATCCTTGGATGGACCGATTAGAGCCGGTAACTCGGGGGTGACGGTAAACATCTCGCCGGGACCAAGAGGGCGCTGGACGGAATCTTGCAGTTCACCGAGCGCCCTCTGAGAACGGAGCAATGCGTCAAGCTGCGCTCGCGCTAAGACCCAACTTTGGATTTCGATGTTGTCGAGACTCAGTCGGTTGTCAGCGCCGGCGCGGATGGTCTGCTGCATGATTTGCAGTTGGGTCTCTTGAAGTTTGCGGAGAGATTCGGCCTCAGCCAGTTCCTTCTGTGCCGCTGTGTAAACGGCGAACGCCCGCTCACTTTTTGCGGTGACTTGCGCCTGTCGTTCGAGGAACGCGGCTGCGGCTTCCTTGCGACGAGCCTCAGCCTCAGCGATGGGTCCTTGGTTGCGATTGAAGAGAGGGACAGTAGTCGAAAAGCCGACGGTAAAGAAGCTATGTTTTTCCTCATATGTATAACCCGGGCCGATATTTATATCGGGATATTGTTTCGCGATTTCTAGCTGTAAGGCGGCTTCCGCAGCTGCGTATTGCGCAAGCGAGCGTCGAAGGTCCAACCTATTCAAGACTGCTTCGCGCTGGATCTCCCTTGACGAAAGGGATACTGCGTTTGGTGGCGTGTCGATGTTAGGCCACGAGAAATCCACGGACTGAAGCGCTGCCACTGGAAGGCCAACAGTGGCCGCCAGAGCTGCTTTGGTCTCGGAAACTTGGCCCTCAGCCGTAATGATAGCCGCGTGCGTCTTGGAGAGCTCGATTCGTGCCAAGTCGACGTTTTGTCTCGATATCTCCCCGGCGGAAAATATTTGCTCCAGAATATTTACTTGGTCCTCGCGAACCTTCTCTTCGCAGCGAAACGATTCTAGAGTCCGAGAGGCGAGAAGGTAGTTCAGCAGTGCGGCACGCACTCCGCTGTGGATCGTCCAGGCGGAATCCGCAAGATCGAATCGAGCAGCTTGATCGAGACTATGCGCGACTTGGAGGCGATACCCGCGCTTGCCCGCGGTCTCTATTGGAAAGGAAAAATCCAAAGTCAACAAATATGGACTAGGGATGCCTGGTGCAATACTCACGGACGGATTGGGGCGAGCCCCCGTCGTAACGAGAGATGCTTCCGTTCCCGCAATGCGCGCCCGAGCCGACTCGAGTGCGGGATTGAAATACAAAGCGGCAAGCGACAGTGTTTGTAAATCCCACGTCTTGGGCGGCCACGAGGAAAGTGGATGACCCAGGTTCTGTTCCGCGAAGGACTGGAGCCCGGAATCATCAAGATTCCGCGATGCAAACGCCGAGGCGGTAGCACTAGCGACGATAGGGGCTGGCCGGTATCGTTGTACAGCACAGCCTGCCAACGAGAAAACACCGCAGAGAGCAGCGATTCCTTTTCATATGGCATTCATAGAGCGTCTCTCCTCGCAAAAAAACAGAAATCCAGCCATCAGAAAATCGGTCATGCCGGAGATCTAGCGTCCGGCGAAGACCACGCCAGGCTCCAGCTTCAACACCGGCCGCGCGCTGATCGCGGCGGCCACGATGCTCACCAGCATGACCATCACAACCGCTATCATCGGAGTGAACCACATCATGCGGAACGGATAGTCCGCCTGCGTCGCCGCAATCTGGCCTATGATTCCGCACAAGCCGAGACCCAGGCCCGTACCGATAAGTGCGCACAATCCCGCCTGTACAAAGATCATGGACAGCAGCAGTGTAGAGGTCGCGCCCATGGTCTTAAGCACGGCGTACTGTTTCAGGCTCTCGGTTGTAAACATGTAGAGCATCACCCCCGTTACCCCGAAACCCACGGACATGGCCATCGAAAGCATCGCGGCGATATCGCCTACGTCTTCCGAGTTAATCAGGAACCAACGAACCGTATCGGTCTTGAAGTCGTCCGAGGAACGCGCCTTCAGATTGGTGCGCGCATGGATTCGAGAGGCTAGTTCCCGGGGAGGCACACCGGGTGCGGCGGTTGCAAGGACGAACGTCAGCCGGTGCCTTTCCGGCAGCAGAATGCGAGCAGCATTGGAAAAGGTGGTGTATAGCAGCGGCCGCGGTGGATATCGCGGCAGAGCTTCCGACCTTCCCTGAACCACGACGCGGTGATCATTGACCATTAACTCGTCGCCCGCGGCCAGTTCACGCGTTGGAGCGGCCAGGTGTGGCTCTCCATACGGCCATTGATCAGCCTTCCGCAAGGGTGTTTCGAGCTTGCCCTCGGTGCCGCCCGGGTCGACAATCACCGCATCCGCGCCGCGTAGGACAGAACGCGAGACGCCACCCTTTACCGCAGGCAAGCCGGCGAGCATTGCATCGTCTACGGATATAACTTGGAACGGCTGAAAGGTCCCGTTCGGAAAGCGCGCTTCCGCGGTGCCCAAGCCGAGTGGCACCGCTGAGAGCACACCCTCAATACTACGGACACGGTTCAGTGCCGAATCAGGCAGGTTCGTCGTCTGTTCAACCGACGCAACCGCGGGGTCCATGACCCACACGTCCGCCGATGGGTTCTCGGCGATCAGGGCAAATCCCCGGGTCATGAAGCCACAAAAATACGAAGCGGCGAACGTCACTAGGAAGGAGGTAAACGTAATACCGAAGAGCAGTCCTGCGTACTTGGTGCGGTCGCCGATCAGCATCTTCAAGGCGAGACGGAACATTTAGGATTTCCTCCGCCCGGCCTTGGTTGGTCTGGGGTTCCCAGTGGCGTCGTCGCTGCATGTTCCAGAGGGAATTTGCGCAGCCGGTTTCTTGCCAGGGTCGGGTGAGACTTCGATGAACACATCCATCTGTTGTCCAACATAGACTGGTACCGCGTCCCGATCGAAGCTGTAGATGACCTGCAGTACACGAGAATCAACCCGTTGGGTGCTATCCCCGGTTAAGGACACTCTCGGGACCACATCCGGGTCAGTGTGCTCGAACTTCGCTGGCGTTTTCAGTTCTGGATTACCGCGGACCGACGCAATCGCTGATGCACATGGATGGAACCTCCAAGCATCGTTCTCATCAACGTCCACCCGTACGTGCAAGCGGTCGTCATTCCCAAGTAGCATTAACGGCGTGCTCAGCGGGCCGGTTTGTGCGTACTCGCCCAAGCGTGTCTTCATCTGTAGGATGCGCCCAGGCAACCGGGCACGGACCGTGCGCCGCTCGATCTCGGTCTTGATCTGTTCGACTTGGGCCTCAGCGGATGCGAGGATCGCCTCATCAACCGCCACATCAAAGCGTCTGTTGTCCAACTCCTCGACGCTGATCGAAACCCCTGGGCTCATGCTTTCGCCGACCCTGAGTCGGTTCTTTACTTTTGCCAGGTTGGTTTGGGCCTCTTTGACCTTGGCGAGCGCAGGCTGGACCTGGGTTTGGAGATCGCTACTATCAACTTTAAAGAGTGGATCTGCCGTGCTCACTCGATCTCCCCATTTCACATATACCGCTGTCACGATTCCTGAGACTGGCGTGCCAATCGCAATGTTTTCCGTGCTGGCCTCCACAATGCCCGGACCGAAGATGTACGAAGCGAAGGGCGCCCTCGCTGACTGGACCACTGGCTGGGCGACTGGGGGAGTGCGGTTACCCTGCATGACCATATACACTGCGACGCCGACACCGATAATGGCCAGGACGGGAAGAATGTATTTTCGAATCATTGCAACCGCTCCTTATTTTTCTGATCGATGATCTCGATGATTTTGCCGTCGTCCATGTGGGCGATGCGGTCGGCAAACTCAAAAATGCGGGGATCGTGAGTGACCACAATGAGTGCACGATCGGGACTTTTCGCTATGCTTCGCAGAATCTTCATGACGCTCCGCCCGGTCTCATGATCCAGGCTGCTAGTCGGTTCGTCGCATACAATTAGTTTCGGGTCGTGCACCAATGCACGCGCAATGGCCACGCGTTGTTGCTGGCCACCGCTGAGCTGTGCTGGTAGCGCACTCAGGCGCGCGCCTAGATCTACTTCCACAAGAATTTCGCTTGCTCGAGTTTCCGCGTTCTTCCGGGATATGCCGTTGATCAGGAGAGGTACACAAACATTCTCGATCGCGTTGAGCGCCGGCAGCAGATTGAAAAGCTGAAATACAAAGCCGATGGACACACCTCGAAAGCGAGTACGCTCGTTCTGGTCCATGCCCATCAAGTCCTGGCCCAGCACCTCGCAATTGCCCGAATCCTGGCTCAGAATTGCGGCAATGACCGAGATCAAGGTGGTCTTCCCGCACCCTGACGGGCCGACTAGCATGAGTAGCTCCCCGCGCCGCACGTCCAGGTCAATGCCACGCAGCGCCAGCACCTTTGCATCGCCTGTTCCGTATGTTTTCGTCACACCCCGGCAATGAACCGCAAACTCCGCGTTCGGTCCCGCCGCATCGATGGTGTATTCCATTGTTGTCCCTTGGCTTTTTTTAGGAGAGCGAATGCTTTTGAGCGAAGCGCGGCTGCCAGTTGCAGTCCGGAATGCTCGCTTCTGTCGCGTGTCTCTTGGCCTGCGTGGTGGTCCTGTCAAAGCATCTTGCTCGACGGCTTTAGCAAGGACTACGTCCAAAGACGAGTGAAGATTCGCCCCTGCGGTCTGCGCGCAAGGCCTTGCTCGCCTTGAAATGGAAACCACAAACCAGAGATAGAGTAGGTTTGGGTCGGACAGATTTGAGCGGAGTTCTAGATTCGAAGAGTGGTTAGAGGAGGACTAGCGGAAAGCGAAGCCTTTACGATGAGATCGAGCGAACTCCGAGAGAAAATATGAAGAAAACCATCAGTGGTGGCAACTCTCTTTGATCGCAAGATTCCAGCCATCCTGAGGGCGGCGCGCGCAAACGCAAACGATGCTCCAACACACAATCCAAGAATCACGAAAGTGTACTCGGTATCGTTTCCGGTTTGGGCTGTGTGATCCCAATGGTCAAACATCTCCAGCACAGGGCCGACCACGCAGATCAGCAAGACAAGCGTAATAATGGCGCGCGACGTTCTTGTGCCCATGGGCTGAATTGTCTCAGACCAGAGATGCAAGAGCAACACCAACCCAACTTAAATCGCGGCACAGTGACAGCGCAGAGTTAGGACTTCGGAGATATATTGGTGAATGTTTGATAGTTTCAATCGAAGCATGTGTTGGTTAGAGCGGTGTTGCATGGTGTCTACCCACTTACTCGCTGTTGTATTGGCTTCCCTCAGCATTCTTGCTTCTGCGCGAGTCCATGCAGAAGATTCGACCGATTGCGCAGGCGTCGTTTTGGATGAAAACGGCGTGCCCATCGCCGCCGCGAAAATCACGCTTCAGAGCAACGGGCGGACGTTTCGCGCCGAAACCGATGGTGCGGGACGGTTTCTGCTGCGCAATGTTCCTGTTGGCGATTACCAGGTAGAAGCTCGCAAAGAAGGCTTCTTCGTACTCTCCGGCGAGACGGTCGCGCTGCACGCCGGACCGAACGACATCCATTTAACGCTAAAGCACGCGGAAGAATTGCACGAGCAAGTGCAGGTTACCGCTGCCGCGAACCAGATCGATACGCAAGATACTGCGCAGCGCACAACGATAACCGCGCGCGAAATCCGCGACATCCCCGTTCCCAACTCACATATTTTGCAGCAGAGCCTGACCGCAATGCCACAGGTCGTACAAGATAATTTGGGCGGCTTACACATCGCAGGCGCACGCTCCGGAGAGACGCAGTATTTGCTCGACGGATTCGAAATCGGCGACCCCGTGAACAACACGTTGAGCGCGCGATTCAACATCGACGCCACGCGCGCGGCGGAAGTGCAGACTGGCCGCATCGGCGCCGGCTATGCGCACTCCGGCGCAAACGTTTTAAGCTTGGAAACGCCTGACGGCGACGACAAATGGCGATTCGGCACAACCAATCCATTTCCGGGTATCGATATTCAAAACGGCGTGCGCTTGGGAAACTGGTATCCGCGTTTTACTTTTTCCGGTCCCATCGCGCGCGGCCGTTTTTGGTTTTCCGATGCCATCAGCCTGCAGCACACCTTTACCTTGGTCAGGGAGCTGCCCGATGACGCCAACACCTCCACGCAATGGGCCGGAGATAATCTTTTCCGCCTGCAGTACAACTTCAGCCCAAAACACATTTTGCACGGGAGTTTTCTCTACAATCGCACCCAGGATGTGAGCCTCGGCCTCGATCCGCTGAATCCGGAATCGACAACGCTGGACCTGCACCAGCAGCGCGCTTTCGTTTCGCTGACAGATCAGATCTGGCTGTATGACACACTGATCGAACTGGGAGTCGCGGCTGACGGTGAAGGACAGGATTTTTTTCCGCAGGGCACAGCGCCCTATATTTTACTGGTGAATGGAACGCGTGGAAATTTTTTCCAGCGGCTTCACGACCACGGCAGCCGCCTGCAAGGCCTATTCAACGTGATTGCAGCTTCGCGCCGCTGGCACGGCACGCATCAGGTTAGCATCGGAGCGAATGTCGCGGCGCTCGAATTCCGCCAGGCGACTACACGCGGAGAGATTCAGGCGTTGCGCGCGAACGGCACGCTTGTGCGGCAGTCCACCTTCACTGGACCCGCGCGCCCGCAAGCTTCCAACACGCAGGCCGGCTTTTATGCGCAGGACAACTGGTCACCGACGAAGCGCCTCGTGCTTCAGGCGGGAGTACGAACGGACTGGGAGCGCTTCACGCAGAGCGCGATGTTCGAGCCGCGTTTGTCCGGCAATGTGCTGCCCTTCGGCGACGACAATACCAAACTCTCACTCGGATGGGGCCTCTACAATGCTCCGCTGAATCTGTCTGTTATTGAGCAAGCGCTCGATCAGCAGCAGATCGACATTTTTTTCCACCCTACCGGCACCGTGCCGGTTAGCCGCCCCGCGATCAGCCAGTTTGTGATCCCTTCTCACGGGTTGCGGCAACCTCGTTTCACCACCACCAGCGCGGGCTGGCAGCAAAAAATTCGTCGGAACACACTTTTCGATATCGAACTGCTGACGCGCAACGGCTATCACGGTTTTGTGTATGTCGACCAGAATCCGGCGCAGATCGGCGGAACTTTCCTGTTGCAGGATACGCGCAAGGACCGCTATCGCGCGGCAACCCTCACGCTGCGCCACTTTTTTTGCGAAGACGCGCAGGTCTACTTGGTGTATACGCGCTCGCGCGCGCACACCAATCAGGTGCTCAACCCTGCACTCGGTTCGATTTTCTTTAGCGCACAGCAACCTGCCGCGCTGGCTTGGGACGCTCCGAACCGTTTTCTCACCTGGGGCTGGACGCCGACGCACCTGTGGAAGATTCAATTCAGCTATTTCTTCGAGTACCGCACCGGTTATCCCTATAGCATTGTGAATCTCGAGCAGCAGCTCGTCGGACCGCCAAACTCATCGCGTTTCCCGGATTACAAGAATCTGAACTTGGCGCTAGAAAAGAAGTTCGCCTTTCGCGGATATTTGTGGGCCGCGCGCATCGAGCTGGTGAACGCCGCCAACTGGCAAAATCCCAACGTCGTAGTGAACAACGTCGATGCCCCCAATTTCGGCCAGCTTTCCGGAGGCCAGCGCAGAGCCTTCACCGCGAGAGTCCGCTTCGCCGGCAGAAAATAGCATTGCGTTAGAGGGCAGAGGCCAGCCCATTCCTCCGAGCAGCAACAATGTCTCCCACATTGCCCTCAACCCAGGACCGCGCTTGAGATATTCGACGTTTCAGTATTTTTGGATCTGGAACGGCGACGCGGGAACGAAAAGCAGAACCTGTCTCACCATCCCGAGGCCTGTGCCGCCTTTCAAGGTTCCATCTGTGTCGTGTCGGTGATATTTGGAACTTGCGTCTCCTTCGTGACATTTGTTGTGGATGCGATAGAGGCTGTACCGTGTTCGAATGTCAGATTCGTCGAGCCGGAGATGCTTCGTGTATTGTGCAGCGACCCTCGGAGGGAAAACTGATTATCCGCCTTAAACCTTACCCGTAGGTGTACGTACCACGGTCACCACATGTCATCCGGCGTGCCGTCTGTTTAGGATCATTGGGATGTCCGGCATCCTCATCGTTGACGACAACGAGAGCATGCGCCAGCGCAACAGCTTCATCCGGATTTAGTTCTGCTTGACCTGTCGATGCCGATTTTGAATGGAGCGGAAGCTGCGGTGGTGCTAAAAGGCATGATGCCGGAGACGAAAATTATTTTGTTTTCCATGCACGGAGATAACATCGGTGAGTCATTGGCAGTAGCCCTAGGTATAGACCTTGTGCTCGCTAAAGCTGACGGTCTCCTTCATCTGGAGGAGCATCTGAACACGTTGCTAGATGCAACGACTGATACCGTTCGGAATTAGGTCTTTTACGCTCTTGGTTCCATCGCTGTCCACTTGACCCTCAACGCACCAAAGCCACGCTAAGTTAAGTCTGTGATACCTCTTCAATTTGGCAGGAGCAAAGCGTCAACCCGCTCTACCACTTCGAAACGCCGTCTGCCTTTGAAATGAAATCAACGCCGAGGGCTGCACTCAGAGAATCGGCCTGCAAGTCTGTGTACATGGTAAATAGGATGACTGGCGTTTCCGGCATAGCGTTCTTCAAGATCGACGCCGCTTCTGCTCCGTTCAACCGAGGCATGGCAAGGTCCAGACGTATCAAATCGGGTTTCGATCTTTTGGCTTTACGGATTGCGTCCACGCCGTCAACAGCTTCGCATACAAGCAGTTCCGTGTGTCGGCCTTCGAGCAACATCCTTCTAATTCGGTTAGCTTTAAGTGCCAGCTCATCCGTTTTGTAAAGCGTGAACAAGGAATGCTGCTTCGGCTTGTTGCCGCTCTTTTGGTACGGATTCTACAGCGACATATGGATTGCCGGCATTTTTGAAATCATTCTATGCTCCTTTTGTGCGGAGCGTGCCGTGAAAGGCAGGCACCGTCAGAGCGCTCCGCATGGGGCGGAAATTTTAGCATTCGACGGCGGTTTTAGATGTTTGAGTGGATCACTCGCGCTAGTTCGGGACGGCTCCTTTTGTTCTTAATTCTCTTCTTGCTTTCGTCCACAGCACTAAGCGCTGAATCAGTAGGTGTCCGATACAAGGAAGGCGTGTCCCACGGTTTTCTCATTCTGCGAACTCCTGATGGCAAACCCATTGCCGATGGCGAGTCCACACAGGTTGCGGAGGGCGACCATGTTACAACCCACATGTGGTTCAAATTTAAGGACGGCTCATTCTACGATCAGAAAACTGTATTCTCACAACGCGGTACGTTCCATCTCTTAAGCGATCACGTCCTCCAAAAAGGACCTGCCTTCAGGCGCCGCCAAGAGACTTCGATCGATGCCAGCAGTGGCGAGGTTACGGTTCGCTACACGGACGATCATAACCAGGAGAAAGTGATTACAGAGCGCCTCGCACTACCAGCGGATGTGGCGAACGGCATATTGTTCACGTTGCTGAAGAACGTCCAACCGGATGCTCTCAAGACGACCGTTTCCTACGTCGCAACCACACCAAAGCCGCGCCTCGTCAACCTGGAGATCATTCCGCAAGGTCAAAAACCCTTCTCGATCGGCAGCCACAATCACAAAGCCCTTCTCTATTCCATAAAGGTAAAAATCGGCGGCATAACCGGTGTGGCAGCTTCACTCCTGGGAAAAAAGCCGCCGGATACTCAGGCTTGGGTGCTTACTGGCGAAGCTCCTGCATTCGCAAGATCGGATGGTCCCTTGTTCGGTGAGGGTTCTATCTTTCGAATGGAAGTCGCAATCCCCGCCGTCTGGCCGGACAGCGGGACTAACAGCGGCACCATGTGACGCGTTCCTCACGAATCGCACGCACCCTTTCACCGGAAAATGCGAGGCTGGGATCAAGAAGACCGGAATTTGATTTTATTTCTGGCGGGGCGCGTGTCCAAGAAGCAAGGCGGGCATCAAAGCAGGACGGGACCGCGTCGAGTCCCGCTGCTTCGGCAAGGCCAGGAATTAGCGCGACTCTTTTTGGAGCGCGTCTGTATCTGCTACATCAAGCGACTTCCAAATTCGCATTTTACTGAAATTCTGGTTGAGTATTCTCGGGATCGAGTCCTATTGCAAGGGGGCGACGTTAGACATTTCTCAGTGCACCGCAGCCGCAGAAGTGCGGCTTGACTCACGAGTGTCGGTAACCGGCAAACTCACTCGCAAGATTGTGCCGGCTCCAGATGAAGAAAGGTCGAGCTTACCGTTCACTTCGCGTAGTCGCTCACGGATTCCAGCAAGGCCCACTCCAACGCCATTTCCTGTGGTCTTGAAACTTTCAAGCATTTCTTGAGAAATCCCGCGACCGTAGTCCCTTATCTCTAGACTGACTTTTTCTCCCTCGATACCCGCTCGAATCTTTGCGCGGCTGCTGCCAGAGTGGCGATGAATGTTCGTCAGCGATTCTTGTAGCACACGGAACAGGAGTATTTCGGTGTTGGGGGGAAGTCGAGAAGGCAATTCGAGCGAAATGTCGCTTTCAATTCCACTACGACGCGCAAATTCCTCAACATAATTCTTAGCTGCGGACGCAAAACCAACTTCATCCAGCAGTGGCGGATGCAAAAGATACGATAGCGAGCGAGTCTCGTTCATGCAGCGGCCTAAGAGTTCTCGACATTCAGCTAAGGTCTCAGCGCTCTTAGCGCCATTCGCCTTTTCCAGTTGCGTCAGGCCCATACCAAGGGCGGATAGATATTGCCCGATGCTGTCATGCAATTCACGAGCAATGCGGCGACTCTGTTCGTCTTGCGCGCTCATCAGCCTGGAGGAAAGGTGTCTGACCGCGATTGTGCGTTGCTCGACTTTGGATTCCAGTTCTTCCCGTGCTTCTTGAAGCTCCGCAGAGCGCGTCTGGGCCTCTCGCAGCAACTGCTCGCGTTCCATTTCTTGCCGCTTCCGTTCCGTTAAGTCAATAAAGTAATTGACGACGCCGATAATTCGGCCATCGCTTGGATTTCTGATTGGGTCGATATGGACAGAAACATGAACTCGGCTGCCGTCCGGTCTCCCTATTATGACTTCTTCTTCATGTACGGAAACTCCAGTGCTTAGCGCTAGAGCTACGGGCGTATCACAATGCGCCATGTGTGAGCCGTCCGGGCGGAAAAGGGTGTGAGCACCGCAGAAACGTTCATCGGTGTCACCGACGGCTGGTTTGCGGCCCCAGAGTTCAGCCGCTCGTGCGTTATACCAGATAACTACGCCATCGGTCCGAACCACGTACGCTGCCATCGGCAAGTGGCCAAAAATGTCGCTTTTCTGGTCAAGGGCATGCAGATAACAAAAAACTTCATCAGCCTCTGAAGGAAATGTCATATATGGTCCAATCCACCCAACAAGGAGCGAACCTTGGTGAGATAGCATTTTCTCTTGCAAGACGTAGTCGCATTTCAAGCGACCAGCTCGATCAGGCCCAACGCAGAGTCGACGGAAATCCTTTCTTTACGCGAACTCGCCGAATGTACTTATCGTTGATATATCAAATCAATCTGCCGATAGGTTTCGGGATGTCCGCATTTGGACAATCATGTACTTGTCCATCGGCAGCGAATTCTGGTTTAAGTGTGATGAAGAGGTTTTCGAGAGTGTCTTCGACCGGCGAGTGTGAGAATTTTGAATTGCAGGTCGGGCACCTCAAAATCCAATTAGCCATAGCGGGGACTCCAAGCTTGGTCTGTAATCTAACCTTCCATCCGGGCCGAAGCCATACTGTGAAGACTTTACGAGGTTAAGATTGACCTGCCGGACGTGAGCGTAAGGATGTCCGGGACCACCAGTCCAAAGGATGCTCCTGATCTGATACAGTTCTATTACTGTTCTCTAAACTAATCGCGGTTCTAACCGGTTTACCTTATCGACTAACGCAGACTTCTGCACAGACACTCCGTGTTACTCTCACTTCGAACCAAACCAACAAGGCAGGGCGCAGAAGAAGAGAAGGCTTTTGTGCCCTGCTCCTTTCCTCATCGAGTTCCTTCTGGCGCTGAGAAGACTTCGGACACTTGAGATATTGCCATCTCCGCTAAGCAACGAAACTTCGTCTCGCCGATTATCGGCCACCTCTTCTTGGCCATCCGTCACGCGACTGTCGGCCTTCGCGTTCCGTTAATTCTTTTCCTGCAAGTCGCCTATTTCTTGCGGTTTTTATCCGGCTCGTTTTTGGGTTTCGTTGCGTCCGCATCTGCTTCGATCGTGACATCCACCTCAGCACCGGGTTTCAGGCTGACCTCGTTGCCACTTTCACCGCTCAAAGTATTCTCGATTCGAATCTCCCGATATAGATCGTCGGCACCTTCGACGGAAATCTCCGCCTTTTCCGGCAGGCTGGGATGAATTGTTGGAATGACCTTCTTAACGGTGCCAGGAAGAGTGACGGCTACCTTGTCTTGGTCGTCATCTTTGGATTTATCGCTCATTGGACCCCTCCGATCTCGTGCGGAACGGCACAGAGAGAATCTTACGGTACACCTAATATGCGTCCGTTTACAGCCGTGAACGGCCCGTTGACAGTAGATTAATCAGGCGCAGTCGGTTAGACAACAAGTAGGAATTCGATAGCGTACTTACGATTGATATCTTAGGTCGGTCTGCTGGTACGTCGCGGAATGTCCGCAATTCGGGCAATCGAGCTTTTGGCCGCCATCAGGAAAGCTCGGTTTCATTGCGAGGAAGAAGTTTTCCAAAGAGTCTTGAACCTGTGAATGTGTAAAGTTTGAATTGCATTTCGGGCACTTCAACACCCATCTAGCCATAGGGACTCCGGGGTCGGGCCGGTATAGATAACGTAGCCATCAAAGGAAGCCGAAACCATACCGTGAAGGCTTTACCGAGTCGAACGCTTTGCGTATCGTGATTGCAGTTAACTCCCCGTGGGTGGTGCCTGTTTCTGCCAGGACTCAATATCATCAACCATCTTGTCGAGTTCTGACCGGTAATAGGTTCGAGCGATGTGATTTGGCTGGGGCAAGCTCCCTATTCTCCGCTTCCAGTGCTTGTCCAAAGTGGTGAACAACCTAAAATAGTGAACGGGCTGAAGAGATCAAGATATTTTCTTAACTTTTGTCACGTGAATCAATTTACGCAAGGCCACATTGACTGACTGCTCGTCAGGGAAATACTTAGCCACGTCCGGTGACAACAGCACCTAACCAACCCTGTCGTTGCCATCGCTGTTCAAGTGTTCCCACTTTTGGAGCTCCGCTGCCTGTAGAGACGGTCATAAGCAGTCAATTCTCTATTTTTCAGCAAATGTTCAGCAACTGACTGCTAGAACCTGTTTATGCTTTTACTTTAGCCATTCCGTCGTCGAGTTTTCCTCTTCCCACTTCGGATGCGTTCTGACAGTAGCTTCTTGGCCCTTTCGAGCTCGTTTCGACGGGCAGATGACAACCCTCTTCCGCCACGATTAATGAAGTAGTTCAACATTCGCATCCCCGATTGTGGCCCCTTCGGCGATACGCGCTTTGACGCCAGTGCTCTAGCGATCCCCGGCGCACTTCGCGTAAACAAACCGCGGGCTGGATGCGTCGAATCTGTCTTCACGTTAGCCACCCATTTTTTGCTTCGGGTCATGAAAATCTCCTGACCGCCTTTGCCTTGTCTCCGGACTACAGATTATGGCGCGTGTTTCGGCAGCCTTGCGAGCCTCTCCCTTCAGTTCTTTCGGACCCTTTGTATGAACGGCCTTCATGGCGGATTGATGTCGCTCCTGCGGGCCGCGTCTTCTGGCGGCCGTTCGGGCATGGCTTGCCAGTGCCTCCGGAGATGCAGCCGATCGTCCCTCTCGTTTAAGCGCGTTCGTCGTCGGCCTGACACGTCGGCTGGATGGCCGCTCTCTTGGAGACTTGCGCGCTTTCTCGAGCTCGCGCTTGGCTCTTGCTCGTGTTTCATCGGACGTCCGTCCCTTTTTCGGTGCTGGCAACCTAACTCCAGCACGGCGCGCCTTGGACAAACCTATAGCAATGGCTTGCTCAGGTGATCGAGCACCATGCTTTCCTTCGCGAATGTGATGCATTTCCTCGCGAATGAATTCGCCTGCTTGTGTGCTTGGCGATTTCCCTTCTCGTTCATCCCGCTCGGCCCTTTCAAGAGTTTCTTTGTGCGGCATGTTTCGAACCCCCAGTTGTCTCAACGTCCTTTGACGATGTGCCTGATTCGCAGCCTAAACTCGCCGTCGGGCTAGTTCGATGGACAGATTGCTGTAAGGTTCGAAATAAGACTCCGTATGCAGTCATAAGGTTCGACAACTGTTGCGTGATGAAACAATCCGTAAGTGAAAGCAATTCGCTTGGCGATGGTTTCCCAAGAGTGCTTCGAACGATGCAACCCAGAATGTAATTTGTTCTCGATTCGTCGGAATTTTGCGATCTCCGGCAAAGCCCGACATAATTTGTGATTCGGGACACGAGAACTGATAGTTTCGAATACCTCAACAATCTCAAAGCGCCTCGGACAAGCGGAACGTTCATTCCGTGCTAGTGGTTCGCCCCGCGATCGCGCCTTGCTGGTTAGGTTGCAACGCTGTTGAGCAGATCGATTCCGCTTCCAGGTATATGTGGCGAATCCTTGGGTATTTCTTGCGCATTGCTTCTTCTAACCGATCGATGGCCTCCGTTACGTGCTGTGCGGAGATGCTCGGCTGAAACTCTATATCAAGCGCGAGCAATACAGACTCTGGTCCCAGATACATAGTCAGTGGCCTGCGTGCGGCCCGTACAGCGGGATCGCTGCGGACGAGCTCGCAAATCCTATTCAGCGTCGACGTTCTCGCTCCTTCGCCAATCAGGAGATGTCGCGTTTCATTCGCGAGCAGCACGGAAGCAACGATGAGGACGAGCCCAATACATGCTGAGGCGAGGCCATCGAACAAGGATCTTCTGTAGATTTGGCTTAAAGCCAGACCGATTGTTGCAATCGCAAGGCCCAGCAATGCCGCTGAATCTTCAAATAGAACTGCGAAAATGCTCGGATCCTTGCTAAGCCGGATTGCTGGCCAAAGATCGTCATCAGCACCCGCGGTTCGACGAAACTCGCGATACGCCACAGCGAGCGAGTAACCTTCGCAGGCCGCTGATATAACGAGAATAATGTAGTTCCAGCCCAAATGTTCCAACGGGACTGGATGTTTCACGTGGAGGTACCCCTGATAAAGGGAAGCGACGCCGCCACCTGCGAAAATCAGCGTCGCGACAACAAGCGTCCAAAAATAAAGTTCCTTGCCGTAGCCGAAGGGGTGCGTCTCATCGGAGGCTTTCCGGCTCCGGCGCATGCCAAAGAGCAGCAGTCCTCCGTTCGCGGTGTCCACCAGAGAGTGAACACTTTCAGACAGCATCCCTGCGCTTCCTGAAAAGAAGGCAGCGGCCAGTTTCGAGCCAGCAATTATTAGGTTCGTAGAAATCGCGGCGATGATCGCTCTGGGCCTCTTGTTGTTGCGCTTGAGGGCTTCCGGACGCACACTTCGGGCGATGTCGCTATCGATACACGCCGCGTGCGGTCTGTGCGCCGGAGTCGTCAGCTTGATCTCTTGCGCGGAACTTTGGCGCCCTTCTTTCGAGCTTCCGAAAGACCAATGGCAATGGCCTGCTTTCGGCTCTTCACCCTTCCCCTTTGCCGCCTTTTCCTGACCGCAAGGTTCCTTTTTTCTTGCGGTGCATTGCGCTCTTCACCGATTTGCCTGCGGCGCGTCCATATCTGGCCATTGCATGCCCCTAAGCGGCGATTTGTGTGACAAGAGTCCGGTACCTTGGCTGTGAAAATGCTTAAGTTACTCCCATCGTGCAAACCAAAGCGATGAAGCGCTTGCTGTAGCTCCGCTTAGAAAAAACCGTAGCGGACCGGCAAAATGCGACGGCAGCACCGGGCTGGGAATCCAACCCTGCATGTCCTGCAAGGCTAAACTCTCGTGCGGCGCAAGCCGGCACTCCACTAGACTTTGTTATTTTGATTCTTTGCGGGAGCAGCGACAGACGCCGCGGCAATGGGCACGGTGTCAGCGGCCCTTTCAACGGGCAGGCGTGTAGTAATGCAGTGCGCAAGAACGCTGTCGGGGCGTCGAGCGTAGAACATCACGTATTCCTATCGGCCTACTATTGGTGACGATGCGGCTGATGAATCCGTTTGGTCGGAGGCATTTCATGGGACAGCTTATCTTTCGATTTCTAGTGGGCGGATTGATCGTTTCCTTCTTCGCGGCTCTCGGGGACGTTCTCAAACCAAAGAGCTTCGCAGGGCTCTTCGGCGCTGCTCCTTCCGTCGGCTTGGCCACTCTGGCGCTGACGAGCATCTCCGACGGAAAGATGTATGCCGCGTTAGAAGCGCGCTCGATGGCTGCCGCTGCCGCATCGTTTTTGATCTACGCCTGCTTGTGCAGTCGATTATTGATGCGCTGGCAATGGCACGCTGCTAAGACCACCATCATGGCACTCACCGTATGGTTTGCGGTCTCCTCTGCACTTTGGTTTGCATTTCTGAAATAGCGGCGATGCTTGTCTCTCTCAACCCCTCCGCACTTCGCCAGACGCGCTGGTACGAATATGCCGTCCGATTCTTTTTTGGCGGTGCCGTCACCGTCGTCGCAGGTCTTATTGCCAAGAAATATGGACCGACGCTCGGAGGCCTATTCCTGGCGTTTCCCGCAATCTTTCCGGCCAGCGCGACGCTGGTGGAAAAACATGAGCGCGAGAAAAAGAAGAAAGCGGGGATCTTCAAAACAAGGCGCGGCCGCCAAGCCGCTGCCCTGGATGCGTACGGCGCCGCTCTGGGCGCGATCGGCCTTCTCGGCTTCGGATTGATTGTATGGATGGCCAACCCTAGACTTGATTCGATCCTGGTCTTGACCCTAGCGACATGCGCATGGGCCGCAGTGTCTGTATTTCTTTGGCGTCTTCGCAAGACTCCATTCTGGCCCTAGCCGCGCTATGCGCGGCTCACTTCTTTTTGATGCCCCGCATTCCGTCTCGAATGCGTCTTTCCGCTTCCTTTGGACCACGGACATCCAGAATGCGGTATTGCTTCCCGCTCAACTCGTGATAGTTCACAAAAAACGCTTCAAGCTCTTCTACGAATTCCTCACCGAGATCCTTGATGTGCTTCACATGAGCGTAGCTGTGATTTTCTTCCTCAACGGCCACGATTCGGTCGTTCCGTTCGCAATCCTTTCTCTTTCCTTGTTCGCCCTCGATGATCCCGATCAACCGACATCGCAACAAACAACCGGGAAACGCAGGCTCATCCATGAGCACCAGAACGTCGACCGCGTCCCCATCCTCGGCGACGGTCGACGGTACAAATCCGAAGTCGTAGGGAAAAGCCATGCCGGCCGGTAGGACCTTTTTCAGCTCGAAGATTCTTTGGTCGGGGTCGAAAGCGTATTTGTTGCGGCTGCCTTTTGGTGTTTCGATGATGACCTGGATGACATTCGAGTCCTTCGGGTCGCGCGCTGATAAAACGACGGGATTTCCGAGGTTCTTTCCGTTCTTTGTCCGTTTCGCCATCGTTTCCTCCTTCCGGCACTAGGGAAGATTGCCTTTCAACTCGTCGATCGACTCAAACAGCTTCCCGTGCAACGTTTGCTTTGCGACGTAGAGACCGTAACCTGCGACCTCCTTTGCATCGATTTTGGGCGGCAGCGCTAAGGCGTTCGGATTCGTCACGATGTCGACGAGAGCCGGCCCTTTGTGGCGAAGTGCGCTCGCGAAGGCGTCCTTTAGGTCACAGGTCCGCTCGACGCGAAATCCGCGGATGCCGCAGGCGTCGGCAAGCTTTGCGAAATTCACCGGAGGCACATCCACACCGAAGTCCTCATACCCAGCGACGCGCATCTCCAGTTTCACCATACCTAGTGTGCTGTTGTTAAAGATGACCAGCTTAATCGGAAGCTCGTATTGAGCGACTGTCAGCAGGTCGCCCATCAGCATGGCAAATCCGCCATCCCCACTGAGGGAGATAACTTGGCGCTTTGGAAAAGCGAATTGCGCTCCGATGGCCTGCGGCATCGCGTTCGCCATAGACCCATGATTAAAGGATCCGATGAGCCGCCGATCTCGTTTCATTTGAAGATGACGGGCGGCCCAAACCGCCGTCATGCCTGTATCGACGGTAAAGATCGCATCGTTATCGGCGACCTCGCTCAACATCGACGTTACCTGCTCGGGCGAGAGCGGCGCCGCCTGCTTGGAATCCTCGTTGTGGCGGTTCAGAGACTTGCGCGTTTTGCGTTCCTTCTCCAAACAGGCTTTCAGGTGTTTATCGTTCTTCTTCTGCTTCAGCAGCGGCAGGAGTTCGCTCAACGTTTCCTTGGTATCGCCCATCAGGCCCAGTTCCAGCTTCGATCGCCGCCCGAGATGTTCCGCGCGGATGTCGAGCTGCACGATCTTTGCTTTCTTCGGATACCAGGCGGTGTACGGAAAATCTGTACCGATCAAGAACACCAGATCCGCTTTTTCGAGCGAATAATGCCCGCTTTCCGTTCCTAGCAGGCCAGTCATGCCGGTGGCATAAGGATTGTCGAATTCCAGGAACTCCTTGCCTCGAAAGCTGTAGGCGATCGGTGCCCTCAGCCGCTCTGCGACCGCGAAAACCTCTCTCTGGGCATCCGCGCAACCAGCCCCGCCAAAGAGAGTGATGCGGTCCGTGTCATTGAGCAGGTCCGCTAGTTTCTTCAAATCAGAAGACGAAGGCCGTACCGCAGGCTTCGGCCGGAACACCCGATGCTCCAACTCCTTGGAGGTCATTTTGGCGGAACCCACGTCGCCGGGAAGGACCAGCACACTGACCCCGCCCCGCGATACGGATGTCTGTATCGCAATCTGCAGGAGACGAGGCATCTGCTTTTCACTCGACACTAGTTGACAGAAATGGCTGCATTCAAGAAAAAGCCGTTCGGGATGCGTTTCTTGAAAAAAATCCGTGCCGATCTCGCTCGATGGAATCTGCGCGGCAATCGCGAGGACTGGCGCGAGCGTCTTGTGCGCATCGAACAGACCGTTGATGAGATGAAGGTTCCCAGGTCCGCAGCTTCCCGCGCATACCGCCAGGTTTCCGGTCAGTTGGGCTTCCGCGCTCGCGGCGAACGCGCCCGCTTCCTCATGACGCACATGAATCCATTCGATATTCCTGTTGTGATGCACCGCGTCGACGATGCTGTTTAAAGAATCCCCGACGACTCCGTAGATTCTTCGGGCCCCTGCCTTCACAAGCGCTTCCACCAGATGCTCCGCTACCGTCGTCATGATTTCCCTCGCTGTTTTGAGCTCCTACGTTTGGACTTGCTGAACCGCTCCGCGAGTTTCCGGCCACCCGTCGAGGCCTTTTCGATGTCGCCGCCATCGTCTCGTGCGATGTTGGCAAGCAGGCGGTGGCTTAGTGCGGAACGTGGTTCTTCGACCGTCACATCCTTGCCCCCATAACCGTGCCGCCGCCATAGCCCCCTTCCGGGATCACCCCTCGAATGCCGCGTAGTCCAGTGGGTGACCTTCGACTTGCATCGCTAGGTGCTTCACGGAAGAGTCGAGCGATGAACCTTTCGGCACCGCCCACGAGAGCAGTACGCCGCCGAATTCGCGAAACCTTGTCGGCACCAACGGCTACGATCTCATCCGACGCAGCCGTGTCGACCCTGAGCCGCGAGTCCAGCCGCCACAGTCGGATATCGGCCCGTACGATCAATCGCGTTCCGGGAGATCAAGGAAACTGTTCCACCTTCCTTGTAAGCCAGCGTTGCGCACGCCATCGTATTTCTCTTCGAACGTCCAGTGCCCGCGTGAAAACGGCTCGTCGGCTAACGTTGCCAGCATCGGCGAAATGCGAAACGGCACTTTATCCACGCGACCGCTCCGAATCGGCGCCCTCGGCTTTCCACATCAGGATGTCACTCGCGGCATGAAGGTAGCGAAACTTCACGTCCAGATATGTGGCTAACCACGCGTACCCGCCGACTTTGCCTGCTCATGCTTTCGGATGGGCGACACTTTGCTCTTACCTGAGCGTTCGCGCACTCCCGCAGCTTTCCTCGCATCGGGTTTCAGCACCACCTTGGTCCAGCCGGCATCGCGTTCGTCGAAGTGCTTGTACGCCTCCGGCGCCTCATCGAGCGCCAGTTCATGAGAAACGAGAAAGGATGGCTTCGCTTTTCCGGCTGCGATGAGGTCGCAAAGATGTCGGTTGTAGGCCTTTACGTTGCACTGCCCTGAGCCCATGGAAAGACCTTTCTCGAAAAACTTGCCGATGTCGAAAGTGATTTTGCCCTGTTTCTCGAGCTTGTCCTTGCTTTTCGGATCCTCGGACGGAAACACGCCCACGATTCCAATGCGACCAGTGGGTTTCACGGACTCAACCAGATTGTTCAGGGTCATGTTGGAATGCTCGTCTCCGCTAACGTCATGCGCTTGATAACCCACGCACTCACACCCTTTATCGGCACCCGCACCACCCGTCAATTCTTTCAACTGCTCTACCGGCGATCCCTTGGAATCGTCGATGGGTGTCGCGCCAATCTCTTCCACCAGTCGCAGGCGATCTTTGAGCCGGTCTACCACATAGACGCCGCTCGCGCCTTTGAGAATCGCCGAGTAGGCCGCGAACAAACCGACCGGCCCTGCCCCGTAAATCACGACGGATTCGCCGGGCTGAAGACAAGCGAGCTCGGTGGCGTGATAGCCCGTGGGCCAAATGTCCGCCAGCATCACGTAATCGTCTTCTTGATCTTCTGCGCCTTCCGGAAGAACGAGGCAATTGAAGTCGGCGTACGGGACACGGAGGAACTCAGCTTGGCCGCCCTGATAAGGTCCCATTTCCGCGTACCCGTAGGCGGCACCGGCGCTCCCCGGATTCATCGTTAAGCAGAATCCGGTATAGCCCCGCTCGCAGTTCTTGCAGTACCCGCAAGCGATGTTGAAAGGCAGGCAGACGACGTCGCCAGTCTTAACCCTCCGCACGGCACTGCCGGCCTCGACGACGGCGCCTAAATTTTCGTGTCCAAGAACTTTCCCTTCTTCGACGGAAGTGCGTCCTTCATACATGTGCAAGTCCGAGCCGCAGATGTTGGTTGACGTAATTTTGACGAGACAGTCCGTTTCTTGTTCAATTTTTGCATCCGGGACGTTTTCCACCCGTACGTTCTTCGGACCGCGATAGACCAAAGCTTTCATACTAGATCCTTTGGAAATATATGGTTAGGGCGGGAGATGAACGTAGCGCCGCAAAGGAGCTGATCCCATACCGCACAACGAGTAAATAGAAGCGCGGATCGCCTTACAGGGGCGTAGCGCTAAGCTGCGAGGCACGATTTGCGGACCAGATGAACCGCGCGAGACGGGCCTGCGTAACGGATCGGACGAAACCTTCGCTCTTGCAGCTCGTTGTACTTCACAAAGAATTCGCTCACTGCCTTTTTGAGAGAACGACTGAATTCAACAACGGGCAGCATAGGCTCGTGCGAAGTGGCCTCGACCGGAATCGCGATGAGACGGTCATTCCGTTGTTTCCCTTTCCGATCTTCTTGCTCCGCCTCTAACACCGCGATCAACTTCCCGAGTATCACCGCGCCAGTCGGCAGAATGAAGTCGGTTAAAAGAAGAACATCCAGCGGGTCACCGTCGCCTCCACGTGTCGACGGCAGGAACCCGAAGTTGAAAGGGAAAACGAATCCGAGAGGCATCGCTTTGTGTACCAGGAAGACCTGAGATTTTTCATCGAACTTCAGCTTAAAGGGCGTGGCTTTCGAAGTGTCGATCACGATGTTGACTAGCTGCGTTTTTTCAAAAAAGGGTGGCAACTTATACGTCGATGAGATTTTGTCCATGGAGTCACGACGCCATTGCGGAAGTGGCGCGCAGGGCAGTGGCAGAAAGTCTGCCGGTCCGTGTGGAGAGGTACTTCCGCCTCATGTGCAGGGTGTCGGACAGCGCTCGACTATATTTTCTGGCAGCAACCCGTCTTATTTTGTTGACCAAGGACCTTGATTGCCCGTCTAGAACTTTGTTTCCGATAGAGAGAAGCTCTTCCCAGTCGTGCCAATCGCCGATCGTATCCTTTACTTCTCCGAGGGTATCGGCCAGCCCAGCTTGAACCGGTCCCTGCGCCAACCGGATGACATCTCTTAGTTTCTTGACCTTCAGACGATAGGGATGCAGATTCTGCGGATTCAGCGTCAGCGGCCGCTTCAGGTCGCGGAGAAGATGAATAGCGCCCGCAATGGCTTCTTCGGCTCCTGAAGCATCGCCGCCTGATTGTGATGAGGACATGCGGCGGCGAAGGCGAGACGAGAGTCTTTTGACACCCTTAGAAATAGCCCGCCCCTTTCTTTGAATGCGGGAACGTAACCGCTTGGCCTGCTTGTGGCGTTTGGCGCCAAGATGGTGAACCAACCCGATCAGATGCTCCTGCTCTTTCTTCGCCCCTCGCATGGAAATCGCGTCAGCCGTTAAAACGTCCATGTCGCGAATCTTGCCTGCTCGTTTGCGGATTCGGCCGATCTCCCGCAACAAGGCCCGCTCTCGGCGACTCGGCTTCGGTAGTACGGCATCGGTGGCGGCTTCAAGCTTTCGGATTGTCGTGCGCAGCCGATGAATTTCCTCGGGTGTGACATGCGCGGAATTCCTATTGAGAAACTTCCGCAATTTACGGGCAGCCCTTCTCACCTTTTTTGGCTCAAGCGCCATACCAACGCCTCGGCTCTTACTGATCTCTGCATAAAGAATGCAATAGCTTAGCGCAAAAAAGAAGGCAATTCGGATTGCACGATGCAGCCGCGTAGTTTCTGAGTTGAGCTACGAATACCGTTGATCGACCGGATGACGTCCTCGACCAAGTCCTCGAGATCATTGGGGCAACTATTGGCGAGTACACGTTTCGCCAGCGACCAAACTCCTTCGTCGGGGTTGAGCTCCGGAGCATAGGAGGGAAAGTGCTCGATGTGCAGACGGCTATGCTGTTCGAGAAGTTGTTGCAGAGGCTTCCCCTGGTGGGTGGAAGAATTATCCAGAAGGACGATCACCGGGCCCCGCAGATGGCGCAACAACCCGCGGAGAAACGTGCAAACCTCCTCCTGCCCGATATTGTCGAAGTATAGGTGATAGTACAGGCCCAGTCGTTGGCGTTGCGGGCTTACAGAGATTCCGGAAATGACCGAGACCTTATCTCGCCGTCCCTGGCGATGATAGTGAACCGGAGTACATCCTTGTGGGGACCAAGTCTTGGCCACATGAGGAATCAAAAGGAAGCCCGATTCGTCGGCAAACACTAGGTAGGCATCCAGCCGCGCAGCGTTTTTTTTATCCGCGGCCAGTCTTTCTGTTGCCAGCGCACGATGGCTTGCTCGTTCCTCTCCAGGGCACGTCGATCTGGTTTCTGTGGGCTCCAGTTCAGACTATGCATCAAGCGTCCGACGTGATCGCGGTGGTACTGGATTCCGAACTGACTCCGGATCAATTCCGCAATGCGGGCGGTGGTCCAGAGATTCGTTCGATAGCCGTGCATCATCGGCCCTTGCAGAAGAAGGTTGACCAAGCGCCGTCGATGCCGCAGATCCAACTTCAGCGGTCGTCCTGGGGAGGAGCGTACGCGCAATGCCTTGGCTCCGCCCCTCCGTCGAGTATCGCGCCAACGCATCACCGAACTTGCATTGCAGCCAATGCGCCGTCCCACTTCGTTGAGAGAGTGACCGGAATCCAGCAGCGCCAAGGCTCGCCTGCGCCGATCTTCGAGTAGGTCGGCGCTCCCTTTCAGTCTGGGCATAGGTGTTCTGCTCCTGAACACCTATTATTGCATTCTTTATGCAGATATCAATA
>Ga0073928_10003340_pt1 | contig 25529 bp, 22 predicted proteins | sample PaiPotPPA55metaG_FD_76969 | JGI IMG/M metagenome (GOLD analysis project Ga0073928, IMG submission 76969) | Iron sulfur acid spring bacterial and archeal communities from Banff, Canada, to study Microbial Dark Matter (Phase II) - Paint Pots PPA... ...
CTACGCGGAAATGTTCGGCGACCGAACGGATCTCAGCCTCGCTCCGGAAGATGTGGCGGCTGTTGAGAATGTGAGATCGGCGGGCATCCCGGTGGTGATGTTGCTGGTCTCCGGGCGGCCCATGATTCTAAGCGCCGTGCTGGATAAGGTCGATGCGCTAGTGGCTGCCTGGCTCCCCGGCACGGAAGGCGATGGGGTAGCCGATGTCTTGTTCGGCGCGTATAAGCCGACGGGCAAGCTCAGCTTCTCGTGGCCCCGGTCGATGAGCCAGGTAGCGGTCCACAGGGGCGATCCAGGCTACGATCCCCTGTTCGCCTATGGATACGGATTGAGCTACTGAGCTAATACTTCCAACTCGACAGGTCCGCATCCATCGGAGCCGTTTGCTCCATGTGTTTGACCATCTCCGGCAGATAGTGTTGCTGCAAACCCACCGCCGGGTCGAAGCTCCCGGCCCAGCAATGCGGCTTGCGCTCCCCGAACTCGAAGGTCCCGCGGTAGTAGGGATCGGTGGTGTTATCCATGAAGTCCTGCAACAGGTGGACGGCGCGGTCGAGATAAAAGCTGTCCGCGTCTCCCACACAGATATGCAGCTTGCCAGCTAGCTTGGGTCCCAAGCTCTTCCAATCGCGCTGCATGATGTGACTCAGGTCGTAGTGCTCCTTCCAGTACGCCGCCACTTTATGATCGATCACACCGGTACGTTTATCGAAAATGGGCTGCGGGTAGCCGTCGTCGCCCACCGAGCTGAATACAGCCTGCCAGGCGTCAAGTTGTTCCGCGGAACGGCCCTTGCTTCCCAGCACCAGTTCGTAGCGGTTCATCAACTCCATTGTGGAGAGCACCAATCCATCCGCCTGGCGCATCGCGGGCCGCGGTACGCGCGCAAACGGGCCTTCGATCCAGAACGCATTCTGGTCTTCGTAGAGGTTCATGGTCATGTAGGCGCGGAAGTCCACCACATCCGGGCAGAACACCCATGCACCGTTGTAGAAATCGGGATAGAAAACCTGCGAAGCGAGCGCCTCCCAGCCACCCGTGGACCCGCCAATGACGGCGCGCGCCCATCCCTCGCCTAGCCCGCGAAACTTCTGTTCCACGTAAGGGATCAGCTCCTGGATGATAGCATCGCCATAAGGCCCGATGTTAGCTGAGTTGACCGCATACGAATCGTCGAAATAAGGATTGGCATGCTGGATGGTCATTATGATGACGCGCGGCAAACGCCCGGCAGTCCAATCCTGGTACAACTTGTAGCCCGCCCCCTTCGTGGCCGCACCCGTGGCTTCCGGCTGAAACGCCAGCCCGAGGCCGCGGCTGAAGTGACTTTGCGCGACGATTAACGGGTAGCGTGCTTTGGGGTGTTCCTCAAAGCCATCCGGCAGCAGCAGCACTGCCCCCAGATACACCGGCTGTCCCCAGAACCGGCTCAGCAACTCACTCCGGATCCTGACATGCTTGACCCACTTGCTGTCCGGCTCGGGCGGAGGCTCATCCGCTATTTTCTCAGTCAGCGAAATGCGGATGATGTCGCTGGACTGCGGGTCGAGATGCACTTTCCTGGGTTTGCTGTAGAGATTGCCGGGCTTTCGCGCCCAATGCTGCCCCTCGCCCTTGTCGGGTGGCAGGAGCACCGTGTGCCCGTTGGCCAGATGGAAGGACTCGTAGATGTTGACCACGCCTTGGATGTAATAGTCCCCGGCGGGAATGTCACGCAGGCTGTCGCGCGGATAGCCCAGCGTAGCGGAATCGACGACGGCCGCCGACCCTGGCGCCAATCCCTCTACGTCCACGCCGAAGGCCTGCTGCGTGCTGGAAGTGAAGTTGATCTGGAAGCGAGGCTCCGGTTCCTCCCGGGTAGAGACCAGTAACAGCACGCGCCCGGCAAGCGGGCCGGCGTGCATTTCGGGTGGAAACGAGATCTCGAAGCGCTGGGCCGCTGCGCAGGGCGCCGCCGGCAACGCGAGAATCAAAGCCGTCCACAACGAAGCTTGGCTGAAGGTCATACTCTTGGCCATTATCGCAGGCTGCGGCCGGGCATCCGTCGTGCCGTTGGGAAATGTGACGGAAGCCGCACCTGCGAGTATGTTCGAGGCGCGTCGCCCCCCCTCGCTTTCTTTTACGGCACCCGGAACGGTACGTTGCTCGAAAGCGTGCCGCTGGGTGTCACGACGCGGACCTTGCCGGTGGTCGCGCCGGTTGGAACGGTCGTCGTGATTAGGGTAGGCGATGCGACGGTGAAAGCGGCGGGGGTGCCGTTGAAAGTGACACTGGTAGCACCGGTCAGATCGGTGCCCAGGATCTGGACCGCCGCTCCGACCTTGCCGGAGGTAGGCTGTGCCTTCACAAAGGGTCCCAAACCCACAGACAAGCGAAAGACCGTTCCATAGCCGCTGGCACCGTACCCGGTTGTCCCGTAGAAATCCCCATTGGTGGCCTGGGCGAGGCCGCTTGGCGCGGCGCCGTCCGTGACATCGAAGCTGTGTAGAGTCGTCAGCCTGCCGCTCCCCGTGATCTGGAACGCCGTCCCATAGCCGCTGGCCCCACCTGACCCGGTTGCCCCGTAGAAATCCCCATTGGTGGCCTGGACGAGGCCGGATGGGTATTCGCCGTCTGTGCAGCCGGCCTGGGAACAGAAGCTGTGTAGCGTGGCCAGTGTGCCGGTCCCCGTGATCCTGAACACCGTCCCGTATCCGTTGGCCCCACCTTTATCGGTTGTCCCATAAAAATCCCCATTGCTGGCCTGGACGAGGCCCGCGGATGGGTATTCGCCGTCTGCGCACCCGGCCTGGGAGCAAAAGCTGTATAGCGTGGTCAGCGTGCCACGCGGCGTGAGCTTGAAGACCGTGCCATAGTCGCCGTTGGCTCCGCCCCCTGAGGTAGTCCCGTAGAAATCCCCATTTGTGGCCTGGACGAGGCCACCAAAGGATGGGTACTCACCGTCTGTACAGCCGGCCTGGGAACAGAAGCCGTATAGCGTTGTGAGCGTGCCGCTCGCAGTAATCTTGAATACCGTCCCATAGTCGCTAGCCCCACCTTCATAGGTCGTCCCGTAAAAATCCCCATCGGTGGCCTGGACGAGGCCCGCGAGTGGGTCGCCGCCGTCTCTGCACCCGGCCTGGGAACAAAAGCTGTATAGCGTGTTGAGCGTGCCGCTCCCCGTGATCTTGAAGACCGTTCCATAGTCCTTGGCCCCACCTGACCCGGTTGTCCCGTAGAAATCCCCATCGGTGGCCTGGACGAGGCCCGCGTGTGGGTATTCGCCGTCTGCGCACCCGGCCGGGGAGCAGAAGCTGTATAGCGTGGTCAGCGTGCCGCTCCTCGTAAATTTGAACACCGTCCCGGAGTTATTGGCCCCACCTCTCAGGGTTGTCCCATAGCCATCTCCATCGGTGCCCTGGACCACCGGCCCATTGGGCTCTTCCCCGTCCGCGCCATCAAAGACAACCAGCGTAGTTAACTTCTGTGCAGAGAGGGCCATAGCCGTCGCCGCGAACAGCACACAAACTGCGCAAGTCCGCCTCCGCCAACTCATTTTGCCCGAGGCGTTAAAAGCACGAGCATTTTCAGGCATCAATATTCCTCTTTCGCTTACTCTGTTAATACTACGCTGCGGTGGAATCGTAGTCAAAGGGGGCTGCGTGATGCGGGTACGATGCGTTTGAAACTGACCTCAGCGCGCGGCATACGGCAACTGCGCTGCATCAAGGCCGGTTAGCACGCGCCAGAGGGCGGCGGCTGGGGGACGGTGCTTCCGGAGCCAGTTCCGTTCCGCGGCCGGCATGGAGTCGCGGCAGAGCGTGCCCTCACCGGCGAGCCGGGCCTGTTCGAGATCGCTCTCCCATCGCGCCAGAACTGCCAACGCGTTCCGGCGCTTCGGCGCAATTCGCGCCATCTGGGCCGCGAGGTGCACGAGATAACCCAACCGGTTCTGAGCGTCTTTCGACTTCGCGCCGTCGCGCAGCCACTCCCAGTTCAAATCGGGAAAGGTGAACAGCACCCAGGGCAACGCTTCGATCAGGCGCGTGTCGAGGTCGCGTGTGAGTATGGCGCTGAGCACGACTTCGGCTGGATCGCTTTTCCGCGTCGAACGCACGTGCTCGAAACCGGGATATCCGAGAGAGGCGAGCTTTCGTTCGAGTTCATCGGGCGGCGCCGTGGGCGGGAGTTCATGAAGCTTCACGGCATGCATGCTGACCCTCGAAGCAACTATACCATAGTGAGGCATCGTTTGATACAATCCACAACGGATATGTGACATGTTCTCACCACAACCAATCGGATTTATCAGAACTCCCTACACGGACACAAAGCAGATTCCCAAGGGGCTAAATGCGCAGCACGACACCGAGGGCCGGCTCGAGCTACGCCCCGACCTCGAGCCTGGTCTCACCGATATCGAAGGCTTCTCTCACTTGTTCGTCATCTGGGAGTTCGACCGCGCGGCCGGTTTCGATCTGGTGGGCACGCCGCCATGCGACGACCGGCCGCACGGTGTGTTCGCCACGCGATCGCCCCGCCGGCCCAATCCGATCGGCCTGACCGTGGTCGAGTTGCTCGGGCGGGAGGGCGCCGTGTTGCGCGTGCGGGGCGTGGACATGCTCGACGGCACGCCGATCCTGGACATCAAGCCGTACCTCTCGAGCGTGCCGCCGGAAAAGCTGCGGCGCGGCTGGCTCGCGGAGGCCGAAGCACGCAAGAGCGCGAAGACGTAGCGTCACATCGCCAGCAACGCGGCCATCAGCTCGATGCCATCCCAGAGATTCTGCAGGCGGAGGTTCTCGTCGAAACTGTGCTGGTTGTTGTCATGGTTGGCGATCGGGACGATGATGGTGGGTGCGTGCAGGATGTCATCGATCATGTAGAGCGGCACGCTACCGCCCATGGTCGGCAGTTTCACCACCGGCCCGCGGGCGGATTCGGCGGCGCGCAGGACCATCTGCGAGACCGGCAAATCCATCGACGTTCGTGCGGCATAGTAGCCGCTGGGATCGACGATCACCTGAGCGACCTTGGCGTGTGACATACGCGTATCGGCGCCGGGATCTCGATCGACGACGTAGTAACCTTGCTTGCGGATGTGCTCGACGACGCGCGCGGCGGCGGTCTCATAGGAGATGCCTTTGACCAGGCGAATGTCGATGCTGGCCGTGGCGGACGCCGGAATGATATTGCTCGCCTGCGCGCCGGTATGGGCGGCGCTCATGCCCCGGATATTGAGTGACGGCAGGTTCAGCAGCTCGACCAGCTTCTTGCCGCCGCCTTCGGTGCTGCCGAGCCATAGCTCGCGCATCAGCTCGCGGTCTACATCGGGCGCTTCGGCGACGGCGCGCCGCTCAGTTTCGGTCAGCGGCTCAATTCCATCGTAGAAATGATCGATGGTCACGCGCCCGTCGTCGTCCTTCATGGAGGCTAGCAGGCGCGCGAGCATCATGGCAGGGTTCGGCGCCCAGTTTCCGTAATGGCCGCTGTGCAATTCGTGCTTGGGTCCGTACACGGTGATGTCGAGCGAGGCGATGCCGCGCGCGCCGAATACGATTTGCTGCCGGCGGCTCTGGTGCACGGGGCCGTCGCAGATCAGCCAAACATCGCTCGCCAGCAGGTCTCTGTATTTCGCCAGGATGGCGGCCAGGTGCGGCGATCCGGCTTCTTCTTCGCCTTCGAACACAAATTTGACATTGGAGCGCAGCGGCGTGCCGGACGCTTTCAAGGCGTCGAGGGCGGCCGCGATGGCGATGATGGGCGCTTTGTCATCCGAGGCAGAACGGGCATAGATGCGGCCGTCGCGCAGCACGGGTTGAAAGGGCGGGGTCGACCATTCCTTGGGGTCGAGCGGCTGGCCGTCGTAGTGCGCGTAGAAGATCACCGTGCGCGTGGCGCCGGGCGTATCGATCTCGCCGAACACTACTGGCGGCGCGCCGGGCAGTTCCAGCAACCGAGTCTTGACGCCACGCTGTTCGTAAAGCGCGGCGACGGCCTCGGCGTTGCGGCGAAGGTTGTGCTCGTCGCTCGCCAGGTTGGGGATTGCCAGCAACTTCGTGAATTCGGCAAGGATGGCCTGCTCGTGGGTGGCGCGCCATTGATGCGCGGCAGCCGCGCCCGGGTTCGGCTGGGCGGCTGCAGTGCCGGCGAGCGCGATGCAGAGGGCTGCGGTAGCGAGCGTGTTTGCATTCACAGCCCTGCTAGCCCCGCAATCTTCGTTGCAATTGCTTTGCGCACTGCGTCGGTCTTTATCTCGCGGAAGATCTGTAACGCATGCTCACCATGAACATCTTCGCCGGGATCATATACCTTAGCCAGTGCCGTACGACGGCCGCTCTCGTCGATAGGGAGCATCCGAAGGGCAGCTACCAGCGCCTGTCGGACACGACGCTCAATCTGATCGCAATTCTCAAGCAACCACTCCCGATTCTCGTCGCTCAGTTTGCTTCCATGAACGACAATGGACCGGACGTCGTAGAGTTGCTTGAAAAGCTTGGTAATCGCCTGCTGCTCCGAAGCGTCGTCGGGCGCCACCAAGGCGGCCACACGCATGCTCATACGCCGCTTTAAGAAATCGTGTTCCGGTACAAGCGCCGCTTCTAGCGCCGTCGTGTAGTCCACAATCCGATCCACATCGTCCCACCTCGGATTAAACTGCTTGGCTCCTCCAGACAGAAAGAAACGTCTTGCGGCTGTGAACCAATTAGAAGTCCACGACCGGCTTGCTCGAATGCCTGTAGCGAACGCAGTCCACGCTTGGCATTCGTTGGGTTCGAGCTCAAGTGGAAGCGGAGAGTAACTATTCAGCTCATTCATCGACCGGTAGGGTAGCTGAACAAGTTTGTTGCCGCCCGGCTGAATAATGGCCAGTCTGCTAAAAGAGATATCACCGACCTTATAGAGCCGGAACAGCAGCAGAATATCTTCGATGTCGTTTGGAATACCGCCGACCGGCGAGCCAGGGGAACCGGGCGGTAAATGTACATAGCCCTTCTCGAGCACCCAGTCGTCCGGGTTTACATCCAGCGATGAGAAGACTTCGCGAAGTTCCCTGAATCGAAGGCCAACATGCTCAAATGTGAACTTGCGGAAGTCAAGGTGTTGCACACTTGACGCAAGATTGCGGACTAGGACAAATGCTCTGAACATGAAAGCTTCATCACAAATCCTGTTGCAGAGCTGCTAATGCCTCTTCGGCGCTCGCATAATGTCCGGTCCAATCACCCTGCGTATTGTCCGAGTTGATTCGCATAATACGCCAGTCGTTCCGGTTCGGCGCTCCGAAGTTCGCGATTCTCGCAGTCGTGCCATTGGGCATTCCGCCAACTCTGTATCCGATGATCGGCCCACCTGCGTACACCGACCCATCTCTAAACCGTGCGTCTTCGTGCAGCGTAAACGAGTACTGCATATGCTCCTCACAATCATTGTACCGAACATTATGTCCGGCTGGCACACTGCAACTGTTCTCGATCGAGGCCGGGCTGCGAGCCGGCCTCCTCCCGTTCGCACCCTCACTCCAAGATCGCCGCCCGGCGCCTACGGCGGGAAGAGTGCCAGGGAGCAACATAGCACCCTAAGCCATGTGTGTTACCGCTGATGTGTACCAGGAACTACCGCGACAGCCGCAATCCCGTCTGAACGATCTGCGCGCGGAACCCTTCGTACAGATAGAATGGCTCGCCGTAGCCGTAGTAGCGCCATTCGGAGTTCCAGGCGACATACTTATACAGCGGGACGGACAAGCGCGCGAGCGGCTGATAGAAGCGTGTCGGCCGGCTGCCCGAGGAGATGAAGAGTGAGCCACCGAAAGCCAGGCGCGGCTTCAGTCCGGCGTAGCCTGGCAGGGCCACGTCCACCAGCGCGTTGGCGCTGTGGGCGTTGTCGCGGTAGAACGAAATTTGGCCGGGCTGTAATGTCTCCGGCTCCAGATACCCTATGTCCGAGCGCAGCGTCGAGCGCGTGTATTCGCCCAGAATGTTGACTCGCTTGGACGCAAGCCAGGACACCGACAGCGAATTCTGATGGCTGAGGAAATCGTAGTTAATGCCGGGTGTCGGGTTTTGATTATTTAGCAGCGAGAAGGTAGCTTGCAGAGACAGCGTCGGGGTAACCTGATACCGTGCGCGCGCGCGCACCCGCTGGTAGTTATAGAGGCTGGTGCGGAAATACGCGTGGCTGGTCGCGGCGCCTTCTACATCGAGGTTAGCCGACAGCTTGTCGTTCATACGGAAGTTGACGCCGCCAATGCCTACCCGCTGGCGCAACTCACTGGATTCCTGCCCCGGCCCCGCGACCAGCAGATTGCCGGTTTGCGCGTCGCCCCACACATAGCGATACCCGCCGTGCAGCGTGAGCTTCCGAGTGACATCCACCAGCGCATCGATCTGATTCTGGCTGTAATTCACCGCGAGCAGGCTGGCCAACTCCGTCGGTAATGTCTGGGCGGCGGAGGCCGGCTGCAGCAGGATATCCGTGAACAAGCCCCCCGCGGCGGTGTGCATCCGGTCCGTGGTGAAGGATTCGAGGATGCGCAGGCGCTTCAGCGGCCGTACTTCGAAGCCAACGTTGCCGGAGGTATGCGGCTGCTTGGCGCTTGAGAAAGACAGAGCCTCCTCGCCCGTATAGAACAAAAGCTCCTGCTGGAGCACGAAATTGCCGGTGTTGGCCTGCGTGTAGTTCACGCTAGTCTCAGGCTGGCTATAGAGAAACTGGCCGTAGAGATCCACCCACGGGAACGGATTCGCGGTGAACAGCGCTTTGGTATAGATACTATCGCCGCGGATGCCGTAAGCTTGCGCCAAATTCGATAGAAAGAGTGTCTGGCCGAAGTAGGGCTGGTAGTTATTGCCGTAGTTGACGGTCGAATCGTAGACTTGTTGATCGTTGCGCAGCGTGGTGCCGCCCTGTTCGAGGGTGGCGTGGAAACGGTTGAACTCCAGCCGAACGCCGCCGCGGTAGTTATCCGTCTTGTCGTAACTGTGATCGGCAACCGGATATTCGTTAATATCGGAAACGAAGGTAGTGATGCCGGTGCCATCGCCCGAATCGCGGCCATAGGCGAAGAAAGGAATAATGCGATGGCCGGGCAGCAGGTCCAGCGTAAAGTCACTCATCCGCCGGCGCGAGAAGTAGGAGTTCTCATCCAGCACCAGACCCGTGCCCAGCAGCGGATCCGCATACGACGGCAGAAAGTTGAAATACGCGATATCCCGGTAGTCGAAATGGAAATCATAGATGCCGCGCTTGGAGGCGTCCACCCGCACGGTATTGTACGGGTCCCCGCCCCAGTTGTAGGCGCGCACGTCCAGGCGGTCGAATAGGCGCTTGTGCGGGTCGATGATGCTGAAATCCAGGCCGAACAGGCGCGGACCCTGATGCAGGTTGACGACACTGTTGTAGACGTCGGTGTTGCCGCCGGTGCTGGTGAAGCGATAGCCGAAGTCGATGCTGCCGGTGAGCCACGGCTCGCCCGCCGGCACGGGTGAAGCAGCAGGCGGGGGCGAAGTGGCAGTCTCCTGCGCCAACAGTGGCACGGCGAGGGCGAGCAAACCCAATGCGAACTTCATCGGAGCAGCTCCTGGTTCACATACGATCCGTGTATCTTCACGTGACACACAGTGCAATTCTGGAATTGCGGGCTGAACAGATCGTGGAAGGAAGGCGGCACGCCGCCCAGCGCCGGTGGATTCTTGATCGGCCCGGGCGCCACGGGCAGATTGGAGTGGCACTCCAGGCACATATAGCGGACTTCGGCGCGCGTGAGCATGTGGGGATTCGCAGAACCATGCGGTTCATGGCACGCCCCGCAACCTTCGAAGCGCACAGGCGCATGCTCGAAAGTGAAAGGCCCGCGCTTGTCGCCGTGGCAGCGGAAACAACCCGGCTCGTCCGCGGCGTACGTTTGCAGGTTGGCGCGCAGGATGCTGCCGTGTGGATTATGGCAGTCCACGCAGGACATGCCGCCTTCCGGCAGCCGATGCCGGTAGGTGCGCTGGAACTGCGCCCACACCGCCGTGTGGCAGCTTGCGCATTGCTCGTTGATCGCCGCCAGCTTCCGCGGGACCAGACCGTTGGGGCCGTTGCGATGAATCGCGTGGCAGGCCGTACAGCTCACTTCGTTGCGCGCGTGGCTATTTTGGATGCGGCCGACGTGCGTGGGCTGGTTCAGGTGGCACTTCAGACATGTGCGATCCACCTGCGCCGCAGGCAGCCGCGCGGGATTGAGGATATCTTCCTTGGCGGCTGATTCGACGTGCTTGCCACCCGGACCGTGACAGGATTCGCACGCTTTGGCTTCCCATCCGCGGCGTGCCTGCGTGTCCACTAATTTATGCGGATTTTTCTGGAACGCGTTATAGATATCTTCGTGGCAGGTCCCGCAGGCTTCCGAGCCGACGAACACCGGCGCGGTGGGCGGGGGTGTCTGCGCGGCCAGCGGCCAACAAAAAAAGATGGCCGCCGCTGCTCCTATTGGAGGAGGAGGAAACGCCGCCGGGAAACGGCGTTTAAAACGGAGCAGCGGCGGCCATAGCATAAGACTCAGCTTAGCTTAGTAGGTGTGCACTGAGTCAACCGAGAACGCAGCGCCGGTGGCGTGGCACACATCACAGCTTTCGCCGAGCACGTCGGTGTTAGCCAGGAAGTGGGCGGCATCGACTTTCGAGACGTGGCATCCGCTGCAAGCCGATGAATCCGGCCCCACCGGGTTGATGTAACCCTGCGGATCGACCACCTGATTCAGGCCGGTCGGCAGCGTCGCCTGGCTGTCGTTGACGTGGCACAGGCTGCAATCTTCGAGGAACGTGGCATTGCCCGCCCCGTTCATCGCAGGATACAGCACGCCGGAGAAATCGTGTGGGTTTCCGCCGAAGCCGTAGATGACGTAGGGCTTGCCGCCGTTCTTAGTCACATTCACGCCATCGTGGATGCGGTGGATCATGACGGCCATGTTGATGGTCTGGGGCGTCTGACCGGGGGGAACCTGAGAGAAGTCGGTATCCGACGGATTGTGGCACAGCACGCAATACTCGGTATCGTTGCGCCGGTTGCCATGCAAACGGAGCGCCTGGTGGCACTGATTGCAATTGGCGATCTGCACCACCGTGCGGCGCGCCTGCACTTGCGAGCCATCCACCGAGAAAGGATACACCTGGTTCGGCGTGCCGCTCTCCACCTGCATTTGGGTCGTGGTGTTGGCCTCTACTGTCTCCAACCGTTCCGACTCAACGCCGATCGCGTAGCTGCCGGTGGCATTCGTCGGGATGGCGTGCAGGAATGTGTAGGTGCAATTGCCGCTGGCATCGCAGGTTCCCTGCGTGCCGTCCTCGCCGTCGTAGCCGGGCGTGGTCACATCGCTGCCGAAGCTGGTGTAGCCATAGTCAGTAGTCGGGCCGGCCAGCGTGAATTGCAGATCCTCCAGGGCGGACAGCGCCAGCGGATTGCCGTTAATGTCTTTGACGGTGAATGCCACCACGGGCTTTTGCCCAGCGTTGCCGTTGGTGACGCCGGTGATGGTCACCACCACGCTGGAAATCAGCGGGTCCGGGTTCGGCGGGTAAGACGCTGGCGTATCGTTGGAGACTACGTGCGCGCCTTTGATCGAAGCATCGAAGGGATGCTCGCCCTGCGGGATGTGGCACTCGGCGCACTGGCTGTCGTCGGTCTGGAACCCGCCGGGGTGATTGACGCCGGTCGCGAAATTCACGTCATCGTGGCAGGCGCCACAGGCCGCCCGCGTGGGTTGCAGTAAGTACGCGGTGGCCTGCGCGGCGCCCGTGGTCTGGTCGTGGCACACTTCGCAACGCTGGGTCATGGCGGGGTCTACTACGGTTGAAAAGTCGTTCACCGAATTCATGAAGCCGATGATTTGATAGGGTGCGGGCGGTACGGTCGTGGATCCGGCCGTGTAGCCCATAACGCTGGGCAGCGACGAGCCCATGTGGATCTTGTGGAGGAAGACCTTGGCATCCAGCGAATTGCCCGTGCCCGGATCTACGTTCTGCGGCTGATGGCACATCACGCACATGTTCATCCCGTGGGCATACCCGCCGTGGAAAGCCAAGCTGTCGTGGCAACGGTTGCAACTCTGGGTGCGGATCACATCGCGGGTCAGCGTCACGGCCGAACCGTTGGGAACGAAATTGTACGTCGTGCCCGCATAAGAAACGTCCAAACCATAAGAGGTCAGATCGCGGTTGCCATCCACTGCTACCGTATAGGTAGTCGTCGGATCAAATCCAGCCGGGGCCGTGGCCTTGAAGGTGTATTGGTATTGGCCGGGGCCGATGTTCGTAGGCGGGTTGCCGATCTCGAAATCCGGCCGGGTGACAGTTCCCAGCACGGTCCCGGTGGCTTGCGCCGTAGTCAGGGCTGTATATTGCGCTTGGCCTTTGGGAATGTAGGCGGCCACAAATGCGAGCGAAACGACCCCCGGAGTGGTCACGCCGCTGGCATCTAGCGGCAGCCCCATCGGGTCTGTCACGGTGTAGGTCGTGGTGATCGTGCCGGAGTTGCTGATGCTGGCCGAGTTGATCGTTATGTTCAGACCCGGCCGAACAAAAGCCACCAGTGCCGGGTCGGCATAATAGGCCTTGTCATGAGGCGAATAAGAGCGCCCGGAAGAACCGATCAACGCGATCGAACCGGCCACTACCAGCAGGACCAGAAGAATGCGTGCAACCGAAAACACTGAAGAAGGCATCCGCATAATCTCTCCAAATCGAACGTGCTCGCTCTACGCCACCCTTGGTCACCGGCGAGAAACAACCCGCCGTCGCGGTCGTCAAAAACAAGAACAAATCGAGCACAAAACGTGTGCACGAATACGGCCAAAACTCTCATTTGCGTTGCAGACCTGAACATCCTTTGTTCTCAGCATGTTGAGAATTTCCACAGTGCTGGTAGTTCTACTAGGGGTGTGGGGGTTCTGGGTCAAAACACTGTGGCTAATGGGGCAAAACCCACGGGAACGTGGGGGGGAAATGCCCGGGCGCTCGGTTAGTTCCGCGAACTTGTCGTAAGCGTACGCGCATGCCGGCGCCAAGGACAATCACAATATTGACTGAGCGCGGCGGTACGATGAGGGTGCTGTCTCGCGCGGCCGTGATGCAGGAATATGACACACCTTGAAGCTGCTGCTGAAGACCTCGGCGCGTCTCACCATGCGCCAGTTGATTGGCACGCCCGTTGCCAAGTGGCTGGATATGGAATTGCCAAAGGTGACAGAATCCGCGCGTGGACCTGCTGGGTGAGACCGCGCGAGGCAAGTTGGTCCACATGGAGTTGCAGAGCACCAACGAAGCACGCATAGCGCTGCGCATGGCCGAGTACAAGTTGCGGTATCGGCCGGATCCTCGGCAAGCTCCCGCGTCAACTGCTGCTTTACGTCGGTGAAGCGCCGATGCGCATGCGGGCCGAACTGCACGATGAAGATTGCCGATTCCGGTTCCGGGCGGTGGACATTCGCAGCCTGGACGGCGACCTGCTGGCGGCCAGCGACGACCTGGGGGATAATATTATTGCGATCCAGGCGCGGTTGCGGGATCATAAAGAAGCGGTCCGGAGCGGCTGGCAGGTGCTATGAGGCAAGAGGTGCGGGAAATGCCAATTACACTTGATATCCGAGACCATCCGATCTTCGGGCCGCCACTAAGGAAGGCCGAACGCAAGGTGCGCCGTGAGGGCCGCGCGGAGGGTGAGCTAGCCATCCTGCGCCGCCAACTGCAGAAGCGCTTCGGCCCCATCCCCAAGCGCGTCGAACAGCGCCTGGCGCGCAAATCGACCGCGGAACTCGAAGACCTCAGCGTGCGACTACTCGACGCAAAGAGCCTGGAAGAACTGCTGCGTTAACTTACCTGGCATCCGGCAGACGGATGTCCAACCCGGGTGGCGCCACACGGAGAAAGTCTCTCACATTCCAAGTCAGCATTCAATGATGCACCTGCCTCGAAAGCAGTGCGTGCGATCGCCGCGTCATAAGCGATCCCACGGCCCATGTCGCGCTGGCTCAGGTCCTGGATCGTAGCCCATATCGATCCGCCGCGCATGGCCGCGATCTCGGCGGTCCGGAAGAAGTTCTCCTCCAGAACCCAGCGGGCGACATCAGGCGCCAGCCGAACCGGCAACCGGGTCAAGAACGAAAATGTCTTTAGCAGTTCAGAGCGAACTTGACCTTCATCGCCGGCTTCTTTCCTCTCGCAGATTCCGAACCCCGCGGGTTACTTGCTCGTTGGTCAGCGGAGGCGTATCAGGAGGAGCGACTGCTACCAGAAGCGATCCCTCACGAATCAGTTTGATCTTGCGTAGCGCTGCTGGTTGCGCTCTTCGACGGGTTGGGAGTTTACCACGCATCACTTCCCTCTGTTAGACTAGTCTACCGCACCCCCGAAAACGCCATGAAACGACTCTGCCTGCTGCCTGCCCTCACTGTAGCCTGCGCCCTCGCCGGCACCACCGCCAATCATCCGGCCGATCTCGCCCGCTCGGTCACCATCTACCGCGACACCTACGGCGTGCCGCACATCTTCGGACCCACCGACGCCAGTTGCGTGTTCGGCTACGCCTATGCCCAAGCCGAGGACAACTTCTGGCAGATCGAGGACAGCTACATCCGTGCGCTCGGCCACGCCTCGGAAGTCTATGGTGGCAAGACGCTGGATGACGACGTAGTCGTGCGCACGCTCGAAATCCCGCGCCTCGCCAAAGCAGAATACGAAAACTCGAGCGGCTCCCTCCGCGACCTGCTCGACGCTTTTGCCGACGGCCTGAATTACTACATCGAGCGCCATCCGCAAGCCCCGCGCCTACTCAAGCATTTCGAGCCCTGGCACATGCTGGCGTTCAATCGCTACGCCATCTATTACCTGTTCCTGTACGGCGAAACCGGCATCCCCAAGGAAGACACCAGCAAGCTCGCCGAGCAGCAAGGCTCCAACATGTGGGCCATCCGCCCCTCGAAGAGCGCCACCGGCCACGCCATGCTGTTCATCAATCCGCACCAGCCGTTCTTCGGACCCGGCCAGTGGTACGAAGGCCAGGTGCATAGCGACCAAGGCTGGGATATGTCGGGCGCGTCGTTCTTCGGCTCGGCTTTCCCGACCCTCGGCCATAACGAGCATCTCGGCTGGAGCCACACCGTCAACAAGCCCGACGTCTTCGATATCTACGAAGAGACCTTCGACAAGCCCGGCGATCCGCTGGCCTACCGCTACAATGGCGGCTATCGCCAAGCCACGGCGTGGACTGATACCATCACGGTCAAAACCGATCGCGGGCCGGCGACCCACACATATAAGATGATGCGGACGCACCATGGCCCGGTGGTCGCCAAGCGCAACGGCAAATATCTCGCCGTAAAGTTCGCCCGCTTCGAGGAAGGCGGGCAAATCGCCGAATGGTACGAGATGTCTAAGGCCGCCAACCTCGCCGAATTCCGCAAGGCCATGTCGCACGTCGCCATCCCCATGTTCAACGCTATGTATGCCGATGACGCCGGCAACATCTTTTATCTGTACAACGGCGCGGTGCCGCAGCGCTCGCGGAAATTCGACTGGCTCAAGCCGGTCGACGGCAGCACGCCCGAAACCGAATGGCACGGCTACCATACGATCGGCGAATTGCCGCAGTTGCTGAATCCGAAATCCGGCTTCGTGCAAAACTGCAATTCCACGCCGTTCCTGACCACTATCGATGGCAACCCCAATCCCGGCGACTTCCCCACTTACATGGTCGGCGAAGGCGACACCGCGCGCGCCCGCATATCGCGCCGCATCCTGTGGAACAAGGATAAGTTCACCTTCGACGATTGGTCGCGGGCTGCGTTCGATACCTACGTCATCGAAGCCGAAACCGAAATTCCGCGCCTGACAGGTCTGTGGCAGGCGCTCAAGGCATCCGATCCGCTGCGCGCCGCCAAGCTCGAATACCCGACCGCCGAACTGCGCGAGTGGGACCACATCGGCCGCAACTCGTCTGTGCCGATGACGCTGTTTTCGCTCTGGTATTGGAAGCAGCAGCGCGAAGCCAAAGCCAAGGACGATCCGCTCGGCGCGTTCGAGCAGATCATCGCCGATCTCGAAAAAGATTTCGGCACGTGGGAAGTGCCCTGGGGCGAGATCAACCGCCTGGAGCGCGGCCAATCCGGCGGCGACGAGCCTTTCAGCGACGCGCGCGAAAGCCTGCCGGTCCCCGGCGGTCCTGGCCCGGTCGGCATCGTTTTCAATTTCTACGCGCGCCCGGAGAAAGGCCAGAAAGAGCATTTCGGGGTCGCCGGACATTCCTTCGTCAGCGTGGTCGATTTCGGGCCGAAGGTGGAAGCCAAGTCGATCCTGGTTTTCGGCGAAAGCGCCGACCCGAAGTCGCCGCACTACTTCGACCAGGCGCGGCTGTATGCCAACCAACAGTTCAAGCCGGCGTGGTTTTATTTGGATGATATCCAGGCGCACACCGAGCGGAAGTATCACCCGGGCGAATAGACTGCGACGGCAACACATGAGATCGCAGGATCGGCAAAACCCGGCGTAGCGGACGCGACCCAATCAGTCCGCGCGCGGCCCCTCCGAAACAACCACCTGCTCCGGCCACGCCTCGCCCCGCCCATTGCTCTGGCCATCCGGCGCCGCAGCCTGGAACGCGCGCCCGTCATGCTCCGCGGCAGACGGAGGCGCGACTTCCCGCGGATCGATCGGCAAAAACTGCGGATGCTCCGCCGCCCAGCGCGCCGCCAATCCGTTCAGCGGACTCTTGGCATTGTACTCCTGGTAGGCGATCATCCGCCCCATGCGCACGATCAGGTCGTCCAAGCGCTCCGAAGCTGCCCAGAAGTCGCCAATGCAAACACTCACCGCGTCGAAGTTGGGATGGAACACCGGTGTCAGCGGCCGGCACTGCGGGGCGCGCCGCGGATAGCCCAGCGACAGATTGACCTCGATCACGTGCTCGGCACGCTCCAGGATCTGCCCCGTGGCGTCTACGTAGAGGCCGCGCAGCGCATAGGCCACGCGATAGTATTCGGGCGGCATGCCGGCCGTGCCGGTGATGCGGATCAGCGGCCAGTTGCCGAACCTGGCTTGCAACCGGTCGTGATCCTGGGTAAGGCGTCGTATCCTGGGTGACAACATGACTCTACTATTAGTGTCGCCGATCCAGCCAACCGTTTCATCCCGCTATGAAAAACGGACCACGCGCCACTGGTTCCAGCGGACCGCCGCATACGCCTGCCATGCGCCGTACAGGGCCGCGCACGGAGCCAAAATCGCATCCAATGCATTTTGGCGAACGGCTTCGCCCCAATGCCCGGCCAGTAGCGCGGCCAGCGCGCGCGTGCCGCCGCATCCCGGACATGCTACGCCGAACCACGTGTGAATCGGGCACGCTGGGTACAACGGATATTGTGAAGGCGGAAATTGCCGCAGCAATACAGCCGCCGCAACTATCGCGACCAATCCTGCGCAAGCCTGAATGCGCGGAGTGCAAACTTTCATTGCGGCCCCTGCGGCCGGTTTCGCATTGCCTCCAACTCCGATGGCGTGTAGATGATTCCGCTCCGCGGCCCGCCCCCAGATAGCTTCCATTCCCGGATGCGGCTCAGGTGGTATTGGAAATAGAACACGTTGAAGAAGAAGACCATCACTCCGCTCAGTTGCAGGCCGTACCGCTCCGTGCCGTTGTAGTATTCTTCCAGCGCGTTCTTCAGGCTGAAGTGGCCGGCGATAATCAGTACAACCGCTCCCAGCAGCAGCAGCGACGCCGTGACGTCGATGCCGGAGTCGAGCGGTGCCGCCCTAGTGTAGCCCCGCATGAAGGCCCGCATGAAATTGGCTACGTATGCCAGCGGAATGCCAATCCCATAAAAGATCAGGGGCTTGCTCTTCGTCCTCAGTTTCTGCGCGTAGGCCGCTTCCACAAAAGCCCAAACGGAAGAGAAGATAAAGCAGGTGACTATGCTGAGGAGCAGCAGTAATCCCCAATGCAGGCCTAAAGGCACCGGCCCCGCGGCCGCCACGCCAGGCTGTGCGGCGGTGCCGGCCTGCCCGTAGACGGGAACCTGGCCGTAATTGACCTGCGCCGGCGCGGGCTGAACCGCAATGTTACCCACCACCCGCTCTACCGGTACCCATTCCTCCGTGCCCTCGGCGCGCGCCAGATCGCCCGGCACCACATTGCCCTGCGCCAGGTAGCGCTGCAAGTCAGCCAGCGAGTAGGGGCCGAAGATCTGGCCTTGTCGGTTCACGTAGTAGTTCATCCAACCCTCCTACACCATTTGGATATTCCGGCAATCCCGGTCCACGATACAGACTTCAACTATAGCCCACACCCAGGAGATAATTGAGCCGAAAAAGAACGTGCACAGTGTTATGGAAAGCTGGGCAATCGCGCGGCCCGTGTATCCGGCGTAGAAATTGTGGGCGCCGAAAATCCCCAGGAAGATTCCCAACAGTATGTACGTAATCCGGTTCTTAGGCGCAGCGGCGAAGACAGGCGCGCCCGCGGGCAACTGCGCGGGCGCAGGCCGATTGTAGCCGCCAAACGACATCACTGGCTCCTCACGCGGGGCAGGCGATGGGGCAGCCGCGTCCGCGGCGAGTTCCGAAGCGTGCACGGTCACGGTCGGTCCGTCGCCCGGCGCCGCCGCGCAGCCGAATACAGCGCAACCTCCGTTCTCCTGCCAGCAATCGCCGTGGTGCGCCGCGCCGCAGCTTCCGCACGCCATCCTTTGCGCATCCTCCGGTTCGATTTCGGCGTTGCAGTACGGGCAGATCGGGTTCATAATGCCGCGCGCTCCCGATCCCTGTATAAAAATGCGTACCGTCCCACGCGAATCGTATTGCCGGATTCCAGCACGGCCTCCCTTACTGGCCGTCCTTCGATGTAGACCGGACCGGCCGCGCGCACAAAAGCCCGCGGGCCGCGCAGCTCGATCACCGCGTGCTGCGGCAACACCGCTGGATCCTTGAACAGGTAAATGTCGCTGGATTGGTCGCTGCCGATAGTGGTCAGCAGCCGGTACAAGATGAATTGCTTGCCGGCCAGCGGCCCCGCCGAGACGTATAGCCAGCGGTCCTTCAGCGCGCTCTCGACCAAGCCTATGGCGATCCCCGTCGCCATGCCAAACAGCGCCATGCCGACCGCCCGGCTGGCCGCGGCGCCTCCGGCGGCGATCGCGATCGGATCGAAGGCCAGGCCACCCAGCGCGGCGCCTATCACACCGCCGGCGATTCCGTACACGCATTTCTTGCCGGATTGGCCCACAATGCCGTACACCACCCCGCCGGCCACGCCAAAGCCCATCCAGGCCACGGCGCGCGTGATCCATAAGCCGGGGTTACGCACCGAAATGCCTCCAGCCGCTGCCAGGATCGACATCCCCACGGCGAAGATCAGGCTGCCGATAAAGTAGAAAACGAAACCCAGCAGCGTGCCGACGCCCAAAGACAGCAAACCGCGAATGGCCGCCTTGCGCGGCGATCGCTCCACGACGCTTTCGGCGATGCCATAGCCGGCGCAGATCAGCACCACCATCAGCGGGAAAATGATGTGGTTCGCCCAGGTCGGGCGGCCGTGATCGTGGAAGCTGGGCTCGCAAATGCCCCACGCCAGCAGCGCGCCCGCCAGCCCCGCGAGGCCCAGGTAGCACCAGGCTTTCAGAAATACGCTGTCACTGGGCGGCTCGGCAGCCACGGGCGCCGGCGCTTCCGAGATGCTGCCATAAGCGCGTGGCTGTTCGGCAGCCGTGCGTTGGGGAACCGCCACATTGATCTGGTCCAGGTCTTCCGCCGTGATCCGAATCTTGCCGGGCTCCTGACTCTCGCTGTTCATTTTTTGTGGCCCTCCTCTGGCGCCGGGGACACTATGCCCGGTCCCGGATCGGATGGCACGGCCACCTGCGGTGCGGTCAGCCAACTTACGACCAATAGTCCGGCGACCAGACCCAACACCAGCACGAACAGGTGCGATAGCGTCAGCCCCACCCACCGCACGACGACCGCGCTGCGGCCCTCTCGCGAGGGCGCGAGTTCGTCGGGCACTCCGCCGCTGTTTTCCATAGGTTCGAAGATCTCATTGCCCGCCGATTCCGCCGGCTCATCGCGCAGCCCGATCTCCCTCACCCGCTGGATGTCGCCGCCTTGCCAGGCGAAGCAACCTTCCTCATCGCTGTGCGGATCGTAAACCCAGGCGATCTGGCCGGGGTCCGAAAAGAAATTCCGGTGGATAAACGTGTCGTGCTCGGAAAGAAAGATCCCGAAGCCGGGATGCGAGTGATACCAGCCCACGATGCGCTTGTCCGGAAACTGCGCATCCTTCACTTGATAGATGTGGTTCCAGGTCTCCTGCGTGAAGGTGACGTGGCTGCCTCCCTGCCGCGCTTCTTCGCCCGCAATCGAGGCCTCCACCACCGTCGCCCCCGCGCCCATAGCGCCCACCAGCACACCGCAGATCTCGGCGCTCATGGAAGACCGGGCGTGCCGCCGTATATCGCGCAGCACGTGGATCTTGATCTCGATCCGTTGCGCGGCCGGCATTACGGGCGCGTCGCGTTTCGGCGTACCTTTCGCGTTGCGCTTCATGCCGCCGCCCCTTCGGCTGCGCCAAGCCGCCCGATAACGGATGCGGCATCGCCCTCCATCAGGAACGCCACTTCAGCCTCCCCGGCGCGCGCCGCGTACACGTCCCACGGCGGCAGGCCGAGTTCGCTCAGCTTGCGCGTCCCGTAACTCTCCGTGCCGCTGTAGCGGTGGATGGCAACCACCGCTCGCGTCGTGCCATCCTTTGGGCACCGCGCCCGCCCTCGATTCACCGATCCCAGCGGCACGAACATCTCTTCTTCCCTGCCGCAGGTTGGGCAGGCCAGCTTCTGTATGATATCCCGGCTGAACTCCACTACCACGGCTTCAGCCTGCAACTCGCGCTGCGCCGTGCGGTGGAGATCCTGCAAGGTCAGATCGGACGAAGCCGCCGGAAGCCGAACGATCCTCTCGTAGCTGTGGTGCCCCTGGCACTCGGCATTGTCCGTATATTCGACCACATAGGATAAGTGACGAATACCATCGAAAACGTATCCTTTTCCCTCGAGCACCGGCAGCCCGTGGATATGTTTCAGCGCCTCCTGCACCTGAATGCCGGCGATCACCGACGCCGTAGTCGGCGTGGTAGGCACTTTGCCCGCTTCCATTTCTTCGCGAGTGAGCAGGTTGCAGGACATGCGATGCTCCAGGATGAGCCAGTCCGCCTCGCCCAGCGTGCATTCGTAACAGGGCGGTTTGCCCGGCAGGAACATCCGCGCCACGCCGCCCAACCCTTCGATCGCGCCATCCACCCAAGGCCGACCCATCTTCCACGCACATCGGCTGATCCACAGGCGCGCTTCGCGGTTGTCCAGACCCGCCACAATGATATCCGCCCACCCGAATAGCCCCATGCCGACCCCGAACAGCACGTTGGCGCAAAGCGGCACCACCTGCGCCCGGTCGTATAGGCGCTGGAACGCCTCGGCCGCGGTCTCGGCCTTCAACCGCCCTACGTCACTCGCCCTGTAGAGCACGCTGCGCGACAGGTTCGACAATTCGATCCGGTCGGAATCCACCACCACCACGCGCTCGAAGCCCAGCAGCGCGAGATTCTTGAGAATCTCGTTGCCCAGCGCCCCCGCGCCGATCACCGCCACTTTAGTCTTTTGAATCCGGGCTTGGTCCCACCAGTCCAGCAAACCAAAACGGCTGAACCGGTCCTCTGCGATTTCGCCGGCAGTGACACGGAAGGGATCAGCCATGATACCGGCCCGCCGGCCCGGCGCCCGCCGTGATCTCCGGCTGCAGCCGCAGAATGTCGCCTTCCTGCACGCCGGAAGCGGCCAGCGTCTGCGAATCCTGAATCTGGCGGCCGGAATTTTTGTGGTGGAACTTATAGCTCAAAGGCGCGCCATCCGGCCCGGTTTTCGGCAGGCGCAGTTTGTCGATCAGCACGGCGATGATCTTATTCACCGGCGCATCATCCGGCAATTCCACCGGCACCCTCTTGTTCTCCGTCGAATCGTAAACCGTAACGTTAATGGACGCCATAGCTAGGTTGCCCGCCCAGGCTGCTCTCCAGAAATTTCTTGAGCTTCGCCTTCCCGCCTTCCCGGAAATTCCAGCCCGCCTCGCTGAGAAAAGCATCCGCGCGCGTCGCGAAATTCAAGTTCTCGGCATTCGGGTTGGATTGCTTGTCCACCGTAAACGTCACCACCCCTATCAGGTTCCCCAGACTGTCGTAAGCGGGTCCGCCGCTGTTACCAGGGCTGATCGGCGCCGAGAGCTGCACGATATCGTCTCCACCGACGCGCGAAACAAGCCCGCTACTCAGCGTGAAAAACAACCCCTGCGGATGGCCGATCACAAACACCGGGCTGCCCACCGCCACCTTCGAGTAAGGAGTGATCGGCTGGCGGAAGTTGGTGTGGCCGTTCCGGCGCGATACCCAGAGCAGCGCCAGGTCCAGTTTCTGATGCCGCGCGACAACGTCCGCATACGCATAGCTGCCTTCGCTCGATATAGCGAGCACGCGATCGTTCGCGCCCTTCCGGAACAAAAAGGGCGGGTCGGTGACGTGGCGATTCGTGGCCAGCAGATAGCCGCTATCATCCGCCATCAGCAGCACTGCCGCACCCAGCGCCGTCGCGCCACCGGACTCTCCAAGCGCGATGGCCGGATCGGGCGTCACGATGAAGACCAGCAGCTTGGTACGCGCGGCAATTTCCACCGGGGTCATCGGAGTGGCGGTCGGCAGCGCCGGAAACGTATCGGCCAGGTCGTGCGAGACCAAGCCTAGCGGGAGTTGTCCGGCTGGCTGCCTCGGCGGCGCCTTCAGGAACCAGCTATAGACGCCGGCCACCGATGTAAGCAGTCCGCTGCAGATCAGCAACGTGCACAGCAATGCCGTCCAAGCCCGCTGTGGACCGTCCCGCCGCCGCAAGCTCAGCCGTATCGCGCCGGCGAAAACGCACAGCAGGGGCAAGCAAAGGACTAGCGCCAAACCTATGGTGATGCCCCACCACGGCACCCCCGAAGCCGGCGCCGGTGGCGGCTGCGGCGTCGCGCCTGTGTTCAGACGCTCGATCTCGCCCGCGGTAATCACCAGCCGTTGTGCCCCGCCCACCTGCTCATCCGACATGATACTTAGACCTTACTCGATATTCGTGAATTTTATCACAACCTGGGTCAATTAGAATTCCGCCGGATCGCAGTACCAAAGAGTCGCCCGCACCAGCTCCACCAACTCCGCCGCCGCATCTGCCGGAAGATGCTCATGCGTCAAGCTCTCGCACACCGCCACCAGATCGGCCAGTCGCGCCAGCCGCCGCCAATCGTACTGCAACCTGCCCCCCCCCGCGGCGTAACCATCCGAAAAGTGCGGTTCGAAGCGCGGGCGGGCGGCGCGCTCGTAGCGCAGAAAATTCCCGATGTCGTTCAACGGCGAGCCGGAGATCGCGAATTCCCAGTCGATGACGGCGGCGATGGAAGTGCGGCAGACAATCAGATTGCGGCCGTTAAAGTCACCGTGCACCAACCGCGTGTCCGCCGCCATGTTCGCCATCTCCGCCGCGTGCGACCAGACGAAATCATGCGTGCGGCGCCGCAGATCCGCCGGCAGGCGCGGCAGACACAGATCCACAAACCGCGGCAACGGATCGGCGCCTTCCAGCAGCGGCGCGCCCACCGCCGGCCCCGGCCCCAGCCATCCCGGCTTCTCAAACACCGCGCGCCCGATCGCCGCCAGAGCCTCGCCCGCCGACCGCGCCGCCTGCGCAATCGCCTCCGCATCCCCGCTCCGCCGCAGCTCTCGCAGCGTAATCCCTTCCACGTACCGCATCACCACGAACGGCGGAAGATCTTCGAAGCCGCCCGGCGCCGCGTGAATCACCTCGGGCACCGGCACTGCGCCGCCCACCAGCCGCATCAAATCCACTTCCTTCTGGCATAGTGACGGATGATGTTCGTAGATGCGCAGCACCACCCACATAGCAGGCGCTTCCAATCGCACCTTGCAGTTCGTGTTACGCAAGCCCTCGCTGAACGGCTCTATCTCGACCACCCGCGCGCGCGGCAATCCCGCTCTTACCAGCCGCTCCACCCGCGGCGGGCGAAGATCCCTAATAGTGAAATCGCCAGCGGAATTCTGCATAGATCTCGCGCGGATCATTATAGTGGAACCCGCCGAACGTCAGGCTGTTGTCGAGCAACACGCGCCGGTTGGTGACATTCAGCGCCGTTACCGATATCTTATATCTCTCGCGCTCACCAAAGCTCTTCCCGAGTGACAAGTCCACCGTAGTATGCTGTGGTAAATACGCCGCGGGATATTGCGCATCCTGGAACCCATTCGTAAATCCCGAGCCATAGTACACATTCGTCGCCGCGAATATCCGCCACGGAAGAAGTGCGTCGAAACCTGCGTTCAGCGTATTTCTCTGATCGTGATCCACCGGCGCAAAGACACTCGGCGGTTCGCATCCAGCCGGCGCTGGCACAGGACAAATCAATCCGCCGGTAAACGGACCTTTCGCTTCCGCAATCTGATTCGAATACGCCACATGCACTTGGCCGCGCCGCCACAGCCGTGGCGACCGCAGAGTCACTTCCCAAGCTCTCACCAGCGCGGCATTCCAAGTCAGCGGCCAGAATAAGTTCGATTCGCCGATGTTACTGTGATCCAGCCAATTCCTCGCGCGCGTCTGGAAGCTGTCCACATCCAGCGCCCAGCCATGATACGGAATCAAGACGCCGAATTGATATTCCCGGTCGCGCTCCCCGTGCAGAGTACCGAAAGTCAGATTCTGACTGTTGGCCAGGTTGAGCAACGGGCCGGTCGCCGTCAACAGAGGCGGCGGCTGATAGAAATCGCCGTAGAATGCGCGAAAGACCCAGTTCAACCGCGGCACGCGGATCGCAACACCCACGCGGGGATCGGCTGCGTTCTCCGATGTCAAACTGAAGTGCGCGGCCCGCATACCGGCAGTCAGCGTCAGCCATGGCGTTACCTTAAACCGGTCACTGACAAACGCCTCCGCCAACCCGCCGGTTACCGCGGCGGACGTCCCCCCGAAATTCGGGCAGCTTGCACCGCAATTTGTAAAAATGTTACTAAAGAAGTTACTCTGGCGCTGCCCGAACCCGTAAGCGCCCACCTGTATGTCGTTATTCTTCAAGCCAGTCGCATCCATGGTCACCTGTGCGCCGCCATAATTGGACCGCTCGTCCACGTTCGTAATCACCGGCGTATCGTTCGGCGAAGCATTGTAGCTGGCCTCGTTGTAATGATAGAACGGCGACACAGTCAGTAACAAACTCGAACCAAACGTATGCACCCACGAGAAGGCCAGGTAACCATCCGGCTCCCGCTCGCTATCGCGCAAGCCATAACTAGGGTATATCTGATTCCCGGCCGAGTTAGGATTCGGATCAATCGGTATCTGGTAATAATCCTGCCTCAGCGAAGCCGTCAGCCGCAATTGATCGGAAGAACCGGCATTATAGATAAACGATGCCAACCCGCCATAACCATTCTCCGCA
>Ga0073928_10003341_pt1 | contig 25526 bp, 20 predicted proteins | sample PaiPotPPA55metaG_FD_76969 | JGI IMG/M metagenome (GOLD analysis project Ga0073928, IMG submission 76969) | Iron sulfur acid spring bacterial and archeal communities from Banff, Canada, to study Microbial Dark Matter (Phase II) - Paint Pots PPA... ...
AAACAAATTCGCGAATTTGATCGTGTTTAGTCCAAAGGTTCATCACCTGGAGAAAGGCCTTACCATAGGTAGACCGCTTCTCGAGGGGCACCTCTCCCGCAGTTAGTTTTTCGACCATTTCCGCAATGGGCCGGCGGTAATACTCCAGCAAACGCGGAGGAAGCACGTCATTCAGGTGCACAAAACCGTTTTCATGGTAGAACCCAATCTGCTCGGACGAGACCTTGTACGGGGCATCCAATATAGTGAGCAGATCCCTGTTATCCAATTGCTCCCAGCCTTTCATCGAAACGTTTCGAGAGTATCTACCGTGTTGGGAATTGTTGTCAAGTAAATTCTGGTGGAATTTTCGGGCTGAGTAGCGAATTGTGCTCTAATATTGGGGTTCACCAGAAGACAATCATCGGAGCCATGAAAGCAAAAAAGCCAAATATCCAAGACGTGGCCAGAACAGCGCGCGTCTCGCTGAGTACCGTCTCGGCGGTTCTGAATGATGTTGACATCGTGAAAGAGGCCACACGGCAGCGGGTCCTTGCTGCGATCAGGCAGCTCAATTACCACCCAGACCTTTATGCGAGCAATCTCGCAAGACGCAAGACACGCACGCTAGGACTGATTATTTCTGACATTGTAAATCCGTTCTTCTCAGAAACTGCGAGGTCAATCGAGGAGCAAGCGTTGGCTTGCGGATACCAGGTAGCGCTCGCCGAAACTGGCTTTTCTCCACAGCGGCTGCGCGAGTGCGTCGGGCAAATGATTGCAATGCGGGTCGCTGGTCTTGCTGTAATGACCTCTGAAACCGACCCAGAGACCATCAAGCTATTGCGTTCGCAGGCAGTCCCAACGGTCTTTCTCGATGTTGGGGACGTAGGAGCCACGATGAGCAATTTACGGGTTGACACGGGCGGCGGTATGTTTCAGGCGGTTCACCATCTCCTACAGCTTGGGCACTCGAAGATTCTGTTCGTCAAGAATTCGCCGCGGCGGCTGGAAAGTGAACTGCTGTCGCATCGAATGCGACGTGAAGGTTTCACTGCGGCTCTGAGGAAAGTTCGAGGAGACGGTGTTGAAGGAGTCGTTATTGATGAGCCCGGCGACGCGTTGAATGCTGGTGTAAATGCGATGCGACAAAGCCTTAGGAAAATCCCATTTACGGCAGTTGTTGCCATGAATGATTCCGTGGCTGTCGGGGTGTGCCGGGGATTATTCGAGGCAAGCATGAAGGTTCCTACAGACGTGTCGGTAGTCGGCTTCGACAATACCGGTATCTGCGAATTCTTAAATCCGCCCCTCACAACCGTGGATATTCCGCGGCGTTCGTTGGGCCGTATAGTGGTAAGTACGCTGGTCAACGGGGCTGAAAAGCAGGCGCCCGGGCAGGAATTGCTGCTGGCTACGCAACTGATCGTGCGCGAGTCCACGGCGGCCCCAGTGCGCCGCTCCCGCAACAACCGACCGTTTAAGAAGGAATAGTTTTTCGCACCCTCTCTTTGCCCAATTCTCTTTTCTCCCGCATCCCTGACAATCGAAACGTTTTTTGATATATTTGACGCCCCGAGGAAGGAACAGGTGCGATCCACGGCAATCATCACGGAAGGTAAAGGCAGCTTCGTGCTGGAGGAAATTGAAATCGGTACTCCTCAGATAGACGAGGTGCTGCTGGAAATGAAAGCGAGCGGTGTATGCCATACCGATTTCGACTGCATGAACGCTTGGAAAGATCGTGAGCCGTGCGCAGAGGATTTCGCCAGGGTCGGCCCGCGGGCGCCCATTTACGTGATGGGGCACGAAGGCGCTGGAATTGTCCTTGAAGTTGGCGCGAATGTGAAAGATGTCAGGCCTGGCGATCACGTACTTCTGAATTGGGCTATTCCATGTGGAGAGTGCTTCCAGTGCCGGCGTGATGCGGAAAGCATTTGTGAGGAACGGAAGCAGGTTCCCGATGAGCGCTTCATCTGGAGGGGCCGACACATTAACACTTCGTTCGGACTGGGAACAATGGCAACACATGCACTAGTCCCAAGGCAGGCTGTCACCAAAATCGCCAACGATGTCCCCTTCGCTTCTGCCTGCATCTTGGGCTGCGGTGTCATGACTGGCTTTGGATCGGTTGTTAACGCTGCGAAGGTAACACAGGGCGCAAGCGTAGTCGTACTTGGTTGTGGCGGTGTTGGGCTGAGCGCGATACAAGGCTCGGTATACAGCAAGGCAGCGGAGATCATCGCGGTCGATATTAGCTATGAGCGGCTCGAATTAGCGAAACAATTCGGTGCAACCATTATCTTGGCAGCAAGCCGTGAAGATAAGGGACTTCGGCACGCCGCGAAAGAAGTTCGCGAAATGACGAACGGACGCGGTGCCGATTATTGCTTCGAATGCACAGCGGTTCCACAGTTGGGCCCGGCGCCGCTGGCATTTGTCCGAAATGGAGGCATCGCGGTGGGCGTCAGCGGAATCGAGCAATCGGTCATGTTTGACATGGAATTGTTTGAGTGGGACAAACTCTACATCAACCCGCTCTATGGTCAGTGCAAACCATCGCGAGATTTTCCTTTGCTTCTGAAACTGTACCGTGATGGACGATTAAAACTGGACCAGATGATCACGCGAACCTACCCGCTCGAAGGACTGAAAGACGCCTTCGAAGATATGCATAATGGCAAAAATGCTAAGGGTGTGCTCTTGATTAATTAACAGAACGGTGGCGAAGCAATTGAACGCATTTTTCGCATGAGCAGATTTCGAACCATTGAAATCTCCGATCCTGCTTTCGAGGCGGGGTGCTTGCGGTTCATCACCGTTAGGAGCTCGGCTCTGCGAAGGCGCGGTGACATTACGGTCTTCGTTTCCCCGGGTTGTGAATCTCTGACTTCGGTTCCACTTCTTCTTCTTCTGCATGGCGTGTACGGCAGCCATTGGGTGTGGACAATGAAGGGGGGCGCTCATCTTGCCGCGTCGACACTCGTGGCTGAGGGGAAGTTGCGGCCGCTCGTCATTGCCATGCCATCGGATGGACTCTGGGGCGACGGAAGCGGTTATCTTGCTCATGGCAACGAAGATTATGAGACCTGGATCGTTGACGATGTGCCCACTGCTGTGCGGGAGGTAGTCCCTTCTGTAGCGGAAGCGTCTCCTCTTTTTATTTCCGGGTTGTCAATGGGCGGTTATGGGGCGCTTCGATTAGGAGCAAAATACGCAGAACGGTTCGCTGGCATTTCAGCCCATTCGGCAATCACGCGTCCTGAACAATTTTCTATGTTCGTTGAGGCACCTGTTTCCGAGTATGTGTGTGGCCCCGCAGAAGAGTCGGATCCTTTGTATTGGATGAAGAAAAAACGGGACGTTCTGCCGCCGCTTCGATTTGACTGTGGGCTCTTGGACAGGCTCCTTGAGCCAAACCGCGAGTTGCACGCGGCACTAACGGCAGAAAACATGGATCACATCTACGACGAATTTCCGGGAGAGCATTGCTGGCCGTATTGGCAGGAGCACATCTACGAGACCCTCTTGTTCGTCGAGACCGTTATGCGGTAGCGCGAAATTTGTTCGTCGGGAATTCAGGAGTGAACCATGAATAGTAAGCTACTCGGGGCTGCATTAACACTGTGCCTGGCTGCGAATGCTGCTCTCGCACAGGATCCGACGGTAGTAGAGCCCAAACATTACATACTGGCGTTTGAGAATGACGAGGTACAGGTGGTGGACGTCCGTCAAGTCTATCGCGAGAATATTCATACGCGAACAAACGTTGGTAGCTGATCGCAGGTAGCGGCAACAAAATTCTCGGAAAACCGTAAAGATGATCGCGTCGGCCAACAAAGTATCTTCTTCTCAGGTAGTAAATATCGAAGACCTACGGCGTCTAGCGAAACGGCGGTTGCCGAGAGTGGTCTTCGATTACCTGGACGGTGGCGCAGAGGCAGAAGTCACGTTGCGGGAGAATTGCCGAGCGTTTGAGGCGATCACTTTTCGCCCGCTTCAAGGCGTTTCGAAACCCGACTGTGATTTGCGGACGCGAGTGGTTGGATCCGAAATCTCTTTTCCGGTCATCCTCGCCCCGATCGGCTATACGCGGCTGATTCACGCCAGCGGCGAGTTGGCGGTTGCTCGCGCCGCCGCCGCAGCAGGGATTGGATATGTGGTTGCGACCTTTGCAGGGCACAGATTGGAAGATGTGAGAGAGGCCAGTTCCGGGCCGCTTTGGTATCAGCTTTATCTGGTCGGTGGCAGGGATGCGGCAGAAGCTGGAATCGAGCGGGCGCGGCGGGCCGGGTATTCCGCCTTGGTGATCACGGTTGATACCTCGGTCTCCGGGTTGCGCGAGCGTGATCTGCGGAACGGGATGAAAGAGCTTTTGGCAGGAAGTCCTTTTGCGAAGCTGCCGTTTCTGGCACAATTTTTGACTTGCCCAGCGTGGCTAACGTCATTCTTGCTGGATGGGGGGCTTCCCAAACTTGAAAACGTGATCGTGGCCGGCAAAGGGCCGATGCCGCTGGTTGATGTAAGTTTCGGCCTGGCCGGGTCAGCCATCACTTGGAACGACTTCCGCTGGATTCGCGAACTCTGGCCCGGCCCGATGGTCGTGAAAGGCATTCTCACCGGAGACGATGCGCGACGAGCCGTTGACGAAGGCGCAGACGGAGTGGTGGTTTCAAATCACGGAGGACGCCAGCTGGATGGTGTCTCGGCGAGCATCAGAGCTCTGCCGGAGGTCGTTTCGGCCGTGGATGGGCGGGCGGAGGTGCTGATGGATGGCGGCATCCGGCGCGGCAGCGACATCGTGAAGGCAATCTGCCTAGGCGCGCGCGCGGTGCTCATCGGCCGGGCCTACAGCTACGGTTTGGGTGCTGCTGGCGAGATGGGGGTGACTCGCGCGCTGGAGATCCTGCGAGAGGGTATAGAGCGAACACTCAGGCTGCTCGGCTGCGGTACACCGGAGGAACTGAATTCATCACTGGTCAAGCTCCCTGCTGAATAGCGGCATTAACGGATTCGCGAGATCCCCATCCACCCGATATTCCTCGGGCCGTGCCCAGCAGTAAGACAAGCTGTTCCGCCTTCCCACTCGCGGGCACGCAGTTTGTTGTCTGCCGTGCCGGTGCTGGCCTTTCTGATTGCCTGGCGACGGCTTCAGGAAATCCCTTTGTGCTGGGTGGGGTGCTCGCGCTCGGCGGCGCGTTACTCGTCAACATCATAGTGTCCGAACCGCTATCGCGCCGTGAATGCTCTTCTTCACCCATCGCCTTTCCATTTTGCGATCTCTGCAAAAGGTGGGATTCCACAACCGCAACTGGCCCAGATAATGCTCCAGGCAGTCTGGGCTCTTGCAAGTGCAATTGTTATCGAACCAGAGTGCGATAACTCCCGAGTGGTCGGCAAACCTTACCTTGGGATTATTGCAGGGTTGCCCGTAAACTAGGAGAAATCGGGCTCGGCAGAAGTCCCCACATTCGCCGAGCAGAAGGATTCATCTGGCGCGCCCAACTCGCCAAAGCCCAGCAAAATTGCAGCGTTCGACTAACCGGTAGTCAATAATCAAGGTCACCGAACCCACGGTTTCCGATCCTCTTGTTAAACAGAGAGTAGACATTTCTCCCGTGACTCATTGATTTGGCGTCCCCAGCGGGATTTGAACCCGCGTTTTGCGCCGTGAAAGGGCGATCTCCCGTATTGGCAGGAGCACATCTACGAGACCCTCTTGTTCGTCGAGACCGTTATGCGGCAGCGCGAAATTTGTTCGTCGGGAATTCAGCAGGGTCGCTCATATTAGCATATTAGTGAGGCTTCGCGGTTTCTTGGGAAACTCCTCTACCGTGCTCATCGAACAAGTCGGAGAAGCACTTAGGCCGTCAGACGTTCCGTTCCGAGTGTTTCCGACCTGGGCGCATCTTTATGGTTGATTCAAGTCACGCGCCCGTTTAATTACGGCCCTCCGGAGTGAAGGACGAACTGCTGTTACGGGTGGAGAAGCAGCAGACGTTCAAGTCGTTCCAACAATTTCTTCATCCGCTTCGCCTGCGGCTCGGTCCACTCAAAATAGTAAGGATCATGGGATTCGACGCACTGATACCCCATTTGAGCCACGTCACGAACCGTGCCCGTGGGATCGTGTTGCAATGCTTTGCGAACCGAATGCAACTCGAGACCGACCGGAATCCGTGTCGCCGCAAATGCCCGCAGAGACCAGGAACAGATCGCAGACTAAGCGAGAAACGAGCGGCGAGAAACAGAATCTCCCATTTTTTCTACTCCCAACATCGTGTCGCGCGCATTGTGAAATGACTTCCATTTTGCACGACTTCAGCAGTCGCAATCCGCAACGGCCGCACTCGGGATCCGAACGATCCGACCCAGGGCGCAAGCTACAGATCGTGACAACAATCTCGGAATAGCACTGTTCGAGTTTTCGTCTTACCTCATTATTACAGGCGTCTACTCTTACGCCTCCCCCTCTTTGCTGTGACGCACTGCGTGCCGTAGATGGCTTAGCCCCACGTGATACTCGCGTTCAGGTTAAAGCCGGTTGTGACTACGCAGGCTCCGAGCCACTTGGCAGCCAATGTGACGCCCAGCAGGACACCCCCAATTTTCCAACATATTTCTACATAGACTTTCTTGTCTTCATGTCAAGAACACCACGATTGCGGCCTAGACGTTGCCGCGGCGAAACCGCTCGATCAAATGGTCGCAGGCACGAACCGTAATTGCCATCATTGTCAAAGTGGGGTTTTGGCACGCCGAGGATACCCAGCATGAACCGTCCGTCACGAACAGGTTCTCTACATCATGTGTCTGATTGAACGCGTTCAGCACAGATTTCTTGGAATCGTTTCCCATGCGTGCTGTTCCGAGTTCGTGGACTGACATTCCTGGCATATCAATGCTAGTCTTAACGCGAATGTTCTTCGCGCCAGCCGCCTCCAGCATTTCCGCAGCGGTGACTCCCGCATCGCGCATTAGCGCGGCTTCATTCTTGCCATGAGCCATGCTGATACGAAGTGCAGGGATGCCCCACGCGTCTTTCAGGTCCCGGTCAATCTCGCAAAAGTTGTCCCAGGTAGCCAGAGACTCGCCGAAACCCACTAGCCTAATGTTGTAATTTCCTCGTTTAACCGCCTTTTTGTATTGTGCTCCCAGGCCATCCGCTTCCATGTTGAACGCCGGCCCCGACTCTCCCTGAAAAGCGTAGCCACGGAGGAAATGCGGATGTTTGCCGCTGGTGGGGGTGTTGCGGAAGCGGATCACGTAGATTGAGTTCGGGCGTTGGGGAGGATTGGCGCTGGGCAAAACAGCGAAATCGTCAAATGTCCCGCTAGCTCCGCCTCCGGCGACGTGATCCATCAGGTGGTGACCGAGTACACCGCTGGAATTCGCCAAGCCGTTCGGATATTCCCGGGTTGAAGAATTCAGCAAGATGCGGGTGGATTCGAGCGCCTGTGCGCAGAGAATAACGGCCTTCCCGCGGACTTCCTTTGTCTCCTTTATCAGCCGATCGACGTAAGTCACCCCCAGCGCCTTGTTGGCGTCGTTGTCCATGTCGACATGGCTGACGACAGCATTGGTAATCAGCCTGCAATTGCCGGATTTCACGGCGTCCTTCACTGTGGTGAATGGGCTGCTGAAATACGAAAACGTGATACAACCGCGCTCACAGGGGCCGCAATAATGACAGGGCGCTCGGCCATTGTGGGTTTGAGTCAAGACTGCAGCCCGACCTATCGTGAGAGTTCGTCCGAACTTCGTCTTAACAGCGTCTCGTAGCCGTATCTCTCCGCAGCTCATTTTCATCGGCGGGAGAAACTGCCCGTCCGGCAACATGTCATTGTGCTCCGCAGCACCGCTGATACCGACATAGCGTTCGACAATATCGTAGTAAGGAGCAAGATCGGCATATGCAAAGGGCCAGTCGTCTCCGTAGCCGTCATGGCTGGCAGCCCTGAAATCTGTATCGCTGAGGCGATAGCACTGCCGACCCCAAACCAGCGTGCGCCCCCCTACAACCCGCAGCCGTTGCCAACTGAAGGGCCGATCCGCCGGAGTGCTGTAGGGATTTTCCAGGTCGTTCACAAACCACTCGTAGTTATATTCCATGCAGGCATAGCATTGCTTCTGGACGGGGCGAGTGCGCTCCATCTCAGGTGAATGGCTTCGATATTTGAGCTTGTAGGCCGGCATATGCTCGGTGAATTCATTGGGCGATACCGCCCGGCCGGCTTCGAGCAAGGCGACTTTCAAGCCCGCTTCGGCGAGCCGTTTCGCTGCCCAACCGCCGGTAGCTCCAGAGCCAACGACGATGGCATCGTATATCTGCTGCAGCTCTTCTTGTGACATGAAAGGTCTCCTACTTGTGCATAGTCGTGGGGTGCTCACAGCCTTGGAATGGACCATGCGTGATACTGCCGTCCCAGCCGAGTTCGCGCTGACCGATCTCGGAGGTGTAATACGCCACTGCGATCATTGATTTGAGCCGGTCGAAGTGCTCCACTCCGGTATAATCATGATCTTTGTTGCCCCAACGACTCGGCCTCAGTGGATAGGCAAGGGGCCGCAAGAGGTCATGCTGATCTTCCTGAGTCAAGGAGTGGAATTCTTTCCCGAACGAGCGCTGGCTCTCGCTATCGATGTAAGTCAGGCTGTCCAGGAACTTCTGTTGAGACCCTGCCGGTTCACTGGCAAGCACCAGATCCAGATAGCGATTGACCAAAGCCTCTTTTGCTCCAGGCGTATCAGTGGCTGGAATGATCACGCCGCTCAATGCAATCAGAGTTTCGTTCTGCCCGTCGTTCAGAAAGGCTGGCTTCCAATTGGGATCCGCCAGTTGCCTGGACTCATCCTCCCCGCGCTGCGCCGGAGTCAGTTCTGATGCAGCCGTTTGGCTGAAAGAAAGCGCCGACCCGAATGCGGCCGATGCACCGATCAGAAGAACGGTGCGAATCAGGTCGCGTCGGCTAACTAATGGGGCGTTGAACCGCGCGCTGGGGTCCGTGGAACACGCTTCCGATCTATCAATTTTCATCATAAAGAGGTCACCCTTTTGAGTCGTGACGTCGAGATCTTGCGATTCGCAGCCACTTCAAACCTACTTCTCGGCGAGACCCTATCGCTGCAACTCGCCTTTTTCCGGGACGCCGGGTTCATCGAGCAGTTGAGTCGCTGAAGCGGGTCCGAGGGTCTTCCAATCCGACACGGCCCAGACCACCGTCTTCGCTGGAGTAACTTCGATCAACTGAGCCGCCGAAGCCGCCTCTTCGTGGGTCCGATTTGCCGCCCAATTGTTGATCAACGTATTTCCGTTGCTCAACCGCGAGACCTCCTGCACGGTGTACAAGGGATAGTCGGGAAGATCGGCGCGGTTGATCTCCCATACAATTTCGCCCTTCGAATTGACCTCGCGCACATAGCCATAGGCATTACCGCTGATCAGCGTATTGCCGTTTTTCAGGCGCAACGCGGCCCATGCAGTGGGCGCAACCACCGACCAAAGTTCCTTGCCCTCGGCGGAATACTCGACGACTTTTCCGAAGTCCATGTGCGCAACAAGGAAGGTTCCGCTCGCGGTCGGACGCACGTGGCGGAACTGACCATGTGTATTGGTGGATTTCGTCGCCAGAACCAACTCCGATTCGACGCGATTGTCACTCTTGCGCAGCACCAGCAGCTTGGCCGGGTTGCCGTTTTGCATGATGAGCACCTTATCTTCACCGATTGGATAGGCGGTGTGAATTTCCGTACCCCGCGGAGCGTCGTAGTTCCATACGACTTGTTTTTGCGGAGTGACTTCGCTGGCTCCGAACTGGCGCGAGAAAACGATATTCCCATTGGAAAGCATTGTGCAGTCGCCGAGTTCACCGGTCTTGGGATTTGTGTAACTCCACACCACCTTCCCGTCTCGAACCACATACATGGTCTGCTGCTCGAGACTCTGGTTCTGCCATTCGCCGCAATAAAGAAATGGGTGCTGTGCTAAGCCATTGCCCGGTAGCAGTTTGGCCGCAACGGCATTGGCGTGGCTCTGATTCTGAGCCTGAGCAGAAAGTAAAAAAGCCAAAATATAAGCACCAATCAGCGGTTTTCGTGAATACATTGTCCCTGTCAAGTTGCTCCCCTTTTCGCAATTGGCCAAGTATGCACAGGCTATCAAGACTGTCGCCGATGGGGCAACTACGAAAAGAAAAGCAGAGATATTCGAATCTCCTTGTATTCCGTGAGCGCCAGTCGCGGCGAGTAGGCGCGCGAGATTACGCTCGCGATCTACTGGATGTTACGAGGACATTTCTCGTGGCCATGGATCGAGACACAGCCCATCCGAAATGCGAGATTGGCGCGGCTGTTCAGCAGGTGCTGCGCATCCTCCCAAGGTATTATTTACGGCGTTGAGTGCAGAGAGGAGAAATCAGTGCACAATCGTCTGGGCTAACAGTGGTATTTCAAGAGTCTTCCATACTTTTCTTATAGCCATCCAGACCACATGCGTAGGAATCTTGACAGGGGACGAAACCTCTCACAGACGTAGCGTTCGCACTTGCCGACAACCAACCGATTTCTGTTATCACGCGTGAACGTGCACAATTTGAGAATCTCCGAATTCCGAATGATGGACTGATCACTCGTTCCTGAGAGTGGGGGCACACCTTGGCGGTGAAATGGTAACGAGCACGAATCAAGTGCAGACAACCGCCACGAATAGCACGGTTCCGCACCTTAAACGTGTGCTGTCGGCGTGGGACCTTGTCATCTACGGCGTCGTAGCCGTGACTCCGAGCGCGCCCGCCACCGTCTTTGGACTTGCGGAGTGGAAGTCACACGGCCACGCGGTAGTGACTATCTTGGCCGGGATGGTCGCGATGGTGCTTACCGCGATCAGCTACGGAAGAATGGCCGCGGTTTACCCGTCGGCTGGTTCGGTCTATACCTATGTCGGGCGGGGGCTGCATCCTTACCTTGGCTTTGTGTCAGGTTGGGCGATGCTCTTGGAGTACGTGGCCAGTCCACTCTTTTGCGTGATGTACGGCACACTGGCGATCACGCGAGCTGTCCCGAGTCTTCCGTTTCCTGTATCCGCTGCGGTGCTAGCCGGTGGTATTACTTACCTAAACCTCCGCGGAGTGCGTTCTACGGCGCGAACTAACGAAGTGTTGACGTTTTTCATGTTCTTGGTTCTCCTCACCTATGTCACCCTCGCCATCCGATATGTTTTTGTGCATCTCGGTTTTGTTCATTTATTTTCCATCAAGCCGTTTTACTCTCCGGGGACTTTCAACGTCCGCGCCATCGCCGGGGGAACTTCCTTCGCGGCACTGACTTTTCTCGGTTTCGATGCAGTGACCACTCTCGCCGAGGACGTTAAGAATCCGCGGCGCAACGTAATGCTCGCCGCCGTGCTTGTCTGTGTTTTTACCGGACTATTCGGGGGTCTGCTCGTTTATTTGGCCCAGCTTGTGTGGCCAGACTACATGTCCTACAAGAACATTGAAACCGCGTTTATCGAGGTCACAGGGCGAGTCGGTGGAATCGGACTGTTTCGTGCGACGGCGATCCTGCTCGTGATCGCCAATATTGGAGCTGGACTGACTACGCAAGTGGCAGCGGCGCGGCTGATGTTTGGGATGGGACGTGACAACGTTATCCCTCGCCGGTTCTTCGCTCATTTACACCCCTTGCGTAATACGCCGAACTACAATATCTGGCTCATCGGCATCATCGCTTACGTGGGCTCGTTGGTGGTGAGTTACGAGGTCACTGCGGAGATCATGAATTTTGGAGCGTTTCTTGGGTTCATGGGTGTAAACCTCGCGGTGGTGTGGCAGTTCTGGGTGCGAGGTACGCCGGGGCACCAGCGGAAGGTCTTTGGCGATATCGTGCTGCCCACGCTCGGACTTCTATTCTGCACAATAATCTGGCTGGGCTTGGGTGCACCGGCCATGATCGCCGGTGGGGTCTGGTTCATCATTGGGTTTTTTATTGTGGCCACGCACACACGCGGCTTCAGGCAGGCAATTGCTTTGCCCGACCCAGCGAATTACGAGTAAAATCGCGTCATTGACAACGGTCAAAATGCTATGATATATGACCTCGACCGGGGGTTTAAGACGTGATCGGGGTCCAATGGCAGAGCGCATATTCCATCGTCCAACCACAAATTACACAGGGTATACATCACTGGCCGTTTGACCCTTTGTTCCCGATCGACTTCCGCTATTTTTGGTTTGAGAAGCAGTCCGCAATCGAGATGAATCGTCACGATTACTTCGAGATCGTGTACGTGATGTCAGGTACGACCGACTTCAAAATCGAAAAGCGCTCGTTCAAGGTCGGCAAGGGCGATTTGGTCATAATAGGCCCGGATCTCTATCACACAAATGTCACATCCTCGAGCGTGGGACTGGCCTGCCTCTACTTCGCGCCACAACTGATCGTTTCTTCGTGTGGGAACGAAGAAAACGCCGGCTACTTGGTGCCATTTGTCCGTCAGGGAGCAAACTTTCCCCATGTCATTTCGAAGCACGCCAATGTTCCGAAGTCCGTGTTCAACGATATGCAAAGGATTTCGTCGGAACTCCCGGCCGAGTCAAGCCGGGCGCGACTCTCTGTCCGGACCTATCTCAAGTACGTGCTTGTTTCGCTCGTCCAACATTACTCGGAATATTTGGAAGAGCTGGGAAAGGCCGAGCGCAACGAACGATCCTTACAGCGCCTGAAGCCGTCCTTGGCTCTGGTAGAAGATCACTCACACGAGACCATCCTGATCCGGGACGCGGCGCGCGCCTGTGGAATGAGCAAGTCACGCTTCATGTCATATTTCAAGGCGTGTACGGGTAAAACTTTCCTCTCTTACCTCAATTGCTATCGCATTTCGAAGGCGCGGGAGCTCCTGAGAAATACAGACCATCCGGTGTCGGAGATCGCCCAGGAGGTTGGCTTCTGCGACCAGAGTCATTTTGGGTTTACTTTCCGACAAGCTTCCGGCATCAGCCCTTTTGCCTACCGTCAACTGTGTCGTGAGCCCGGAGAACGGTCACAGGTGCATAGGGCCGCTAGACTTTAGGATTAGCAATCCCGTACGGCTTGGTTCCACGGCTACCGTCCCGGGTGCCGTACTTAGCCGGAAGTTTTAACCCATTGCGTCCTGCCAGAACATCAGAGCGGAATCGCCTCCGATATGAGGCTGGCGTCGCGCCTACCAAACGATTAAAAACCGTGCCGAAGTAGCTTTGATCGCAGAATCCTGTTTCGATACTGATATCAGAAATAGATTTTTCCGTGGTGAGAAGTAACAATTGCGCGCGTTCAATTCGGTAGTGATTCAAGTAAGCCATGAAAGACTGACCGGTGGCCTTCCGGAAAAAATTCATAAAATAAGACTCACTGACGTCACACACCTTGGCAGCGTCACTCACATGAATGGATTTGCCATAATTTTTCTCCACGTAATCAAATAGAACTTGCAGGCGCCCGAGCGCTGCCTCCTGTCTGTGAAAGGTCTCAACCACCCCCTCAAACGAGGAGTATTGATTCACCAAAAGAATCAGGATCATCTTGAGATATGTCTTGATCGACAATTTGGCAAGGGCGGATGTCGTCGGCAGTTCGGCGTGGATTTTCTGAATTAGTTCAAAAACTTCGCTCACCACTTTGTTTTGACGGCGTATGACGTGCGGGAATGAGGAATCCTGCACTAGAAAAGGTGTCAGGTATTCCGCACTGTCAGGCCCATCTGCCCGGATGAGATCCGCTAGAAAAAACATTGCGGCGACCGTGAACTGGGGCCCCTCATGATATTCGAGTGAGTGATAGAGTGTGCTGCCCATCACAAACAGGTCGCCTTCCCGCATTTCTAGTACGCGATCCTGGACCCGGAGGCTCCCCTTGCCTGCACACATGTAAACCACTTCAAAATAGTCGTGCCGGTTAGGCCGTACATTCCGGCGAATGCCGCTGGTCAGGTAGCGCACATCAATTGGAAATGTCGGATCGAACGGCCATACGTGTACCCCATCGGCGCTGACTGCGGGTGCCAGAACGCTCCAGTGGTCGTCGTAGGTGTCACGATGACCATGAAGTGAAGACATCAGTTCCTCTTTTCCGAAACTAGTTTCATGGATGTCAGGTCTGACGAATGTCCGAGCTCTCGCCGGCGGGAACAAATCCTCAGCCTGTTGATAACGCCGTCTCGGCGGCCTCTCCCGCTTTTCTGAATTCCTCTCTGAGCTCTTGGAATTGCTGAAATGCCTTGTCGGGCGTCGCTTTTTCATGCACTACCGCGCGTACTGCCTGGAGCATCGCGATCGGCGCGTCGCCCTGGAAAATATTGCGCCCCATGTCCACGCCCGCCGCACCCTGGTCAACCGCCTGGTATGCCATGTTCAGCGCTTCCCGTTCCGGCAGCTTCTTGCCGCCCGCTATTACGAGCGGCACAGGACAACCAGCGGCCACCTGCTCGAAGTTTTTTTCGCAAAAATAGGTTTTCACAAAGTGCACCCCCATCTCCGCGCAAATTCGCGTCGCGAGTCCCAGGTACGTGGCATCACGGACTAGCTCCCTGCCGACTCCGGTTACGCCTAAGGTCGGAATGCCGAATCGGTTGCCTGCATCGACCACCTTGACCAGGTTGCCAATCGATTCATGTTCGTGCGGTCCGCCAATATAAACCTGCACGGCCATCGCAGACGCGTTAACGCGGATGGCATCTTCCACATCCACGGCCACCAGTTCATTCGAAAGCTCCTTCAGTATGCTGGAGCCGCCACTCGATCGCAAAACTACAGGTTTTGCCATGTCGGGAGGAATGCAGGTTCTGAGTGCGCCACGCGTGATCATCAATGCATCGCAATAGGGAACGAGAGGTGGAATCGCCACGTCGATGCGCTCCAACCCCGTCGTGGGACCTTGGAAATATCCGTGGTCAACCGCGAGCATGACTGTCTTTCCCGTCGCAGGATTAAAAATCCGAGCCAGACGGTTCTTTGTTCCCCATTCCAGAGAATTGCTTCCCTTCAAAAAGAACCCCGCCGAGGCTTGTGGCTGGTCCAGATAAAAATTCTTTCCAGAATGCACTTCATCCATATCAGGCATGATTTTTCTGTCCCTTCAGCTCCGCGAGCCCCACACAAAAACCTTGTAGCAAGAGTGCAGCCGATGTCGCTCCCGGATCGTTGAATCCCAATGTCTTTTGGCCAAGGAGCTTTGCGCGGCCAAAACGTGCGACCAAATTTCTTGTCGATTCCGCACCTTGTCTCGCCGCGCGTGCGGCATCCTCAAGCGCGTCACCAATGCACTTGCCGTCGACGGCTGCCCGGCTAAACGCCTCCACTGCAGGCATCAGGGCATCCACCATCGTCTTGTCGCCGGGTCTCGCTCGGGTCTGGCCGCATACCGCCTTCAATCCGCACTCGAATGCCAGCGCGAACTCACGGCAATCCAAACTTTCGCCTCGAATCTCCGCATCCGCCATGCCCAGGAAAAAGCTCCCCAACAACAAACTCGATGCGCCTCCATCTATTCCGAGGACAGCCCATCCTGCCTCCTTGAAAACAGTTGGAAAATCTTTGCAGGTTGCGAGAGAAGTTGCCCGTTCGAGTTGTGCGACTGCGCGCATCATCGTGGTGCCATGATCGCCGTCTCCCGCGACCGAATCGAGCGCGGATAGTTCCGCCTGCATGTTCGCAATGCAGGATGCTGCCGCTCGGACCATTACACCAAAATCGCTAGTTGTGATTCGGTGATTCATTGCACCGTGAAAAATGGCGTGTCGCAGGGAGCATCCCATAGGTCAATAAGTTCCACATCCATTTTGGCAATCATGAGTTGGAATCCCGCTTGTTCCTGCGCGGTTATGAATTCACCAACCGTACTTCTTGCCAATTTGATCCCCTTTGCATTTAGAATCTGCCCGATTCTCCGGAACACGATGAATAATTCCATCAAGGTCGTGGCTCCAGAGCCATTTGCGATTACGAGTAGTTCCTCGCCGCGGTCAACTTTTAAATCATCGAGCAGCATTTCCATCATGATCTCAGCAGTGTCGTCGGCGGTCTTCAGTTTCATGCGTCCGGTGCCGGCCTCGCCATGCTGTCCCATTCCAATTTCCATTTCGTCATCGCCCAACTGAAAGATCGGCTGACCCGTGGAAGGATGTGTTGCGGTCCGGACCGCAACACCGAGTGTGCGCATGTTGTCCGCCATCTTCTGAGCGATCCGGGCGCACTCCTGTAAGCTCGCTCCCCGTTCGGCGGCGGCTCCGGCCACTTTGTAAACCGGCAGGAATCCCACCAACCCGCGGCGATCCTTTGGATCGGGGCCGCCCGCAATGTCTTCCTGTGTCAGTATCATTTCCACATTGCGGCCCTCTTTCTTTACTAAGCCCATAGTCATGTTGGCCGAGAGCACATCGCCCGCATGGTTCAGCACGATAAGCAAGACACCCGCTTTTCCATGAGCCAAATTAATTGCCTCAACACACCGCGGCGGCCCAGGCGCCGCAAAAATTTCACCGGCTACGCTGAAATCCAACATGCCCTGGCCAACGAATCCGCTCAAGCCCGGCTCATGCCCGCTTCCCCCGAGAGTGACGATTCTCACCAGGTGGTTCGGTTTAGGCACTGCACGTGCCACGATGTTGCTTCCCACCAGCCGAACTTTTTGAGAGAAAGCCAGCGCGAAGCCCTCCAACAATTCAGGAACAAGACATTCCGGCCGATTGATGAATTTCTTCATGTGCATTGGGGCGCTCCCAGTGAACGTTATTAGTGCGGCCGACGGTGCCATCCGTTCTCGAACAAAGTGAGTCTGGAGCGAAGCGACGGCGCGAAACTACGTAAAGCTAGCGACTGCTCGTCGAAACCTGCGGATACCAAGCTGTTTCTTTCTTTTTCCCTGGCCAGAGTGGCAATCCATCCGACGGCACCGCGAATGTCTCGACTTGACCAAGCTGGTACTCGGTCACATGAATCTGTTTCTTGCCTGGAAGCGCGAAGGCCAAATTTGTCGGTAAAGTCCCGGCAGTTTTAATCCGGCTGGCAACTTTACCATCCCGCTGTAAGATGGTGACGTCCTGCTGGCCGAAAACAGCCACGTATAGATTGCCGTCGGTCGAAAATGCCATTCCGTCTGGCCCTTTAAAACCTGATGGCGCACTCGGGTCGATCACATTCCCGAATCGTTTCCTAGGACCTGCGATAGCGCCATCCTTCAAGCCGTAGTAATAGATATTTCCCGTAATGGTTTCGTTGGCGTACAGCAGATCATCGGGGCCGAAAGCGATGCCATTGGTAAACAAGATTCCGGTGTCGATCTTTGTCACTGTTCCTGAACCGACGTCAATCCGGTAAACCCTTCCGTCATATTTCAATGATGCATAATCGTCTCTGGGCCTGTTCTCCGGAGCAAATTCAGCGATGTTGATCCCCGAATCAGTCAGGTAGAGTGCGCCATCAGGCCCGAAACAGAGGTCATTCGGAAATAAGAATTTCTCCCCGTCGCAATCGGTCGCAACGACTTCTGATTTTCCATCCATACTGACGCGAAGCAGGGAAGGTACCTTCGACTCCGCTACCCAGATGTAGCCTTGAGAGTCAACGGCAAGACCGTTGGGTCGCCCGGTCTGTTTGATCACTCGAGTAGTCTTGCCGTCAGCGCTGATGTGCGTCACACAGCCGCGTTCCGGGCCGCCTTCGACAACTAGCCATGTTCCGTCAGGTAGTGCGACCGGACCCTCTGGCGCGCTTAGACCAGCTGTGAAGATCATCTCCGAGCTCTTTCGAGGACTTGCGACGGTTTCCGTATCAGGCTTGTCTGACCGCCAACGTGCCAGTCTGACTCTGCAACGGCAAGATTGATATCAGAAAATCCCGAAAGACTGTTGGAATCCTACGTCCTCCTAGATTGAGTTTGGCAGTGATCACTGGTCCAACAAAAATTGGGGATTAACCAACAGACCTGGAATAAGCAGCACGAATACTCTTTGTTACGGAGGAGTCGGGAAAATGGCCGGTTCAGGCTCAAATGGTTCGGGCTCAAACGGGGTGGCGCGTTTCACCGACCAAGTCGCGCTAGTTGTCGGGGGCGCCAACGGAATTGGACGCGCAATCGCGCGTCGGCTTGGGTGGGAACACGCGCGCGTCGTACTCGCCGATATCGATCACGAAGGAATGCGGCAGACCGTGCGGGAAATGCAGCCAACGGAGTTAGATGTGCTCTGTTTAAGTTGCGATGTGCGCAAGGCGTGCGAGGTGCAGAAAATGGTGCAGGACACCATGAGCGCTTATGGCCGCATCGACATTCTCATGCAAGTCGCCGGAATTGGGGCCGCAAAGCCGTTCCTTGAGACAGAGGAGGAAACTTGGGACGAAACCATGAATGTAAATTTGCGCGGAGCTTTTCTAGTCTCAAAGGCGGTGTTGCCACACATGATCGCGCGCAAACGTGGGAAGCTGGTCTTTATGTCTTCGACTAATTCGTGGGATGCGGAGGCTCAGTTGGCGCACTACAGCGCTTCAAAGGCCGGCGTTTTTCTCCTGGCAAAGACTCTGGCGCGCGAGTTTGGACGGCACGGGATCAATTCGAACGCGCTTGGCCCGGGCTGTATTCGAACGCGAATGTCAGAGCCGATTCTCAACGAGCCGGAGTTCAAAGCGAAGTACGATCCGGTGACCGGCATCGTTCCAGCCGGTCGTATCGGAACTCCAGACGATGTCGCCGGACCAGCCCTCTTTCTTGCTTCCGAAGACGCGCAATTCATCAACGGGGCTATGCTGTACGTGGATGGTGGACAGCTTGCGTAGAATTCAACAAATTCTTGTCGTTTCCCGATAGAGCTGACAATCAGGCTTGCCTTAGTTTTCTTCGTAGATAAGTATCTGCGCACGCATGTGATTTCCCACGCGGATGCATCTTGTCTTCCGGTCATATTTAAAACGGAGCCCAAAAGCTATGGAAAACGAAATGGACCAGCTCGTCGTGATTGCGCATTTTGAGGCCAAGCAAGGCAAGGAGAAAGAACTTGAAAAACTTCTTCAGAGTCTTCTTTCACCCACGCGTTCTGAGCCCGGTTGTCTTCGTTATGAACTAAATCAAAACCTCGATGACCCTCGGCGCTTTACCTTTGCGGAGAAATTTTGTAGCCCAGAGGCGTTCCAATCGCACCCGAAGACCCCTCACGTCGTTCAGTTTCTTGAAGCCGTACCCGCGCTGATTGAGTCAAAAGAAGTCCGCACTCTAAAGGAACTCTTCCCCGGCAAGGAGCGGCCATTGCAAAAAGGCGAATCGCCCTTCGTGGTGGTCGCTCATTTCACACCCAAGCCTGGTAAGCGTGTGGAGCTCTTGAGCTTCTTTTCTACGTTAATTGAGCCAACACGTGCCGAGCCCGGTTGCTCGCGTTATGAACTTAACGAAGATCTTGAAAATCCCGACACGTTCAGCTTTGTGGAAACTTTTTCTGGCCGGGCGGGATTTGATGCGCATTGCCAGCAGCTATACATTGGCAAACTTTTTGAAGTTTTGCCGGTTCTTGTGGACAAGCAGTTCATCGGCCTGCATCGACGAATAGAAGCAGCCTGATTATAGGTCCCTGCCGCTGCTTTGGCCGATAGTAAGTCTTGGGCCGTGTCCTGCCCGGTCGAGGAGAGCGCGTCCTGAAAAAAAGAAAGCAGGATCTCATCACGCCTGCGTTGCTGCTAGATCTCGACGCCATGCAACATAATCTTGCAACGATGGCCGAAATTTGCAGACGCCTGAACGTCAACCTGCGTCCCCATTACAAGAATCATGCCGTCCTGGCCCTTGCTCAGAAGCAGATGCAGGCGGGAGCAATCGGCATCACCGTGGCCCGCGTCAGGCACGCTGAATCGCTGGTTGCCTCCGGCGTCAAAAGTCTTCTCGTCGCCAATGAAATTGTGGACGAGCCTCAACTTCGGCAACTGCTGCAACTCTCGCGTGAGGCGGACATTATTATTGCGGTTGATGACAAGAAGGTTGTTAAAGAAATGGGCCGGCTTTCGCGAAACGCAAAGACTCCCCTCAGCGTGGTGATTGATCTGAATCTCGGCCTGAATCGATGTGGGGTTTCCGTTGACGAATCGCTGGAGCTTGCGCGCGCTGCTTTCCGGGAAGGCCTCCGCGTACGCGGACTGATGGGATACGAAGGGCACCTGCAAAGACTCCCTAACTCAGAGGAGAGCCAGGAGCGCCGGCTGTGCGCGACAAAGATGCTGGCGAGATCCCGCCTGTTATTCGAGCAAAACAATATCCCCGTTGAAATTGTGACTACTGCGGGAACCGGAACTTTCCCAGTTGCAGCTCAGGTCCACGGCATAACCGAAGTCCAGCCCGGCACCTATCTCGTGATGGAAACACTGTACGCTCCATATGCGCCGGATTTTCAACTCGCGTTAACCGTGTTGACAACCGTGATAAGCAGACAAGCCGGACACTCTGTTCTGGATGCGGGCGTAAAGGCGCTCAGCGCGGAACGGGGACTGCCATCGGTGAAGGGCGTCCCAGGACTCGATCTAACCGCATTGCATGCCGAGCACGGCATTGCTCAATTCACGCAGACCAGACCTCCAGTGAACGTAGGAGACCGAATCGAAATCTGGGTGGCCTATAGTGATGCGACGATCCACCTGCACCGCCAGATGTATGGAATGCGTAACGGATTCGTCGAAGAGGCATTCGAGATTGAATATTAGCTTTTATCCGGTTGCCAAACCGTTGTCGCCGGATAAACCTGGATATTTATTGTCGGTGCTCTTCAACAGGTGTATTGGTCCACTAGCCCGCCGCGGCTGGCGCAGATTCGCGCCGATCCATAAATAGGCGCCGAAAGCTCGGACTTGCGCAGCCAGTTGAGCAAATCAATCGAGCCCACAACCAAGAAAACCAATGATAGTGTTCCAACAAAAAAAGATGTCAGAGTTATAGAAGGGCGACTGGAGCCACCTTTAAAGTTGGACAGACTGATCGCAAGGTTTGGCCCGAACTTGGCGAGGTAGATAATGACAAACGAATTAGGTTTCTCCTCTAAGCGCTTCCAAAATCGCAACGGTTTTGCGGGCCTCCTGATACTCATGCTTTGTATTGCCGTACTTTGTTCGGGCACTCGCCTGAATGCTCAGGTAGTGAACGGCATCCACGGAACAGTCACCGATCCATCCGGAGCAGTCATTGGAACGGCACGCATCATAGCCACAAATGAAGCTACTGGAGTTGTGTCGTCGGCAGTAACTTCTTCGGAGGGCAACTACACGATCGTCGGATTGATTCCTGGATCTTACTCCGTCGTGGTGAACGTTCCGGACTTCAAGCGGGCCCAGATGGATGTAACCGTCGAAGTTGCAAAGATGTCCACGATCAACTTTCAGATGGTTCCTGGTTCGACCAACGAGACTGTGGACGTGAAAGGAGCTGCGATCACGCTCGAGACCACAGAACCAGTGCTAGGCGCCACACTGGAACCTGAGTTGGTCAAGACGGCTCCCATCGAAATCAATGGCCTAGCGCGACAGATTGACTCTTTCATGTTTCTTGCCCCGGGCGTACAGGGCACTGCTACCTCGCACAACATCGATGGCGGTCTTACTTTCGAAAATGCAGTTCAATTCAATGGCGTTCCCGTCGCGTTCGTGGAATATTCCGGCAACCAGACTTATATCAATCCGCCTTATGAAGCGGTAAGCGAGTTCCGCGTCAATAGTTCCACGTTCGATGCACGCTACGGACTGGGACAAGGCGCCGTAACTTACCAAATGGCGTCCGGTACAAATGAGTTTCATGGGGATGCGTTCGACATCCTGCGCAATCAGTTCTTCGACTCCGCTGGATTCTTCCCCACCCGTTTTGCGCGCAATGGAACCCCCGAAGCTCCTGTCGATCAACAGAACAACTACGGTTTTTCGTTGGGGGGACCGGTGATCATTCCCAAACTGTACAACGGGAAGAATCGTACGTTCTTTCATTTTAGTTTCGACCAGTTCAGGCAGAATCAAGCTCTGAACTCTATTGGAACCGTACCAACGGTAGCCATGAAGAATGGCGATTTCAGTAATTTTGTGGATGCCACGGGAGCCCAAATTCCAATTTACGATCCCCAAACCGGCCAGCCCTTTCCCGGCAACATCATTCTACAATCACGGTTCAGTGCTCTTGCAAAATCTATTCTGCCGTTGATTCCGAACCCGAACAGCCCAGGTCTGGTTTCTGGTTTGCAGAGTAATGAGCTTCCAGCGGTTTCTGCGATCCCAATCAGGCAGACGCTGTGGGCTTACACCATCGATCACACGCTGACTAACTCACAGACGATCCATTTCAGCCACTGGCGGGACAGAGTGAATTCTCCGTCCTTCAGTTTCGCACCTATTGTGCCCATCAACAACCCTCTGCAGAGCGAAGCGAGCAATACGCAACTTGGCACAGGATTCTTGCTCAATTATGTGAAGACCATGAGTCCGAACCTGGTTATGACGGCCGGAGCGGACTGGATCGGATCGATCACCGATCAAAACAATGCCAACCAGAAGGTCAGCTTTCCGGGTGTGGTTGGCAGCTCCACATTCCCGGTGGTGGTTTTCGATGGGCAAAATGCGCCCACGAATTGGGGCGTCGCCTCGAATCAACAAGCGGGCGGCCTGCCAGCCGGACTTACCGTGGACACAAGCCGCAAGTTAGGCATCGTGCTTGTAAATAATTGGCTATGGAACAAAGGACGCAACACGTTCAACTTTGGTGGAGAGTTCAGGCGCGCTTACCAGGATGTGGTCGCCTGCGGTGATTGCAGCGGTGCATTCGCCTTTAGCCAGAGAACGACTTCCATCCCGGATCCCACCAGTCCCAATTTTGGGAGCTTCGGCAGTTCCTTCGCAAGTTTTCTGCTCGGTCAAGCAGATGGCGCCTCGCGCATTGAGACCACAGCAGTGAAGCTGCGAAGTAATCGATTTGCAGGATACGTTCAGGACGATATCAAGGTCGATAAACGCTTAACTCTGAATCTAGGCCTTCGCTATGACGTAATGGTTCCTTTTTCGGAAGTGCATAACAACATCGTCTATATGAATCTTGTGGAACCCTCGCCATGCTGTAATGCGACGCTTCCATCGGTGCTCGATCCAGCCGCCGGCAATCTGCCCGGTGGCGCGACTAAATTCGGTGATTGCGCCGGATGCGCCGGAATCAACCGCGCGTCCATCCACTGGAAGAACATTCAGCCCAGGGTAGGATTCGCCTACATGTTGAATTCGAAGACTGTGCTCCGGTCCGGCTTTTACATGACGTATCTCGATGGTGGCGCTTCTTCATTTGGAACCACTCAGGTTGGCTTCTTTTATGCGTCTCTGTTAAACGGTGAAATTGTTGATCAGCCAAACGGTACGACTTCTCCAGCGTACGGAGACTGGGATGCAAACCCGTTACCTGTGCCGGCATCAACTCCATTTAGTCCGTCGGTCGGGAACGGGAACATTATCATGGGTTTCAATCCCAAGACGATGGGTCGGGCCCCCGTCCTTAATGCCTGGAATGTCGGAGTCCAGAGGGAGCTTCCCTGGAACATGTTCTTAACTGTTGCGTACGTTGGCAACCGTGTGAACAACCTCCCATCTTCTTTGCTACAGCCTGATCAGCCTCTCACTTCCGTCCTGAAATACGGAAGCCTCTTAGGCCAACTTGTGACCTCTCCGGCCGCCGTAGCAGCTGGCATCAAGGTTCCATATCCAGGGTTTGTGCAGCAGTTTGGATCATCGGCAACTGTAATTCGGGCGTTGTCACCATACCCTCAGTACTCCGCTATATATGACACCTTTGAGATGGACGCATCCTCTTTTTACAACGCGCTGCAGGTGCAGGGAGAGAAGCGGTTTTCAAACGGTTTGTCCTTCTTGACCGACTTTACGGTGGCAAGAAACATGGCAAACGAATCCGTTGGATCTTCATTCTTCCAACCCAACTCACAAGATGGATACAGCCAGAAGTCGGAATGGGCACCTTCTGCGACCGACCAGAAGTATCTTGTGAACATCGCCGCGACCTACGAACTGCCTATCGGGTACGGAAAGAGATTTCTTAACTCGGGAGGCCTACTTGGGCATTTGGTCGCCGGCTGGCAGATCAGTGGCCTTATGACTTATGCCGGTGGCTTTCCTATGGGGCCGTTTAACAATAACAATCCCCTGCTGACTAATTTCAACGCTCGGCCAGACGTTGTTCCTGGGGTGTCGATACAGACGTTTAACTACGGCTTGTCAAAAGACTTCTTCAATGGCCAATCGGCGACGCAGCCGGTGCAAATCTCGACGAATGCCTTCACCAATCTCGGGCCGTGGCAACTCGGCAATGCAGCGCATGACTATGCGAGCCTGCGCACTCCGCCTTTGCGGATTGAGAATTTCGCTCTCATCAAGCACTTCCGCGTTACGGAGAGACTCCAAGCCACCTTACGCATGGACTATTTCAACGCCTTTAATCGAACGCAGCTGCAGCCTCCCGATATGAATAGTCTCGATGCTACGTTTGGGCAGATTACGAACCTAAGTTCACAAATTAGTAACCGGCAGGGACAAGCAACCTTCCGGTTGGAGTTCTAAGGCGACTCTGGAGTGGTTTGTTCTCTCGCCGAAGGATAAGTACTCCCCTTGTAACGTAAGGTGGAAAAGAGTCAACAAGTATGGCAAGAACTTGTAGCGACGCATCAGAAAAAATGAAAAAGCAACGTATCCGTCATTTCAACCGAAGCGTACTCTCCGCCATTCCAGTGCTGCTGTTGTACTTCGGTGCGTTCAGCCCGTTAGCCAATGGGACTGACTACAGTACCAAGTTCCCGAAAGCCGAAGTGCTCATCTCGGAGGGCGGTCATTGGATTACCGCCGGAACGCCCGGTGTCAACTGGCATGACACGATGTGCGGTGGACACGGTGATCTTCACGTTTCCAGTGTCTCCACCACTCCGGGTTATGCGTCCGGTCCCACAGGGCCGGAGCGCTTTGGTGATGCGCTGGCGCTACTCACGGGAAACTGGAAGCCAGATCAAATGGCAGAGGCGATAGTCCGGCAAATAAATCCCTCCGGATATCCAGAAGCAGAGATTCGTCTGCGAACTTCGCCGAAGGATGCGACCGGCTACGAAATTATGTGGAGTGCCCTGGGTAAAAAAGGGAAACCCTACATAGCAATCGCTAAGTGGGATGGCCCTGGAAGCAAGCCTCCCCACTACACTATTCTTAAACACCTTAAAGGCCCGAAGTACGGTGTTGCTACCGGTGACGTAGTAAAAGGAATGATAGTCGGGCACACCATTACTGCCTACACCAACGGCAAATTGCAATTCAAGATTACAGACAGCACCTTCGCCACTGGGAATCCCGGTTTTGGGTTCAATGAAGGCCCCTCTGGCACATACGGAATTAGCAGCTTTTCAGCTACGGACGCGATTCCGAGTTCCACGCCCGCGAACAGTACTCTGCCTTCCACGGGCACAGTGAGCTTCGTGTTGGCTCCGATTAGCACGACAACCAGCGTCATCACCGGAGCAGCACCGGCTTCCC
>Ga0073928_10003344_pt1 | contig 25520 bp, 20 predicted proteins | sample PaiPotPPA55metaG_FD_76969 | JGI IMG/M metagenome (GOLD analysis project Ga0073928, IMG submission 76969) | Iron sulfur acid spring bacterial and archeal communities from Banff, Canada, to study Microbial Dark Matter (Phase II) - Paint Pots PPA... ...
GAAGAAATCGTCGGTTCGTCGGAAGCCCTTCGCCGCGCCCTGACTCTGATCTCCAAAGTGGCGCCGACGGATTCCAGTGTTCTGATCACTGGCGAGACCGGAACCGGAAAAGAGCTGGCTGCACGCGCAATTCACAAACGCTCTCGGCGCGCCCGCAAAGCGTTCGTCGCGATTAACTGCGCGGTAATTCCGGCTTCTCTTATTGCTTCCGAACTGTTTGGCCACGAGAAAGGTGCGTTCACCGGGGCTACTCACCGGCATTTGGGCCGCTTTGAACTCGCCGATGGGGGAACGATTTTCCTTGATGAAGTTGGCGAACTCCCGCTGGATAGTCAAATTGCGCTGTTACGGATCCTGCAGGAGCGACAACTGGAAAGAGTAGGCGGTAATCAATCCATATCGGTGGACGTGCGCGTTATTGCCGCCACAAACCGGGTTTTACAAACAGCCGTCGATACCGGCGAATTCAGGCGCGACCTATTCTATCGTTTGAACGTTTTTCCAATACACATGCCGTCGCTGCGGGAGCGGGCTGAGGACATTCCACTGCTGGTCGAATATCTTACCGAACGCTACGCCGGGAAGGCCGGGAAGAAAATTACAAGCATCGAGAAGGAAACGTTGGACCTGCTTCGGTCCTACCATTGGCCGGGAAATGTCCGGGAACTGCAGAACGTTATCGAGAGAGCGGTGATTCTGTGCGAAGGTGAAACGTTGTCAATCGATCGAACCTGGCTGCAAAGCGAATTGCCTCGTGGCGGTGACCGCGCGGTGCCCCTGGGATCACTGGTTGAAAAAGAAAAGGAAATCATTGAAACAGCCTTGACGCTATGTTCCGGCCGCGTTTCAGGGCCTGCGGGAGCGGCTGCGCGACTAGGAATTCCCCGTTCTACACTCGAATCGAAGATTCGAAGCTTGAATATCGATAAGTACCGGTTCAAATCCGCTTAGGCCCCGCAATAATTTCTGCTTGTTTGTCGAAGACCCGACAATTGGCGAACGCTCGGCATCCACTCTCTCTAAAGAATCAGCGCCATCAATACCTTACGAATGGCGACTCTATTGCATATGTAAAGAATAGAAGCCGCCTCAAGAAGAAGAAACGAGCAGTCGGTCAGTGCTCAGCATTGAAGCGTGGAGGCATCCGTGTCAGCTGGTCGATTCATTGAGCTATGTATTCTCTCAAGGCGGCACGTGCAATGTTGAGGATCGAAAAGATTGTTACCGGGAACCACACAATTATCCGGCTTAGCGGGCGAATCGAAGCGAAGCATGTTCCGGAACTAAAGAAGCAGGTCGAGAACGACCCCAGGCCAATTGCCATGGACCTCGAAGATCTGAAACTTGTAGACGCTGGGGCGGTACGTTTCCTGGGCTCATCGGAAATCATCGGCATCGAGCTGTGGAATTGTCCCCCTTTTGTCCGAGAGTGGATTCGCAGGGAGAGGCAACGGCTGTCATGGCGCGAAGGTCGCGCATAAAAGTCGAGAATTAAGGAATATCAAACGGAATACGAATACTTAAATAGAAAAAGGAGAAAAACAATGTCAAGCAATGAACTTTCGCGCGGTTCGTTTGCAGCCGACGCCGAGGAGATTCGAAGGTCTTGGGGCTGGTTTCTGGCCCTTGGAGTCTCGTTCGTCCTTGTTGGCGTGGTTTGCGTCATCGGCGATGTCACTGCGACTTTCGCTACGGTTTTGGTTTTCGGATGGCTGCTGATGTTTAGTGGCGTCTTCGCTCTTATACACGGGCTTCGAACCCATACTTGGAGCGGTTTCCTGCTGTCGTTGCTGAGCGCTTTGTTGCGGGGATTCACCGGGTATCTGCTCATCCGTTATCCGACGGTCGGGGCGGTGACCTTCACCCTGATTCTGGCCTCATTCTTCATTGTAGGCGGGCTTTTCCGGGCCATCGGGGCCGGGATGCTGAAGTTGCCTCGATATGGATGGTCCGTTGTCTCCGGCATCATCTCGCTGGTGCTGGGGATCATGTTGCTGGTGCAGCTGCCGGTTTCGAGCATCTGGTTCATCGGATTCGCGATTGGTATCGATTTGATCTTCGACGGCGCCTCGCTGATTGGCTTGGCTACCGCGATTCACAGCCTGCCTGAAGTTGCGCACCTCAAAGCTGCGTAAACCTAAAACCCGAAAAACCGCTCGCGTCCTGCGAGCACAGAAAGGAGAAATACCATGGAAAGAATGTTAGTTGTGGTTCTTAACGACGAATCGAAGGCTTACGAAGCATCGCGCGCACTCAATCAGCTCGATGCCGAAGGAAGCATAACCATTCACGCTGAATCAGTGATCACAAAGAAGGCCGATGGAACTGCAACGGTGAAGCAAGCCGATGGCGACTTTCCAATTCGCACGGTTGGAGGCACCGCGATCGGCAGCCTGATCGGGTTACTCGGCGGGCCCGTTGGAGTCGGAGTGGGAGCACTGACTGGCGCCGTCGCCGGCAACATCAGCGACCTGTTTGTTGCAGGTGTGGATTCAGACTTCCTCGGCGAAGTCTCCGAAACTCTCACTCCCGGCAAGTTCGGGGTAGTAGCCGATATCAGCGAGGAATGGGTAACACCGGTGGACACTCGCATGGAAGCCCTCGGAGGTTTCGTCTTCCGCACCTCTCGCAAGAGTTTCGAGGAGGACGAGCGAGCGAGAGATGTGGCGGAAATGAAAGCAGAAGTGGAGCAATTGAAGGCTGAACATGCGCGTGCCAAGGCCGACCGCAAAGCGAAGCTCCAGGCGAAAATTGATCAACTCAACGCTAAGCTGCAAAAGAAGCTGGAGCAGGCCAAACAAAGGTCGGAGCAAATCAAGAGCGAGACAGAAGCCAAGGTGCAGGCTCTGCAGAAAAAGGCTGCAAAGGCACAGGGCGACATCAAAACATCCCTGGATGCGCGCGCGAAACAGATACGAAACCAATACGAGCAGTCAATGGCGCGCGTAAAGGGCATGGTGGCCTGAGGAATGGAAGAGCAATAACGGTGTAAGTTGGGCCCCAAAATTTAACGGGCCTCCTGACTCGTTTAAGTCAGGAGGCCCGGGCAGCCCTCCCCCAGAACTGCTCGATGACAAAGGTATCTGAGTGAGGGATAGTGGAGAATGGCACGGTGGTGCCAGATCCGGCCACCAACGTGCCATCCATTCACGGGGATGAAATATTTTGCAACATTGGCGGATGGACCAAATGCAAAGATTCTTCCCTTCGCTCGAGTGACACGGTGACAGGGTTACTGACCGGCGTGGCTCCGCACCCGCATGAAGGGAGCGATCTCAGTCCGGTTTCGTCCTTTGGCTTTGGCGGCGTACAAGGCTTCGTCCGCGACCCGAAGCAATGCCTCACAATCCAGGGTTTCGAGCTTGCCGGGTTTTGCCGCAACGGATCCGACACTGAGAGTTACCGCGATCCGGCCAGCTGCGCTCTCGAAAGGACGCTCGCTAACCGCCCGCCGCAGTCGTTCTGCACTAACGCCAAGGCCAGACACATCGCATCCCGGCACGATGATCAGGAATTCTTCTCCTCCATAGCGGCCGACCCAATCGTAACTCCTGACTGCGGCCGCCAACCGACGCCCGGTTTCGCGAAGTACCGCGTCTCCGGTCAAGTGGCCGTAGGAGTCGTTGATTTCTTTGAAATGATCTAGGTCCGCCATAATTACGCCCAAAGACTCGCCAGCCCGGCGACTGCGCTGCGCTTCCCTTTCCAGGACTTTAAAAATCGCGCCACGGTTCCAGAGGCAGGTCAGGGGATCGTGTTCCGCCTGGAATTGAAGTGCTTCATGGGCATGGAGCAGGGCTTCTTGCAGTTCGAGGACTCGCTTCCCTGCCCTGACACGAGCGCGTAGCTCTTCGACATTGAACGGCTTCGTCAGATAATCGTCCGCTCCTGCATCCAATCCGACGACTACGTCGTGTTTTTTGTCCTTTGCGGTTACGAGCAGCACGTAGCGATAAGGGCCGGAAGCATTCGCGCGGATTCGACGGCAGAGTTCCACTCCATCTACTCCTGGCATGATCCAATCTAAAATCACCATTTGCGGAGAATGCTCTTGCTTCAAGGCGGCCCAAGCATCCAGACCATTGTCGACTGCGACCACGTGATAGTTCCATTGCCGCAACCAGGTTTCAAGAAGATGGCGGAAGACAGGATCGTCTTCGGCGACAAGCACGGTGTTCAAACCGGGCGAGGATTTTGCGGACTGAGTCGCTTCATCCTCGGGCGTGAGTAGGGTAGTCATGGCTTTACGGATGCCGCATCTTTCAGCAACAACGTCACGCCCGCGAATTCACGTTCGAACGTCACAAGCGCTTCGGCGGATCCGGATAATGTTTTGTTTCTTCCCATGGTCTCCAGTTCCAGAGCGGCTTTCGCGGCGTCGTCGACTCCCAGGCAGCTAAGCTCGCCCTTAATGCTGTGGGCGCACTGCATGACAGCTTCAGCATCGGAATCGGAGACAGCTTTTTGCAGTTTCGACACCAGCTTCGGAGACTCTTCCAGAAAAATCTGTATTAGCTCCTGCAGCAGTTCCTGGTCGCCTCCAAGCCGATCGAGAGCTTCGATTTTGTTCCACCTTTCGGGTGTGAGAATATTTCGGGTTGTCGTTATTACAGGCGCCTCAGTACCGAGGTTAGCCAAGGTTCGTTCGACGTCACTGAAGCGTATGGGTTTTGTGAGGTATCCATCCATTCCTGATTCCAAACAGCGTTCGCGATCTCCCTTCATGGCGTGGGCAGTCATCGCAAAAATCGGCAAGTGAGTTCCGTCCCTCGTTTCTCTTTCACGAATGGCCCGGGTCGCAGCCAAGCCATCCATTTCTGGCATCTGTACATCCATGAAGACAAAGTCGAACACTTGACTTGATGCCAGAGACACCGCTTCTTTTCCGTTTTGTGCCAGGACCGGAGTGTGGCCCATGTTGGCGAGCAACCGCATGATTAATGCTTGATTGATTGCATTGTCTTCCGCCACCAGAACCCGCCGCTTTATGGCAGATTCGCGAATGCTGTGGCGGGTGACGAGTGGAGGGTCCGCTGCCCCCTCCGAGCCGGACTGATGGCCTAATACGGTTAGGATGGCGGTCAGCAAATCGGCTTTCATCACGGGCTTAAGAAGATAGGCAGAGATACGTAATTCGAGGCACCGCGCAGCTTCCCCGGGCCGGCCGGCCGAGGTCAGTAATAGGATAGTGACGTCTCTCAGCACGGGATCATCGCGGAATTTCTCAGCCACTTCGAATCCGTCCATTGATGGCATGCAGACATCGAGTAAGACCAAACGAAAGGGCTCGCCATTTTGATGCGCGACTCGTGCCATCGCCAAAGCTTCGGACCCGCCATGCGCGACGACGGGGCGCATTCCCCAAGTCTGAGTCATGTCGTGAAGAATTCGCCCGTTCGTGAAGTTATCGTCTACAACTAATACCGGCATTGCTTTCAAACGATCCTGAATGAGCGGCTCTGCCTTTTCCTCATCAGCGACGGCTGGTTTGAAATGCGCAGTAAAACGAAACGTGCTTCCTTCCCCGCTTTCACTCTCGATCCATATCTTTCCGCCCATCATTTCAACCAGCCGGGCGGATATTGCGAGACCTAAACCGGTTCCTCCGTACTTCCGGGTGGTGCTGCTATCGGCTTGAGAGAAAGCCTTGAACAGGAGCTTCTGTTTTTCGGCCGGAATGCCGATGCCGGTGTCGGAAACGCTGAACTGGAGTTCGATGTCGCCCATCTCCGCAGGACAATTCCTTACTTCTACGATCACCTCTCCGATAGCCGTGAATTTGATCGCGTTCCCAACGAGGTTGACGAGGATTTGGCGCAGCCTTCCAGGATCGCCGACTACACGGCGGGGAATATCTGCGGCGGCGTCGTAGGCCAGTTCGAGGTTCTTCTGATGCGCCCGCAATGCCATCGTCTTCATGGTTTCGCCAACGCAGTTGTAAACATCGAAGTCAATCTCATCGAGCTCAAGCTTGCCGGCTTCCACCTTGGAGAAGTCCAGGATGTCGTTGACTACCAAAAGTAAGTCCTCGCCTGATGTTTTCACCATGCGGAGGTAGTCCTGCTGGTCCTTCGTTAAGACAGTTTCCAGGGCCAACTCGGTCATGCCGAGAATTCCGTTAATCGGAGTGCGAATTTCGTGGCTCATGTTTGCCAGGAACTCGCTCTTCGCGCGGTTTGCCTCCTCGGCGGTATCTCTTGCCGAGACCAAACGTGTGTTAATCGTCAAGAGTTCGGTCGTCCTGAGCGCAACTTCATCTTCCAGGTGATTTCGCTGGCGCTGCAATTCGGCATCGCGCCGTTCGATCCGTGCGAGCATGCTGTTGAAGCCATCGATCAAAACCCCGATTTCGTCATGCCTGCTTACGTCGTGGCTGGTTACAAGATGACGCAGGGAATAGTCTTTTTGGCTGGAGACCTGCTTGATGGTCCGGACCAATTCGAATATGGGTGTAGAAATAACCTGCTGAAACCTGGAAGCGAGCAAAAAAGCAACTAAAGACGAAATCAGCAGAACAAAAGCAATGACGCCAGTATAGCGTTGCAATCGCGCAAACATTTCTCCGAGATCAGATTCGATGTAGACAACTCCAATGAGATCCCCCTGGAATCGGATGGGACGAAACTCGGAAAGTTTGCCGTGCGCAAAATGGGTTCCCGTTGCTTGCGGGGAAGCTGGGACAGAGCTTGCGCTCGACTGATCGTGAATGTATTTCGCGAAGGGTTTGCCGTCAGCATCATAAATGCAAGCAGCAGTGACATGAGGTTCGGCTTTCAGCGCCGCGAGGACATCCTCCGCGGCTTTGGCGTCGTGAAATGTTAGTGCGGCGGTGCTATTGCGGGCGACGACTTCCGCCAGTGTGGCGAGGTCGAGTGTCATGCTTCGCCGGAACGAAAGGACGTCGTAAGCTCCGATGGCCACGCACGCCATCAAGAGAGTGACAGCGCTAGTGAGTACTATTATGGCTGTGAGCTTCCGGCCAATCGACATGTCCCGCAGGAATTGCATTTAACGGCTTCCAGCCTGGGATTTACCCACAACGAGCTTAGCGACGGTCAGGAGCCTGGCACTCAGCTTGAGATGGGCATGCTCAGCGGCGTCGACGTTAGCCTCGAAGCGAACACGGTCCCCTTCCCACACAAAATTGATCATTCCGCCATCGTCGGCGAAGCCGGACGTATCGCCGACGGTCAGAGCATTTGTCCCGGTTAGCTGCTGCAAAATCTCTCGTACCTGTCCTCTCTCTGAGCTGGCGATAAACACGATTTGACAGGCTCTCGCATCGAGTCCACGGGGCAAATGGGAAATCTCAAGGCGGCGGCCACCAACGGTCTTGCCCGCAATCGAGCCCTCAAGCTCGCTGCCGAATGGATTCGAGCCCAGGACGCAAATTACAAGGGGCGAGTTTGGGGTTCGAAAAGTGCCCGCCGGCCATTCGACAAACTTTGCGAAGTTGAATAAGTAAGCAGCTTTGACTTGATATTCGGTGCTGGCCGCATCTTGCGCGGCACATCGCGCCAAACCTACAACCAGTGCAAAAATGGCTCGCAGCATCGCACGACTGCGCTTCCTCGGAAATACTTCGCGCGATGAATTGCTTTGCAACTGAAGAAGTCCTTTCCATCTCGCAGCCATATTGCCGATCGCTATTTGCGAGGTTCAGTTTTTTGCTGCCACATGACCTTGAAGGAAACCGACCGGGGCATTTCTGCGCCAGGAGGTCACCTACCCGAATTCCGATAGGCACTGGAATACATAAGGGTTTCTTCGGCCCAAACGTGACTTTTCTTTACCTGGCCTTGCCCGATGAGCCAACAGCTGGAGTGTCGGCATTTTTTCGACGCACGAAAGTACGGCGGCCAATTCCGCGCCCTGGCATTCCCATGGTTTTCTGAAGGCCTTGAAGCCACTCAAGACTGAGGTGGCAATGCCGATGAGAATGACAATGCGTAGCTCAAGGGCTTGGTGTGCGTGAACCAAGCTTTCTGATGAAGACACTGGAAGCGACATCCGAATTGCATCTACGAACCAATCGACGGCCTCAGGAAGCGCCCCTGGGAAAAAAGAGTGAAATCGCCGAGCCCCAGCCGATTCATGCCCCGATCGAGGCGCCGCTCCGGCGCAGGGTCACTGGCGGCTTCATCGTGGCTGTGCTGATGACAGTCTTTATAGGCTTTTCTTCCTGGCGCTACGCACGGCTAGCGGCGGAGGATGCCGACTGGGTGGTCCACACCTATTCCGTAATGGACGCGCTCGAACTCACGGCCAAGCATGTGATCGAAATGGAAACCAGTGCCCGAACATTTGCCTTGACCGGACAGGACTCGTTCCTCGCGTCCTACGAGGCTGCAAGAGGCACGGTCGCGCAAGAGGAGGACGCGCTGCGCCATTTGACGGCGGACAACCCCAACCAGCAGCGCCGGCTCGACCTGCTGGAGCCCCAGATCGGCGCTGCTCTCAAATTCGCGGCGAGCCTAGTGGCGAAACGCCAGCTGTTGGAAGCAATTCCCAGCGATAGCGAGATCCTCGAGACAGAGAGGCTGATCGATGCGGCGCGCGCTACCAGCCAAGAGATGAAGGCTGATGAGATGCATCTGTTGAGCCTGCGCACCCAAAAGACCAATGCGGGACGGCGGTTGACCAGTTTCATAATTGTCGGGGGCATTCTCGTCGGGGCAGCCTTGTTGGCGTTCGCCAGGCTCGCTGTGAACCGTGAGATCGATGTGAGCACCGGGGCGCGGGCGCAAATTAGCACTATGAACGCTGAATTGGAGCAGCGTGTGGAACAACGCACGTCGTTGTTGCAGTCTGAGATCGCCGAACGGAAGCGCACCGAGGCGGCTCTGCAACAGAGCGAAGAGACCCTCAGGCTGCTGCTTGATGGAGTAAAGGATCACGCGATTTTCATGCTTGACCCTGAAGGGCGGGTCGTCAGTTGGACCTCATGCGCTACAAGGTTGTTGGGTTATCAATCAAATGAAATCATCGGTCAGCACGTCTCATGTCTTTACTCCTCCGCGGATTCTGAGTCAGGCAAGCCTGGCCTCGAACTAGAAAGAGCAATATTGAATGGCCGCAACGAGGAAATTGGGCAGCGAAAGCGTAAGGATGGAACATTATTTTGGGCGGAAGCCATGGAAAGCCCACTTTTCAACGACTCCGGTGCTTTACGTGGGTTCGCGAAGGTCGTCCGTGACATAACTGAGCGAAAGCAAACCGAACATGTTCTGGTTCTCCAAGCCGAACATCTAGCTCGCACCAGCCGTGCTCTTCAAGTCTTGAACGACGAACTGGAACTGAGGGTCTCGCAGCGAACTACGCAACTCGAATCATCCAACCAAGAACTCGAAGCTTTCACTTATTCCGTTTCACATGATTTGCGCGCGCCTTTGCGTCATATCAGCGGATTCTCAAAGTTGCTGGTAGAGGACTTTGGGGAAAGGCTGCAACCCGAAGCGAAACAGTATTTGGAGCGCATCGTCCATGGCGTACGAAGAATGGGTATTTTGGTCGACGAACTATTAGCTCTGGCCGGCGTGGGGCGTCATAAATTGAACGTGGGATATGCCGATGTGAATTCCCTGGTCAACGAGGTTGTAACCATTTTGACGCCGGAAACCGAAGGGCGACTAGTCGAATGGCAAATAGGAGACCTCGGCTTCGCTACCTGCGACGCTGTTCTGCTCGCGCAAGTCTTTCAAAATCTCATTGGCAACGCTCTGAAATTTACTCGCTCCCGCGCTACCGCTGTGATCGAGATTGGAAGAATAGAGGACGCGGGACAGCTTACTTTTTTCGTTCGCGACAATGGCGTTGGATTCGACATGAAGTACGCCGACAAGTTGTTTGGGGTGTTCCAGAGGCTTCATCGTATTGAAGACTTCGAAGGCACAGGCATTGGCCTGGCCACCGTGCGCAGGATTGTTCAAAAGCATGCGGGCCGCACCTGGGCCGAAGCTGAGCTCGGAAAGGGCGCAACATTCTATTTCACCATGGCTCTACCAGCCGAGGTGCAGGCCGAAATGCGTAGCACAGGTGAAGAGGTGCAATTATGAATCCACATGATGTTGATATCTTGCTGGTCGAAGACAGCCCCGATGACGCAGATCTGGCGATTCACGCTTTGCGCAAAGAAAAGCTCGCAAGCAGCATCTTCATCGCGCGCGACGGCGAAGAGGCCTTGAATTTCATCTTTTGTCGCGGCGAATTCAATGATCGATATTTCGATCATCCTCCCAAACTTATTCTGCTGGATTTGAAGCTTCCGAAGATCGATGGCATGCAAGTGCTGAGGACAATCAAGAGCGATCCCCGGACGAAGGCGATTCCAGTCGTCATCATGACTTCGTCCAAAGAGGAGCGGGATCTGGTCTCAGGCTACGACCTTGGCGCCAACAGCTTCATCCAGAAGCCTGTCGACTTCGATCAATTTCAGGAAACAGTAAAGCAGGTGGGACTCTACTGGATGGTTACAAACCAACCCCCGGTCAGGACGCCGACGCAACTAGGTTTAGCGCCGGAAGCCCTTACTACAACATGACGACCACGGACACACAAACCGGGACTAAGAGCCTGCCCCAGGTCAGGCGAAAGCTCGAGGTCCTGATCATTGAAGATTGCAAGGCCGATGGCGAACTCATCGTGCGCGAATTGCACCGCGCAGGCCTCAATGTCTCCGCCAATCAGGTGTCCACCGCGAGCGAGTTTCAGGAGATCCTCAAGACTACTTTGCCTGACCTCATTCTTGCCGATTACAACCTTGGGGAATGGCGCGGGATGGACGCTATTGAAATGCTTCGCAAGGAGTCTTTGGATATCCCACTGATTTTGGTATCGGGAACGGTGGGGGACGAAACGGCGGTGGAGTGCATCAAGCAAGGCGCAAGCGATTACGTGCTCAAAGATAAACTCAGTCGCCTTCCCGCCGCCATCCACAGAGCGTTGAAAGAGAAACGCCTCAGACTCGAACGAACGGAGGCGGAAGCAACACTTGCCAGCAAGGTTGAAGAACTCGCCCGCTCCAACCGAGACTTGGAGCAATTCGCTTACGTCGCTTCCCACGATTTGCAGGAACCTTTGCGAATGGTTTCAGCCTACACACAGTTGCTGGGGGAACGTTATCGCGGAAGGCTTGATGAACAGGCAGACAAGTACATTCAGTTCGCCACCGAAGGTGCAACTCGTATGCAGGATCTGATTCACGATTTGCTGACCTTCTCCCGGGTCGGGCGCGCGGAAATGGCTCTTCAAATGACGGATTGCAACGGAGTGGTTGGGCAGGCGGTGAAAAACCTTCAAGCCTCAATTGACGAAACGGGCTCGACGGTGACCTGGGGACATTTGCCCACCTTAATGGCCAACGGCCCCCAACTAGAGCAGGTATTTCAGAATTTGATTACGAATGCGATCAAATTTCGCGACGGGGCGATCCCGGTCATCGCGATTGGCGGAGAGCGCAATGCTGCTGACTGGATCTTTTCCGTCTCCGACAATGGAATCGGCATTGAGCCGGAAAACGCAGAGGTCATTTTCTCCATTTTTCAGCGATTGCATACGCGCACGGAATATTCAGGCAATGGCATTGGCCTGTCGATCTGCAAGAAGATCATAGAACAACACGGCGGCAAGATTTGGCTCGGAAATCATGTTGGCCCGGGCTGCACTTTCAAATTCAGTATTCCCGCTATGGAAAATAGGGACGTAAAAAAGAATGACGAAAATCAAAGAGGTACTGTTGGTGGATGATAATCCCGCCGATATTGACTTAACCAGGGATGCACTGAGCAGAAGCGCTTGCCCGAGTAACGTTCATGCGGTCACTGATGGAATAGAAGCGATCGCATTTCTGCAGAGAAAAGGGAAATATATGAACGCGGTACGCCCCGACGTGGTGTTCCTGGACCTGAATTTGCCTGGCAAGGATGGAAGAGCCGTGCTCGCGGAGGCGAAATCCGATCCAGAGTTGCGAAAAATCCCAATTGTGATTTTTAGCACATCGAGCGCGCACAAGGATATTCACAGCAGCTATGAATTGGGAGCAAATTGTTACGTAACTAAGCCGGGAAACTTGCAAGGATTTGTGTCGACCATAAGCTCCCTGGCCAACTTCTGGTTTTCTTGCGCGACTCTTCCAGGAAAAGAGGATTGATGGAACCTAAAAACGCGGCTCACGTTCTGTTGATAGAAGACAATCCCGGCGACGCCGATCTAATCCGTTTGCGCCTGGTCGAAGCCAGTTCTGATCTCGAAGTGTCCTGCGTCACTCGCCTGTCTTCCGGCCTCCAGTCGCTCGCTGAAAAGACTCCGGCGGTCGTTCTCCTGGACTTGAATCTTCCTGACAGTCGCGGCGCGGACACTTTTCGCAGCGTCCTGAAGAAGGCACCCACCGTGCCTATCGTTGTTCTCTCTGGTCTTGAGGACGAAATACTAGCCACCAAAGCTGTCCATCAAGGCGTGCAGGATTATCTGGTAAAGGGCAATTTCGACAGCAAACAACTGGCGCGCGCGATTCGTTACGCCATAGAACGCCAGGCTCTGCTGATTTCGCTCGACATGAGCCGGAAGCAGCAACTGCAATTTAAGGACGAGTTTCTTTCCCATGTCTCGCATGAGCTGCGAACTCCGCTGAGTTCCATCCATCAGTTTGTGACCATCCTGCTTGATGGCCTGGCGGGCAACGTTCCGGCTGAACAGCGGGAACATTTAGGCACGGTTTTGGGCAGCGCAAATCAGCTTCTCGCTATGATTGACGATTTGCTGGAGGCAACTCGGGCTGAATCCGGAAAACTCCGCGTCGAGGTGCGTTGCATCAATATTGGCGATACCGTCCTGCAGGCTGTGACCATGCTGCGGGCAGCCGCCAACGAGAAACAGATTAGTCTTGAGATGAAGATGGATAGCGGACTGCCCCTGGTCTCCGCCGACCCCGAGCGCGTGCTTCAGATTCTTCTAAACCTAATCGATAATTCATTGAAGTTCACTCCCGCCGGTGGATCAGTAACAGTGAACGCATGTTTGTCACCGCAGGATCCGGCGTATGTATGCATCTCCGTTACCGATACCGGACGCGGAGTAAGTCCAGAATCCAAACATCTGATTTTCGAGCGGTTGTATCAAGACCCCAATTCAAGCAGTAACAGCCGCAAAGGCCTGGGGCTGGGGCTTTATATCGTCCAGGAATTGGTCAGGCTGCACGGCGGACGTATTTGGGTCGAAAGCCAGCCCGGTCACGGAAGCGTTTTCTCTTTTACCCTCCCCCTGTTCTCCCTGTCAAAACTACTTGCTCCGATTGTTACTCCCTTGGGCAAATTGCCGGACCCGCTCGTACTGGTCACGGTGCAAGGCACTCCCAAACCACAGCCCGGTCTTCCCCGGCGCACCAATTTACGTCAGCAATGTATGGACATCCTGAGAAGCTGCGTTAGCCCGGATAAAGACATCGTCCTGCCAGCCCTGAGCGGGGAAGACGGAAGCGAAATCTTCATGGTTGTTGCCGCGGCTGACGAGCGTGCCACAGAGATACTGCTGAAACGGATCACCGGACAATTCGAGCGCTCGATCGAATTGCAGTCGAGAATCGAACTAAGAGTTTCCGCTCACAGAATTCCCCCTCCCCAACTGAATTCAGACGTTCCTGCACTTGCGCAATTGGAACAACAACTTGCCGAAGTGATCAACCGCGTTGCCATTCCGGGGTGCGGACAACAGCCTTCCACGGCAACTCCGGAGTTCGATCTCATTTTGTCAGGACTCGCGGATGGCCCGGTACCAAAGTCGAATTAGCTGTAGAGCAAGAAATTAAGAAAAGAGGAACAATGGAACTTCCAAAAATACTAATTGTTGATGATGATCCTGAACTACGACGTGGCCTGAATTTGCGCTTGCGGGCCAACCACTATGATACTGCCTATGCCACGGACGGAGTTTCCGCCATGGCGATGGCGCAGAAAGAGAAGCCCGACCTCATTATTCTGGATATCGGCTTGCCCGCGGGAGACGGCTACGTCGTGCTTGATCGCTTGCAGGAAAACGCATCTCTCTCTTGCATTCCGGTCATAGTGCTGACCGCTCGCGATCCTCAATACAACAAAGACCGGGTTCTAAAGGCTGGCGCCACCGCGTTCTTCCAAAAACCCGCCGACAACTTCGAATTGCTGGGAGCTATTCGATCCGTGCTGAATCCAAGATGGCCGGGGACGGGGTTGGGGGCGCCGTCGTAGGCCAGCAGCCGGGCTTTTGAAGGTAGTCCAATTTTCAGTTTCTTTACATTCCTGCACGGAAATTCACGAGAGTCGTGATATTTTGTGTCTGAAGCTGGAGGAACTGGAATGCGATGGTCAAGCGTGGTGCTGACAATGGTGTGCGCGGGCGCTGCACTTATTCCTTTAGACTCGAGCGCGCAAACGGAAGCTGGCCCGACAGATTCGAGGGCCAAGAAAACTTTCAACGAAGCCGTCGAACATCTACACAACCGTGAAACGGAACAGGCCTTCGAAGGCTTCAAGAAGGCGGACAAACAGGATGGCGGCCACTGTGTTGAATGCCAGAACCAGATTATTGAATATGGCATTGAGCATCAGGACTGGAAGGCTGCGGAAACCGCTGCCAACGAGCTTGTCTCGGAAGCCCAGGGCGATCGAGCGGCCGCACTCGCGCATTATCAAGTGGGAATAGTAATGATGCGCGAAGGGACCGCCAAAAACAAAGATGAGCTATTCGCTCGAGCCAATGATGAATTTGCCAAAGCACTGACCGCAGTTCCGAGATTTCCCGGCGCGATGTATGCCGACGGCCTGGCCCTTGCCCACCTGAAACAGGACGATGCTGCAAAAGCTCGATTCCAAGACTTTGTAAAAATGAGAGGGCCGGATGACCCGGACCGGCAACGGGCTCTCCGCTATATCGACGAACCAGCGCTGGCAAGGGCGCGGATGGCGCCACCGTTCGCCATTACGGCAATCGACGGGCAGCGCGTTTCTCTCGACAATCTCAAGGGAAAAGTAGTGCTCATAGATTTCTGGGCGACATGGTGCCCGTCTTGCCGCGAGGCTTTGCCTCATATTCGGAAGATCGCACAGAATTTTAAAGGCCAGCCTTTCGTCGTGTTGAGCGTAAGCCTCGACGACGATGAGCAAAAGTGGAAGGATTTCGTTACCAAGAACGAAATGACCTGGATTCAATATCGCGACGGCGGTTTCACGGGTCCCGTCTCCGAACTATTTGCGGTGCGCGCAATTCCCCAGACCTTCACTATTGACGCGGATGGAGTGCTGCAAGATCAGGCAATCGGAGATGCGTCCATTGAAGGCAAACTCAAAAAACTGATCGCCAAAGCACAAGAAATGCAATCGACGAAGATTGCCGCGCAGTAAGCGGTACCCTCAGGTCTATTTACCCGCGACCTCGAATGTTCCTGCTATTCCCTCCACAGCATTCGGCGCGACCCACACGTCATATGTTCCCGGCGGCACGACCCATTTCAAATCTGGATCGTATGATCCCAGATCATTTGCCTTCACGCTGAATTCGACTGTCTTGTGCTCGCCCGGGGCTAGCGTTATCCGCTGAAATCCTTTTAGTTCGCGAACCGGGCGGGAGGTCAATGCTATCCGATCATGAACGTAGAGCTGAACAACTTCTGTTCCTGGACGCGATCCCGCATTCTCAATTTCTGCCGACACACGCAGCGTGCCCGTGGGATCGATTGTCGAAGATTCTACGTGCAGATTGCTGTACTTGAAATTGGTGTATGTGAGGCCGTATCCGAATGGAAACAGCGGTTCTTTGCTTTCGTCGAGATATCCAGTGTGCCAGCGGCTATTTGAGCTAGGCCGTCCCGTATTTTTGTGGTTGTAGTAAACCGGAATCTGACCGATGGTCCGCGGCCAGCTCAGAGGAAGTCGCGCGCTGGGCGCGGCATCGCCGGACAATAAATCTGCGATGGCGTTTCCTGCCTGTATCCCCGGAAACCACGCTTGCATGATCGCCGGGACGTGATCGTTCGCCCACGTGATGTGCAGAGGGCGTCCACTCTCCAAAATCAAAATTACTGGCTTACCGGTTGCGACGACTGCCTCCAAAAGCTGCTGTTGCTTACCGGGCAGCTCGAGGTGGGCGCGCGCGCTTGCTTCGCCTGTCATCTGGGCAAGTTCTCCGAGGAACAGGATAACGACATCGGCTCGGTTCGCCGCGCTGATGGCGTCATCCATGCTCGCAGGGGAGCCGGCGGCGCCTACTGCCGCTGCTCCGGTCGCAGTTGTAGGAGCGGGGGCCACACCGTTGCCGCTATAATCTTTCTCCATCGACTGAATATCCGCGCCTTTCGCGTACAGGATGGTTGCTTGCGGGAACCTGCTCTTGATTCCTTCGAGTGGCGTGACGGCATCGCTTGCTCTTCCGTTCCCTGCCCACGGGCCAAGTTGATCAGCCTTCGAATCGGCCAAAGGGCCAATCACAGCGATAGTTTTTGTGTTTGGATTCAGCGGCAAAAGATTGTTGTGATTTTTCAAAAGCACAATGGATTCCTGCGCCATTTTTCGCGCGACTTGAAGATTCGCTTGGGTGAGAATGTCATTCGGCGCCCGACGTGGATCGGCATACGGATGGTCAAACAGTCCGGCCTCAAACTTGATTCGTAGGACCCGTCGCACCGCGTCGTCAAGCCGAGCCATCGGGACCAACCCCGACTTCACAAGCCCGGGGATCTGACTCCCGAAGTCTCCCCCGGCCATGTCCATGTCGACGCCGGCGAGTATTGCCCGCAATGCCGCTTCCCTGCTGTCGGCGGCAATCCCGTGGGGGATAAGCTCCTTCACCGAGGTGTAATCGCTGACCACAAATCCAGTGAATCCCCATTCGTCGCGGAGAATGTCGGTCAACGTGTGATGATTTGCGGTCGCCGGTACGCCATTCAAATCATTAAATGCAGCCATGATGGTGCCGGTTCCGGCCTCCACGGCGGCGTGAAATGGCGGCAGGTAGACTTCGCGCAGAAGCTCTTCGGAAATATCGACGGTGTTGTAATCGCGTCCGCCTTCGACGGCGCCGTATGCGACGAAATGCTTGGCGCATGCGATCACGCTCTGCGGATCGGCAAGGCCGGAACCCTGAAATCCGTGCACTCGGGCGGCGGCGATCAGTGCTCCCAGATATGGATCCTCGCCAGAGCCTTCGACGATGCGTCCCCATCGCGGATCGCGGGCGATATCCACCATGGGAGCGAATACCCACTTGACGCCGTCGGCGGTCGCTTCCTTGGCGGCCACGTGCTCAGATTGCTGAATCAGATCAGGATCAAAGCTGCTCGCGCTGGCGATAGGAACGGGAAAGATCGTGCGGTAGCCGTGAATGACGTCCAGACCAAAGAGCAAAGGTATTTTCAGCCGTGATTGTTCCACCGCGATACGCTGCGCGGCATTGACGCGGTCTGCTCCAAAAACGTTAAACAGTGAACCGGATCGTCCCTGCTTCACCAGTTCAAGATGATTGGGGGCGTCGGTGTCGTATTGCGCCAGTTGTCCTGCCTTCTCTTCCACGGTCATTTGCTTCAGCAGATCGTCAATGCGATGTTCGATCGCTGGATCAAGAGCTTTCTGACAAAAGGTGAGTGAGCAGGACGCAAGCAGAAAAAGCATCGCCAAAGCGGCGCGGCGAATAACAATCATCCCAAGTCCTCCAAATTTATTAGCAGCAGGATCATTGCTGGAAAGTGGGTGCGTAGTCAAGGTGGGAGCGAGCCTGCCTGCCAATTAGAAATGAGCATGAAAGATGGAACGAGAAAAGAGTAAGACCGCCGGCTATGTTGATTAAGTTTCGGAAGGAAAAGAATCGCGGTCGTAAGCTTACTGTTCGGGGGTACAACTACATGTTCCTTGTCCGCTTCCCAAGGAGTTCACAAACTGGCAGTCGGTCTGAAGGCTTACAGGAGATAAATTGCTCGGAGAGCCACCACCCCCGCTATCGGTAGATGAATCCGGAGCAATGTTTTGAATATGGGTCGCCCAAACCGTCAACGCCCCCGCCGGCGTTACAGAGGTCGGATCACACATGGGATTGGTGCTTGCATCACCCGCCACGACCTGTACGGTGCCGCTCGTTGGCGTCCTTCGGGTAAGAGGATTCGCGTTGAGATCGTTGTTCAATGACAAAGTCAGTAGGCCATTTGGCGTTACCCGACATCCGCAGCATTCGCTCATCTGCTGGTCGGCGGCGAAGACGTAGACCATCGCGCAAACGTCTTGGCCAGTGGCTCCAGGATTGGACACGCGGAATGTCGCATCGATACCAGGCACGTTCGCCTGATCAAAGTATGAAAAGCCGAAGCTTCCCCCGGTTGCAGGGTCCTCGGTCAGGAGGTAATTGAACGGAGTCACAGTCAGAGTTGCCGACCCGTTTAACAGAAGATAGCTGGCGGCGACCGTGGCCATCCCTTCCATTTGACCCGTTACGAGGCCCGAATCGTCCACGGTCGCAATATCCGGATTCTCCGAGGTCCATGTAACCGAGTCCGTTAACGGTTGCGTTGTGCCGTCGCTGAAGGTTTCGACCACACCCAATTGCTGCGTTATCCCCACCGCAACGGTGGGGTTAACCGGAGTCACGCTTAGTGCCACGGCAACGGGTGCGGACACGGTGACATTGGTTGACCCGCTGATTGGACCGGAGGTGACTGTGAGTGTTGCGGTCCCAAGATTCTGGGCCGTGATATTGATTGGGTCAGAACCACTCAAGGCGACAATGTTTGGAGCAGAATTGCTCCAGCTGACCTGGCTGGAAATATCTTGTGTGCTCCCATCATTGTAGCTTCCAGTCGCGACGAGCTGCTGTGTCTCTCCTTTTGGAATGGACGGATTAGGAGGCGCGATAGCGATAGAAACCAAAGTAAGAGGCGCGACCGTGACTATGGCAGAACCGCTGACAGAACCAGAAGCAGCTTTGACCGGCGCGGTACCGAGAGCCTGTCCTGTAACCAGGCCCGAGTCGCTTACGTTCACAACATAGTGACGCGAGGTACTCCACGAGGCTGAGGCGGTAATGTCCTGCGTGCTAGCGTCGCTGTAAGTTGCCATCGCCGTCAGCTGTTTGCTCTTGCCATTGATGACTGCAGGATTGGAAGGCAAGACAGCAATCGAAACAAGGCTGGTTCCCGAAACCGTAACGGTGTCCGAGGCACTGACCGAACCGGACGTGGCTGTGACTGTTGCGGTGCCATTCGCAGTTGCGGTCACCAAACCTGTGCTACCAACCGTAATGGTAGCGGGCGCGGCTGTCCACAAAACGCTGCTGGTCAAATCTTGCGTTGTCCCATCGCTGAAAGTTCCAGTGGCCCCGAGCTGTTGAGTGCTGCCTTTCGCCACCGAAGGATTTGGCGGCGCGATCGTTAATGACATTAGCGCAGCTGGCGCTACCGTGATCTGTTGCGCACCTCGAATGGCGCCGAACGACGCCGTTATGGTCGCAGTTCCTGCACTCGCGCCCGCGATTACACCTGTTCCGTTTGCCAATACGACGCCGGGCGCCGACGAGACCCATGTGACAGTGCTAGTGACGTCGAGGGTCGTGCCGTCCAGGTAGTTGGCGATTGCACTCAGTTGCTCTGTATTGCCTTTCGGAATGGAAAGGCTTGGCGCCGTGATTGTGATGGAAACTAGAGACGGTGGCGGGATTGTAAGATTGGCGGCTCCGCTGATCGAACCTGAAGCCGCAGTTATAAGAGTGCTTCCCGATTTCTTCGCAACGGCTGTGCCGGTCTTATCGATAGGCGCGATCTCGGGATTGGCGCTAGTCCAGGTGACCGTTGATGATAGGTCCTGTTTCGTACCGTCAGCGTAGATTCCCGTCGCCACAAAGTGCTCACTGTTGCCCATTTGGACCACGGGATTGACGGGAGAGATAACCAAAGATGATAAGGAATGATGCGCCCCTGAAACAGTTTGGAGAGCCTTGGGTGTCCCGCCACATCCAACCAGAGTGGCAATCAAGGATGCCAGCAACAAGGTTGCTGCGAATACTTTGAGTCGTGCCCTCTCACCCCTGAAAACCGCGTTCGCCATAGAAACTCGTTCGCTGTCGTCTCGGGGGAAAGACTCGGATTAATCCGAACTGACTGCCACTTTAGGGTTAGCTCATTAGTTTGGGAATGGCCTCTACGTTCTAGATATTGAGTATTAGCCTATATAGCCTAGCCAAATGGACTAGTCACTTTAGGCTAGCACGAACGTGGGGTATGAATCCAGAAAAAAATCAAGACTTGCGGCAGGCTAGAATACGAATTGGAGGCCCGAAAGATAACTATCGTCGTCCACATTCTGCTTCTTGGTCCAGCGAACCAAGGCCAGAGTCGGGATGGTTGGGATTCCCTCCGAGACACCAACGTGGCAAAGCATGAGCGAAGAACGGTCAATCGGCTTTTGAGTTACCAGACAGAATCCGCCGCGGCTGACGTTTAAAGCTCTGCCCGGCAATGGTTTAGAGTTGGTTTTGGAGGATAAAGGGGGGACGTTGCAGGCTTCAATTTCGAGGGTTTGAGGAAATCTGGCGTGACGCCTACGTTCGTGTTCCGAGGTTTGCTTCACGGTCCATGATCATCGCCCGAATAGTGGAGTCCGTAAACTGTTCGTATGGATTAGTCCCGGTCGTCTCACCGATCGACTTAGGCCTGTGAGCCGATGACCCTGCCTACGATGCCCGAGCGAGTTGAAACTCCCATTTTGACCATGACTAGGCGAAGAAAAGCCTTCACCGTATTTGGGCTGATGTTCATCCTCGTCGCAATTTCCTTGCTGGTTAAACCCTGAAGTAAGAGTTCTACCGTCTCGCGTTCGCGGACGGTTAGATCAAATTGTTTGGTCAGTTGTGACAACGCAGCGGTGCTGGACGAATATCTTTCCAATAAGACGCCAAGGGATGGCTGGTGACCGTTGTTGTTGCAGTCTAGTCGGAAGGTGCGGCAGATGTAACGTCGCCTGCCGGATTTAAATTCCTTTACGAAATCGAGCGACTGCTGCGATTGACGGTCGACCAGTCCAGCTCTTATTTTGTCGGACAAGAAAACATCAAGCCGTTTTATCTTTTCCGGAACATTGGGGAATGTCAGGATCTGAACCGCCTCAGCATTGCAGGCTAGAGGGATTAACGTGGGATCCACAAGCAGAAATCCCGGTTCTGATATTCCAATGGGCACGGGCACACTCCTTCAGCAACGAGTCCAGTATCGCTTCGGTCCTTAGCTGCAAGAATCCGAAATTAGGGGAGGGAAACCATGGCCACGGCTCCAAGGACAATCCGTGGGAGAACATAATCAAAAAGCTAACCGTCACGCTAGCAGCAAACCCAAATTCGAATTTGAGCTACTTTTCCGAAAGCCTGGGAACGGACTACGCTCTTGGGGGAGGAAGAAACTAAAGATTGGCATTCCGGACGGGCTTGTGTCAAGCATCAAAGTAACGAAGTAACCCAAACTTAACGTTGCCCCATCATTACAATGACTTCCGAGCGCTCTTTTTTGGCTTAGGCCAATCGAACTATGCGATTTTGACTGTATCACGACTAGCCCGATAGGCTAATACACTCGCACTATTGTGGGGTGGGCTGGGTGAATGTTTTACTGGAAACTGGTTAAGTGCCGACAGCGTCGTTTCATTTGACGGACTCAGGAGCTTTGACCCGATTTTGTGCCCTCCCCTGGGTTTTTGGTGACGACAAATTCGCGAAATGCTGCGAAATATCCATGTTTTGCTCTTCTGGTGAGGTATCCTTGAAGAGGCGTTTGTCGGGGGAGTAGTTTTATGATCAGACCGCGCTCGGCGACAATTGTGAATCTCCGCTCTAGTTTTTCAGTTTTTGTAATTGGGATTGGATTGAGCATTGCGCCTCAAGTGCAAGCGCAGAATCCCCCCATGAATTGCACCCCGGACGGAATCATCGAAGTCTGCACCGCCGCGGATTCAGTTGCGGCGCCTATCGGGACCGATCCTGCACCTGCTCCCACCGCCAAGGTTACCTACAAAGCCGGATTGCTTACGATTTCCGCGGAGAACGTCAGCCTCAGCGACGTCTTGCACGAAGTGAGCACAAAAACAGGGGCGACGATTGAGTTTCCTGATGGAAGTGCCACTGAACCCGTGTTCACCAATATAGGACCAGGTCGGGTGCGAGATATTCTAGCGACACTATTAAACGGAACTAAGTTTAATTACGTAATGTTGGGTTCTGGAAACTCGTCGAACGCGCTCGACAAGATTGTGCTAACTCAGGGAGATCAACCCACGGAAGTTGCGGAAAGCTCTATGCCAAACGGGGCACAGACTTCGTGGCAAGCGCACTCTTTGCAGAAGACGCAGGCCCCTGCTGGATCGGAACAGACGCCGGAGGAGAGAAGAGCGCAGTTCATGCAGGAAGTTGAGAACATCAAAGCCGCGCGCATGGCAGAGTTTGAGCAAAAATATGCCAAGCTGGCTGCCGACGGCCAGCTTCGGACGCCTGCGCCACCATCAGATTCCGGGTCTTCGCCAGCAGCGAATGCCCCGACCGATTCTCCAGCAGCAGATTCTCCAGCTCCGGAATCTCCGAATCAGTAGCCCTCAATTGCTACGTCCTCGGTGTTTCAAGGACAATAGTCGCTTTGGCAGCGAACTTCTTCTCGCGGTTCTTCGGACTAAGCCACCCGGATAATTGTAAACATCAGGATTGACGGTAGAGTTCTGACTGCGCGTTCAGCTGAATTGCCGTCTCCCCCGAACCGAGAAGCGCCAAGCAGGACATTCCCTCAATGAGAAAAATTCTGTGTTCTATTCTGCCCGTTGTAACCGTTGCCATCGTAATCGGCATTGCAGCAGGAATTGCCTCCGCGCAAGATAACATTCAACAGATTGACGTATTCACGACTAACTATTTTTCCAACAACACTACTCCCGGCGCGCCGCCAGCCACACTGCGTTTCACTGAACACGGCGAGAACCAGGTCGCGAGGGGCAATGGCCAAGCATATTCTGCAACTGAAGAATGCGCCATGATCTACGTTTATGCCGCGGATCAACAACTGGCGGAGTGCTGCGGTTGTCCCGTCAGCATTAACGGCCTTGTGCATGAGAACGTGCAGAAAGATCTCCTGGGCAATACGTTGACTCGAGTAATACCTAACGAGGGCGTGATCCAAATCGTTTCCGGGGCTTACATTGCCACCGCCACCGAAGGTATCTGCGATCCCACGGACTTCGAACCTACACCTGAGATCGACTCTTGGGTTACCCACCTTCAGAACAAAGTCGGCACTGGGTTTCCGATTACCTAATCGCGCGGGGATGAAGAACTGCTGAGTGACAGAGAGTTTGCCACTCTGGAAGCGGACTGCTCCTTCGCGATGCGGCTGGGCAGCGGATTCGGTGTTTGCACTTGCAATACAGAAGCTGTGAAATAGACTCTGTGAATCGAAATGGCGGGCGGCTTCCGCTCGCCATTCCATCTTTGTCGCCAAGAAGACTTCTCAGTCATCCCAACTCCAAGAACGTTACTTCGAAAAATACGGACTAATCCACACGGATAATTGCAAAGATTTGGATTGAAGCTAAAGTTCTGATTGCGCGCGTTCAGCTGAATTGTCTTCTCCCCGAGCCGAAAGCGTTTAAGCAGGAGGATTGCCTCGATGAAAAAGGCCCTGTCTTCTATTTTGACCGTTTTAGCCGTAGCCCTGGTAATCGGCATGGGAGCCGCGGTGGCATCCGCGCAAGATAACATTCAACAGATTGACGTATTCACGACTAATTATTTCTCCAACAATACTACTCCCGGCGCGCCGGCCGCCACGCTGCGTTTCACCCAACAACAAAGCGAAGTTCCAGGCATTAACCCTGCACTAGACTACGAGGAAACGTGCGCCATGATCTATGTCTACGCCGCCGATCAACAACTGGCTGAGTGCTGCGGTTGCCCGGTCAGCTTGAATGGTCTAGTGCACGAGAACGTGCAGAAAGACCTGTTGGGCAACACGTTGACTCGCGTAGTACCCAACGAGGGCGTGATCCAAATCGTTTCGGGACTTTACGAGTCCGTCGGTACCATTGGCTATTGCGACCCCACTGACGTCATACCTGTTCCGGAGATCAACTCGTGGGTCACCCATGTTCAGAACAAGGTTGGAACTGCGTTTCCAATTACCGAATCGCGCGGGGACGAAGAACTCTTGACCGATGGCGAGCTGGCCACGCTGGAAGCGGACTGCTCTTTCGCGATGCGGCTGGGTAGTGGATTCGGCGTTTGCACCTGTAACTCAGATGGATCGAAGGTGCCGCCTCCTCCTCCGGTTTCGTAGATGGAATCGTAGACTCGAATGGCGGACGGAATCCCGTTCGCCATTTTTTTTCGGGCCCTACGTGCTTCGAATTGTGCCCTGCCCTTCTGTTGGCCGGCAAAGGACTCTCGTCTACTTCTTTTGGCTACGTGTAACCAGAGACTTTCCCGCTAATCCCTACTGTTCACATACGGGACCACGACTAATCCAGATGGGTAATTGCAAAGAGGAAAATTTTAGCTAGAGTTCTCGGCGACGCTTGCTCCAGCTGAAATTGTCCCCTCCCCCACCAGCCAGCAGCGCTGTAGTCTAGGAGGATCCTCAATGAAGAAAGTAGCATGTCGTATTCTGCCTGTTTTAGCCATAGCTCTGGTGATTGCCATGGTAGCTGGCGTCGCCGTAGCTCAAGAGGGTGAAACATTCACCACCAACTATTTCGCCAACAACACCACTGCCGGTGCACCGGCTGGCACGTTGCGGTTCACGGAGCATGGATCAGTCGCCGAAACAGAGTGCGCCATGATCTATGTCTACGCCGCCGATCAGCAACTCGCGGAATGCTGCGGTTGCCCGGTCACCGCCAACGGCCTGGTGCATGAGAACGTCCAGACCGACCTTCTGGGCAACACGCTAACTCGCGTGACGCCAAACGAAGGCGTGATCCAGATCGTGTCCAGCATCTTCACCGGCGTTTGCGACCCCACGTCCTATATACCCGAGCCTGAGATCGATTCTTGGGTCACTCACGTGCAGAACAAGGTCGGCACTGCGTTCCCGATTACCGAAGGTCGCGGCGACGAAGAATTGCTGAGCCCGACCGAACTCGGCACTCTGCAAAGCGATTGCGCCTATGCGATTAGACTGGGTAGCGGATTTGGTGTTTGCTCTTGCAATCTAGAAGCAACCAAGTAAATTCTGCGCCTGAATGGCGGACGGACTTCCGTTCGCCATTCGGTTTTTTTCGCCCGTTTTCGTAACCGCGTGAGTTTGTACTCCATGCTGTACAGAGAAAGCGCCGATCACAACCGGGTGAGTTAATACGATCGGGTAACTCATTCCTCATCTGACGATTCTGACTAAGCCACTCGGATAATTGTAAAGATTTATATACAAGTTAAAGTTCTGACTGCGCGTCCTCAGCTGAATTGTCCTTCCTCCCCCCAGCCGGCAGCGCCTCAAATAGGAGGATCCTCAATGAAGAAAGTAATCTGTCGTATTCTGCCCGTATTAGCCA
>Ga0073928_10003346_pt1 | contig 25514 bp, 24 predicted proteins | sample PaiPotPPA55metaG_FD_76969 | JGI IMG/M metagenome (GOLD analysis project Ga0073928, IMG submission 76969) | Iron sulfur acid spring bacterial and archeal communities from Banff, Canada, to study Microbial Dark Matter (Phase II) - Paint Pots PPA... ...
ATGTTAGGGCATTTGACGATAATGCATGTGCCTTATTCATATAATTAGAATATTATATGAGTTGGGCAACACGCCCTCACCTCGTCTCCTACCAAAAAACACGTGTTACTCTGAAATTGCGCCTTGTGTCGCGCATCTAATTTGTTATTGGTCGCCATATTGCGCGGTCGGCATTATGTTGTCTGAGCCAGGTGAAGCAGACGACAAAATCCTGTGTATCAGGATTTTGAAAACCGGGGGATGTTCCAGCGGTCCCGGTATCGGCGGATGGAGAGATAGTTGCCCAGAAGCATTTTCCAATAGTGGGGGTTGGCGCGTCGGCGGGTGGGCTCGAGGCCTTCATCGAGTTGCTCCGCGACTTGCCGGCGGACACCGGCATGGCGTTCGTCCTCATGCAACACCTCGACCCCGATCACGCCAGCGCCTTGACCCAGATTCTCAAGCGCGCCACGACCATGTCGTTGTCCGAAGTCACCGACAACCTGCCAGTCGAGCCGAACCACGCGTATGTAATTCCGCCCAATTCAGGCATGTTCATCAGCCAGCGGGTGCTGAAGCTCCAGCCGCGCGCGGCCACGGGGCCGTATCGCGCGATCGATGCATTTTTCGAGTCTCTCGCCCATGACCTGAGCGAGCGGGCCATCGGTGTGATCCTTTCTGAGCTCTGGGCCGATTACACGGGGCGGCCACTGGAGGAACTGCAGGGCCAGGGATGGCTGGAAGTCATGCATCCGGAAGACCGGCCGCGAGCGTTTCGAGGCTGGCTGCGGTCCCAGGCTCCCGCGGAAGTGTTTAGCGTGGAGTGGCGCCTGCGAAACGCCCAGGGCCAGTATCGTTGGTTCGAGATGCGTGGCGTGCCGATGTTCGATGATCGCGGCCAACTCATCCGCTGGCTCGGCACCTGCACCGATATCTATGACCGGAGGCGCGGGCGGGCCGAGTTGGAACGGAAGGTGGCCGAGTGCACTGCCGCCCTGCAGGAAACGGTGCATGACCTCGAGGCCTTTTCCTACAGCATTTCGCACGATCTGCGCGCCCCGCTGCGGGCGATGAATAATTTCGCCCAGATCCTGAACGACAGCTATGCCCGGCAGCTCGATGACCGCGCGCAGGATTACCTCAAGCGCATTTCCAGCGCGGCGGAACGGCTGGACATGCTCATTCAGGTCGTGTTGATCTATACGCGCATTCCGATCACGCCGGCCAGCGCGGAGCCGGTGGATCTCGACAAACTTTGCCGCGACAATTTGGAGACCTATCCGAATTTTCAGCCGCCGCGCACGGAGATCCGCATCAAAGGCGCGTTGCCCTGGGTGCTGGGCCACCGGGGATTCCTCACGCAGTGCTTCGCCAACCTGCTGCAGAACGCGGTGAAATTCGTGCCGCCGGGCGCGACGCCGCGCGTGGAGAATTGGTCGGACATCGTGCCGCCGGAAAGTCCCGGCTCGGGGGAGGCAATGGCCCGCATCTCGGTAAGGGACCACGGCATCGGCATCGCGCCGGAAAACCAGGACCGTATTTTTCGGATGTTCGAGCAGATTCACCCCGAAACCGAGTACGAAGGCACCGGCATCGGGCTGACCATCGTGCGCGAGGTGGCCGAGCGCATGGGCGGGAGAGTAGGTTTCGACAACAAGCTCGGGGAAGGCAGCACGTTTTGGTTGGAATTGCGGCTGGCCGCAGAACGGGAAGGGAGGCCTAAGGAAGACCCGACCGACGAAGCCGGGAATCCAGAGAAGGGGCCTTTCGCCCGCTAAACTAGTTGTTGCTCGGGTTGCCGCCCGGACTGGATTCCAGCCGAAAACGGGCTACTTCGGTGCCGCCTTTGAGCCCCGGCGTCAGCGCCATGAGGCCCGCGTCCATGGCCTCGAAGTAAAAGAATAGAACGACGCGTCCCTCCGCGCGGGCGCTGCCATGAAGGAAACCGAAGCCGGGCAGGTGCAATGCCTGAAAGTGCTCGATTTTCATCGGCCTTCCCATCGCCCTCGCGGCAACCCTCCCCAGCAGGGAAAGCAACGATAGCGATTCCTTCGGCTGGCATCGATCGATGAACTGTTTGTCTCCGGCGAATTCCTCGAGGAAATAGCTCAAAGCCAATTCATAATCCGTATCATGTTGGAGCTTCTTCTGAAGCTGGACGAGATGATGCGCCAGATTTTGAGACGCGGTGTTCACCAGCCCACATTGGCACAATCGCGAGGGAAATTCCAGCTTCGGCCTTCTCTTTCATTACCACCCGGCTTCAGCCGGGTGGCTGGCCTCCCTCTGCGACCTTAACTGCTTCAGCGGTTTTCGCGCGTGTGCCAAAGTGGTTAAAACCACTAATTCATTCGTTAGGCCGATCGTCACCCGGCTGGAGCCGCTGAAGCCGGGTGTTAATGAGACCAGCGAGGAATTTTGTCTTCTTCCTCATCCCAACGTTTGAGTCGCACCCAAGACTCTCAACCGGGGTTCATTTGTTTCAAAATTCCATTGAAGTCCTACGGTACAAGGGTTAGATTCAGACAGACTTAGAACTGCAATGTTCCGCCCATTGTAACTGCACTTGGGACCATATAACGATGACCGATGGCATTTTTACAATCATGCTGGCTGAGGACGATGACAACGATGTTTTCTTCGTTCGCCGCGCCTTGAAGACGGCCAAAATTCACAACCCTGTGATTGTTGTGAAGGACGGAGCGCAGGCCATCGACTATCTGCGGGGTGATGGACCCTATGCGGATCGCCAACAGTATCCCATGCCCAAACTGGCATTGCTGGACATCAAGATGCCGAAGCAAACGGGATTGGAGGTTCTGAATTGGCTTCGGACCAATGAGAATGAGGGATTGAAACGATTGCCCGTCATCATCATGAGTTCCTCGAACCAGCAACAGGATATCGACCGCGCTTACGAGTTGGGCGTCAAGGCCTATCTGGTAAAACCCGGCGGATTCGTCGAACTTGTGGATATCCTGAAAAAGACGACGGATTTCTGGAGGGATACGGCCGCCCATCCGGCAGTTTGAGGGTTGAATTCCAAACTCGACAACGCCCGGAGCGCCGGACCGAATGCACTTGAATTGGCGAGAGCGTAACTGCCAAGCGACAAGCTCTTTTGTGGGAGTCGAGGTGACGAGACTCTAATTTTTTCTCTCGTCTGTTTTCTTTTATTTGACGCGTCGCTAATCAAATCATCCCCCTTTTCGATCTTCGGATTTCGCCCTTCACCGATGATTGACAGCTTCGGCGCGTCGGCCACTATATCCCGCTGATTTGCGGCCCGCTCGTCCGAAGAAGGAAGGGCACCGTGCCGATTTCGAATGCCAAACCGACTTACTGTCCACGAACTAGCGGCGAAGCTGGGCGCGGGCGAGGTTTCTTCCCGCGCCGCCACGCAGGCGTGCCTCGACCAAATCCAACGCGTCGACGGCCGGATTCGGGCGTTCATCAGTTACGATGCCGCGGACGCGCTGGCCCAGGCGGATGCGGCGGATCGGGCGCTGGCCGCGGGGCAAACCCACGCGCAACGGCCTTTGCTCGGCGTGCCGATAGCAGTCAAGGACGTCTTTGCAGTAAAGGGCCAGCCTCTGAATTGCGGCTCCAAAATTCTCGGCAATTTCGTTTCGCCCTATGACGCGACGGTGATTCGGAGGTTGAAGGCGGCAGGCGCCGTGGTCTTTGGCCGGCTCAACATGGATGAATTTGCCATGGGAAGTTCGACGGAAAATTCGGCATTCCAAGTCACGTGCAACCCGTGGGACACGACGCGCACGCCGGGTGGGTCGTCGGGCGGTTCGGCCGCGGCGGTCGTGGCCGACGAATGCGTAGCAGCGCTGGGCTCGGACACCGGCGGTTCGATCCGCCAACCGGCGGCCTTGTCGGGCTGCGTTGGGCTGAAGCCCTCCTATGGCCGCGTCTCGCGCTACGGGCTGGTGGCCTTTGCTTCGTCGCTGGACCAGCCCGGTTGTTTTGCGAAAGAAGTGCGCGACGCCGCGAGAGTCCTTGAAGTCATGAGCGGCGTGGACCATGCCGATTCCACCAGCGCGCCGCATCCGGTGCCGCATTACGCCGCCGAATTGACCGGGGACATCAAAGGTTTGAAGCTGGGCCTGGCCAAAGAATACATGATCGGCGGCCTCGATCCCGAGGTGAAGGTGGCTGTCGAAGCCGCCGTGGCGCAACTCGAAAAACTCGGCGCGGAGATTGTGGAAATCTCGCTGCCGCACACGGACTACGCCGTGGCCACGTACTATATCATTGCGACGGCTGAGGCCAGCGCCAACCTGGCCAGGTTCGACGGCATCCGCTACGGCGCCCGCGTCGAGGGCGCGGACCCGGGAACTCTTTACGCCAAAACACGGGGCGCGGGTTTCGGGGCGGAAGTCAAGCGGCGCATCCTCCTGGGGACGTATGTGTTGAGCAGCGGTTATTACGACGCCTATTATCTGCGCGCCCAGAAAGTGCGCACTCTGATTCGCAACGATTTTCTCAAAGCCTTCGACAAGGTGGACGCCATCGTCACACCCACGACGTCCACGGCCGCCTTCAAGATCGGCGAAAAGGCGGACGACCCGTTGCAGATGTATCTCATGGACATCTTTACCATCTCTTGCAATCTGGCGGGTCTTTGCGGCATCAGCATTCCGTGCGGGTTTACCGCGGCGCCGAAGCTGCCGATCGGGTTGCAATTGCTGGGCAGACCCTTCAGCGAGCATACCATCCTCCGCATTGCCCACGCCTTTGAGCAATCGACCGAATGGCACAAAGAGAGGCCGCCTGGAAAAGTGCCCCAGGCGTCCTATTAGTGCCATTCCTCCCCTTTCCACTTCCAAGGGGACGGCCTGACGGTTGACAGGCCGAAGGCTTTGTTGTCTTATGCGCCAGGGAAAACTCAAACCGAAAATCTTTATGCGCTTCCACGATTCGAATTGGCGCCTGAGCGGAATCTTTTGGCGCTGGGCGGCCATTATTTGCGCACTCATGGCGCCGACAGAATCGCTTCTGGCGGCGACCCAATCCAGGAAGATACCTATCGTGCCCAAATGGCATCGTTTCGAGCGATCTTTCCGCAGCGACACCGTCTATGCCAATCCGCTGCAAGAGGCGACGCTGACGGTGAACTTCATTTCGCCGCTGGGCGAAACCAATCCAGTGGCCGGATTCTGGGACGGTGGCAGGTCTTGGCGTGTCCGCTTTGCCCCCAGCCACGCCGGGCGCTGGACGTACCAGTCGGCCTGCTCCGACCTGGCGAACCATGGTTTGCAGGATCAATGTGGTGAGTTCCTTTGCACGTCGCCTATCGGCGAGAATCGCTTCCACCAGCACGGACCCGTGAGAGTTGCGCGTGACCACCGCCATCTGGAACACGCGGATGGCACGCCGTTTTTCTGGCTGGCCGATACCACCTGGGACGGGGCGCTGGTTTCGGAACCCAAAGATTGGCAAGCCTACGCCCTCATTCGTGCCGCGCAGCAGTTCACTGTGGTCCAATGGGCCGTGGCCCCGGGCGAAGATGCACGCGACCAATCGGCGTTCGGCGGGTTTGCGGATAGCATCGCGATCAACCCCGGTTTCTTTCAGCGCCTGGATGCCAAAGTCGACGTCTTGAGCCAGGCCGGCCTGTTGAGCGCCATGGTTCCCTTCTCGGAAATGGAATCAGCGAGAAACGACGGTCTGGCGCTGGCCGACGCCGAAGTGGCACTGCTGGCCCGTTATGTCCTCGCCCGTTATGGCGCGGAACCCGTGGCCTGGCTGCTCGCCATCGACGGCGACCGACTCGAGAAGAAGGCCGCGCGTTGGAAGCGGTTCGGCCCGGAGATTTTCGGAAAACAGGAGACCGGCCTGGTAGTGCTTTATTGCGGCCAGACACAAAAGCTGCTGGAACAATTCCGCGACGAGAATTGGGTGGACGTGTTTGGCTTCCCAACCATGACGGACGTCACCGACGCAGCCTTGAGAAAAATGCTGGCAAGCCCCCTGTTCACGGATTGGCAGAAAGAGCCAACGCGGCCAGTGATTCCTTTTGCTCCTTACGAAAATGGTCTCGGTGCGTCATCGGGCAAGCGGTTCGCCGCCGCCGACGTGCGGCGCGCAGTTTACACGAGCCTCCTCCTCGCGCCGCCGGCCGGGGTCAGTTACGGGGCGCACGGGATCGCCAACTGGGATGCATCGGTGGACAAGAACGGCTCACCCAAGTCGCCTGGAGCTAATCTGGCGCTGTGGCAAAAGGCCATGTTCATGCCGGCGGCCAAGCAAATGACGGTTGTGGCCGATTTGATGAACAGCACCGAGTTTTGGCGGCTCCGGCCGGAAGCGAAGCTTATCGCGACGCAACCGGGCTACTCTTCTCCGCGCCGGCGGATTGTTGCGGCGGGCGCGGACGACAAGAAAATCGCCATCGTCTATGTGCCGGAAGACCGCACACTCGAACTGGATCTCGATGCGTTGCCGCCTTCGCCAAACATCGCGTGGCTGAATGCGAGCAACGGCAAGAACAATCCCGCCGTCGCTGTCGTGGGCGGGCGCGTCTGCCAGTTCCCCACGCCGGAAGCCGGAGATTGGGTGCTCGTAATGAAAAGCGGGAAGCCTTGAGAAACAATAATCGACCCTGGAGAGGGATGAACGGACTCGCGCTCCATCATGTGGGCGCAGTTTCCGAGATTGGTCAAGCGGGGGCGGTTGACGCGGAGCGCTTTTCCAATTCCTCGGGCGTCAGGTCCTCCTTATGCGTGGCAATGTTCCAGATGTGGCCGAAGGGGTCCTCAACGATGCCGGAGCGGTCGCCGTAGAATTGGTCCTGCACGGGTCGCAACACCTTGGCGCCGGCGGCCACAGCCTGGCTTGCCAGGCGGTCCACGTCCTCGACATAGAGATGAAAGAAGGTGGACGCGCCACCAACGGATTGCGGACTGCGCGCGCCCATCTCGCGGTTTTCATCGGAGAGCATGAGCCGCGAATCCCCGAGTTTCATTTCGGCGTGCATGATCTTCCCGTTGGGGCCCGGGAAGCGCATCAATTCGGTTGCGCCGAAGGCCTTCTGATAAAACTGCAAGGCGCGCGCGGCGTCGCTGACGATGAGGTACGGCGTCATCGTGTGATAACCGTCCGGAACAGGTTTTGGCTTTCGTGCTCATATGTATATATGATTCGAGCTTCTCTGACGTCCACTGGATGGTCTCCCGGGAGGCCCATCGTACGCGGACGCTAAGCAAATCAAGAATCCACGGCTCGAACCTGCCTTGCCGCGGGGCGGCGGGCGAGCTTGATGCGCTCCATGTTGGCGGCGATGCGTTCCAAATAATAGTTTGGGCCGTCCGGATAAGGGTCGTCGAGATAGCGGTAGAGCGCGCCGAATTCATGGTCGATTTTTTTCCGAACGAATTCTTTCCAAAAATTCGGCGTATCCTCTATCAGCTCGGCCGCACTGGCAAACCGCGCGATGAAATGGTTCGTTGCGCGCGAGAAACGCAATGCCTCGGCGAACTCCGAAAAAAGAATCGGCAGTTTTTCCACGTAATCGACTGCGGCCATTTGCCCCAGCAAATCCGCGGTCCCCAAGGCAAAGCCCGTGAGCTTCTCCTCCTCACTTTGGAACGGGATCGCTCTCAAATCGGCGTTGAGGCCGGTGCATTCAATCATGTTCTGCACCGCCTGAATGTCCGCCGCCGGGAATCTCTCGCGGCGCAGCAATTCGGCCGCGAAATCCGTGCTGCGGCGGACGTGCGTAATGGTATATTTTGCGCCGGTCCCCTCAGTGTCCCCGCGCTTTTTGAGATAACCCGTATCATGAAGTAGAATAGCCAGCAGCCCCAGACCAAACATGCGCTCCGTCAACGGCGGTTGGGCCTCGGCAAGCCCGCGCCCGCGCAACAGTCGGGCCAGACAAAGCGTTCCTTGCAGGGTATGCTCGAAATCATGGTAATGCGCATCCACCGCTTGGTAATCAGCGTAGCGGCCGGCGAAAATCTCGACGGCCCAGCCGAAAATGCGCGGCATAAACTGGCGGTCGCCGTCAGGAAAGAGCGTCAGGTAGGCCGCCTGGACTTTCGCTTCGACCGCAATCGGGTCTTTCGTAACGGCAGGCGGTTGCATCAAGAAGAATATAATCAGGGTAGCGGTCAAATGCACGCCAAAAAACGCCGGGACCGAAGGACCAGTTCTCGCCAATAGCTTCCACTCTCAATTCCTCTGCGCTTTCAGCGCGGTGCGGTCTCGAACCCAGGTATCGACAATTCTTCGTCACGATCCTAAATTCCTGGCCGCCATGAAACCAAAAGATATTTTCTGCCTTGTCATCCGACTGCTCGGATTGATTTTCCTCTATCAAGGTTTGTCCTCCGTGCCCGTGTTGATTTCCACCATCTGGGCCGGCGCCGCGTTGGTGCCCCGAAACCTCTTTCTCAGTTTGGTCATGGTGACTTGGCCGATGGTGGTCGCCTTCTGGATGGTGCGCGGCGCTCCGTGGCTCGTGCGGCTGGCTTATTCTGATAAGGACCAAGCGGCTTAGAATCAGCGTAACTTCCTTTTTGCATAACCTTAGCGTTTCCCTTCCCACGACACATCCATGCCGGAAAATCGCTATCGCCGATATTAGGCGGTATTAGGTGAGGTCAACCGTTACAATCCAATAAACACAGGCATGTGGTGAGTGTTCGCTTTTGTTTTGATCGAATGCCGCATCATCCGCCAGCTCATGGTATCGCCGTTGCGCAGCGAATGATGTTCACCCAATGCGACAAGCGGTTTGTTTGGATCGGCGTTCGGACCCCTCTTTCGAATTTTGGTTTTCAGCCTCAGGATTCCGAGGTATGTTGCACCCATGCGAGCCGCATCCGGGGATTTACCGCCGCTCATCCTGGCTTCCGCTTCGCCGCGGCGGACGGAGTTGTTGCGCCAATTGCAACTCGATTTCAAGGTCGTGCCGAGCGAGGTGCCGGAGATTCACGACGAGAACCTGACCGCGCGGGAGGTTTCGCAAATCAACGCGTATCGCAAGGCGCGCGCGGTGGCCAAGCGGCATCCCGACGCGCTGGTGCTGGGAGCGGATACGCTGGTTTCGCTGAAAAACGCGCTGCTGGGCAAACCGGCGAATCTCGAAGAGGCCTACCGGATGCTCGAACGGCTCCAGGGCCGCGCACACGAGGTGGTGACGGCCGTGTGCCTGTTGCACCTGCGGAACCATCGCCAGCGCGTTTTTGCGGAGAGCACCACGGTCACCTTCCATCCGCTGGACGCGGTGAAAATTCGCCGCTATCTGGCGCGCGTCAATCCGCTCGACAAAGCGGGCGCCTACGCCATTCAAGAAGAAAGCGATTTGCTCGTCGAGAAAGTCAACGGCTCCTACACGAATGTGGTCGGGTTGCCGCTGGAGAGTCTCGGCCTCGAATTGCGGACGTGGGCGACGACTTGACGGCTTCGCTCTGATGTCGGGCGGCGCCGGCCGAAATCCGAAGGCCGAAGGTCGAAATCCGAAGGAAATCCGAAGGCCGAAATCCGAACTCCGAGAGGATGCGCGCGCGAGAATTCCGACATTCAAATCTCCGAATGGATGGTTTGGAGTACCCATCGTACGTCATTCGGACTTCGGGTTTCGGATTTCCTTCGGATTTCGACCTTCGGCCTTCGGATTTGGGGACCGCCGTCCGGCCCGCATCACTAATACAAACCCTTCCGTGCGGCCCCGTCCCGAATGTCATCGCAGATTTGTCTTTCCTTTTTTCGGGTCGTGTCTAGAGTCGGTTCATTCCAGCCGTTGGCGGCTGAAGGATTGGATTCCGTTGTGAGTGGCCGGGCGCGGGCGCTTTGGCGTCGCTGCGCGTTTTTCGAGCGAAACGATATGTTGCAGGTCGCCCCATGGCGGCGCAGATCATGTTGCCCGACGATCCAGAAGATAGCCCGCTGATGGCCCGAGTCACCGCCGCCCAACATCTGCTTTTCCCCTCGACCCCGCGCGCCATCTGCGAACAATTGGGACTCAACTGGTGGGCGGCGCTCAAACTTTTCGAAGACGGCTGGCTGGATTTCTCGCCGGAAGACGCGCTCGTGCTGGACGAGGCTCAGGAGGCCGAATTACGGTTCGTCGGCTCGCTGGTGGTCGGCGGTTGCGACCGCGATATGCTGTCGTCCTTGTTGAGCAACCTGCCCAAACCTTATGCCTACCATCCCAACCGTTTGTATTACGACTGGGGCGCCCGGCGCTGGCGGCTGTTGCCGGACCCCAAACCCAATCCGGAAGCTGTCTTTGCGGACTGGCTGGATGGTCTTGTGGAAAGAGATGACATGGGTTCGCTGACCGGTATCCTGGAATTGGCGCGGGATGCTCTGGCCCGCGTCCGTCTCAAGACGGCCCAGCAGATTTTCCACGCGCCACCGCCGCCGTCGGGCGACGGAGGCCAGAAATCGCCGCTGGATGATTGGTGAACGGAATCGACGACCGATGTTTTCGGCAACTGGATAAATTGACTTATGGCCAAACTCGATGCGAAGTTGATTGCGTTGGCGGCGACAACCTTGCTCGTCGGCATTGGCCGCGGGCAGATCACGAATTTCGTGCCGCAGACCCGCCTGGAGGCGTTCGAAACCAACACTGGGACGATTATCATCAAGGCCGGCGGCCTCGTAGGCAGCGTGACCGCGAATGCCGGAACGCTCTCGGTCCGCTGCGAAGCGATTACCGATGCCGGCGCGGGCCGCACGGAATACGGCCTGGCTATCGGCATCAGCGAGCCGAGCGGCCAAATCGACAGCACGTTGCTCATTGACTACGACGAAATCGATTCGATGCTCAACGCCCTGGATTACCTGAACAAAGTGGATTGGTCGGTGACTCCTCTGCCCAGCTTCGACGCGGTGTATACGAGCAAAGGCGGGTTGCGTTTGTCCGCGTTCAGCAGCCGGCGCAACGGCGCCATCGAATTCGCCGTTCGCACGATGCGCGTCAACCGCGCGCCGGTTTTGCTGGCGCGCGATCAGGTGGCGCAGCTTCGCGAATTCATCGTCCAGGCCAAAAGCAAACTCGACGCGCTGAGGAAATAATTCGGCTCTTTGGAATACGCGCTTGCTCCTTTGTCTGGTAAGGGGTATGTTGGGTAAGACATGATCGCTGAATCTATTGGCTTCAAGAACCTGCCTCCTTCCGAGCCTGCCGCCTGGAAGAAAATCGTGGCCAAGTACCAAAAGCCGGCCATTGGCCGCGCCGTCCGTCAGATCGCTAATACGCTCCTTCCTTATGCCGCCATTTGGGGCCTGATGTTCCTCACGCAGAAGGTTTCTTTTTGGCTGACGTTGCCTTTGGCGATCCTAGCCGCCGGGTTTCTCGTGCGCGTGTTCATCATTTTTCACGACTGCGGACACGGCTCGTTTTTCAAATCGCGCAAGGCCAACGACATACTCGGATTCATTACTGGCGTGCTGACGTTCACGCCGTATTTTCATTGGCGCTGGGAACATGCCATTCACCATTCCAGCTCGGGTGACCTGGACCGCCGCGGCATGGGCGATGTCTGGACCCTGACCGTGCAGGAATATCTGGAGGCGTCGCGCTGGAAACGCTTCGCCTACCGGCTGGCGCGCAACCCGTTCATTCTATTCGTGCTCGCGCCGCTTTTCGTTTTTCTGATTCAGCAGCGCTTCGTGAAGGCCAAAGCGCCGATGCGGGAACGCATGTCGGTGGTGTGGACGAATGTCGCGCTTGTGGCGATGGCTGCCGGGTTAAGCTGGATCTTCGGCCTCAAAGCCTACGTGATGATTCAGTTCATCATCATTCTGGTGGCCGGCTCGGCCGGGGTTTGGCTGTTCTATGTGCAGCACCAATTCGAGGGCGTTTATTGGGAACGCGCCGAGCAATGGGACTACGCTGCTGCCGCCCTTCAGGGCAGTTCCTTCTATAAACTGCCGGGCATTCTGCAGTGGTTCTCGGGCAACATCGGGTTTCACCACATTCATCATTTGAGCCCGCGCATTCCCAACTATCATTTGGAGAAGTGCCACGAATCGGAACCGCTTTTTCAGACCGTCAAACCCATCACGCTGCTCGGCAGTTTCAAATCGTTCACCTTCCGGCTCTGGGACGAGCAGCGCCAAAAGCTCGTCGGCTACCGAGCCTTGCGAACCGCGCGCAAGAGTGGAAACAGTGTCAGGTGAGCGACGGCTGGGCGGGCAGGTCAAAATCCGAAACCCGAATTCCGAATTCGGCCTTTGGATTTACAAATACGGCGTCAGCAACCGCGCAACGCCGTCGCGCAGCTTGGCGGGCAACGGACGGCCATCGACTTCCTCCAGAGTGACGAGATGGGCGGCACTGCGTTTGGCCGTGAACAAGTCATCCATCCGCTGGGCGAGAGCCGGGTCGTAACATTCCAAATTGTATTCGAAATTGAGGCGCAAGCTGCGGGCGTCCCAGTTGGCCGAGCCGAGCAGCACCCAGCAGCCATCCACCAGCATGAGTTTCGAGTGGTCGAAAGGTGGCGGCGTCAGCCAGATGCGGCAGCCGTGCTTGAGCACTTGCCACCACATGGCCCGCGAAGCCCATTGGACCAACGGCAGATTGTTCTTCGCCGGCAGAAGAATGTCCACCTGCACGCCGCGCATCGCCGCCAGGTTCAGGGCCGACACCACCGAAGGGTCGGGAAGAAAGTATGGCGTCATGATGCGCACCGAATCGCGCGCAATCGAGAGTGCGCCCAGCAGCGTCCAGAGCAGCTTTTCGAAATTTTCGTCCGGCCCGTCCGTCACTCCCCGGGCGAGCACCGGGCCGGCCGATTCGGGCTGGGGAAACCAGCCATCGCCGCGCAGAGTTTCGCCGGTGGTGAACTGCCAATCATCCGCAAACACTTCCTGCAACTGCGTCACGACCGGACCGCTCACGCGGAAATGAAGGTCCTGCACCGGACTGCGTGGATGGCGTTGGAGGCAGTGGCCCACCCGGATGTTCATGCAGCCGGTGAAGCCCACGCGCGCATCCACCACCATAATCTTGCGGTGCGTGCGCAAATTCAACGTCATCAAATGCCAGAGGGCCAGCGACGGCAAGAATCGCGCGTGCCTCACTCCCTCCCGCTGCAAGGTCTTGATGATGCTAGGCCAGGAATACCGGGTCCCGGCGGCGTCGATGAGCACGCGCACTTCGACGCCGCGCCGCGCCGCTTCGCCCAGCGCCCGGGCAAACTCCAACCCGGCCTCGTCGTGATCGAAAATGTACGTCATCAACGAGACCGTTTGGCGTGCGTTCCGGATGGCTTCGAGCATGGCCGGGTAGGCTTCATCGCCGTTGATGAGCGGTTCGATGAGATTGCCCGGCAACAATGGACGCTCCACCACACTGCCGACCACGCGGGCCAACATCTGGAAGTGCTCGGCGTGCTCCGGAAGAGGAAGGGTCTGTTGCTCCTGCGTAAAATCCGGCTCCTCGACGTGAGCCTTATAGCGCGCCAGGTTGCCCCGCAACAGAGCGGCCTTGCGGCGCAGACGGTTTATCCCAAAAATGAAATAGAGGACCGCCCCGCCGAGCGGGACCAGGCAGATAAAGCCGACCCAGGCGATGGCGGCCCGCGCGTCGCGCTTGTGCAGGATCGCGTGGCCGCACGCCACGACGGACAGCACGAAGGCAAGCCCGGCAAACAGATAACGCCAGATTTCGTGGGCCTCATTCCACATTAGCCTTAAGCCACGGTGACCTCTTTGCTCAAATAAACATCCTGAATGGTTTTGAGCAACTCGACGCCCTCTTTCATCGGACGCTGGAAGGCCTTGCGGCCTGAAATCAACCCCATGCCCCCGGCGCGCTTGTTGATGACCGCGGTCGCCACGGCGTTGACCAGGTCGGCCGCGCCTTTGGATTCGCCGCCGCTGTTGATGAGGCCGATCCGCCCCATGTAACAGTTGGCCACCTGGTAGCGGCAAAGATCGATCGGATGGTCACTCGCCAGTTCTGTATACATGCGTTCGTCGAGTTTGCCGTAGCTCGAGTTGCCGGTATTCAGGGCCTTGAAGCCGCCGTTGTTCTCGGGAAGTTTCTGCTTGATGATGTCCGCCTGGATGGTGACTCCGAGATGATTGGCTTGGCCGGTGAGATCGGCGGAGAGATGGTAATCCTTGTCCTTCTTGAAGGCGTTGTTCCGCAAGTAGCACCAGAGGACGGTCGCCATGCCCAGTTCATGGGCGTGCGCGAAGGCCTGGGACACCTCGACAATCTGCCGCGTGCTTTGGTCGGAGCCGAAATAGATGGTGGCCCCAACGGCAGCCGCGCCCATGTCCGAAGCCTGTTTGACGGTGCCGAACATGACCTGATCGAACTTGTTCGGAAAGGTCAGTAATTCGTTGTGATTGAGCTTTACGAGAAAGGGAATTTTGTGCGCGTATTTGCGGGCCACGGCGCCCAAGACGCCAAAGGTCGAAGCAACGGCGTTGCACTCGCCTTCGATGGCCAGCCGCACGATGTTCTGCGGGTCGAAATAGTCCGGGTTTTTCGCGAAACTCGCGCCCGCGGAATGCTCGATGCCCTGATCCACGGGCAGGATCGACACGTAGCCCGAGCCGCCCAATCGGCCGTGTTCGAAGATGCGCTGCAAATTGCAGAGGACACGATTGTTGCGATCGGTCGCGGCATACATTTTGTCGACCACATCGGGCGCGGGAAGGTGCAGCCGTTCCTTGGGAATTTTCGGATTCTTGAAGTTAAGCAAAGTATCGGCCTGAGCGCCGAGCAGTTCTGCAATTGATTTCATAGTAATTCAATTTTCGTTATTCAGTTTCAGGTTCGGGCATAGGCCTTGTGGGCGTTCCCCGTCGCGCCTGCCGCGCGCCCGGGGCCGCAGTCAAGTCCGCGAATATTAGCGGGGTTGCTCCGCAGCGTCACTACGAATCGCGCTCTTGGACCCGGCGCCGATGGGCAACGCCGCCCTTAATGTTTCGGGCAATCGTTTGGGTTTTCCGTCCAGCCCGGCGCACACGTGAAAAATTTCCGCTTCGACCAGCAAGACGCCCGCTTGATTGAAAATCTCGCTGGCGAAATTCAAACGCGCCCCTTCGGCTTTCGTCACCCAAAGTTTGATGGCGAGGGTATCGTCGTAACGCGCCGGCGCGCGGTAGCGCAAACGGCATTCGACGACGGGAAACGCGGTGTCGCGTTCCTGCCACTCGAGAAACGAGGTTCCGAGTTGCCGGAAGAACTCACCGCGCGCGGCTTCGAGCATATCCAGGTAGCGGGCGTAATACACATGATTGCCCACGGTGCAGTCGGCATACGTCACTCGATGCGAATATTGGAACGCGGACATGCGGTGGTCAATCTAGTCAACGTGATTGTGTCACAAGGCGAATTCTACGACAACCCCGTCGAAGCGTCCCCGTGCGGGTGATGGTGCCGGAGAATATGCGGCCGTTCGAGTCCGTGTTCGAGCATCATTTTTTCGTCGTTGAGCAATTTCGCGACCGGACCGTCGGCCACAACGACGCCGCGGTCGAGCACGATGGCCCGCGAACACAATTCGACGACCAGTTCCAGGTCGTGCGTCGCGATCAATCGGGTCGCCGGAATCTGGCGGAGCAGCGCCTTGAATTCACGCCGTCCGCGCGGGTCGAGATCGCTGGTGGGTTCGTCGAGCACGAGCAAGGCCGGCTCGCAGGCCAGTACGCCTGCCAGGCACGCGCGGCGCTTTTCGCCCTGGCTCAAGTGGTGCGTGGCGCGCCGGCCATAGCCCTCCAGGCCCACTTGCGCCAGCGAGCGCCGCACCCGCGCTTCGATTTCCGCTTCCGCGAGGCCCAGTTGCTCCGGCCCGAACCGAACGTCCTCTTCCACCGTGGCGCAGAAAAGTTGGTCGTCGGGGTCCTGAAACAACAAACCGGCCTGGCGGCGGATGTCCTCGAGATTTTCCGGCGTCACAGGTCGTCCAAGAATCTGCACCGCTCCATCGCCGTCGAGTTTTTCGGGTAAAATGCCGTTCAGGTGCAGGAGCAAAGTGGACTTGCCCGAACCATTGGGGCCGAGCAACGCCACGCACTCGCCCGGCGCCACGCGAAAACTCACGCCACGCAGCGCCTCGGTACCATCGTGATAACGATAGCTAAGATTGTTGATTTCGACCGCCGCATTCATTTTGACTTCAGAGCGCGGTTGAGAATTGTAGCAGCCCACGCGAGTCGGCTCAATTTTCTCTGCTCGAACACAGAACCAGGGCCCCGAACGCTTTCGGGGCTGCTACTAATAAAACGATTCTTCAAACACGTTCCCAGCCATTGGACTTTGGACTTCGGACTTTCACCTCCATCCCCTTGCGCACATCGCGTCGTAAATGCGTTCCGCCCGCTCCGAAGCGCGGATGAACAATTGGCTGATTACCGTCGCCAGCGCGCGCCAGCGCGCCGATCGCCGGCGGGAGAAGGTGCGGCTGGCCCGCGCCCGGCGCATGCGCTCCGATTCGTCGGCGAGCACGAAAAGATAACGGTGCATGAGCGCCAAAGTGGTGACCAGCAGCGCCGGCACTCGCGTCGCCCGCAAGATGCGCAAAATTTTGCTGAACGGCGTGGTATTGGAAACCAATATCACCGTGAGCAGGCAGATCAGGCTCCGAACCGCCACGATGCGCCAACTGCCCCGGTAGGCGGGCTGCAGCGCGTTTACCAGGGCGACGCCCAGGACCAGCGGCGAAAGCAGGGCCAGCCGCTTCGCCAGAAAGAGCAGGGGAACGCGGCTCATCACCGCAGCCAGCGCCAGCAATAACAGAACGCCGGCAAACCATGGCGTCCAGCCGGCAGGGACGAGCACGGTGCCAATGATGATCCCCAGCGCCGCGCCGAGCTTCAGCGCCGCGGGCAGCCGGGACAGAGGATTGTCCTGCTGACTGTGATAATGGCCGACCCACTCGTCAATCATGGCGGATTCAAGGTGATCCCATTCATACGGGGCGGATAGGGGCTGTCGAGTCAAATCAGGTCGACTCATTGCGTTGACGAGAGCGCTATGAGTTTCGTGCCCAGCCCTATTCGACCCCCTCCCCCCACCCCTTGTTCGCTGCAATTTGGTGCAATGAACTGCAATGTGGTGGTCCTCAGGTTTCGGCCTTCGAGCCGTGGAACTCGGACATTCGCTTTGATTCAGTTTGATCAGGCTTGATTGGCGCCATTCCGCACGGCCCAACCCGGCACAATTTGCCGACCCAAGGCCCTGGACTTTCGCAGAAGGCGGTGGTTGCATTTTTCTGCGGTTGGATTTGCCTGGATTAGGCGCGATCGCCTGGGGAAAATTTCTATGGCGGTATTTGGCGGTATTGGACGGTATTTGGCGGTATGAACCGGGCCTGGATGCACTCGAGCTTGGGCTTCGTCCGCCTGAGCTTGGAATTGGAGAGCAGCATTAGGATTAGGAAGGGGGGAAACCGGTAGCCGAATACCGAGGACGAGAACGATGCCTCGCTACCCCACATTTCTCCCCTCCTGGACCCGCAACACCCGCAACAGGCCTGCAAACATTGGGTCTTTTTGGGGTCCGGACCCGCAACACAAAAATCTCGTGGCAGCAAACCCGCAACAACCCAATAAAGACAAGGCTTTCGTGAGTTTTTGACCCGCAACATTTCGCAAAAATGGGGCTCGACCCGCAACATTGCGTGGCGGACCGGGCTCATACGGAGATTTGGAATTAGGATTGGCCACAAGATGGCACAAAAGAGCACAAAAATAGGAGGGTGGCGGCTGGGACGACCTTTCATGGCAGGACAGAATCATAATTCAACCCCGAACTCCGATAAATCGCGAGCGGGTGCGTTCGGGGCGCGCCCAGGGCGCGAGGCGTGACTGGGCTTGACTCGCCTTGACTGGGTTTGGTTCGACGCTTGGCTCTTAATCCTGTGCAAGTTACTCGTCTTAGTCATGTTCGGCATTTGGTTTTCGAGAGGGCCCCCCAATGCTTTTTTAGCGTGTTTAACCATGTTTTGGCGTGTTTTTGACGGTTTGGGGGCTTGCGTTGCCCGGCTAGCGGGAAGCCTCAGCAGATTTAAATTTCAAAGAGCGATGGCACAGATGCCCGCGCGGTCGTGCGCCGGAAATGTAATGTTCTTTATTACGCTGTGTCGAATTTCGGCGGCGGAACGGAAAATTTAATTTTACATAGCTTTACATAGCTTTACCTCGCCCGCGTCGTGGCCGAGCAGACCGGGACAAGCGAGGGCCTCCTGGCGAGCGGATCGTCTTGGCTGACTCGAGTCGTTGCTTCCATTCCGTCCGGCGAGTCGCCGGACGGGACAGGCGGGTCGCCTGTGCTACCCGCGCCTGACCGGAACCCGGCGGGCCTTCTTGCGAATGGACCGTTTCGGTTGAATTGAGGCGTTGTTTCCGTTCCGCCCGGAGTAAGAACAACACAAGAGATGGAACAATCCCGATTCGGAATCGGGACCCGCCGGGCGGGCTGCTGCCCGCTGTGCGGGCTGAGTCGCCGGACGGGACAGGCGAGTCCCGCCTACGCAGTGCTTCGGCGCGGCGCTATGGCGCGGCAGGCTACCCGTCGCGCGCGGAGTTGGACTTCGGCAAGTCTTTTGTTCATTATCGAACATGGCAAGACTAATACACTCCATTAACGATTTGTCAACAGGAATATTCACATAAAAGCATTTATTCTCAGATACCAATGCAAGTCATTGTGGCTGAGGCACTTACGAACGCCATTCCGGCCCCGATTTCGCTCCATGTGGATTTGTCGGCTCCCTTCCAGAACGCCCTTCTCAAAGGCGAACGCGGCATTCTCAAACCAAAATGCAGCGCTTTTATCCCCGCGAAACGGGCGAAATTGCCTTCCCAAGGCCGCCACAAGATGGGTGCCCCCAGATGAGTCGTTCGCTTCGCGAAACGTGGTCGCGAACGAGGCAGAAAAATGGGGGCAGAAAAATGAACCCGAAAACGGCTTTCCAACTACAGATGGACGCAGATGAACACTGATACTTTTCGTCCCGGAATCCTTTGACCCGAAACCATTGGGTTCGCGGAGTTGACGGAGAGGACACACGGCTCCCATGCCCGCCGTGACTTTCAATCCAGCGTGATCTGTGTCAAGAACCAGCAATCTCTTTCTCGTAGGTTTGCTGCTTGCGATACTCGCGTCCAAGCCGTTCAGCTTCCCGCGTTATCTCGTCGTCAGGCATGCCACCCAAGGTCTGACGCCAATCCTTCTTGATGGGCCTCAATTGGAGGACCTCTGCGGTCAACGCAGCGACTTTTCTCTCGAGGTCTTCCACACGTTTTTCGAGCGTCTGCGACATGTCGGGAACGTAGGCCAATCCTTCCACAAATGCAACGCTTTTGACGGAGAGAACCGAGAGGGGTCTGGCCGAGGAGCTGAAGCGGCGAGGTTGGGCGGAAGAGGAGCTGGAGAAGCGGCGGAAGCCCACCCCGAAGGCACCCGCCCGCCCCGAACACTTTCGGGGCTTGGTAACACCAGAACACGATGCACTCGAAACGAACGGCAGATTGATTGCCGCCGGAAAGCCCGGTCGCATCAATCATTACTTTCATCGACGGCGGAAAGCGGTGGGCAGCGCCAATGCCGACAACCCGCCAGCACCGGTCAGTTTTCAGGGATTTTCACAGACGAGACGTCAAACGGGGGAACCCGTTTCAGGGCAATCAGGTTCCACAGTTAGGTTAAACAAACGGACCCCTCACCCCGGCCCTCAAATGGAACAACATAAGAGATGCCCGCTGAGCGGGCTCCTTTTCCGAAGGGGAGAGGGAGATTATTAATGTGGGCATGTACCCGGGGCGGCGCTCGCTTCGCTTCGCTTGCCCCGGGCTACCATCTTTCGCCCCTCTGGGGCTCTGGAGTAGGCTCGCTACGCTCGGATGGAGAAGACGAGAAGAGGAGGGCGCATTGGGAAACGGTCCAGGGAGAAAGGCGTAATTTATCGAGGCTTTCGAAAAGTGAGACGCACCCCCCGTTTACGTGGCGGTCGCTTGACATCGTGGTCATCCGGGTCGATGGTGAGTTAATAGCAGCCTAAGTTGGCTTGCCTTCCTGCAAGTCAGCGCGGGGGAACCAAACCTCGGAGAAATCCGGGGATGGGGCGAACGGCGGTGAAACATCGCCGGGGTCACTTTCAGGACCTAGCCCGTCAGCTAACCTCGCCGGCATCTGGAAGGGCGATCCTCCAGGCCCCCGCTCGTGCGGGGTCCCCGCGGTCTCCCAAACGTAATGTGTTGCGCTCGGGCGCGGCGACAAACCGCGTCACGACGCGCAACCGCATCGGAGACAGGTTATGACTATGTTATGGATGATATTTGGATACAGCATTTCGCCCACACTCACTCTGCTCGCCGGCACTGTTCTTTTGGCGCTGGCCAGTCCGATTCTGACTGGCGCGGTGCTGATTCAGGAGCGGCAGGTCGGCGTCGTGGTGAAACGGTTCGGTGGCCGGCCATTGCGGCCGGGCCGATTGGTGGCGCTGGCCGGGGAATCCGGTTATCAGGCCGATACGCTCGCGCCGGGACTGCATTTCGGGTTCTGGCGCTGGCAATATCGGATCAACAAGATGCCGGTGACGGTGGTGCCGCAGGGTGAAATCGCGCTGGTGCTCGCCGCGGACGGCGCGGCGATTCCAGCCGAGCGCATCCTGGGCAAAATCGTCGATTGCGACAATTTCCAGGACGCGCGCAAGTTCCTGGTGAACGGCGGCGAGAAAGGCCGTCAACTCGGCATTCTCACGGCCGGCACCTACCGGATCAACCTGGCGCTGTTCAACGTCATCACCGCGGAAAACGCGGGGATGCACGGGATGAGTTCCGAGCAATTGGAATTGCACCGCGTGGCGTCCGACACGGTGGGCATCGTCACCACGCTGGACGGCCAGCCGATCGAAGCCGGTGAAATCGCCGGGCCGGTCGTCGCCGGCCACGACAACTTCCAGAACGCGCAGGCGTTTCTGGACGGCACCGGCCGCCGCGGTTTGCAGGAGCAGGTGCTCTTGTCGGGCACGTGGAACCTGAATCCGTGGTTCGTCCAGGTGGAACAGGTGCCGATGGTGCAAATTCCCATCGGCTACGTCGGCGTCGTCATCTCGTACGTGGGCCAGGCCCACGTGGACGTGAGCGGCGTCGAATTCAAACACGGCGACCTCGTGGATGTCGGGCACAAAGGCGTCTGGGTGACGCCGCTGTATCCCGGCAAACATCCGCTCAATACGCGCGTGATGAAGGTCGAACTCGTGCCGACGACGAACATCGTGCTGAACTGGGCTACGCGAACCGAAGCGCACAATTACGATGCCAAGTTGTCGTCGATCACGGTGCGGTCCAAAGACGGTTTTGGGTTCAACCTCGACGTGGCGCAGATCATCCACGTCGGCGCGCTCGACGCGCCGAAGGTGATCTCGCGCGTCGGTTCGATGCAGAACCTGGTGGATCATGTCTTGCAGCCGATTGTGGGAAATTATTTCCGCAATTCGGCGCAGGATTACACGGTGCTGGACTTCCTGAGCGCGCGCAGCCATCGGCAGAGCGAGGCGGCGCAGCACATTCGCGACGCGCTGGCCGCTTACGACGTCCAGGCGATCGACACGCTCATTGGCGACATCAATCCGCCGACCGAGCTGATGCAGACGCAGACCGATCGGAAGATCGCCGAAGAGCAGCGCAAGACGTATGAAGTGCAGGAAGCCGCGCAAAAGCAGCGCCAGCAACTGGTGCGTCAGACGTCGCTGGCGGATATCCAGCAACAGGTGGTCGGCGCGGAGCAGGGCGTGAGCATCGCGGAGCTGCACGCGAACGCGAGCGTGAAGCAGGCCACCGGCGAATCCGAGTCCACGCGCTTGCGGGCGCTGGGCGAAGCGGAAGCGATTCGCACGACGGGCCGCGCGAAAGCCGAGGCTTACCACGCCGGAGTCGAGGCGCTGGGCGCGCAGAGTTACACCGTGATGCAGCTCATGCAAACGGTGGGCGAGCGCAACGTGCGCATCGTGCCGGATGTGGCCGTGAGTGGCGCCGGCGCGAATGCGGGATTGGTGGACGGACTGCTGGGCCTGATGCTGCGTAATCAGACCAACGGCCACGGCAGCACGCCGGAAAAGCAGAATTAGGTGGAAACAAGTGGAGCGCGCTGGAAACGGCGCGCTCCACAGCGTTCGAACGCCTAATCACGCCCGGAGGCGTGAAAGAAAGCAGCCGGAGGTCGTAAACCTCCGGTCCCGTTTTCAAGCCGAAGGCTTGATAGAAAGTAGTCGGAGGTCGAAGCGAAGTGGAGACCTCCGGTCCTGTGCAAACGGTCTTGCACCCCGAAGGGTGTGCCAGACATGCTCCGGCTGGTATGGGTTCTACATTTTACAGCCTGCATTATCATGTCGTCTTCAGCACTAAGGAGCGTCGTCCTCTCATTCGATCTCAGTGGCGCAATCGACTTCATGAATATCTCGGCGGAACCATTCGCGGCCTAGGCGGAGTTCCCGCGCAGGTAGGCGGCATCGAAGATCACGTACATCTACTAGTCGGCCTCAAAACCACTGACTCACCCGCCGACGTGGTGCGCGAACTCAAGAAGGCGTCTTCAATTTGGGTGGCGAAAAACCATGAAAGCCGGTTCGGTTGGCAAGAAGGCTACGCCATTTTTTCCGTGAGCGGAACACATCTCAACTCGGTGAGGAATTATATCGTGCGCCAGGAAGATCACCATCGCAAGGTGCCGTTTGCGGATGAACTCAAGCGATTGCTGGACAAGAACAAGGTCGTTTACGATCCCAAGCACCTGGTGTAGCAAGTTCTGCACAAAAAAGCGGGATTTTGACCTGTTTGTTGTGTAAATGCCGATTTTGCACAAAAATCAATCGGCCCTTGGCTCCCTGCTACAGATCATCGTCGCACACTTGGGGCATCCAACATTTAAGCTGACCTTGATTCATCGTGGGTTGTAATGAAACTCGTAGCCGCATTTTGGACTTTTAATGCGGTCGTGGCCTTTCATGGATGTTTTTCGGGAATCGTCTGGCATAGCCATCCAACCCACTAAGAACAAATCTTCACGATTCCGCCATTTTCCGTGAATAGTTCGCTGCGAATCTATTGGCCGCAATCCCAAATCTGTCGGCCAGCGGCACTTTGACCGGTAAACATGGCGAAAACTTCCACCGTCCCGAACGCCGTACCGAATTTTTTCCAAACGACGGTCGTCTGCTCTTGCGCCTTTGCAATCGCCCGGCGTTCTTCTTCAACTGCGTTCCGTACCGTGTCCAGGTTTTGCCGCTTTTTTTCCATACCTGCTGTTATTTCTTCGGTCCGACGGATCATTTCGTCACGGCCATAGCTCAAGTTTTGAATACCAGGCTCAAGTTCGGCCAGTCCTTTGGAAACATAGGCTTGTCGGGCCTGGAAATCGGCTTCCAACGCTAGAAGTTCGCGTTCGTCGTCCGCTAGGGTTTGGGTCAAGCGAAGAACCTGCGCCGCGTTGACGGCATTGGTTTCCAGCCACGGAGCAAATTCGGAAGGCAAGTGGGCAATCAAAATGTCCCGCTTCGCGCCGTCATCTTCATCTTCGCACTTGAAACAAAGCGCATCCTGGAAAATCCCTTCCGGCTCAATCAGGCGCAATTTGCGCCAGTGCTTGAGCGGGCGCGGCGCGTTGGTGTTGGAATACCAAGCGTGCAACGGGGCCAAATTGACCTGTTTGCCGCTCACGGTGCGGATATCGTTGGTTTGGGCGCTGGCGGCCGTAACGAATGTCAGCGAAACCAGAGCGGGCAACATCTTCATGGACGCCATAATTAGAGCTTATCGACGGTGGAAATCAAGAAAAAATATTTACACTGCGAGGTGCCGGGGTTCGAGAATTCCCGTTTCCACGACCTTCGCCGTGTTGTCGCCCGTGGAAAAATCTGGTTTGATTCCCAGTTCGTAAAAGGATCAGCGTTTCTCAGGCAGTGGTGAATTTGCTGCCATGGAAGGGGCGGACGGGTTTATGAAGGTCTCAATCTGGGTACCGGCCACGCCGACCGAAAGATTTGAAATCAAGCTGACGCAGGCTGAGGCGGACTGCATCGAGAGTCATACACAATCTCGAAAACACCGCTTTCGTTGCGTTCACTCACCGTGAGAAACGCTAGATCGTAATCACGTTCCCCTTCGTTCAGCCAGTATTCCCTGCACTGTTCATCCTTGTGAATCCTGAATCCGGTGTCTTTGACGCGGCGGCGGATCAACCCTGGAATCGGATTGTCCTTCCATTCCGAAACTTCTTCGCATTTAGATTTTGCCATGCTATAATTACACGACCGATTTCGTGAGCCTATGTTAAATATGGAACAACGAAAAATTCAATTGTTGACACAAATCAGGGAAGGCACTCTTAAAAGGCTTAGTATTCAGGACCATTTTGATACCCATACAGACCCGGCGGTATACATGCGCCTTCGCAGCGACAACGCTGCCGGAAAAGACGTGCCTCCAGAATCGGCGAGCCTTTTTGAGGATTTGGATCATTTGCACAGCCTGCATCGGGAAGGCTATATCGTGACAAATCCACGCGAACCGCGATGTGATCCGCTTGGCAGATCAACTGATTTTCATAATCTCGAAATTACAGAGGCAGGCCGAGCCATCCTAGAATAATTGGTGCTGTCAATAGGCGAATGACTTTTTGTGCAAAGCCGGTGTAGCGCGAAAGAGCGATGCAGATTCTAGCACCCCCGTTGGGGGTGCAGAATTATTGCTTGGGGAGATACCGGAGGTCTCCACTACGTTTCGACCTCCGGCTACTTTCTGCCAAGCCTTCGGCTTGAGAGATGCCGTCTGGACGGCTGGGCCTCTCGGTTGGGTGGTGACCGCAGCGAGCTCCAATTTCTGGGAGCGCTAGTTAGCGAGGCCATGCTAACCTCACAGCGCCGCTTCCCAATCTGCCTCGGCGACTGGTGCAAGCGGCTGTTCAAATTTTAGCACAGACCCCTTGAGTGTTTGCTTTGTCACGGGAGCGGCGGATGAAACGAAGACATGCACCGCCTCTCCTTCGGAAAACGGCACATGGTCCAAGTGAAGCTTGCCATCCTTTTCAACAACAACTTCCGCATGGAACGTTTGCATAACAAGTTAACTCTAACCGGCATTCTCCGGTTCTACAAGCGTGGAAAAGCAGCGCTGGGGCGGTTTACCAGCACGGGGAAACCGCTCAAGCGGTTCCAAAATGTGTCCCGGCCCGCTGAACACCTTGCTGAAACAAGGCATGTATTTAGCGTGGGTAGCGCGGGCGACTCGCCGAGCGGAACGGAGACAACCTGCCGCATCGGCAAGTTAGCCTTCTTCTGTTGCGTCACTCCCATTCCGCCGGGCGAGTCGCCCGGCAGAACAGGCAAGTTGCCTGTTCCACCCACGCTAAACACTTACGAAGCAAGGTGTTAATGGGACCCGATGAAAAGTGCGGCAGGTTTACAGTCTCACGCTGCCGGCGCCGCGGGAGCTTTCTGCCCGCGGGGCGGCGGCGGCGGCGGCGCTGGTGCGGCGGGCGAAGCGCCCAAGGCCGACAGCGAAAGCGCGCCGACGAAGGCGAGGAACACCGCCAGGGCGGCGATGCA
>Ga0073928_10003349_pt1 | contig 25504 bp, 19 predicted proteins | sample PaiPotPPA55metaG_FD_76969 | JGI IMG/M metagenome (GOLD analysis project Ga0073928, IMG submission 76969) | Iron sulfur acid spring bacterial and archeal communities from Banff, Canada, to study Microbial Dark Matter (Phase II) - Paint Pots PPA... ...
CCGCCGGCCTCTACCCCGCTAAGCCCGAGGGGCCGGTCATGGCTGAGCAGACCCCTGACACGAAGGGCAGGAAGCGCGACCTGCTCTCGGTGCTCGGCATGATCGCTGTCGCCGGGGCCGCCGCGTTCGCCTTCTACTCCGGCCTCGACGGGCTCGCCCAGCTCACCGGCTGGCCCGGCAAACTCGCCATGCTGCTGCCGGTGACCATCGGCGCGTACGCGATGACCGCCACCCGCGTCTGGCTCTCCCCGGCCCGCCTGACCCGCAAGGCCCGCAACTGGGCGCGGGGCAACGCGATCGGCGCGATCAGCACCTCCGTGCTCGGCAACACGATCTACCACGCCGCCGCCGCGCACGTCCTGTCGGTCACCTGGCCCGTGGTCGTCGGGATCTCCGCGATCCCCTCGATCGTGCTCGGACTGACCGTGCACCTGTGGCACGTCGCCGACGGCCGCCTCCTGCTGCCGATCGACAGTTCCATCGTCCACATACATGAGCGGGTCCTGCCCGTCGCAGTAGTGTCGTACGGACGGGTGTTCGGCGAACCGCAGTTGCCCCGATGACATGCGGCCGCGACAAGGGCGCGACAATGAGCCTGGGCTGGCAGCATCTAGTACGCACGGTCCACAGAGGTCAGGGTCGGTAATACATTGAGATTACCGGCCCTGACTGCCGTCCGCGGTGAGTGCGTCGAGGAGCTCGGGGAAGGTTCCGTCGGGCAGGTCGCTCAGCACGAAATGGCCTTTGCCGGGGAACTCACGGTAGTCGAGTTCTTTGACGGTGTCGCGAAGCAGGCGGATGCTGGCCAGGACGCCGCCGTCGTCGTTGTCCGAGCCGAAGACGATGAAGCCGTCGGTGCGCTTGGGCAGGTCGGGGTCGAGGACGAAGTCGAAGAAGTCCAGGGTTTCGCCGGAGAGTCGGATGCCGAGCCACGGGGCTACCAGGACGACGCGTCCGACGCGCAGGTCGGGGTGGTCGCTCAAATAGCGGGCCAGGAAGCCGCCGCCGCAGCTGTGGCCTACCAGTATCGTCTCGTCCGTCAGGTCGTAGCGTTCGAACTCTCGGCACCAGTCCGCGTAGTCGGGGTCGTAGGGGCGGGGCATCTCAGGGGTGTGCGCCGGGATGTCACGCACGATCAGCTGCTTGGCGAGCCATGGGAACCAGTGGAAATTGCTGGGCGAAGGCACGTTCGGGTCGTAGTACTCTTCGCGGTCTGGGGAGCCGTGGATGATGATGGCATTGGCTGGCATGGAAAGAATTTTAGCCGCCGTGCGAGTTGGGCGTTCCGGCTCTGCGCGCTGAATCAGTACACGATGCTGCCGGCGGTCACCAGTACCGGGGCTGGCCCGGGATCGTCTCGAGGTCCGCGATCACCAGGTCGCGGTCGTCCTGCTCGGCGATGTCCTCGACGGCGGCGAGCGCTTGGTCGGTGAGCTCGCGGGCGCGTTCGACGTCGCCGGCGACCGCGTACGCGCGGGCCAGTGCCTCGTAGGCGAAGGCAAGGTCCCAGTCGCCGATGCCGTGCTCTTTGCAGATGTCGAGGACGCGGCCGGCGTGGTGCAGCGCCGGCTCGGGTCGGCCGAGGACGGTGTAGACCCGGGAGACCTGCCACTCGCCTCGAGCCAGGTGGGCCGGGGTTGCGGTGGGCACCTGCTCCCAGTGGTACCGCGAGGCGTGCGCCATGTGCAGCATCCGGTCGTCGTCCTCGCGGGTGCGGTCCTCTTGCTCCATGAGGCGCCAGGTGTCGTTGAACAGTTGCGCGGCGAGCAGCCGTTGGTCGATGACGCTTCCTGTACCTGGTGCGCTCTTGGTGGTGGCGGGGGACGTTCCGGTGTCCGGTGCGGGGGCCGGGGGTGATGTGGTTACGGTGGCGTCCGGGGTGTGGGTGTGGGTGTGGGTGTGGGTGTCGGTCGGGTCGGCGGCGGCCGCGGGATCGGGTTCGGCGGTGGTCATGTGGGCTTCGATGCCTTCCTTGAGCAGGTGGTCGATTCGGTGCAGTGCTCCGCGCAGCCTCGTGTCACGTGCGGCCAGCCGGGTTCGGTGCGCGCTGAGGATGTCGGCGGCGGGCTCGCCGTCCTTCCATGCCCTCACGGCTTCGGCCACCTGGTCGAGCGGCAACTCCACCGAGCGCAGGAGGTGCACGAGTCGGGCTTCGGCCACCTGGTCCTCGGCGTAGAACCGGTAGCCGGTCGACGGGTCGACGGCCGCCGGGCGCAGCAGGCCCACGCGGTCGTAGTGCCGCAGCGCTTTCGCGCTCAAGCCGGTCCGGTTTGCGATGCGGCCCACTGTGAGCAGGCCGTTCGGTGGTCTGAGCTCCTCCATGCCGCCCACATTAGAACCTTGCCCCGCGGCAGACTCAACCCGTCGTGGACGCCACGTCGCGGACGCCGCGCGGCTCGGGGGCGACATTCAGGGAGTCCACGCAGGTCGAAGGCCCACCCGCTACTGCGGGTGGGCCTTCGTCGCTGGTGGTGGTCAATCGTCGGTATCGGGTGTGTGGCGACGCTGGCGTCGTCGCTCAGTAGCGTGACCTGCGGCCGGGCGGGAGTGCTTCTACGTGGTAGTCGCGCTCGTCTCCGCTCGCCACGAGCTGGGCGATCATCTTGGCCGCATGCTCGCGCGACGAGTAGCAGTAGGCGTTTGCCCTGACGTAAGTGAGTCCGTCTGCACCCCATGACTTGCCCCAATAGCTTCCCGTATTGGTGGCAATAATCCAGTTTTCAGGGTCCATGCACGTCAGACTATGTCCTCGGCGGGGCAATCACAATCCTTCGCGGCCGTACTGCGTCCGTAATGCGACCGTATGCTCATCGTCCAGTCACTGGAAGGCGCTCAGCTCACCCGAGCTCAAGCTCAGCTCAAGCGGGCCTCGATCGCCTGGATGATGCGCGGGCGCAGTTCGGCGGCGCTGATGACGGCGTCGACCGAGCCGACCTCCACCGCGCGCCTGATGTTGTGCACGCGGTCGAACTCGGTGGCGACCTCGGTCAGCTTCTCCGTGCGCACCGAGGCGCGCGTCTCGTCGAGTTCGGCGGTCAGTGCGGCACGGTCCGCACCGGCCGACGCGGCTACGCGGGCCTCGAGCTCGCGGATCCGCGGGTCGTTCGCCGTACGTGCATTGACATCCGCGGTGAACACCACCGCGGCGGCCGGCGCGCCGCCGAGCACTGAGGCGAACGAGCCCTCCAGCGCCAGCACGGTCATGTTCGGGTTGAGCGTCTTCGAGAACACCACGAACGCGCCGCCGTGGTACCGCGAGATGACGCAGAACACGATCGGGCCCTTGAAGTTGACGATCGCGCGGCCGATCTCCGCGCCGTACTCCAGCTGGAGTTTGCGCAGCGACTCCGGCGAACCGTCGAAGCCGGAGAGGTTCGCCAGCACCACCAGCGGCCGGTTCCCGCTGGCCGCGTTGATCGCCCTCGCGGCCTTCTTCGAGGACTGCGGGAACAGCGTGCCCGACGTGTAAGTGTCCGGCCCGTCGGTGGGCGGGAAGCCGCGCCGCGCCAACGAGCGGGACTCGACACCCAGCAGGCACACCGGAATCCCGCCGAGGTGCACGTCCTGCACCACGGAGGTGTCCGCGTCGGCCATGCCCGCCCAGCGCTCGAGCACCGCGTGGTCCTGGTCGGCGACGGCGCGCATCACGGTGCGGATGTCGAACGGCTTCTTGCGGTCCGGGTTGGCCTCGGCCGAGAAGATCTCGCCGACCGTGTTGAAGTCGCTGTCCGGCGACGAGTGCGGGAAGCTCGAGATGTCCCGGTCGTACGGGTCGCTCGTGGTGGCGCGGCGCGGACGCTCCTCGCCCGGCAGCACGTAGCTGTGGTCGTAGTGCGCCATCACCACGTCCCGCGCGGAGGTGAGGTCGGCCGCCCAGTACTGCGCCTGGCCGTTCGGGCCCATCACCCGGTCGTAGCCGCCGATGCCGAAGTTGTCCTCGGCCGACACGCCGCCGGAGAAGTCCAGCGACTGCTTGCCGGTCAGCACCAGCGCCGAATCCGGCGTCATCACCAGGATGCCCTTGGTGTGCATGAGCATCGTCGCCTCGGCGTTCCAGTACGGCTGCGCCCCGACGTTGATGCCGGCCACCACGACGTTGATCTCGCCGCCGTCCTGGGTGAACTCGACGATCCGCTTGAGCGCGGCTGCCACCCAGTCCATGTTCTCGGTGCCGGACTCCATCGAGATCCGGGCGCCGGCCGAGAGCGCGTACCACTCCAGCGGCACGCGCATCCGCTCGGCGAGGTCGAGGGCGGCGATGATCCGGCGGCACTCCGGCTCGGACACTGCGCCGAGCGACTTCGTCGGGTCGCCGAGCAGCGTCACCCGGGTGATGCCCTCGGGGTATCGCTCGGTCGGTGTGCTGACCACGCCGGCGACGATCGCCGCGCTGTTGCGCCCCTTCGGCCGGTCCACCGGCACGAGCACGCCGGCGTCGTCGAGGTCGTACTCGGTGAACTCACCGAGCAGACTCGTCAGCTCGTACGGGTAGACGGTGTTGCGGCTGTTCGCGCGCAGCACCTTCAGCCGGTAGCCGTCGATCGGCTCGACCAGATCCTCGGACGGCTCGCTGATGGTCAGGTGGCTGCCGCCGGTGGCGTCGAAGGAGAAGCGCACCGCGACCTTCGCCAGCGCGCCGGTCTGCGGGTCGCGCTGCCGGGCGATGAACAGGATCTCCTCGAGGTCCGCGCCCGCGGTGGTCGGCATCACGCGCGCGGCGATCGTCTCGAGCTCCGCGCGGGTGATCTCGATCGGCGGCCAGACGTAGATGACGATCCGGTTGGTGGGGAAGCGGTTCTTCGCCGGCCGCCGCGACTGCGCGCGGCGGATCGAGTCGAGACAGGTGGCGACGGTGTCCTCGGCCGTCGGCAGCGCGGCCAGCCGGCCGTCGTGGTCCCGCAGCTCGGTCAGGTCGCGGACCTGCGCGAACGCGACGAGCCTGTCGTCGGACGAGTTCTCCTTGGCGACGCACTGGAAGAGGTAGACCTCTTCGTCCGAGGACGGCAGCCGGGTGAGGTCGAACTTCTGCAGCCGCTCGAGCTGCATGCGCTGCGCGATGTACGGGTGCAGGCCGCGGATCAGCCGCTCCTCCTGCATCCCAGTGCCGTTGATTTCCACTGACGACGGGCGGAAGGTGAAGTGATGGTGCATCACCGCGCCGCCGCTGCCCGCGACGGTGGCGGTGAGCCGGCGTACCCGGCTCGACAGCGGGTGCGCGTCGATGACGGCGTGCAGGCCGGCGGCCAGCGCGTCGGAGTCCTCCGGCTGCTTCTCCCAGGCCAGGTAGATGTCCGCGTCGACGTCGTCCGTCCCGGCGTCCGCGACGGCGGCCAGACCGCGCAGCGCGTCGCCGAACTCGTCGAAGCCCACCGCGGTCGACACCAGCCGGGAGCCGGCCCGCTCGGCGACCACGAACCGGCAGCCGGCCGCGTTGCTCGTGCGGACCTCGAGCAGGTCCTTGTTGCCGTAGTAGCGCCTGGTGAGCACCTCGAGCATGGGCGCGTGGTCCAGCTTGTGGGCGAGGCCGTCGCGGCCGATGCGCTGGCTGAGCAACCGGACCAGCGGTTCGGTGCTGCCGACCATCGCGGCGATCCGCTCGGCGCGGTCCGGCGCGTCCGGGTTCGCGTCGAGGTGACGCAGGTGCTTGCGAACGTCGGCGTAGACGCGGGCGCGGTTGCGGCGCAGCAGCGGCTGCCCGAACCAGGCGAACACCACGCCGCGGGCCAGGTCGGAGACCACGGGGAAACGCACCTGCGTCGCGGCGACCAGGCGTTCCAGCGCAAGGCCCGCGGGCTCGCGCAACGCGTCTCCGGGCGGTGCGTCGCGCAGCCACACCCGCAGCAGCGCGATGACGGCCGCGGCGTCGGTCGCCGCACGCTGCTGGGCGAGGAAGATCCGGAACACGGCCTCTTCCAGCTCCGGAGTGCGCTCCAGTTCGGTGACGCCGTAGTGTCCGAGCGCCTTCGCGAGCCGTCCCTTGAACAGCTCCGACAATCCGGCGCGCTCGACATCAAGGCTCTGCAGGTACGTGTGGAAGTACTCGCGGGCGCTGTGTACGTGGCTCTCGTCGCCGGCCTCGTCGACCGCGTGCTTGTTGCGGCTCAGCTCGGAAAGGTCGGCGAACACTGAGATCAGTTCGACTTCCTCGGCGAGCGGACGCTGTCCGGCCTCGGCAAGTTCCGAGCGCGCGGCGAGGTAGTCGGCGAGCACCCGGCTTTCGTCGTGCGGGTCGACGTCGTAGCCGAGAAGCAGGCTGCGAATGTCCTGCAGCCCGCGCAGGGCTCGTTCCCGGGCCGGCACACCGGACGTCCCGGCGGGCAGTTCGAGACGGATGGACTCGACGGTCTCCGGAACGGCGGCCTCGTCGCCCTCTTCGGCGAGCGGTTCGAGACGCAGCAGCGCCGCGCCGGTCTCGACCTGGTTGCCGACCGACACCGTGCATTCCTTGAGCCGGGCGCGGAAGGGCGCCCGCAGCACCGTTTCCATCTTCATGCTTTCCAGCACCACGAGCGGCGCGCCCGCTTCGACCTCGGCGCCGACCGAGACCGGCACCGCGACCACCAGCGCGCGGGCGGGGGAGCGCACGACGCCGCCCTCGCTGCGGCTCACCCGGTGTGCCACGCCGTCCACCTCGACCAGGTAGACCGGGCCGTGCGTGCCGGTGACCAGGCGGAACCGGGTGCCGTTGACGGTGATCTGGCCGGTGTGCCGGTCGAACCGGTCGAGCTCGACGTCCGCGGTGTGCGCCTCGCCGGCGGCGTCGATGCCCACCCGGAAGCGGTGCGCGCCGACCCGGGCGACCTTCACCCGGTAACCGGCGCCGCGCAGCATCAGCTCAAGCGGCCGGCCGCTCTCGTGCTGCACCTGCGGGCGTCCGCCGAACGCCGTCGACAGGAGTCGCTGCAGTTCGACGCGCTCCTCTTCCTCATATGCCTCGATCGCGGCGGCGGCCAGCGCCACCGCGGAGTGGCGGTGCGAGACGAGCCGTCCCTCGCCGCGGACGCGGTCGATCCAGCCGGTGTCCGCGCTGGCGTCGATCACCTCGGGCTGGTCGAGCAGGTCGAGCACGAAGCTCTTGTTGGTCGCGCCGCCCTCGATGATCACCGTGGTCTGCGACATCGCGCGGCGCAGCCGGCCGAGCGCCTCGTCGCGATCGCGGCCGTAGGCGATGATCTTCGCGATCATCGAATCGAACTCGGCCGGGATCGTGTCCCCCTCGCTGACCCCGGTGTCCACCCGGATGCCGGGACCTGCGGGCAGGTCGAGCCGGGCGATCCGGCCGGGCGACGGGGCGAAGTCGCGGTCCGGGTCCTCGGCGTTGAGCCGTGCCTCGATGGCGTGTCCGCGCTCGGCGGGCGGCTCGCCGGTCAGCTTGCCGCCGGACGCGACGTGCAGCTGGAGCTTGACCAGGTCGACGCCGGTGGTCGACTCGGTGATCGGGTGTTCCACCTGCAGCCGGGTGTTGACCTCGAGGAAGGCGAAGAGCCGATCGCCGGGGTGGTACAGGAATTCGACGGTCGCCGCGCCGCAGTAGCCCACCGCGATCGCGAGCCGCTCGGCGGAGGTCTTGAGCTCCTGCGTCTGCTCGGGGCTGAGCACCGGCGACGCCGACTCCTCGATCACCTTCTGGTTGCGCCGCTGCACCGAGCAGTCGCGCACGCCGAGCGCCCACGCGGTGCCCTGGCCGTCCGCGATCACCTGGACCTCGACGTGCCGCGCGCCGGTGACCAGCCGCTCGAGGAACACCACGCCGCTGCCGAAGGCCCGCTCGGCCTCCAGGCTGGTGCGGTGGTAGGCGTCGACCAGTTCGGCCTCGTTCGTGATGACGCGGATGCCGCGCCCGCCGCCGCCCGCGGTCGCCTTGAGCATCAGCGGGTAGCCGACCTCGCTCGCCGAGCGGATCGCCGCGTCCAGGTCCTCGACCGCGCCGCGGCTCCACGGCGCCACCGGCACGCCGACCTCCTCGGCGATCAGCTTCGCGCCGATCTTGTCGCCGAGCTTGCGCATCGCGTCCGCGCTCGGGCCGACGAAGGTCACGCCGATCCGGTCGCACAGTTCGGCGAACGCCGGGTCCTCGGCGACGAAGCCCCAGCCGACCCACGCCGCGTCGGCGCCGCACTCGACCAGCGCGCGCTCCAGCACGGCGAGGTCCAGGTAGGGGCGGGCGGCGGCCGGGCCCAGGTCGTAGGCGAGGTCCGCCTCGCGCACGAACGTGGCCGTACGGTCCACATCGGTGTACAGGGCCACCGTCTCGATCGGTGCACCGGTCTGTGCGGCGAGGTCCCGGACGGCGTGGATGAGCCGCATCGCGGCCTCACCCCGGTTGACGATGGCGACGCGACTGAACACCGAAGCAAGCCTTTCTTAGTGCTAAAGCACAACGGGAACCGCGCGCGTCGGTTCCCCTGCCGAGACCATTCTCCCGGCTCTCGGCCGGTCTGGGCATGCCGGGGGCGGTGCAGGCCTGGTGCCTCGGTTTGTGGGGTACTGCCAAAAGCGGCCGGGGGCGGCCGGCGGTCCGTTCGGCTACTGTTCGGCGACTGTGCGCGTGCGGTTGGTGTCGAACCGGTGGGCGGGCGCGAAGAGCAGGGCCACGGTGAAGGCGAGCACGGTCCCGAGGCGCAGTTCGCCGAGCAGCGTGGCGTCGTACGTCAGCAGCGGCGCGATCGACAGCGCGGCGGCGGAGGCCAGCGTCCAGAGCGGCAGGGGTCTGCGCGCGCCGAGCAGGTCCCACATCAGCGCCCCGAGCAGGACGCCTGCGGTGTAGTACGGGTAGACACCCGGGTCCAAGGCGATGCGCGCACCTACGCCGAGGAGGATCAGCGCCGGCCAGCGGCGGCGGCGCACGGCCAGGGCGCCGAGCGTGCACCCGAGGATGATCTGCGCCGCGCGATCCCAACTGGGGGTGGTCGCCGAGTCGACGCCGAGGACCCGCAGCGCGGACGACGGCTCGTTGGTGATCGCGTATTGGGCGGCGGTGAGCGTATGCCAGTCGCCGACGATGAACGGAAGCCAGGCCAGCAGGATCACGGCGGCGGCGCAGACTGCCGCGTGCCGTCTGGCCGGTTTCGCGACGGCCAGGATCACCGGCAGGAACACCAGCGCCCAGGGCTTGGAATCCGCGGCAAGGCCGACGCACAGGCCGGCTATCGCGGGCAGATCCGAGACCGCCGCCCACACCGCGAGCGTCGCGCAGAACAGGGCGAGCACGTCGTCGAGGTGGGCGTATCCCGCGGCCAGATCCACCCAGCCGACCAGGAACACGGCACCGCCGATGAGCATCGTCGCGCGCACTCTGCCGCTGTCCTCGCCCAGATCCGGACGCACGGCCTGCGCGATGCGCTCCAGGCAGTACAGCATGACCAGGCCGAGCGCCGACATGACGACTTCGGCCACGAACAGTCCGCCCGAGGATCCGAATTGCCGCAGGACCTCCGCGACGACGAAGGTGAACGGCCCGATCTGCAGTTGCGGATAGTTGGCGTACAGATCGAGGCCGCCCGCGGGCGTACCGGATGAGGCGCCATTGAACAGCAGCGTGGCGCCCTGGGTGAAGTAATGCCAGGAGTAGCCGCCGTGCACGGCGAAGACGGCGAGCCAGACCAGCGCCCACCCGCCGAGCAGCATGAACCGGCGTCGTCGATCGGCTTCGGCGACGAACCTGGCCGCGCGGCGAAGCATTCCGGCATACGGGTCCCCGAGGCGGGGGACGAGCGGGACGTGGGGGGCGTGGGGGACGAAGCGGGACTCGGTCTCGTTGACGAGCGTGCGGGCCAGCCGCTGTTCCGTCACCAGCGTCGGCTCGCCCGAGACCGGCTCCTCAGGCCACCAATCTGGCGGGAGCGTATGCGACTGCGCGGGTGCGCCGTAGGTTCGAGCCACATCTGAGATCACGCTCGGCGACCGGCGATTCGTTCCGCTACCAGGCGATATTTACTGAAAACTCAGGCGTTGCTTAACCGGTATCGGACCGCGGTGTCACGCTTTCCGGTGGTCGCGGCGACACTCCGGCCCTCGTGCGCGGGAATCGGCCGGGGGTGGCTACACAGTGGCTCATGACTTGCACCATTGTGGGGCCGGATATCGCCAGCTACCAGGCCGGGCTCGACCTCGCCAACCTCGCCTCGGCGCCGTTCGTGATCGCCAAGGTGACCGAGGGGGTCACCTACGTCAATCCCTCCTACGAGGGCTGGCGCACGCAGGCGGCCCAGCTCGGGAAGCTCTTCCTCTGGTACCACTACCTGAGCGGCGATCCCGCATCGCAGCAGGCCGCGCACACACTCGCGCACGTGGGTGACGCATCGTTGCCGGGAATGGTCGACATCGAACCCACCAAGACCTTCTCTCCCACGCTCGCCCAGGCGCTCGCCTACATCGATGCCGCCAGCGCGGTCGGTCTGCGGGTGCGTCTCGCCTACATTCCGCAGTGGTACTGGCAGTCGATCGGCAGCCCGGACCTGTCCGCGTTCACCGCGCGCGGCGTGCATCTGGTGAGTTCGACGTACCCGGGCGGTACCGGAACGCCGCCTGCGATCTACTCGCAGGACGGCGGGGACACCGGGTCCGGTTGGGCGCCCTACGGCGACGTGACGCCGCTACTGTGGCAGTTCACTGACAAGGCGAGCGATGGAGGCCAACTGCTGGACGAGAACGCCTATCGCGGCACGGTCGCGCAACTCGCGGCCGCCCTCGGAGTGCACCTGCCGTCACCGCCCTCGGCAGTGCGAGTGCTTCAGCAGGAGCTCGATGCGTACGGGAACTACGGTCTCGCGGTGGACGGCGTGAAGGGGGGCGTTAACGGACTCTGCGTTGCGCACCGCGCTGTCCGGGGCAGCGCTTGTGCAGGGCGATTCCGGCGGAAAAGTCCGAGTCCTGCAGGCAGCGCTCAACGTGTCGGGTGCGACGGTCTCGGTGGACGGCGCGTTCGGGGCGGCGACGAAGGCCGCGGTCGAGGAGTTCCAGCGAGGGCACGGACTGACGGTGGACGGCGTCGTGGGCGCGCATACGGTGGCTGCGCTGGCAGCCTAGGATCAGCCTGTGGAGATCTGGATCAATCCGCGGTGCTCGAAGTGCCGCACCGCCCTCGAGTTCCTCGATTCGGCCGGCGCGGAGTACACCGTGCGTCGGTACCTCGACGATCCGCCGTCGGCCGCGGAGCTGCGGACGGTGCTCGGCCGGCTCGACCTTGAGCCCTGGCACATCACGCGCACCGGCGAGCCGATCGCGAAGGAACTCGGCATCACCAAGTGGGGCAAGGACGGCGAGGCCGATCGCGAGAAGTGGATCGCGGCTCTGGCCAAGCACCCGGAACTGATCCAGCGGCCGATCATCACGGCCGACGACGGTCACGCCGTCGTCGGCCGCAGTGCGGACGCCCTGCGCGAAGTGGTCGGACAGCCGGGGGAGTAAGTGGGAGTAGGTAGGTAATTGACAGCCGGTCCGGGTCAGCGGCTCAGCGGCACCTTGACTCAGCGACTGCCGGCGACGGAGCGGTAGAACGCCAGCGTGTCCGCGTTGAACAGCGCGGAGTACGACCAGTCCGGCGAGTCGCCGCCCTGCTCGTAGCCGCCGATCACGCCCATGACCGCGCCGCCCGAGGTGATCCACGGGCCGCCGCTGGTGCCGTCCTGGTAGTTCGGGCAGTCGAACCTGGCCCAGGTCTCGCTGTCGTCCGTCTCCGCAAAGGCGAGCGCCTGGCAGACGATCGGCACGTTGCCCTCGGGGTCGTACGCCAGGTCGTTGTAGCCGACGACGGCCACCTTCTCGGGCAGGTGCGCCGTGGTCAGCCGCAACCCGCCGGTCACGTCCTGGATGTTCACGCCGTCCTTCGGTGCGATGACGAGGATCGCGTAGTCGTCCTCCTCGTCGCCGTTCGCCACGTAGCCGGGCGCCACATCGATGCTCTCGACGTCCCACACGCCGCCGAGGCGCGCTTTCGGCTCGTTGTCGTAGCCGGGCGCGAAGGTGACCGCGGAGTTGGTGTACGTGCCCTGTGACACGCTCCACACGCAGTGCGCGGCCGTCAACACGAGGTCACCGCGCGGGCTGTCGATGACGGTCCCGGTGCAGAAATGCGCCGCGCTCGAACCGGTGTAGTCGGCCGAACCGAACAGCGCGCCGACCTGTGCGAGCCCGGGGAAGTGCACAGTCGTGCCGGAGGAGTCGGCGCCGTAGACCGCGGCCTGTGCGACGGCCACCGGGCCGGCCAGCACCAGCGCGCCGGTGGCGACGAAGGCGGCCAGCACTGTCGGCGACTTACGTATTCGAACATTCACGTTCGGTACACCCTTCGGGGGCGGGCGGACGGGACTCGTCCGTAGTGTCCTGGCGACGGATGAGAACGACAAGAGGCGGCACGGCGGCAATCCGCGGAGCGCGATCTGGATCACACGAAAATCAGAAATTCTCGCCCAATCCTCAGCTTGATGTCAGTCGGCCGGGGAATCCTTCGAAGTGGACGAGGAGAAAAGGGAGTCGAACGTGAGCGAGTTCGAGACGGAGCTGCGCCAGCAGGTCGCCGAGGCGTACCGGGCCCTGCAGGAAGCCCAGGCGGAAGACGAGCCGGGCGCGATCAAGGCCTACGGCCAGCGAATGCGCTACCTCGTCGAGATCGCCGAGGAACACGGCGTGGATCTGGCGGAGCTGGAACTCAGCGCGAACGCCCGGTAGCCAATAGTGACAGCCGAATAACGGCTGTCCTCGGCCTCGCTACTCGCGGTATTCGTGCGGTAATAATTCCGCAGTAATTCCTCTTTGAATATCATGAAGTGAGGCTGAAAGCCGGCGAGACCCCGGGTTCAGCGAACAGCGGAGTGCATCTCCCACACGAGGATCTCGGCACCGGCCGGCCCGGCCGTCACCCGTTGCCCCTGCGCGCCCTCGATCCGGGCCGCGTCGCCCTCGGTCAGCACCCCGGTGCCTTCGAGCGACACAGAGCCCTGCGGCACGTAGAGGTGGACGAACGGGGCCGTCGGCAGGCTGACCTCGGCCTCCGGGGCGAGGCGCGCGGCGTGCAGGGTCGCGTCCTGCTGCCCGATCCGGATCGCCGCCGCGTCCTTGTCCGCGGCACGCCCCGAGGCGACCGGAACCAGGCCGCCGCGCAGCAGCTCGTCCTCGATCTCCAGCTGCTGGTAGCCCGGGTCGGTCCCGGCCTTGTCCGGCACCACCCACATCTGCACGAACCGCACCGGATCCCGGTGCTCGGGTTCGCCGGTCAGCCGCCACGAGTCGTTCTTCTCCGAGTGCTTGATGCCGCGGCCGGCGCTCATCCGCTGCGCCAGGCCGGGGTAGATCACCCCGCTGTGCCCCTGGGAGTCCTGGTGCACCAGCGCTCCGCGCAGCACCCAGGTGACGATTTCCATGTCTCGGTGCGGGTGGGTCTCGAAGCCGGATCCCGGGGTGACCACGTCGTCGTTGTTCACCAGGAGCAGGCCGAAGTGGGTGTTGGACACGTCGTAGTGCCGGCCGAAGGAGAAGGAGTGCCGGGACTCGAGCCAGTCGACCCGGGTCTCGAACCGGTCCGCGGCGCGCTGCACGGTGATCATCAGGAGAGGGCTCCATCCTCGAAAGACCAGTTCGGCACGGTGACTGCCGTAACAACCTCACGATACCTCGCCCCTCGAGGGCGGAGCCCGCTCTCAGCCCTGCGTCAGCGGCTGTGTCAGCCCTGCTCGGCCTCCATCGCGGCCAGTTCCTCCGGCGTGCCGTAGGAGACCGGTCCGGTGTAGGTGCCGCGGGCGGTGGCGAACCACCAGACCGTCGCGGCGACCAGCACGACGCCGAGGGCCACCGGCGCGTAGTTGAAGTTGTGCCTGGTGATCGGCGAGTACTGCGGGAGCAGGAACATCACCGACATGAACGCCACCCAAAGCACCGCGATCCAGCCCACCGGCTTGGACCAGGCGCCCAGGTGCCAGGGTCCGCGCTGGAAGTTCTCGCCCTGCCGCAGCCGCAGGTAGACCGGAATGATGTAGGCCAGATACAGGCCGATCGTCGCGATGGAGGTGACCGCGCCGTACGCGGTCGAGTTCCACCACGAGGGCAGCGCCAGCAGGAAGGCGCCGACCACGGCCAGCCACACCGCGTTCGTCGGCGTCTTCGTGCGCGGATTCACCCGATACCAGAGGCCTGAGCCGGGCAGCGCGCGGTCCCGCGAGAAGGCGAAGAGCATCCGGGAGTTCGCGGTGACCGAGGACATGCCGCAGAACAGCTGCGCCACGATGGCTATCAGCAGCAGCGCCTTGCCGCCGGCCAGGCCGATGGCGTCCACGAAGATCGCGGCCGGAGGCACGGCGGCGCCCGCCTCCGAGTTGTAGTTCTGGATCGCGAAGGTGATGCCCACCAACAACACGAAGCCGGCGATCCAGGACACGTAGATGGCCCGGACGATGCCGCGCGGAGCGGCGACGGCGGCGCCCGCAGTCTCCTCGGTCATGTGCGCGGAGGCGTCGTAGCCGGTGAACGTATAGCCGGCCATGAGCAGCCCGACGGCGGCGACGTACAGCCCGGAGCCCTTGAAGCCGAAGCCGCTGCTGTTCACGAAGTGGGTGAACACGAAGGAGGCCGACTGATGGTGAGCCGGCTTGAACGCCAGCACTCCCACGATGACCGCGACGCCGATCAGGTGCCACCACACGGAGACGCGGTTGAGGATAGCTACCAGGCGCACGCCGAAGGTGTTGAGCAGCCCGTGCAGCACCAGCACCGCGGCGTAGATGCCGAGCACCGAGTGCTGGGTGGCGACGAAGTTCCACTGCAGCGCGGCGAAGGCGCCGATGAACGTGGCGGCGCCGTAGTCGATGCCCGCGGTCACCGCCATCTGTCCAAGGGCGTTGAGCCAGCCGGTGTACCAGGAGGCCAGTGGGCCGCGCTTCTTGGCCAGCTTCGCGCTGTAGAAGTAGAGCGCACCAGAGGTCGGAAAGGCTGAACAGACCTCGCCCATGGACAGGCCGACCAACATGGTCATGCCGCCCACGGCCAGCCAGCCCCAGGTGATCAGGGCCGGACCGCCGTTGCCCATGCCGAAGTAGTACAAGGTCAGGCAGCCGGACAAGATGCTGATGATGGTGAAGCTGACACCGAAGTTGTCGAAGGCGCTCATCCGGCGGGAGAGCTTGCGCGGATAACCGAGCCGATGCAGCTCCGCGTCGTCGTCGGACACCGCCGAGGCGTGCGGCGGTACGGCATCCGAGTATTGCGAGGGGTCCTTGGTCTGTGACATATCCGCGTGAGTCCTCCGTGCGTCGTTCACGGGTGGAGCGGGAACGGTGCAGTGACCGCCTCGCGGCAGTCTGATGATCACAGTGCGTGTCAGTATTCTTGCGCGAGGTGCACGAGGGGGCAATGGGTGCGTTGTGATCATCTGGTGATTGCTCCTTTGGGTCAATATGTTGGTTCGACTGCGGTGACTCGGGGGAGAGTCGAGACCGTGGTCGATACCGAGGTTGAATCCCTTCCCCGGCAGGGGCAGCGCCGGCGCTCCAGCCGCCGCCGCAGGCTCCTGGCCTTTCTGACGACGAGCTCGCTGGTGCTCGCGCTCATCGGGGCCGGCGTGCTCTGGGCCCGCGGCGCCTTCTGGGCACCGGTGCGCCTCGACCAGACGGTCGGCGCGTCGTTCACCATCGCCGGACCGGCGCCCGCGCTGCCCTGGCCTACGCAGGGGCAGGCCTTCGTCGACGTGCTCGGTGTCGGCGAGCTCGGCTCCTCCGGGCCGGCCGATGCCGAGGTGCCGATCGCCAGCGTCACCAAGACCATGACGGCGTATCAGGTGCTGCACGATCACCCGCTCGGCCCTGCGGACGACGGACCGACGATCGTGGTGACCCAGGCGCTTTTCGACGCCTCGAAGGGCACGGATGGCGAGGAGTCGGGCATTGAGCTGCAGGTCGGAGAGCGGCTGACGCTGCGCCAGGCCCTCGAGGGCATGCTGCTGCCGTCTGCCGGGAACATGGCGCGGCTGCTCGGGGCCTGGGACGCCGGCTCGGTGGCCGCGTTCGTCGACCGGATGAACGCCGAAGCGCGGGCGCTCGGCATGGCGCACACCGACTACGCCGACCCGGCCGGGATCGCCGCCGAGAGCAAGAGCACCGCCGCGGACCAGGTCCGGCTCGGTGAGCACGCGCTGCAGAACCCGACGCTCGCCGAGATCGTCAGCACCAAGTCGGCGCGGGTGCCGGTGGCCGGCCTCGTCACCAATACCGATCGCCTGCTCGGCAGCGACGGCGACATCGGCATCAAGACCGGCTCGACCTCGGCTGCCGGTGGCTGCCTGCTGTTCGCCGCCCGCAGCGACGTCGACGGCGTCCCGGTGACGATCGTGGGCGCGGTGCTCGGCCAGCCGGGCACATCGTGGACGATCCTCGACCACGCGCAGACGGCGGCTAAGGCGCTGATCGAGGGCGCGCAGCGGTCGCTGGTGACCGCGACGGTGGTGCGTTCCGGGTCGCAGGTCGCGGTGCTGCGCCAACGTGGACACGCCGACGTAGCGCTCAGCTCGACCGACGACATCACCGTGCTCGGCTGGCCCTCGCTCGGCTACAAGGTGGCGGTCTCCCCGTCTCGAGTGTTGAGCGTGGAAAGCAGCTTGCAGCCTGGGCACCCCCTTGCCGCGTCGGCGTTGTCGGGCAGCTGAATACACCTGACGGCTCTCGAGGAGCACCGCTACGAGGGCGGGGGTGAGGGCTGAGGTCAGGGTAGGTGGGCGGGCGCAGCGAGATGTAGCAGCGCTTGAATGTTGAATGGTTCAGTACGCGAGTCGCGGTGCTCCTCGAGAGCCCAACCCCGTCGTTCCTCAGTCTTCCTGTGCCCGTCGGCTGACCAGCCCGGCGAGCAGCGAGTCCAAGCCCAACTCGAAGGCCGCGTCGTCGATGTCGCGTGACCTGGCGGCCAGCAGGTGCGCCCGGCGCAGGTGTGGGTAGTCCTCGCCGTAGAGCTCGGGGTCCGTGGAGAATCCGCCGGCGAACGTGCCGAGTGCCGCCCCGGCGACGAAGAAGCGCATCAGGGCGCCGATCTCGGTGGCCTCGCGCGGCGGCCAGCCCGCGCGCACGATCGCCGCGTACACCGCGTCGGCCATCCGTAGCGCCGCCGGCCTGCGTCCGGGACCGTGCACCGCCACCTGGATCAGGTTCGGGTGCGCCGCCAGTGCGCCCCGGTACGAGCGCGCCCACAGCCGCAGCGCCTCGTGCCAGGGCAGCGCCGGCTCGTCCAGCGCGGACAGGTCCACCTTCGAGATCACCAGGTCGGCCACCGCCTCGACCAGGTCGTCCATCGTGGCGAAGTGGTTGTAGAGCGAGGGGCCGCTCACCCCGAGCCGGCCGGCCAGCCGGCGCGTGCTCAGCGCGGCGAGGCCCTCCTCGTCGAGCAGGCCGAGTGCGGCGTCGACGATCTTTCCCCGGCTCAGTAGCGGGGCGTGCGGGCGTGCCATGGCAATTCTCACCTTCCCGCTGTTCCGTTGGAGCCGTCCGTGGGGTTACAGTCTAAAACTAGCAGTGCAAGTTTTGAAGGGACCGAGATGGATCTTTCGCTCAACGAGGAGCAGCAGGCGTTGCGCCGGCTCGCCGCCGAGTTCGCCGACCGGGAGATCGTGCCGCACGCCACGGCCTGGGACCGGGCCGAGCAGGTGGACCGGAAGATCGTGCGCAAGCTCGGCGATCTCGGCTTCCTCGGCCTGACCATCCCCGAGGAGTACGGCGGCAGCGGCGGCGACCACTTCGCCTACGTGCTGGTGCTCGAGGAACTCGGCCGCGCCGACTCCGCGGTGCGCGGCATGGTCTCCGTCTCCCTCGGCCTGGTCGGCAAGTCCATCAACCACTGGGGCACCGAAGAACAGAAGCAGTACTGGCTGCCGCGCCTGTGCTCCGGCGAGTCCCTCGCCTGCTTCGCGCTGACCGAGCCGGACACCGGCTCCGATGCGGCGAACCTGACCACAAAGGCCGTGCGGGACGGCGACGACTGGGTGCTTTCGGGCTCGAAGATGTTCATCACCAACGGCACCTGGGCCGAGGTCGCGCTCGTCTTCGCGCGCACCGGTGAGCCCGGCCATCGCGGCATCAGCGCCTTCCTCGTCCCGACCGACTCGGCCGGGTTCACCCGCACCGAGATCCACGGAAAGCTCGGCCTGCGCGGCCAGGCCACCGCCGAGCTGTCCTTCGACGGCGTGCGCGTGCCGGCCTCCGCCATGCTCGGCCCGGAGGGCAAAGGCTTCTCCGTCGCCATGTCCGCGCTGGCCAAGGGGCGCATGTCGGTCGCGGCCGGCTGCGTGGGTATCGCCGAGGCCGCCCTGCGCGCAGCCGTCGGGCACGCCACCACCCGGATCCAGTTCGACGGCAAGCCGATCGCGCACCGTCAGCTGGTGCAGGAGCTGATCGCCGCCATCGCCCTGGACGTGGACGCCGCGCGCCTGCTCACCTGGCGCGTCGCAGACCTCATCGACCGCGGGGAGGAGTTCGCCCGCGAGTCCTCGATGGCGAAGCTCTTCGCCTCCGAAGCCGCCGTGCGCGCCGCCAACAACGCGCTGCAGGTCTTCGGCGGCTACGGCTACATCGACGAGTACCCGGTCGGCAAGCTCGTGCGCGACGCCCGGGTGATGACGCTCTACGAGGGCACCAGTGAGCTGCAGAAGCTGCTGATCGGCCGTGCCCACACCGGAATCAACGCGATCGCCTAAGGAACGGAAAGACTCGCATGGAGCCCGTCTACATCGCCGCCGCCCGGCGCACCCCCGTCGGCAAACTGCGCGGAGCCCTGTCCGGGGTACGTCCGGACGACCTGGCCGCCGACGTCATCCGCGACCTGATGGCCGGCCTGCCGAATTTCGACCCGGCCGAGATCGACGACGTCTACTGGGGCAACGCCAACGGCGCGGGCGAGGAGAACCGCAACGTCGCGCGGATGGCGGTGCTGCTGGCCGGGCTGCCGGACAGCGTTCCCGGCGCCTCGCTCAACCGTCTGTGCGCCTCCGGTCTCGAGGCCTTCACAGTGGCCGCGCGCACGATCGCCGCTGGTGAGGCGGACGTCGTGCTCGCCGGCGGTGTCGAATCCATGTCCCGCGCGCCCTTCGTTGTGCCGCGCCCGGACGACGCGCTGCCGCACAAGATGGAGATGGTCGACACGCGCCTCGGCTGGCGGCTGGTCAACCCGAAGATGAAGGACCTGCACGGCATGCTGGCCATGGGTGAGACGGCCGAGGAAGTCGCCACCCGATACGGCGTCTCGCGTGAGCGCCAGGACGAGTTCGCGCTGCGCTCACATCGCAACGCCGCCGCCGCATGGGACGCAGGCCACTTTGACGCCGAGGTACTGCCGATCACCACACCGACCGGCGACCTCGTCTCGCGCGACGAGTGCATCCGCCCGGACACCTCGCTGGAGAAGCTCGCGGGCCTGCGCGCGGTCTTCCGCAAGGGCGGCACGGTCACCGCGGGCAATTCCTCGCCGATGAACGACGGAGCCGCGGGCCTCGTGCTCGCCTCCGAGGCCGGGCTCGCCCGGCTCGGCGTCGAGCCGCTGGCCCGGTACGTCGCCGGCGCGTCCGCGGGCGTGCACCCGGACATCATGGGCATCGGCCCGATCCCGGCCGTCGGCAGGGTCCTGAAGCGGTCCGGCTGGAAGCTGGACGACGTGCAGACCGCCGAACTCAACGAGGCCTTCGCCGCGCAGGCGCTGGCCGTGGTCGACGGGCTCGGCATCGACCCGGAAATCGTCAATCCGTCCGGCGGCGCCATCGCCATCGGACATCCGTTGGGCTGCTCCGGCGCCCGCATCGTCACCACCCTGATCCACCGCGTGCACCGGGAGGGGCTGCGCCGCGGCCTCGCCTCCATGTGCGTGGGCGTCGGACAGGGCACCGCAGTACTCATCGAAGGGATCTGAAGAACCATGGCTCAGCGTTTCGAGGGCAGGGTGGCCATCGTCACCGGCGCCGCCCAGGGCATCGGCGCGGCGATCGCGCAGCGGCTGGCCGCCGAGGGCGCGGCGGTGGCCGTGGCCGACCTGACGGCCGAGCGCGGCGAGGAGACCGTGGCGGCGATCGTCAAGGAGGGCGGCCGGGCGGTGGCCTACGGCGCCGACGTCTCGCAGACCGCTGACGTCGAGGCCCTGGTCGCGGCCGTCGTCGCCGAGTTCGGCAAGGTCGAGATCCTGGTCAACAACGCCGGCATCACCCGGGACAACCTGCTGTTCAAGATGACCGACGAGGACTGGGACTCGGTCATCAACGTCAACCTGCGCAGCGCCTTCCTGATGTCGCGCGAGTGCCAGAAGCACTTCGTCAAGCAGAAGTACGGCAAGATCGTCTCGCTCTCCTCCCGCTCCGCGCTCGGCAACCGCGGCCAGGCCAACTACGCCGCGTCCAAGGCCGGAGTCATGGGCCTGACGGCAACCCTGTCCATCGAGCTCGGCCCGTTCGGCATCAACGTCAACGCGGTCGCCCCCGGCTACATCGCCACCGCCATGACCGACGCCACCGCGCGCCGCGTCGGCCTCGACCCGGAGGAGCTGAAGACGGCCGCCGCCGCCGACACCCCGGTCCGCCGCGTCGGCGAGCCCGAGGACATCGCCGCGACGGTCGCGTTCCTCGCCGCGGACGAGTCCTCCTTCATCTCCGGCCAGACGATCCAGGTGAACGGAGGCGCCAACCGATGAGTATCACGCTTCGCGTGGAAGAGCTCAAAGACCAAGTAGGCAAAGAGCTTGGCACGAGTTCTTGGGTGCCGATCGAGCAGGACCGGATCGACAAGTTCGCCGAGGCCACCGGCGACCATCAGTGGATCCACGTGGACCCGGAGAAGGCGAAGGACGGCCCGTTCGGCTCGACCATCGCGCACGGCTTCCTCACGCTCTCGCTTATCCCGGCGCTCGCCTGGGAGGTCTACACGATCGAGGGCGCGAGGCTTTCGGTGAACTACGGCCTCAACAAGTTGCGTTTCATCACGCCGGTCAAGGTCGGTTCGCGCGTGCGCGCGCACCTGTCCGTCGCCAGCGTGGACGAGGTGCCGGGCAACGCGCTGCAGGTGGCGATGACGGTCACCATCGAACTCGAGGGAGCCGAGAAGCCCGCGGCTGTCGCCGAGACGCTCACTCGGGTATATCTCTAAGACCTCTAGGGTTTCGAGGGCGAAGCCCTCCACGACTGTAAGGAGTGCAATGTCGCTCTCCCTCGCCGCGGTACTCGCGGAGCCGGCTTGGCGTAGGCCGGACAAGACCGCCGTGATTCTGGGCACGGGTGAGCACACCGAGCGCCTGTCCTACGGCGAGCTGTGGGCGCAGGCCCTCGGTCAGGCCGCGGCGATCCGGGAGCTCGGCGTGCAGCCGGGCGACCGGGTCGCGCTGATGTGCCCCAACGTGCCGGATTTCCCGCGCTCCTACTACGCGGTGCTTGCGGCGGGCGGTGTGGTCGTGCCCATCCACATGCTGTTGACGCCGGAGGAGATCGCCTTCATCCTCCGCGACAGCGGTGCCAAGCTGCTGATCGCGCACGCCGTCCGGGCCGAGGACGCGGTGAAAGCCGGCGCTGTCGCCGGGGTTCCGATCCGGTTGGTCGGTCCCATCCCGGCGGAGGCGCCGCTGCCACGGTTGGCCGACGACGTGGCCAAGGCGACGCCGTTGCCCACCTATATCTCCCGGTTGCCCGAGGACCCGGCGGTGGTGATCTACACCTCGGGCACCACCGGCAAGCCCAAGGGCGCGGTGCTGACCAACCTCAACCTCGTCATGAACGCGACGGTCAACGGCTACGACTGCCTCGACACGACCCGGGACGACATCGCGCTCGGCTGCCTGCCGCTGTTCCACATCTTCGGCCAGACCGTCTCGATGAACACGATCTTCCGGGTCGGCGCGACGGTGGTCTTCCAGCCGCGCTTCGAGCCGAACGAGGCGATCGACCTGATGCTCGAGCACGGCGTGAACACCTTCCACGGCGTGCCGCAGATGTACCTTGCCCTGGTCCAGGCGGGCAAGGCGCGACTCGCCTCCGGGCAGTCGGAGCTGCCGAGGCTCAAGCTCGCGGTCTCCGGCGGCGCGGCGCTGCCGGCGGCAGTGCTCGAGGCCTTCAACGCCACGTTCCAGGCGGAGATCATGGAGGGCTACGGCCTGTCCGAGACCTCGCCCACCGCCACCGTCAATCAGCCTGCCCTCGGCACCAGGGCCGGCACCGTCGGCCACTCGATCTGGGGCGTCGACGTGGAGGTGGCCAAGGCCGAGGTCGAGGGCCGGATCGAGTTCGTCCCGCGCGGCGAGCTCGGCGAGATCATCGTGCGCGGCCACAACGTCTTCGCCGGCTATCTCGACAACGACGAGGCCACCGCGGCGGCGATGTGCGAGGGCTGGTTCCGCACCGGCGACCTCGGCACCAAGGACGACACGGGTTTCGTGACCATCGTCGACCGCAAGAAGGACATGGTGCTGCGCGGCGGCTTCAACGTCTACCCGCGCGAGGTCGAGGAGACGCTGGCGCGGCATCCGGCGATCAAGGACGTCGCGGTGATCGGCCTGCCGGACGACGTCCACGGCGAGGAGATCTGCGCGTGCGTGATCCTCAACGAGGGCGCGCAGTTGACCGGTGCTGAGCTCATCGAGTGGTCGAAGGAGTTCCTGGCGAAGTACAAGTACCCGCGCCGGGTCGAGTTCGTGGACGAATTCCCGCTCGGACCGTCGATGAAGATCCTCAAACGCGAGTTGCGTGACCGTTTCGCTGCATAAAGACCGCCATCGTCACAGGTTCGTGACAGTGGAAACCGGTACGCGTATCTGAGGGTCTTGCCTTCCGAAAGCTGAGAACCAGCTGAAAGGGAGGGCTGCGCGATGGGCTACGGCCAGGATCCGTGGGCGCCGGGTGAGTGGACCCCCGACGGGCGTCCGGAGCACGGCGCGCCGTCGCAGGGGCAGCCCGTCCACGGCCAGGGACAGCCTTCATACGGACAGCCCGGATACGGACAGCCCGGATATGGTCAGCCCGGATACGGACGACCCGCGCACCGGCAGCCTGTCTACGGGCAGCCCGGATATGAGCAGCCGCGGTACGAGCAACCCGCTTACGGGCAGCCGCAGCGTGATCAACCGCAGTACGGGCAGCCCGGATATGAGCAGCCCGGGTACGCGCAGCCCGACGTTCCGCCCGAGCCGCGGACCAGGTCGGCCACCCGCAGCGGTGGCCGTTCGCCCGGCCGGGCGGCCGGGCGCCGCGCGGGTGCGCCCGCCGACGCTCTGCCGGTGCAAGGCCACGTCAACGACGACCTCGACCTCGACGCGATCGATCCGAAGGGGCGGGCCGTGCAGCGCGCCGCCAAGGCGGCCGCGCGCCGTGGCAACACCCGCCGCCGCAGGGTGCTCAAATACACGGCGTGGGCCACGGCCGGCACCCTGGTCGCGGTCGCCGCGGGCGGTTTCTACGTCGTGCACCAGCTGCTCGGCAACGTGGCCACGGTGAGCCTGAGCAACCTCAAGAACCGCCCGGCCGCGGCCAAGGCGAACGCCGAGGGCCAGACCCCGCTCAACATCCTGGTGCTCGGCTCGCAGACCCGCGACGGGCAGACCGAGGCGGTGCACATCGGTAACTCCAGCAAGGACGGCACTGACCTGTCCGACACCGCCTTCATCATGCACATCAGCGCCGATCGCAAGTGGTCCGAGATCATCTCCATACCGCGCGACCTCTTCGTGCCGATCCCCGCGTGCCAGGACCGGACCAACCCCAACCAGACCGACTCGGCACTTTCCGAGGGACAGTTCTACGACGCGATGGGCCGCGGCGGCCCGGCCTGCGCGGTGGCCACCGTCGAGCAGATGACGAACATCCGGATCGACCACTTCGTCGAGCTGACCTTCGACGCCTTCATCGACCTGACGAACGCCGTCAACGGCGTGCAGGTCTGCGTCCCGTCGCCCGGCATCAACGACCCGAACTACTCCGGCCTGGTGCTGAGCGCCGGTCTGCACACCATCACCGGCAACCAGGCCCTCGCCTTCGTGCGTGACCGGCACGGCCTGGTCTCCGGTGAGGACACCCAGCGCATCAAGATGCAGCAGATGTTCATGTCCTCGCTGTTCACCAAGCTGACCGCGAACGGCACTCTGGAGGACCCGGTCACCCTCTACAAGATCGCCAACGCGGTCACCAAGAACGTCACCGTGGACACCGGCCTGGACAGCATCGGCGCGATGACGACGATCGCGGAGAGCGTCGGCACGATCAACAAGAAGTACATGCAGTACATCACCGCGCCCTTCATCACCGACGCACCCGGCCAGTTCTCCTACGACTCAAGCGGCTCCCACCTCTCGCCCGGTGACGGCTTCCAGCAGCTGTGGACCTACATACGCAACGACACGCCGCTGCCCGGCTCGCCCGCCGCCGCGGCGTTCGGCACCACGGCCACCTCGAATTCGACCGCGACCGCGGTGGCCAAGCCGACCGCCTCAGCGAGCCCGACGGTGGCGCTGAGCTCGCTGAAGGTCACGGTCTACAACGGCACGAGCACCACCGGCGAGGCCTCGCACGCCGCCGAGAACCTCAAGGCGCTCGGCATGACCACCACGATCGGGTACAGCGGCTACTCCGGCTACGCGACGACCACCGTCTACTACCCGTCCGGGGATCAGGTGCAGGCGGACACGCTGTCGAACCAGATCGCCGGCTCCGTGGTGAAGGAGAGCTCGAACGTCAGTGGCCTGACGCTGGTGATCGGTTCGAACGCACCGAGCGCGATCGTCGCCGCGCCTTCGACGTCCTCGAACTCGAGCGCGGGCGGCTCGGCCTCGGCGGCCCCGACCGCGACCCTCACCGTCGAGGCGCGCTCCGGCGACGAGAACATCTGCTCTAGCCTGCCGGGCGTCGTCAGCTACGGTGGCCATCCGTGATCCGAAGCACCGGATTCCGTTCGGCTACTTGACGATCACGTTCATCGTCCAGCCGGAGGGGTCGGCGCCGACCTATCGCACGTTGACGATGTTGGCGCCGGGTACCGGGCCACGGGCGCGGCGCACGGCACGGCAGCGTCCTGAGGCGCGGAGTTCGGCCTCGACGTTGGCCGCCGCGAGCGGGCCGTCCACCAGGTACACCGTGGTCGGGCCTGAACCGGAGACCAGCGAGCCGCAGGCTCCCGCGGCCCTGCCCAGCGCGAGCAACTCGCCGATCTCGGGGAGCACCTCCACGGCCGCGCTCTGCAGGTCGTTGTAGAGAGCGCTGCCGATGGCCTCGGTATCCCTTGACCGCAGGGCCGTCATGAGGTCCGGGTGCACGCCGGGCGCCGGGGCGGCCACTCCGGCCCTGCGCCGTTGCAGATCGCAGGCTTCGAAGATCTTCGGGGTGGAGAGCCCGGCGTCGAGAACGCCGATGACCCACTCGAGGCCGGTGGCCGCGAGTACCGGGGAGATGTGCTCCCCACGGCCGGTGCCGATCGCCGTGCCGCCGTGCAGGGCGAACGGTACGTCGCTGCCCAGCCGTGCCGCGAGGTCGTGCAGCTCGTCCCGGCGCAGGCCGGTGCCCCACAGCGCGTCGCAGGCCACC
>Ga0073928_10003350_pt1 | contig 25502 bp, 21 predicted proteins | sample PaiPotPPA55metaG_FD_76969 | JGI IMG/M metagenome (GOLD analysis project Ga0073928, IMG submission 76969) | Iron sulfur acid spring bacterial and archeal communities from Banff, Canada, to study Microbial Dark Matter (Phase II) - Paint Pots PPA... ...
AGAGTTGCGTCGATCGTATCGGCGCCGAGAACTGAAGGATCGAGTATGTGATTTGATGCAGCCTCTCGGGGCGACGCAATCACGACCTCGTCACCCATTGCAGGCGATTTGCCAACAGCGCGTTGCGCACCACGGCTATCATCCGCGGCGGTTGGAACGGAGATCTGCGTCGGAGTCGCGGGTGAGTTCGGCGGCGCCACTGTCGGAGCCGAGAGCGCCGATCGGAGTTGCGCCAGGTCAACCCGCGCCACCGTGACGTGCTCGAAAAGCCGGCCGTTCTCGGGATGCGGCTGCAACACGCGATCAAGCGATCCATTCGCAATGTCAAAGAAATCAGACGACGTGCTGCGAGACTCCACGCGCGCCACCTCAATGATCGATGCTGCGCGATCTACGGCCACTTCTGCGGCGGTGATATTGCCTGCTTGCGCTTCTCGCGCGCCGGATTCCAGGGATGCGAGCGCATCGCTTTGCCACAGCGCCGTGGCTGGCGCCGGGATCAGACTGGTTGCTGCGGCCTTTGACGCACTTCCGGAATCACCGGTCCTATCGAACTCGAGGCGCAAACGGTGCCAAGTGAGTGTCGCGGCCAGAGTGACCAGGAGCGCCACGATAGCCAGACGCGCATAGAGCGGCGCCGGAACGCTTACGTCCTTCCGGCGTACCCACCGCCGCGAGCGCCCGCTCGGGGTCTCCCAGATAGTCAAGTCCTCGTGCCTCCGCTTGAGCATTCTAGCAAAACCATCCGAGGCTGGAGTCCCGGCGAATCCAGAACGATGACGGGTGAAGGTGAGTGGCATCTGCAAACGACTGCACTCCATCGCACTATCTTCCAAAGTCGTTAGCGAACTCATTCTGTAGAAAATCGACGAGGTCGCCATGATTGGAGAACACGTGCGTTTCTGGCTTCTGTGAGACGGGAACACTCGTCTGCGATGGCGAACCAAATCTTGAGATCGCGCCGGAGGACGCGTCTTGCGGGTCCCGGTTTGTCGCGCGGTGAACGCGGGCCACAAAACCCCGGTGCGCACGTCCTGAGTGCGATGGCACAACCTCGGCCGCTTCAATTTCGACGCGATGGATCGGCCCCTTCTCGTCCCCGACGGCTGAGTCCTTCGTCGAATCGTCCGCGTCCGAATTGCTTTCCTCGTGCTGGAGGGCTGCAAGAGTTTTTTCAGCTTCGCGTGCAGCTTCCAGCGCTTGGCCCGCGATTGGATTGATGTGATAACGCCCACGAATGAATGGCATTCTTCCTCCTATTAGAAATCGCGATTCGGAACGGAACCAGCGAAGCTCTTCGAGGACTTGTGACTTCAAACCTGAGACCGCTCGCCCGTGTCCTGCTCACGCTTTCGGACCGAATCGAACTCCAGCATGCGGTTAACCTGTTGCCACGAACGATGCCTCACGGGCGGTGGCATGCCCACCGGAACCCCTCGAGCCAACGCATTCCCGGGTCGCTGTTTTCGCGGGGATGGGGCACTGTCTCCGACGACCGGACTCGCTGTCTGTATGGCGTCTCCAACCTGAGCTTGAGCCCGTACACTCTCAGCAATTCCTTCGGAAGCCACGACGATCGGCGGAATGCCCGCAATTCCAAGGATCGAGTTCAGCAACGCGCGATTCTCCGCGCGCAACCTTCCGATCTCCGCCTCAAGCAAGCGCGTATATTTCGTTGCCACAATGCGATTCCAGAGCTGCCGTATCGACATGTTCAATCCCTTCCTTCAATTGGATCTCATCGACGCGGACGCCGCCGCAAGAACGATACCGGGTGACTCCGCCTGGACTCCTCCAGATTGGCTCTCTGTGCCTGGATTGCCCGAATCGTTGGGTCTGCGGATGTGAGGCGTGCGGCAAGCCGTTGTTCAAGTGGCGGGCCGCTGACTCCGCCCCGTCCCGCTCCGTAACGCGACTTCAACCCATAGCGCGCTGCGTCGGCGGGGTCGTCGCCGTCCATCTTCTCGATGTCCTCGACACGTGCGGAATCTCGCACCAACGTGGGCAAAGTGCGAATCAGCTCGATGCAATTGTCCGTCACGACCCATTCTCCGGCGTCAAGCATTTGATACATCAGCATCCACCCCCCAACGCGATCGTTGTCCGCCGGGATCGGCCGTGGGAACCCGGCCTCAACAAAGACGTCACCCATCTGCTCTGCAATCGACGCTTCGTCAGTTCGCCGCGCAAATGCGTCCGGTGAAATATAAATCGCATCGATCTTTTCTCGTTCCGTCGTCCCGTCGTTGTCGCAAAGGCTGCGGGCGATGATCTCTCGTGCCAGCTCCCGCGGCGACATGTGATGAGTCACGAATTCGCGGTAGGTTAAGACCTTTTTTCCCGATGCCCGGCCCATGGCAATCGGTGTCATTCCATCTTCGGTTTGCCGCTTTGAGGCCGGCGTGGCAGGTGGCACCGCGGTGTGCCAATACGCAGCCGCGGGGTGCTCGAACCCCCAATCAAGTGAAATCCAGCGAGGCCACCACGGTCGCCAATCAAATTCCTCGGCTCGCGCCACGTTCAAAGCTGGATCAAACCGGTCAAAGTATTGCCCTGCGAAAACGTCCCAGTCACCATCAAGGAATGCGCGCCGCAGGTTGGATGGTAGCGCGCGGAGCGTCTTCAAGTAATTTTCATCCGACGCATAAATCGGATTGTCAGTCACGCGCGCGGGAATGAAGGCGTAGTCACCTGGATCATATTGCTCCGCATCTTCCATTCCGGCGGCGGGCGTCTTATCGATCCACAGTGATTTCACCCACGCGTGGCCGATGTTGCCTGGATTCGTCGCGCCTGCCATGCAAGGAAATGTCCCCGGTATCGGGCACCTGTTCCGACTCGTGAGAAACTGCCACTGCCGTAGAGTGAAGAGGGTCAGTTCGTCGATTCCGATAAAGAGGAACTCGGCGCCCTGGTATTGATAGACGTCGTTCTCATTCTGGCAGTAACCAAAGCGAGTAGTCGAACCGTTCCACCACGTCACAAGATGCTTCGAATCCTGGTACGCCTTGTATGCGCTTCGTGGCACATCCCGGCGGAAGTAGAGGAGCAGCGACTGCTCGAGCTCCGGAAAGGTTCGTCGCAAAAGCAGCGTGTTCGACCCCGGATGATCGAGGGCTTGGGCAATCGCCTCCATGAGAAGCGCCTTCGATTTTCCGGGGCCAGCCGCCCCTCCAAACAGTCGGTACTTTGCGGGGGAGCCGTGAAACTCATTCTGCTTTGGGAACGGACGGTAGCCCAGATCAAGTTCCCCGCTCGCGTTCTCGGCGCCCGATGTGACTTCAGGATCTCGATCCGCTCTTGTCTCCACCTTGTCCCGGACCCCGCTGCGGACGCAACATGCCGCGCAGCACCACTACCGGAATGGAGTGAGCATCCGATTCCGGTTTCACTGGTGCGTCTTCCTGCTCTAGGATCTTGCCGCAATGTTTGAGGATATCGACGAGGAGCTTATCTGCGTTGGTGTCCTTGGGCTTGCTCTGCAGCTCCCCCATGACGTCGGCATATCCTGCCGCCACCACGTGCTCGTCGATCCCCTGCTTGCGCAGAGCCTCGCCGAGCCGGACTCGTTTGCGTCGGCCCTTCGGGAATGGTTCGTTGTGACCGCTCGGATTGACTGTTTGCTCTTCGTTTTCGGACGAGATGGCGAGCGCGGACGTCGAGTCGTTCTCCGCGGGCGTCAATTCTTCCGACGGCGACCCACCTGAAGCTATGTGACTGCCGGCAGAAGGTCCCGGCCGCGGGCTACTGTCAGTCGTTGATGACTCTTGCGCGCCTGTTTCTGTGTCTGGATTTGAACCTGCGCTTTCGTTCGGCGGCATCTCGCGCTCCCTTTTCGTGAAAGAAGTCAAGCATGGCGCCACCAATTTCTGCATGGGGCAACCGATATGACGTCGTGGTCGCCGAGAAACTGAGTGTCGTGCTAACCCAAGACCTGAACCGTGATTCCGTTGCCGCCCGTGATGGAGCTGACCTTCGCTCGCACAAAATTCGCGCGAACCCCTGTAATGCTCCGAGCCTCGCCGGCCGTCACGGTGGACGTATCGATCGTCGTATATTGCGCGTCTGAATCGCTCATCGCGGTCTGTAGGACCACGCTGACGGCGGAAGGTGCGGATCCGAACACGGTTTGCCATCGGATCGTCCTTCCGTTCTCGGGAAACCCCGCGTAGCTCGGCAGGGCGAACTGCTGGCTGGCCTGGCCGGCGCCAGGCGCTTCGCTGTTGAACGCCAGGGCGACATCGCCCGGAAAGATAGAGTATGGCGGGACCTGTGCATTGTAATTCGGCATGTTGCCTCCGAAAAGAAGTTCGCGCCCTGTCGATGCCGGGCGGACGACGGTCAAGATGGGAAGGTACTGAAAAGGAGGACCTACGGATCACTTACCCTGCCCGGTGCGGGCTGATGGTCAGATACTCGCGATTAACTCAGAACCGTTTGTGCGCAATTCCAGGATAACGAAAAGCATTATACACCAACTCGGAAACAATTGCAAGTACTTTTTTTAAGTAGGGCAATTTCGCCCAAGGTAACTTTCGTTGCGGGCGGCCGGTTTTCGCATCTCGGCTTGGCCCTCGTCGGGCTCCTGCTGCGGCGGGGCCTGGCTCTTCGGGTCAAGTTGTTCAGGTATCCTCTCAAACGATAGCCCACGCCGCGTTCGGTCGAGAGTGAACTTCAATCCTACCCTCGCGTTCGCGTCGATAGTCCGCTGCAAGTCTAGAGTTGCCACACTGATGCAGCCTTCGGTTCCATCGACGGTCACGTAGTTCAGAGCGTCGCCCTCTACCCAGTAATCCGTTACCTCGAATGCCGAGCCATCCTGCATATAGAGCAGCATCGAGGGGCCGGATTGTGTCGAGCCGTGCCAGAAGGGCGGGCTCCAGTCCCAGTACCCCGAATAGAATAGGGGCAATCCGAAGCCAAAACCAAAATCGAATCCGCAGGTGTAACAGCGCCCGGGAGGATAGGGTCCACGCGGATGTGGCCGAATTGGTCGCGGCGGGGCATTGATTGCCGGCTTTGCTGACAATGAGCTTTCGTCAAACGCTGATGGCGTATGGGCTAGATGGACGTGACTGAAAACGGCAGGCATGCCGCTTCCCGGTTTGCCCGGGAGCGAGGTCGAGGAACCTACTCCAGAGGCCTGGCGGGGCCCTTCCCTCACCCGCGATTTCGAAGCAGGAGCCAGTCCAAAAAAGCGGCGGACGGCTGCGCCAAATCCTGATTGGTGGACAGCGCTATCCCCTTTTCCAGTGGATGTCGAAGGACCGGAGCTCTTGCCGCTACCTCCACTTCGAGCGCCCGTGGCATGACCTCCGCCTCCTGCTCCACTGGCCCGCGATCCGCCGCCTGCGCTAGACGACGTGCCGCCTCCGCCAAAATGTCCCCCGCCCGCGCTTGAACCCCCGCCCCGCTGCGCGTGGGAAGGCGGCGCGGCAGCCAACGCGCCCGCGACGATCAACAGGGCCATCGGCTTCGCCAACCTCGACGTAAGGAACTTCGCGGCCTGGCTGGGAATGGCCTCCGCGCCCACTGTTTCCACGACCTCCACCGGGTCAGTCGAAATCGTTGAGTTCATCATACCTAGCCCTTTTGCTGAGACTGGTCCTGTTGTTGCGGCTGAGGCTGATCCGGTTGACTCTTATCTGGCGATGGTTTCAAAGTAAAATCCACGCCTCGCTTCGCGTTGACGTCCACCGTCTTTTGCAAATCTAAATCATCCATCTCGATCGTGTTTTCGCCACCATACGAAGTCAGATAGTGCAGCTTGCCGTCTGCAATCCAGTAGTTCGTCACCGCATACACCGCGCCGTTCTTCATGAAGAGCACAACCAAAATCTTCTCGGCCTCAATTTCTTCCGGAGAAGTTTCCGGCGCAGGATCATATGTGGACACGGGTTCTTGCGACGATTGTTCGATACCTTGAGCGTCCTCAGCTTGGTAGACACCTCCGTTGTAGGCGACTCCATACCCATTCCAGTATCCAAAGGGTTCGCAGCCGGATGCCCACGGCTCCACCCAAAGCGGAACGCACTCAGGGACAAAGCCGAAGCCCAGGAACGGATATCCGAATCCAAACTCAAAGAATCCGAAGCCAACGTGTGGAGATCGAGGAGATCCTTTTCGGGGAGGCCATACGTGGGGCGGGCTGGTAACTGTTGGTCGGGCGATGGAAAGTGTTCTTTGAGTCTCGCGCCCACTGGCCGGACTAGTCACAGCGGGCGGATGGGGGGCGCTCCTCGACGGCGCAGCGGCCGTCGGCGGGGTCGCAACGGGTACCCTCTGATGCTGTGGAACCGGTGAGGTCGGCGGACGTTGAACCTGCTCTTCCCAAAAGTGGTCCCCTTCGCCGGAGAACGTCGTCCTGCTCCCCGACGCAGGCGATGAGATTCGCGGCTCGTTGGGTGATCGTGGCGGGAACCCGATCGTGACGATCCGAGTCTTTTTGTCGACAACGGGATGATCGCCGCCTGGAGTCGTAACCACGCTCGACCCAAAATGCACCGAGGCAGGCGGGATTATCGCGGGACTGCTCACCGTGGCGTTTCCGGTCCGCGCGTTTGGAGTCGTGTTTGCCGAAGCGTTTCGCGCACCGGTTGCAGCCGAGACCGGCCTCGCTACCGTCGCACTCTGGGAGTGCGAGATGCCGCCACTTGAATGCACTCCTCCTAATCCGACGTGGCCTCCGCCGGTGTGGCTACTCCCGCTGCCACCGCGCTGGCCCAAGGCCGGTTCAGGTGAGAGGGCCAAAGCGCATGCGGCAATAATTCCGAGCGTCAGCACCCTTCCAGCGAAATTGGGTCGAGCTTTGGTCGGATTCGCGAGCGGACGTCCCGAGAGGTTTCGTTTCGCGAGACCTTGAGGTTCATGCAGCCGAAATCGTGTTCTCATTGCTGCCCTCCAACCGAGGACGATTGAGGGTAAACCGGTTCTGATTCTACTTCACTTGGACGTCCTGAAGCTCAGGTTAGTTGCAGCCAAGCTAGGGGTCGACTGGAATACTGGCGCGGCGGTGAGCGACGAGCCGAGCTGATTTTGAGAAATTCGGTTGCTCTGCCAATTTCGATATACTGGCGAGGCATGGTTCCGTTTCTTCATTTTTGGCGACTGACGATTCCTACTTTCGGATTGATGGTCGCCATCGCGATGCTCGCTGGGTTCTACGTCCTCCGCGCGGACCTTGCCCGGCGCGATATCGCCCAAAGGGCCTCCGGGTTGGCGGAGGCATTTGTCGCAATCCCGTCCTTGGCGGGAATCATCGGCGCCAAGCTCTACCACATTCTTGAGACGCCCCGCGACCTCCTCGCTGATCCCTTCGGCCAGATTTTCAGTCAGTACGGATTCGCTTGGTTCGGGGGGCTGCTCGCAGGGGTTGCAGCATTTATTTGGCTCGCCAAGCGGAACAATATCCCTCTGCTTATGATGCTTGACGCCGGATCGCCGGCTGCCGCTCTAGGCTATGGAATTGGCCGCATCGGGTGCTTCTTGTCCGGGGACGGCGACTACGGAATTCCTACCTCACTGCCGTGGGGCATGAGTTTTCCTGACGGCTTGGTCCCCACCACTGAGCGCGTTCACCCCGCGCCTTTGTACGAGTTCGCCGTCGCCTGCCTCGTTGCGTGGTTTCTCTGGAGACTCGGAAAGAAGCAATTTGCGGCTGGCCGACTCGGACCACGCTTTTTTCCTGAAGACCCGGATCCCACGATAAAAGCCGCAACCTCGCCTTACGGACCTGGATATGTGTTTGCTGTTTATCTAATTCTAACGGGCGTGGCGCGATTCCTAGTTGAGTTTATCCGAATCAACCCGCGTTCTCTCCTTGGACTGACCAATGCACAGACAGCGAGTCTGCTCTCAATCTTGGCTGGCGTGGTTCTGTATTGGCGGGTCCGAAAGGCCTGAATCGCGAAGGCTACAATTTGCGGCAGGCGAAAAAAAAGTCCCCGATTATCCAAGGTTGGAAACCGGGGACTTATTTACCGAGAGTTAGATACAGGCCCGAATAGAGCTTCCCTTCCAGCTCCAAACTGAGCGTAACGGCCCGGAATGGCGGTTTCAATTCGCAAAACTACGGCACCATTCTTCTCGATTTCCTGCGCCGACTACCTACACAGCCATCGTTCTTTTACGGATTCAAGACGCTCTCCCGGGCTCGGTTTTAATACCTAGGTTGTGTCGGCCCAGCTCCGGAACCGAAATCCGACGGTGTGACAGCCCAATACTTGACAACCCAGTTATGGGGGAGTAGAGTGCACCAATTCCTGGGGTGCTGCCGTGTACCCCTCCGTCCCGGTGGTCACCCTGAACGCGGGACGCGTTATTTGTCGTTTGCTGTATCGACTATTTTGCACTTAACACGACGTTCATGACTCAGCGGAACGGAAAACGTGCGCTCGAAAAGCGAAAGCAACCGGATTCGCGTTCTGCTCGTTCACCCGTCGCCGGCGCCACCGCAGGACTCCCGAGACGTTTGACGCACAACAATTCAGCCGTCCAAGCTTTCGAAACCCTCGTTCGCACGCGTGAAATGTTCGGCTTGGTTGTCGATTCGGCCGGAATCGTCCGGACGGTTCGAATCCCAGGTTGGGAACAGCTCGAACCCACCTGCAGCATGCTTATTGGGCAGTCGCTTCACCACGTCCTTGGCAAGAAGACCTATCAGGTCTTCGCCCAATCGTTCGACCGAAGTGCTCAAGCCAGTCGGGCCGAAGAGCTGGGGTGTTTCATTGACTTGCCCGGCGGAAGGCGCTGTTTCTCCGTTGTCATCCGGTGTCTTGCGACACGCCGGAGCCGGTCAAGGCTGTTTTCGGTTTTTGTCCGTGACATCACTGGCTGGAACCAAGCTCAACAGAGGCTCGAGAAAGCCAAGACGCTTTTGACTTATGCGGAGAGAACCGCGCAGATGGGAACTTGGGAAACAGATCTCCGCACTGGCGAACTCACGTTCTCTCGTCATCTCTTCGACGTGCTTGGCGTCACCGACCGTGGGTCATCATCCTCCATCGTCGAGCTGCTCTGGAAAATAATCCACTCCTGTTATTCCGGACAGAGGGAGACCCCCGCGTCCCGCGCCGCCGACCAAGAGGTACCTTACCTACACCCCGATGGCACCAACCGGATACTACAGGCCAGTGTCATCCCGGTTCCTTGTGACGGAGAGCCGCCGCTCCGATTCGTCGGAATGATACGCGACGTGACGGAGCAGAAAACCGCGGAACGCGAATTACGCGAAAGCGAGATGTTGCACCGGCTTTCACAGGAGCTGATGCGTGCACGCGATGAAGAACGCCGTCAACTGGCTCGCGAATTGCATGAATCCGCCGGGCAAAGTTTGGCCGCGCTCAAAATGACCTTGGGGAATCTGCGCGATGCCCTGCCCAAAAGAAATTCTTCCGCCCAATCGCACCTCCGCAGTTGTGTTGATCTCACCAATGAAGCCGTGCGAGAGGTCAGGACAATTTCCTATCTCATGCACCCGCCCATGCTAGACGAGGCTGGGTTGGCTTCAGCCCTACGGTGGTATGCGAAAGGTTTCTCCGAACGCAGCAAGATTCAGGTCGACGTTGAGGTGGCGGATGACTTCGGCCGTCAACCTCAGGAAATCGAAACGACCCTATTCCGGATCATTCAAGAGGCGCTGACCAATATCCACCGTTATTCGGGCAGTAAGGCAGCCCGAATATACCTCGCCCGAGATTCGGGCGCTGTTCGAGCGGAAGTCCAGGACGACGGTTGCGGCCTCGTGCACCCAATGCAATCCAACGGCTCGAATCACCTCGCCGGCGTCGGAATTGCCGGAATGCGAGAACGCGTGCATCAGCTAAACGGTACCTTCGAGATCCATAGCGCGCTCGGCTGTGGGACGACCGTCCGCGTAATTCTTCCTCTTGCGGCCGCCCGGTCAGCTGGCATCGAAGTCAAACCCGAGGGTTCTGATGGCGAGCGCAATAACGCAAACTGTCCTCGCGGGAGCCTCGCGTTATCACCACGTCCGCAAGGAGGATCCCACCAATGAACACAGCCGCATCCAAGCCTTATCGCATTCTTGTCGCGGACGATCACATCGTCGTGCGCGCGGGGCTTCGCGCTCTTATTGCTTCACAGCCGGGCCTCGAAGTGTGCTGTGAAGCTTCCAGCGGCCTTGAAACCATGAAGCAAGTTCGAAAGGAAAAGCCTGATCTCGTTGTCTTAGATCTGACGATGCCCGAAATGAATGGGCTTGAGGTAACCCGGGCAATTCGAGAGGAGTCTCCCGAGACGCATGTTCTCGTTTTGACGATCCACTTCTCGGAGGAACTTGCTCGTGAAGTTTTCCGTGCGGGCGCTCTCGGTTACGTCTTGAAATCTGACGCAGAGAGCGACTTGATGGCCGCGATCGATCACGTCCGCCATCGTCAGCCATTCTTTACGAGTCAGCTCGCAGCGTCTATGATGCAGAGCTTCGTGCAAGGCGATAAGGAAGGGGTAGCCGCGAGCGATGATCGCCTTCCCCTGACGCCACGCGAAATCGAAGTTGTTCAATTGCTGGCAGAAGGCAAGAGCAACAAAGCAGTGGCTGATGCGCTCGGCGTCTCCAGCCGCACCGTGGAAAGCCACCGCAACCATATCATGCGCAAGATGAACTTCACGAGCTTCAGCGAACTTGTGAAGTTCGCTGTGCGTCACAATCTCGTTGATTTGTGAACGCTTGAGGGATCAATACCGGCTTCGGCTAGTTATCCGCGTCTCGCACTTCAAGCGCGTCCCTATTTCTTCGTGGCCTTTCGGCGAGTCGTGCGGCGGCGTGGACGTTCGCTGGCCGCTTCACCGATCACTTCCGCGGTCCAGATCGAAGTGACGAATTTTTTCACGCCGTGATTGTCAAATTCGATGATGGTCCGCTCAGTGTTTGACTCGGTTACGGTCCCGATCCCGTACTGCTCGTGACGGACGGTCTGTCCCTCTTCCAAGACTTGCACTAAGTCCTCCTTGGGATCCACAACCGAGCCAAAGGCGAGTAACGCACATCGACTGGACATCGATAGCAACTTTAACTATTTTGGACTCCGAAGGGGCGAGAGATTCGCCCCCTGGAATTAGGCTCTCCTTGAAGCAACCATCAGTAGCGACGGGGTTAGAGGCCCGTTACACGCTCGGCCTGCAGACCTTTTGGTCCTTGTTTCACTTCAAATTCCACCGCCTGCCCTTCGTTCAGGCTCTTGTAACCATCGGACTGGATCGCCGAGAAGTGCACGAAGACGTCTTCGCCCGACTGGCGTTGGATGAAGCCATAGCCTTTGGCCGCGTTGAACCACTTTACTGTACCTTGTTCTCTGCTCACTTCTGATGCTCCTAATTGATTCGCAGGGCGAACCTTAGCAAACGAGCTGGGGATCCGCCCGGAAAGCTATTTGTGCTCTGGCTCGCCTCGCCCCGTCACAAAAAAAAGGCCGACGGGCGGTTGCCCGACAGCCTGATAGCGCTCGTCAAAAGGGACCCAAGAGCAACAAACGCGCAGAAATCCTAGCACATTCCTAGATAAAGAGAAACGGCAGAACCTGATCCGCGGGATGGCCCATTCGGTAGGGCAACCTTGGGTCGCCGAAGTTTCATCGAAAGGTGTCCGTAACTCGGCGTCGACGTTCTCGATGAAATGCTGTCTGGTGCGTCGCTGACAAATCTTGCAAAATCAGGAATTTATGTGTCGAGGTTCGAGTTTGGCGTGTGGCAATATTAAGCGATTCCCCAGCTGTGAAACTAGCCGTGAAATATACTCGCCACCGAGGAGAACAACATCATCATGCGGATGAAACTGGCTCTGCTGCTTGCCGTATTCACGATGGTTTCTGCGCCGGCCCTGGCGCAAAACGGTCGTTCGGAGTTTTCGGCCGACTTCATGGCCAACTACCAATCGACTGTGAGCGGCCAGAACGTTACCGATCTTTCCAGCTATTCGGGCGGGTTTCTTGCCAATTACCGCTTCCACTTTAACAGCTGGGGTGCGGTGGAAGTGAACTACGGGCGCACGCGCTACACTCAGTTCTATTCCGGCGGAAGCGGAATCGTCACGTCGTGGACTCAAGCCAAGGCGCAGGAACTGACAATGGCTTTCGTCTACAATTTCGGCAGCCACTTGAACGGGCATCTGCAACCCTTCGTCGAAGGCGGAACTGGCGGACTTTTCTGGTCACCCATCACCGCTGGCTCGGTTGGAGGTCCGTACTCCCAGGATCGCGCCGCCCTGCTTTACGGAGGGGGAGTTGATTGGAAACTCTTCAGTCACGTTTCACTGCGGGCCGGATATCGCGGCCTACTGTTTATAGCTCCCGATTTCAACCAGGCGGGTCAATTCACGAACGCCCGAACCCAGATGAAGGAACCATACGCTGGCATTGCGATTCGCTTCTAGTCGTCTCAGAAGCGCACAAGAGGCACCAAATCAAGATCGCTGCGGCCGAGAGTTCTGCGCCCTCTAACCCCAGAGGCGATTCGTGCCGATTTCGGATCTACTAGTACCGTCGTACCAGTTCGTAGCGCCGCCCACGTACCGGTCAAATGTAACTTCCCTTCTACTGCGAGGATCGCTTCCCCTTGATAACTTGTCTTTTCGGGCAAGAAGCTCAATCGAGGCTCAGAATGACTGATGCGATTTTTCCGGTACCCGGAGGAAGTCCGGGAGAGAATCTCCCGCCAGAACCGAATGCAAGCGCCGACTCTTCTTTCACATTTGCGGAACCCACGGAGCCACAGGCCGGCCCCGCAGCGCCCCAGGACAGACGCCGGCGTCGCCGCGCGTTAATTTCCGCCCCTGTTCGAGTCCGCGGACTTGACATAACCCACTCCGGCCCGGACGAAATCTCGGCTACGATCGATGTTTCCCGCGTCGGAATTCTGTTCCCTACTTCCCAGCCCGAGTACGTGCGCGGCATGGAAGTGATGGTCACTTTTCCGTACAGCAAGGCGCCAACCGCTATTCATGCGGAGCAATGCGGTCGAGTCGCTCGTGTATTTGACATGCCCGACGGTCGCCGTGCCGTAGCAATTGCACTTGGCGCGTTGGGCGTTGGCGAAGACTTAGTTGACTCCGGCGGTCGAAAACTGACTAAGGCCGCAGGCTGTGCGCAGGTGGTCGATCAGCCAGGCGCGAAAAAGCCGCTGGTCATAGCAATGGATGCCGACCCCGCTATACGGGAGTCATTGAAAGATTACTTAGCGAATGAAGGCTACGACGTGATTGCCGTCAACAATCAGACGGACGCGCGAGATGTACTCAACCTGTTCACACCCGCTCTTGTGATAGCCGAAATCGAGGGCGAGGGAATGCCCGGCTACGCCATCTGCTCTCATGTGAAAGGTACTCCGCGGTTGCAGCGGGTCCCCGTCGTGCTCACTACGAGCTCGGCTTACCCGAGCGACTATTCCAGTGCCCATTCCCTCGGCGCAGTTGTTTGCATGGCCAAGCCCTACAAGCAGGAACGCCTGGGGCATATCGTCCGCCTGCTCGCGCCGTTGCCCCAGGCAAAGCTGCAAACAGTCCCTCCCCGTCCGGCCGATCCTAGCCGCAGGCCCGGAGCGAGTCCGCGCCGAAACGGGTCGCGAGGCGGGTCGACCCGTGTGAACGGGTCAATTCTGTGGCGTTTCCGCTCCTCTTGGTAAGCTGGATCGGTTGGTACTCGCCGAATCTCCCGAATCCTCGCCCTGTACGAGTAGCCAGTGTTAACGACCTCAGCGCACCTGTGCGCACCCAAGACGACCAGGCATTGCGCTACGACTAGAATCAATCTATGAAGTGCCCGAAGTGCAGCAGCGAAGTCCGCGACATCGCGCGGTTTTGTCGACGGTGCCATGCCACCCTTAGATATGAATGCCCGTCGTGCCGAAACGAACAGCGTCATGGTGGAATCTGCGACAGGTGCGGCGTGAACTTTCTGAAATATGTGACGGCCGTTGTGTCCGCGAAGCAGGCTGAAGCTGACGCGATTCACGAGCGCATCGAGCGCCGCTCTTCACTCCTGACGAACCTCCTCTCTCTGCCCTTTACCGGCGGCATTCCTCTGATCCGCAAGCTCTTTGCTGGCACGAGCAAGATTCGCAGGTCTTGACGGTTTTCGCCCCCGACCGCTCCGAACGCGAGGCTCTCCGGTCCTGCCCCTCACCCGAAATAGCGCGCCGGCGGAAACAACCCCGCGCGGGAATACTCAGCCCCCACTGCGCGCTTAACTTCCTGAAACCAGTAGTCGAAAGTCCCTTCAGCTACTCCGACCAATGAAATCGCCTTTCGGTATTCGACATTCCTGATGAAGTATGTCTCAAACAGTTTCAATCGCCCTTTCCACTCCTGCCGTCGAAGGGCCTGCCGCCCGATCCGTTCGAAGTCAGCGATATATTCGCAAGCCCTCGAACGATCTGGCCGCCAATGGTAACCCGTGGAGGGCTTGTCCAACTCGAGCGCACGCACCTGACCGGTTGCCTCGTCAAGCCACTCTCGCAGCCCGCGGTACCGCGTGTGACATACTTCAAACACTTGTGCGGATTTCATTTTGCACTTCCTCGGTGTTTTGCGATCTGAACTAATTCTCGCGTCGAGATGTCGCCGAATCAGCTAGCGCGGCGCCCATCCTCCAAACCTCATCCGCGCTCGTAATCTCCTCCTCCACAGCTTGCAAGCAAGCGTCAAAACATTCGCGCCAGCCGGCCATATACCCGTTCGAATACTCCTCGGCAAGTCTCTCCCGATCTTTGTGGGCGCGTTCCAACACGAGGGCTTGTTCCTGGTCCATTGCGGGTGCCGTCACGGCTACGTTGATTCGGTAGCGGATTTCCCGAAGCGTGCGGGCGAGCCAGTGGAGAGGCATCGCCGTGTGCACTTCGACTTGGCGCTGAGGTTCGTACCACGCCATGCGCCATCCGGTCGGAGCAATCCCTCCTTGTGGCACTTCCTTCCACAACCTCTTGAAAAAGCTCATAGCCTTGACCCTCCCTATGACCTCGATGCTAAGTCGTCTAATTTCCTCGCGTCCCGTACTGCTACGTGGGTACCATTGGAGCACGTCTATCGCATGCTACGGTCCGCCGCTCCTCATCCATTTGAGGGACCGCAGTAAAACGGGGGCACGCTCGTGGGCGACACCCAGCGGCCGCTTGAGTATCTGGTCGCGTCTTCGCAGAGTTCGGTCGAATCATATTTGGTATCGCGCTTGACCAGACTTGCTGAACTTCGGCAACGGATACACGAGCTCGTGAACGAATGGGTTCAGATCCAAGGAGACGAGCGCGCCGCGCGCTGGCTTCTGAAGTCTCGCGACACTGGCGCGTTGCCCGTCGGATCCGCGGGATCTCCGTCGCGCGCACTCTCGTTTCTCGATCTTGAGACTTCGCTTTCTTGCCTCACGGAGAAGAAGACCGTCCATGCGCTTCCCGTGAGGGACCCGTCTCGCCGCGAAGCCTGCACAACTACTCTCGACTCCCGGAACTAGTGACCCCAGCTCGATCTTTGCGACTGACTCCGTCGGCTCGACCAAGAACTCGCGGTCGAACGATCCCCCTGGTAATTTCGCGGCGATATCCGTTCGGCGCGAACGGGCTATCTTCCCCTGCCAAAACGAGGAGATTCCGGTGACGTTTTTCAGTCCAAATTGCCATCGGACCTAGCCCTCCCTTTCCTTCCAAGTCGCTCCCATAAAACACACCCACAAAGCCGGATCATCTAGCAGTTTCGTCCAAACTCTTCCTCCGGCCGCAGCGGTGAGTCGGATTCTGGGCCCGATCGCTTTCGGTCGCAGTCCGTCTCCTTCCAGGCGCAGTCTGCGATCGTGGTCCGCGGAGCTCCGAATCACCGACTGTGGAAACCGCAAGCGTCGGTTGGGCTAGAGAACATTGATGCTGATCGCCCACTTAAACCCCATCAGCCACGATTTCCATCGTGGATGCGAAACATCTTCTCGATCACCTCCCGCACCCTCTTATGAAAAGAACATAAAATATGCATCAGCTTAGTTGCTGTGGTTCGCCGTGGGTGCTTTGGAGACTGTCGGGTGCAGTGGGCGGTGGATGGAGTGCCACGTTGCGAGCTTACGGACCGGACTTGATCCGAACGATTCGGGATGCAGCTCAAGATTTCGGGTAACACCGAACGGATTTCTCGGACCCTTGAATCGGGAACTCGGAGTTAGTGCGATGGCGGTTTTTGCTTGACAGAGGTACGGGACTCGGGGCGATTGAGAGCATTCATTGGGGAGGGTGGGAGTGGGGCGGTGGGAGTCTGCTGTGGGGTGCAGGGATTGCGGTAGTTCGTAGCGGAGACAAGAAAAACGCGCCGCTGCTTTATGGCAACGCGTCGGGCATCTGTAATGTTGCGTGCATTCTTTACGTCTCTTTTTCACTCCACTTATCTATTGGTATTGGCCGCGTCCGCAGTCCGCGTAGGATTACCGTTCGTTACTTTCAGCAGGGTATCCAAGGGGTGCCATTCCCATGTCGCGGTCGTGCTTCCTCCACGCGAAGCTGCGCGGAGCCGGTGCTGAATGGACTGCGGCTGTGGGGGGGACGGTGGGCTCGTCACGAGGCCAGGTCGTAGTCATGACGGGTAGAGATTCGGATTCCTCACCGTCTGAATGCGAATCTCGGCCCGCCGCAAAACAGCGGTCGATTCATGACAGGGGCGGTGGTCGTGCCTGAGGGCCACCCGAGACCACGTTTTGCCGCAGTAGGACTCAGTCTGCGGCGCGATTCGCCACCATCACGGCTGCGGATGAGCCAGCCAGGATGTCTCGCTCGTTCGGTTCCTGCTTGTGGAAGTAACTCGCATGACCGGCGGGGGAGTCAGCTACCCGTAGTTCGTTACCCGGCTCGACGAGCGACCCCTCGAATCTCCGCGGCGGGCCCGTCGCCTTGATCCCCCGCACCGGGTTTCAGCAAAGCGCGGGAGGAACTCAGAGAGTCTCCGCTTTCGTGGTCGAGCCGCTCCGCCGGTTCTCCCACGCCTTCATCCACCGCAGCCATCCGCTGATAGCGTGTGAAAACCACATCCGAAAATCAACCCGCAGCGGCAGGCTCGACTCCTGTCTCCGGTGCCTTGGCGGTGTCGCAGTTACCAATCCTGTTCGGGAGGAACCGCCACGGAGGCACCAAACGGTTGAACGCCTTCGCGCCAAGCGAAGCCGGAACAGTTGCGTCTAAGGCGGCGTCATTTCAGGTTGAGTTCGAAATCGACGTACTGTTCGATCGTTGGCAGGTCGCCGCCGACCAGCACGCGGCCGTTGATGAAAAGTGTGGGAGTGCTGGTGACGTTCAACGCGATTCCCTCGTCGCGATTGGTTTCCACGGCCTGCTTCGCTTCGGGAGACGAGAGACAAGCTTTGAAGGCGTCCGTGTCGAGTCCAGCCCGGCCTGCGAAGCCCGTGAGCTGATCCCAAACGTTCGCGGCTGAAATCACGTCCTGGTTGTCGAAGATCAGGTCGTGGACCTTCCAGAAAGCTGCAGGCGATTGCTGGAAAGCGCATCGTGCTCCAATTGCGGCAGTTTCCGCCCAAGGATGCAGCTGGGTCAGCGGAAAATCCTTGAACACGATGCGAATTTGCGGGTAATGCGTCTCGACGGACTGCAAGACTTTATGGACCTCGCGACAGTGCGGGCACTCAAAGTCGCTGAATTCGACAAGCGTGACGCGAGCAGATGCAGGGCCTTTCGAGGGACTGCCGTCGAGATGCAGTTTGGCCCGATTCGCGGCGAAGGGGTCGGCACCCATATCGAACATTTCGCCGCGAATGAAGGTTTTCCCGTCCTTGCTGACGAAGAAAGTGCCCTTGTCCGTTTGCTCCTTGATTGTGACTTCCACTGGAAGCGTGAAGAAGTCCGGCGACGAAGATGGGCTCAGCGGACCCAGCTTGACCTTGTACTCAGGGCCCCATGTGAAGAGATCGCGGATGAAGATCTCGGACGAATGGATGAGTTGCGACTGGTCTGGAGGTGCAGAGGCTTGAGCAAACGCGGGACGAGACGTCAGAGCAATTGTAAACGCGACCGCGATCATCAGCGACGAACAGCGCATGAGTAAGCTCCTCGATAGGTCGATCCTGCCAGGAATGTGATATGAAACCACAGATGAGCCAATAGGCAAAGACGATGCGGAGCAAGGCTGCATCATGCGCGCCTCCGCAGGTCAAGACTTCTGGGCCAAAGGAAATCGGCGCCCCACGCTGAACGATTTCGAAGTGACTTTCAGGCCCGGAGGCGCTTGCTTCCGCTTGTACTCGCTGCGATCAACCAGGCGGGCGACCGAGCGAACGAGCTCGAGCGGGTAGCCGCCGAGGTCAGCAATCTCCTCCGGGCTGCGCAAGTCTTCGACGTACGCCTTGAGGATGCGGTCGAGTATGTCGTAGGGCGGCAGCGTGTCCTGGTCGGTTTGATTCGGACGAAGTTCGGCTGACGGCGGCTTGGTGATCGTTTCGCGCGGAATCAGTTCCCTGTCGCGGTTCGCGAAATCTGCGAGCTCGTAAACCATCGTCTTGGGCACGTCGGAAATCACGGCCAGTCCGCCCGCCATATCGCCATAAAGAGTGCAGTATCCCACCGCCATCTCGGATTTGTTGCCGGTGCTGAGCACGAGCGAGCCAAACTTATTGGAAAGCGCCATCAGAAGATTCCCGCGGATACGAGCCTGAATGTTCTCTTCGGTGACATCTTCCGGAAATCCGGTAAACGGCGCGGCAAGCGTTTCGCGGTAACTCCGAAACGTGTCCGTGATAGGCAGAGCCAGAAACTCGATGCCCAGATTTACCGCGAGGCGCTTCGCGTCCTTGCGGCTCCCTTCCGACGAATACGGCCCGGGCATGCTAACTCCAAGAACATTTTCGCGTCCGAGCGCGTCGGTGGCGATTGTAGCCACGAGGGCAGAATCTATGCCGCCGCTCAAGCCAATGACAGCTTTGCGGAACCCACACTTGCGAACGTAATCGCGCGTGCCGAGCACGAGGGCCCGGTAGGCGGCTTCGAGTTCGTTCTTCGGCTGGCAACGAATGTCGCCGACGCCGGTCGAACTATCGAAGAACACCAAGTCCTCTTCGAAGGACTTCGCCAGCGCGGCGACGCGTCCATCCGGCATGAACGCGATGCTGGAACCGTCAAATATGAGGCTGTCGTTACCTCCCACCTGATTCACGTAGGCGACTGGGACCTTTTGCTCCATGGCGATTGCACGCAACATGTCGCGCCGCAGTTCCCTCTTATCCAACGTGTAGGGCGAAGACGAAAGATTCAGAATGATGTTGCTTCCCTTCGCCACCAATTCCGCCACAGGATCGCGGTCGTACAGCCGCCGCGGCCAGAAATTCTTGTCGTTCCAGGCGTCCTCGCAAATGGTTACGCCGAGTTTTGCAAGATTCAGGGGAAAAACGTGCTGCGTGTGAGCGGGCTGGAAGTAGCGCGACTCGTCGAACACATCGTAGGTGGGGAGCAGCATTTTCCGCTGTTCGAAAAGTATGCGTCCGTCCGCAATAAGAGCGGCGCAGTTCGCCACAGGTTTGCCGGTGTTGTCCTGGGCTTTGCCAACATAGCCCACGAGCGATGGCATCGGGACCGATTTGGCCAGGCGCGCGAGTTCTTTCAGATTGCGGTCGGCGAAAGACGGCCGCTCGACGAGATCCTGCGGCGGATAGCCACAGAGACAAAGCTCCGAGAACAGAGCGAGTTCCGCACCGCCAGACTTTGCTTCTCTAGCCAACTCCAGAATCCGCGCCGCATTGCCTTCGAAATCCCCGATTGTCGGATTGAACTGCGCGAGAGCAATCTTCATTGGGCCTGTCTAGGATACGGGGCGCGAACGGCGTTTTCAATCCCTGGTGGCCGGGGGACGGTTGGGTACACCTTCGTGGAAAGATCCGTAGGCATCGCAAAGAGCCGTGCAAAGATACATCAAAAAACGCCATGAGACGAAAGCGGCGTCGCTGCGTCTAAGGTGGGCTAGAAGTCGGGGAAGTGTCCGAAATCCAGAGCTAGAGGACTGCGTAAGTCGCGAAACCAGCTGACGGTAGTCTGAAGTTAGGCTGATTCTGCCCTTCGGAACTGTCGGTGTATACTCTGCTGGGGCAAGAGGGTGGTTTTCAGTCATTTGGGCTCGTGACCGCAACGGCTGGCGCAGCAACGAGTGCGAGAATAGCTTTCTCAGCAGCCATAGCCGCCCGCGGACCGCAGCTACTTAGCGCAAACGAACGTTGGGAGGATGATGGATGAGAGTGCTTCGGCGTGTCTTATGCGTGCTGATTGCTGCGCTGGCGATCGCCACTGTGGCTCGCGAGCAGGAAATGCAGGAAGGGCGACTGCTGCGTTTCCCCGACGTCCATAAAGACAAAATCGTTTTCAGTTATGCGGGAGACCTATGGCTTGTCCCCACAAGCGGCGGCGTAGCCAGACGCATCACCACGAATCCCGGCCTCGAAGTTTTCCCTAAATTCTCGCCGGACGGCTCGCGGATCGCATTCACGGGGCAGTATGACGGAAACCCAAACGTTTACGTGATTCCGGCGGAGGGCGGCGAACCGAAGCAACTAACGTTTCAGCCCCCTCCCATTCAGTTGCCGGAACGGATGGGCATGGAGAACGAAGTAATCAACTGGATGCCGGATGGCAAGAGCATCCTGTTTCTCTCGCGCCGCGACACTTTCAACGACTGGTTCGGTCGCCTGTTTACGGTGCCGATCGAGGGAGGTCTTCCCTCGCGTCTGCCCGTGGATAAGGGCGGCCTGACTTCATTCTCGCCCGACGGCAATCAGATCGCCTTTAACCGCATCTTCCGGAACTTCCGCACATGGAAGCGGTACACGGGCGGCATGGCGCAGAGAATCTCAATCTTCGATTTGAAAACGAACCATTACGAGCAAATCGACAGCGATTATCAGGGCACTGACACTTTCCCGATGTGGCATGGCGACACGATCTACTTCGATTCGGACCAGGGCCCCGATCACCGCATGAACCTGTTTGCCTACAGCACAGCAACGAAGCAAATCCGGCAGCTCACTCACTTCACCGAATTCGACATCAACTGGCCAAGCCTGGGGCCGGATGCGATCGTGTTCGAAAACGGAGGCTTTCTCTACCTCTTCGACCTCGGGAGCGAGCAAGCGAAAAAGGTCACCGTGTACTTGCCGGGCGATCTCGACCTCGCGCGAAAGCGTTGGGTGAATACGAGCAAGCTGATCACGACGTTCGACATCTCGCCGGATGGCAAGCGGGCCGCGTTCAGTGCGCGGGGCGACGTCTACACCGTGCCCGCGAAAGAAGGCGCCATTCGCAACCTGACGCAAACGCCCGGTATTCGCGAGGAAGCCGTGGCGTGGTCGCCGGACGGAAAGTGGGTGGCCTACGTCTCCGACCGCACAGGCGAGGAAGAAATCTACCTCATGCCGCAAAACGGCATGGGCAAGGAAGTGCGCGTGACGTCGGACGGCTCGATGCACCGCTTTCAGCCCGTGTGGTCGCCTGACAGCAAGAAGCTGCTCTATGCCGATAAATCGCTGCGCCTGTTTTACATCGACATCGGCGAGAAAAAACCTGTTCAAATCGATCAAGGCAAGTACGCCGATTTGACCGATTACAACTGGTCTCCCGACAGCAAATGGGCCGTCTATGCGAAGAACGCGGAGAACGGCAATCCAGTGATTTATCTCTACTCCTTGGTCGACAAGAAAATCACGCCCGTGACCAGTGATTTCACCGGCAGCTTCAATCCCCTTTTTGATCCCGACGGCAAGTATCTCTATTTCCTGTCTGCTCGCGACTTCAACGAAGTTTTGGGCGTGTTTGACTTCGAATTCGCGAACCCGAAGGCGGTTCGCGTTTACGCAGTCACGCTGCGCGCGGACACTCCCTCACCGTTCGCTCCGCAGAGCGACGAGGTGGAAATCCAAAAGGCCAACCCGGACGAGAAGGAAGAAACCAAGCCGAGCCCCGAAGAAAACAAGAAGAAGCCCGAAGCCAAGAAAGCCGGCGAAAAGGCGGAAGAGAAGAAACCGGAGAAGCCCGACGAAAAGAAGCCGGACGAGAAGAAACCCGAGGAGAGGAAGGAGGCGTTTCGAATCGATCTCGACGGCATCCAGAATCGCGTCGTCAGCCTGCCCACGCCGGCGGAAAGCATGGGAGGGCTGAACGCCTCGAAAGGGTACGTCTTCTACGAGACCACGCCAGTTTTTGGCCTTTCGGGTCCGCTTGCCGGTGGAGGCTTCGCCCTGCATATTTTCGACCTGAAGGAGCGCAAGGATGCCGTGCTGATCAACGGCGCCACCGCGTACGCGGTTTCATTCGACGGAAAGAAGCTTCTCTACTCAGCCCCGGGCGGCGGTGGCGGCGACGACGGAGCCGCGAACACCTACGGCATTATTGACGCAACGCCGCCGTCCGCAGGCCCGCACAAGCCCGGAGACGGCGCGCTGGCACTTGGAGGCATGCAGGCTGAAATCGACCCGCGTGCGGAGTGGAAAGAAATGTTTTACGAGGTCTACCGTCAAGAGCGGGATTACTTCTTCGAGCCGTCGATGAACGGCGTCGACTGGGCGAAGGAGCGCGACAAATACGCACAGCTTTTGCCGTATGTCGCTGATCGTTACGATTTGAACTACGTATTTGGCGAACTCGTCGGAGAGCTCTCGAACTCACATACGTACGTAGGAGGCGGCGACTATCCTAACCTGCATCCGTTGAATGTCGGGCAACTCGGCGCGGATTTCGAGGTAGATTCCGCGAGTGCACTCTACCGATTCAAGCGGATTTACCCTGGTGAAAATTGGGATGCCGTATTGCGGTCTCCACTTACGGAGCCCGGCGTCGACGTAAAGCAGGGAGACTACTTACTCGAAGTCAACGGGCGGCCGCTGAAATCTCCGCAGAACCCGTATGAACTTTTCGCGAATACCGCGGGTGAGAACGTCACGCTAACGGTAAACTCAAAGCCCTCCGACGACGGTGCGCGCCACGTGGTGGTGAAGCCGATTGGCAGCGAATACAGGCTCCGCGAACTCGATTGGATCGAGACGAACCGGAAAAAGGTGGAGCAAGCCACCGACGGGCGCGTCGGCTATGTGTACTTGCCGGATATGGGCGCCGATGGGTTGAACGAATTCGTCAAGCAATACTTTCCGCAGATCCGCAAGCAAGGAATCATTTTCGACGTGCGCTACAATGGCGGCGGCTTCGTCGACCAGCTCGTTTTCGAGAGGCTGCGTCGCGTTCTTTCCGGCATGGACGCGGCGCGCAACTTCGACAACGGCGGCACGACCCCGCCCAACGTCTTCTATGGGCCGATGGCGTGCGTCACGAATGAATACGCGGCCTCCGACGGCGACATCTTCAGCTACTACTTCAAGTACTACAAGCTGGGGCCGCTCATTGGCATGCGCACGTGGGGTGGCGTTCGCGGCATCCGAGGAGAGATTCCTCTGATGGATGGCGGCTACGTCACTCGCCCGGAGTTCGCGATGTACGGCCTCGACAGTCAGTGGAAAGTGGAAAACCACGGCGTCGAACCCGACATTGTTATCGACAACACGCCCGACAAGGTGATGGCGGGACACGATCCGCAGCTCGAAAAAGCGGTCGAGTTGGTGCTAAAGGAAGTTCAGGAGCACCCGAAGAAGCTGCCACCGCGGCCAGCCGACTTGCCCGCGTATCCGACGGGCCCTGGAAACTAGGCGCATCTCAAATCTTTCGCTGGCAACCCGTCTCGATGGAGATGCAGGGGAGGGTCTAAGACCCTCCCTTCACCGCCGCCTCGCAGCGCATCGTCGGCACAGGGCTTTCTCTGCGCCTGCCCGCCATCCCGTTGGGCGGGCCTCTGCGGTAAATCTTTTCCGCGCACACGCCACCGATGTCGCCCTCAGAAGTTATAGGTAGGAGGGGTGATGCCCTTCAGCCGCAGATACACCTCCGACTGGCCGCGGTGATGGGCCATGTGAGTCATCACGCCAAGCATTACCTCCCGTCCGTCCACAGCGCGATCGCCCGTGCCGAGCACTTTATCCAACTGCGCGTCGGTAACGCCATCGAAAACCTTCGTGCAGTAATCGTAAGAATCGCCCAGTTTTTTCACGATCGCTTCTTTCGTCGCGTCCTTTGGTTTCTCGTACGGATTCTTTTCGCCGGCCAGAAACGAGCAGTAGTAATAGTTCGCGTTCGCTATGTGAAGCATCTGCTCGCCGAAACTCATTTCCGCGCTCACCGGTTTGAATGAGTAGTCCTCCGCCGGCATGGCGTTCGCCACCGCGACCGACAGCTCCTTTGCGTTGTTCCAGTGCTTCTCAAAATCCTGGACGAACTTGTTTCCATTCCCGCCCTGCGCAAGAATGGCAGGCACCGCGGCCGCGCACAAAATGACCAAAACAAAGCCCTTTCGCATCACTATCCTCCTCAAGTTGGAATTCAAATGGATGGAACCCACCCGCACTCGCTTTAGACGTTGATCGCGGCAATTCGTTTGGCGCTCTTCCTTGGCCCGCAACTTCCCAGCCCCTGCCTCTAAGCCAGTTTGCGTCGTTCTCAGCGCCCTCGGCGCTTGCCCGCCGTGGCGAGTTTCTGCGGTGAATTTTCTTTCACGCCCACGCTACCGCATCGTGAGCCACTGATACATCACCCACACAACGGGCGCGGCCAGGATCAAACTGTCGATCCGATCCAGTGCACCGCCATGCCCGGGTACAATTGTCCCCGAATCCTTCACCGCCGCCCCGCGCTTGTACGCTGACTCGATGAGGTCACCCATCTGCCCCGCTATGTTGGCACCCGCGGCGATGAGCAATAGCGCCGTCAAATCCATGTCTATCCATCGCGAAGCCACCAGCGCCACTCCGAGCGATGCCACCACATTCGCAATCGCGCCTTCCCATGTCTTCTTCGGGCTCAGCGCGCGCGCCATCGGAACGCGCCCCACGAACCGCCCGACGAAATAAGCGAGCGTGTCTCCCGCCCAAATCAGCGCCAGCGTGAACAGAATCAGCTCGCGGCCCCGCCCCCCGATTTCGTTGATGCGCACCAGATAGCTGAACGGAAGCGCCACGAATAGCAGCCCGGCGGAACTAATGGAGATCGCGGGAAGCACATCCTGGAGCGGTCGCCGCGTGGCAAGCCCAATCCCCACGCAGCCGAAAAGAAAAATCAAAAACACAGCTTCGATCGAAACAGCCTCGCCGGCAAGGTTGCGCACCAGCGAAACGCTCCCGAAGGTTCGCGTCTCAACCATTCCGGCAGCGTACTGCGCGTAGAATAGTCCCACCGCGCAGGCGATCGTCCACTTCTTGAACGCCCGCAGCCCGACGCGTTCCCCCAGCGCGAAAAACTCGATCAGCGCGAGGACCGCAATCAGCGCCGCAATCGCCGCCAGCAGCCACGCCGGCCCCCACCACACCAGCGCAACCACCACCGCGATCAGCACCACCCCCGTGACGATGCGAAGGGCCATCCCGCGCTAGCCCTCAGACCCTGCGGCAGAGCCTTTCGCGCCCGACCCACCACGTCCACGCCCAGAGCTCAGTCCGCCG